>Ga0126314_10001105_pt1 | contig 12758 bp, 12 predicted proteins | sample Plot105B_FD_92535 | JGI IMG/M metagenome (GOLD analysis project Ga0126314, IMG submission 92535) | Serpentine soil microbial communities from UC McLaughlin Reserve, CA, USA - Plot105B | ecosystem: Environmental > Terrestrial > Soil > Grasslands | place: USA: UC McLaughlin Reserve, Lake County...
CTGAGGGACGCCTGGTCTTGGCCGATGGGCTGGCTAGGGCAGGTGAGGACAATCCGGACCTGATGGTGGACGTCGCGACGCTGACCGGAGCCTGCATCGTGGCTCTCGGCGCCCGCACGGCAGGGCTTATGGCTTCGGACGACGAAACCGCGAATCGGCTGGTCGAAGCGGCCAAAGAAGGCGGAGAGGAGGTGTGGCGGCTGCCGATTCCGAGCGAGACGCGGGCGAAATTGGAATCCAAGGTCGCCGATCTGCGCTCGACGGGTACCGACAAGTCCGGCGGCGCCTTATTGGCCGCGGCGTTCCTCCGGGAATTCGTCACTGAGGGCACCCCTTGGGCGCACCTCGACATCGCCGGTCCCGCGTTCCACGACGGTGAGCCATACGGCTATGTCACCTCCGGTGGCACCGGAGCCGGCGTCCGCACCCTCATCGCCCTCGCCAGATCCCTCGTTGCCTAAGGCACGCCGTTCCCAAGATCAGGCCGCCAACACAGAGATGGCTGGTTTACCGTGCTGGCAGATGCCCGGCGTCGCTTGCTCCAGCATGCTCACGATGCCCCTACCAGCGCGGCGCGAGTGGGACGCCGCCCCCCAAAGCCAGAGGAGGTTGTCAGGCATATCTCGTGGCGCCGACGTACCACCCAATCCCTATGGAGACGTCTCAGGCCGGCTTTGGGTTCAACGCAGATCAGGGTGTTTCTTGTTGCGAGTGTTGTAGTCACGCATCCGCTGCGGATAGCCGACCACCGCCGCGTCGTAACCGGGAATCTGCAGCGACTCGGCAAAGGAGTACGCCCATTCGGGCGACGGCACGACCCGGCGGGTCCACTCCCCGTCATAGGCGACCAGCAGGATTGTTGTCTGAGTCACCGCGGTCTTCGGCTCCACGTACGCCTCCACACCTCGACGGGTCCGGGCGAACTGGGTCAGATGCTGGGTCACTGCGTCGTCAACCGCGCGGCTGCTGCTTGCCCCGCGGCGACCGCGCTTGGCCCGACCTAAGGTCCGCCTGAGCCAGCTCATTCGCCAAGTATGGCGCTGGGGCTGCTGACAAGATGTCAGCCATGGCAGCTTCGTACGACGTTGTGGTCCTCGGGGCAGGCAGCGGCGGCTATGCCTGCGCGCTGAGAGCAGCTCAGCTCGGCCTCTCGGTGGCCATGGTGGAGAAGGACAAGGTCGGCGGCACCTGCCTGCATCGCGGCTGCATCCCGACCAAGGCTCTACTGCATGCGGCCGAGGTTGCCGACGCTGCGCGGGACGGCGGCCGTTTCGGCATCCACGCGACTATCGACAAGATCGACCTAGCCGAGATTCACAAGTACGCCGGCGCCGTGGTCAATCGGATTTATTCCGGACTCACAGGTCTGGTCCGCTCCGGCAATATCGCCGTGGTGTCAGCCGAGGCCTCGCTAGTCGTCGCCCACGGCAAAGCTGCGGTCCGAGTCGCCGGCGAGGACTATTCCGGGTCCTACGTGGTATTGGCCTCCGGATCGGTCGCCCGCACGCTCCCCGGTCTGGACGTGGACGGTCACCGGGTGATCACCAGCGACCATGCGCTGACTCTGGCACAGCTGCCCAGCTCCGCAATGGTCCTCGGCGGCGGCGTCATCGGCGTCGAGTTCGCCAGCGCATGGCGGTCGTTGGGCGTCGAGGTCACCGTCGTCGAAGCCCTGCCCCGCCTGGTGTCATCCGAGGACCCCGCTATATCTGCCGCTCTTGAGCGTGCATTTCGCCGGCGCAAAATCGGAATGCGCACCGGAACTGAGGTTAAGAGCTGCACCGCGGGAGACGACGGTGTGGTCGTCGGGCTTGAGAACGGCGTCGAACTGGCCGCTGACCTGGCCCTGGTAGCTGTCGGGCGCGGCCCCTGTAGCGATGGACTCGGCTACGCGGAGGCTGGCGTCGGACTCGATCGGGGTTTCGCCACCACCGACGAGCGGTTGCGCACGTCGGTGCCAGGAATCTACGCGGTTGGTGATCTGGTTGCCGGAGCTCAGCTTGCTCACCGGGGGTTCGCGCAAGGGATCTTTGTGGCCGAGGACATCGGTCACCGAACCGGCCGGCTTCCCGGTGCGCCGCAACCGCTCAATGAGGCAGACATTCCTCGCGTGACCTATTGCGATCCAGAGATCGCCTCAGTCGGCCTGGCCGAAGAGGCTGCCACCATTCAGTACGGCGATATCGAAACTCGCACCTATGACCTCGCCGGCAACGGCAAATCCCAGATCTTGAAGACCGCGGGATTCGTCAAGATCGTTCGGCGCCGACATGGCCCGGTGGTCGGTGTACACATGATCGGCTCGCGGGTCAGCGAACTGAGCGGCGAAGCCCAGTTGATCACCGGCTGGGAAGCGTTCCCCAGCGACGTGGCGCCGTACGTCCACGCCCATCCAACTCAGAGCGAGGCCCTGGGCGAGGCGCATCTGGCCCTGGCCGGCAAGCCCCTGCACATGCATAGCTGAGCCTGTCCTGCTTGGCTAGGCTGAGCGCATCCGATCGCGGACCGCTCGACGAAGGAGTCCAAACCACCATGTCGACTTCAGTGACACTTCCGGCGCTTGGGGAAAGCGTGACCGAGGGCACCGTCACTCGGTGGCTCAAGCAAATCGGTGACAACGTGGAAGCGGATGAGCCGTTGCTGGAGATCTCAACGGACAAAGTCGACACCGAAATTCCATCACCTGCCTCCGGTGTGCTCCTGGAGATCAAGGCGCAGGAGGACGAGACCGTGGAGGTCGGTGCCGTTCTTGCGGTGATCGGTGAGGCCAGCGAGGCGGGCGGGGACGGCGAGGCGCCACCCGAGCCAGAGCAACAAACGGCCGCTGCAGCGCAGGCCTCATCGGAGACTGACCTCCGCGACGAGGGCGCGCCCAGCACAAGCTCCGATGCGGACGAGCCGAGGGCCGCAGAAGCAGCCGCAGTTGCCCGGCCGGCCGCCGCGGCGCCCAGCGGGGACGGCGCGGCGGGCGGCACCGATGTCACCCTTCCAGCCTTGGGTGAGAGCGTCACTGAAGGCACGGTCAGCCGCTGGCTCAAGCAAGTTGGTGATGAGGTCCAGGCCGACGAACCGCTACTGGAGGTCTCCACCGACAAGGTCGACACCGAGATCCCGTCACCGGCATCCGGCACATTGCTAGAAATCCGGGTTCAGCAGGACGAGACGGTTGAGGTCGGATCGGTACTGGCGGTTGTGGGAGAGCGAGGCGCTGCGCCGGCAGCGACTGAACCCGAACCCGAGCCGCAGCCCGAACCAGAGCCGCCGCCACAACCTGAACCTCAAGCGGAGCTGCAGCCCCCGCCAGAAGCCGAGCCGGACCGGCAACCGCGGCCGGAGGCTGAAGCAGCGCCCCAGCCGGAGGAACAGCCGCAGCCGGCGGCCGCAGCGACGGCGCCGACTCCGGTGGCGTCAGCGGCCACCGCAGCCCCGACTGACTCGGAGGCCGGTTATGTCACCCCCCTGGTACGCAAGCTGGCCAGGGAGCACGGGCTGGAGCTGAACCAGATCAACGGCACCGGCGTCGGCGGCCGGATCCGCAAACAGGACGTGCTGGCGGCGGCGGATGCCGCCGCCAAGGCTAAGGCTGCGCCGGCCCCCGAGGTGCCAGCACCGGCGGCGGCCGCACCAGCTGCCAGGGCGGCCGCGCCAGAGCCCAGCTCACTGCGTGGCACCACCGAGAAGATGTCCCGACTTCGGCAGACCATTGCCCGTCGGATGGTGGAGTCGTTGCAAGTCTCGGCCCAGCTGACCGCGGCGGTGGAGGTTGATCTCACTGCGATCTCGCGGATCCGGGCCAAGGTCAAGGACGACTTCAAGAAGCGCGAGGGCGCCAGCTTGTCCTACCTGCCGTTCATCACCAAGGCGGCGATCGAAGCGCTCAAGGTCTATCCGAAGGTCAACGCCACCATCGACACCGAAGCCCAGACCATCACCTATCCGGATGCGGAGCACGTTGGCATCGCGGTGGACACTGAGAAGGGCCTGCTGGTCCCGGTGATCAAGGATGCCGGTGATCTGAATATCGCCGGATTGGCGAAGAAGATCGGCGACTTGGCCGCCCGTACCCGGCAGAACAAGGTCAGCCCTGATGAGCTGAGTGGCGGTACGTTCACGATCACCAACTACGGCTCGGCCGGCACGTTGTTCGACACTCCGATCATCAACCAGCCGCAGGTTGCGATCTTGGGAACCGGTGCACTGGTCAAGCGTCCGGTGGTCGTGAATGACCCCAAGCTGGGCGAAGTCATCGCTGTGCGGGACATGATGTACCTCTCGCTGTCCTACGACCACCGGCTTGTCGATGGAGCTGAGGCAGCGCGTTTCCTCAGTACCGTCAAGGCTCGACTGGAGGAAGGCGAATTCGGCTCAGAATTCGGGCTCTGATCTAAACTCCGCGGCATGGGTCTTGATTTCCTCTACTGGGGACTGGGCAGCGAGCAGAAGGACTATGTCGAGGCGTGGAATATGCAGCGCCGCCTGCACGCCGAGGTCGCCGAGGGAACCCGCCCCGACACGGTGATCCTGCTTGAACATGCGTCGGTCTACACCGCCGGCAAGCGCACTGAGCCCCAGGAGCGGCCAACCGACGGCACCCCAGTAGTCGACGTCGACCGCGGTGGCAAGATCACCTGGCATGGTCCAGGCCAGCTCGTCGGGTATCCCATCGTGCGCCTGCCGGAATCTGTGTACGTCGTTGATTATGTGCGCCGGCTCGAGGAGGCGCTGATCCGAGCTCTGGCCGACTTCGGACTGCACAGCGGCAGGGTGGCAGGACGGTCCGGTGTGTGGCTGCCCCGAAACGAGACCAGGCCGGAGCGCAAGGTCGCCGCCATCGGCGTACGGGTCGCAGCCGGCACCACAATGCACGGTTTCGCCCTCAACGTCGATCCGGACCTGACGGCGTTCGAGAAGATCATTCCGTGTGGCATTGCCGATGCCGGCGTCACGTCGATGGCATCCGAGCTCGGCCAGGTGTTCCCGCTGCTTGAGGTCGCGAAAATGCTGCGCTCGCATCTGGAGCGCTACCTTGCCTTCGAGCCCTACGAGAAATCACCGGATCTAAGCGCGCAAACCGTGCAGAACGTGACGTACGGGCTGACTGTCGGCGTTTGACCCGCCTCGGACTGACTGCCCTTGTCAGGCATCGATCGTGGCTAGGGTGAATTCTGGCGACGAGAGAGGCAGGGCATGACAGCTGTCGTGGGACCGCGTCGCGCAATGCCGAACACCACCACGTACGCGATTGAGATAACCGGCCTCCGCAAGGCCTATCGCACCCGCAAAGGCCGTCAGCTCGCCGTCGCCGGACTGGATTTGAAAGTGCCGGCTGGCGGAGTTCACGGATTCCTGGGGCCGAACGGTTCGGGCAAGACGACCACGATCCGGATGCTGCTCGGCCTGATTCGGGCTGACGCCGGTGACATGCAGGTCTTCGGCTATGAGGTACCACAGCGGTTGCCGGCGGTCATCGACCGGATCGGCGCAATCGTCGAGCAACCCAGGTTCTTTCCCACCTTCTCCGGACGCAAGAACCTGCAGCTGCTGGCAACCGGTATCGGTGCATCTGCCGCGCGTGTCGGCCAGGTGCTGGATGAGGTTGGCCTCGCGGAACGGGCCAAGGGAAAGTACCGCACCTACTCCCTCGGCATGAAGCAGCGGCTGGCCATTGCCGGCACCTTGCTCAAGGATCCGGACTTGTTGATCTTCGACGAGCCGACCAACGGGCTTGACCCGGCCGGCATACACGAGATCCGAGCCACCATGCGAGGCCTCGCGGACGCAGGAAAGACCGTGCTGGTTTCCAGCCACATCCTCACGGAGGTGCAACAGGTGGCCGACACCGTCTCCATCATCGGCCGCGGTCGATTGCTCGCTGAGGGCAATGTCGAGGACATCTTGGAAGCCGGCGGCTCAGAGTCCGCGCGGGTCGGGATTGGCGACCCAACCCGCGCCGCAACGCTACTCGCGGAAGCAGGCTTCGCCGTCAGTTCGCTGCCAGACGGGACGCTGAAGGTCAGCTCCGGCGTAGGGACCGGTCAGGGTGCAGCCGATCTGGATCCGGCCCACATCACTCGAGTTCTTGCTGATCATGGCCTCTACCTGTTCGAGCTGACACCGGCCCGACCCGACCTTGAGTCGGTCTTCTTGGAGTTGACCGCCGATGAGCACCTCGGCGCCACTCGTGGCGAGCCTCGATGACCAGGCTGTTGGCTGCTGAGATCAACCGCTTGCGCAGCCGGCGTTTCACGCTCATCGCTCTGCTTGCCGTATTGCTGGTGCTCGCGATCTTTCAAATTCAGGTCAATTCGGACGTGAGCCCACCGTCAGCAGCCGCTGTCGCCGCCAACGAAGCTCAGTACGAGCGAGACCTCAAGGAGTGGGAGGAACATCACGAAGAGTGGGAGCAGCAGTGCGTCGATTCAGGCGTGCCGAGGGAGCAATGCGAGGGACCTGCACCCAATAGGCAGGACTACGGCTTGGAGCCGGTCCCGTTCGCTCAGATCGCTCAGATCGGAATGACGCTGGCCATCTACCTGACCGGCTTGGCGATGTTCTTGGTCGCGGCGTCATTCATCGGGGCGGAGTTCACCACTGGCGCAATCGCCAACTGGCTCAGTTTCCTGCCGCGCCGAGGTCAGGTCTACGCCGCAAAACTGGTCACGGTCGTCGGATTCTCCTTGCTGGTGAGTGCGTGCGCTTCAGCCTTCGTGCTCGGCATGGCGGTGCTGCTGACATGGGTGCATGGCGGGGAGGTCACCTCCCTCCGCCCGTGGTTGGCGTTGAGCGGCCGCGGACTGAGTGTGGCAGGAGGTCTGGCGGTGATCGGCTTCTGCGTTGGTCTGATGACACGGCACACTGCTGCGGCGCTGGGGGTCCTGCTCGGCTATCTCTTCATCTGGGTCCTACGCACCGGCGTGCTGAGCCAGTTGGGGTGGGCGCAGCGGCTGACGCCATGGGCAGCTGAGGCCAATCTGGCAGCCATTGTGGGGAACGGCCACACTTACGGGATCCCGGTGAGAAGGCTGACCGAAGGCGGAGTGAGCATCGAATACGTGGAACGAACGGTCAGCCTGATGCACGGCGCTGTCTATTGGGCGGCTCTACTCGCCGGCATGATCCTCGCTGCCCTCCTGGTCTTCCGCCACCGGGACGTGACGTAACCTCTTCCCTCGCGCGATCGCGCTTTGGAGACGCTGGCTTCCTCACTCCCTCGCAAGACGAAAAGCATGTCTTGCTCACTCGATCGCCCAGCCAGCGGCGCGCGATCTTCTGCCGCTCGCGAAGGGGTCCCTTGCATCACGAAAGTTGTCCCCACGACATCACTAGTAGTCTGAGCGAGTGACCATCGCTCCGGAGGGCCGCAAGCTGCTGCGCTTGGAGGTCCGCAACGCGAGCGTGCCGATCGAGAAAAAGCCACCTTGGATCAAGACAACTGCTCGGATGGGCCCGGAGTATCGTCAGCTCACCGAACTTGTCAAGAGTGAGCAGCTGCACACCGTCTGCCAGGAAGCAGGTTGCCCCAACATCTTCGAATGCTGGGAGGATCGCGAGGCAACCTTTCTGATCGGCGGAGATTTTTGCACTCGCCGCTGCGACTTCTGCCAGATCGACACCGGCAAACCGGCTGAATTCGATGCCGGTGAGCCGCTGCGCGTCGCGGAGTCGGTACAGAAGATGGGGCTGCGTTACGCCACGGTCACCGGAGTCTGCCGGGACGACTTGCCCGACGAAGGTGCCTGGCTTTACGCCGAAACGATCCGCAAGATCCACGAGCTCAACCCGGGCACCGGGGTGGAGATGCTGGCCCCTGACTTCTCTGGCAACCTCGACTACCTGAGTAAGGTCTTCGAGGCCCAGCCTGAGGTGTTCGCACACAACGTCGAAACCGTGCCGCGGATTTTCAAGTCGATCCGGCCCGGTTTTCGCTACCACCGATCGCTGTCGGTGTTGCGCGCAGCTCACGACTTTGGGCTGGTGACCAAGAGCAATTTGATCTTGGGCATGGGTGAGACGCGGGCTGAGGTCTCGGCGACGCTGAACGACCTTTACGCGGCAGGAGCGAGAATCATCACCATTACCCAGTACCTGCGCCCATCACCGAGGCATCACCCGGTCAATCGGTGGGTTCGACCCGAGGAGTTTGTCGAGCTGAAGGCAGAGGCTGAGCAGATCGGCTTTGCCGGGGTGATGAGCGGTCCGCTGGTCCGGTCCTCCTACCGTGCCGGCCGGCTGTATCGACAGGCAATGGAGTCACGCGACGCCCTGGCCAGCACGTCGCCCGTCGCTTGAAGCCGTGCACCCGGGGATGATTGTCAACCAGATGATGTCACGAAGGATTCACCATGGCTGAAGGCAAGGGCCGTACCGGCAAGGGCGCGCCAAACCAAACCGGCAAACAATCGCCCCGCGAACCCAAGAAGGCGGCAACAGCAGCCAAGAAAGCCGAGAAGGCACGCAAGAAGGCCAGCAACAACCCGGCTGACATGGGCCGGATGCGCCAGATAGCTCTTGCCTACAAACGGACACACGAACACGACAAGGCATTGCCGTTCCTGATGATCGGCGCCTTTGTGCTGCCGATTGCCCTCGGCTTGCTGATCAGCATCTTTTGGCCACACCCGATTTATCTTGGGTTCCTCGGCGCAATGACGGGACTGGTCCTGGCCCTGTCGGTGCTGGTTCGCCGGGCCAAGAAGGCCACCTACAAGCGTTACCTCGGCCAGGCCGGCTCAGCCGAGGTGGCACTCGGCATGCTGCCCAAGAAGTGGATCTCCACACCGGCCATCACGGCGAACCGCAATATGGACGTCGTACACCGGACGCTCGGTCCGGGCGGAATCGTGCTGATCGGCGAGGGCGAGCCCGGCCGCGTCCGCCAGATGCTGGCGAGCGAGGCGAAGAAGCATGAGCGGGTCGCGTACGGCGTCGCGGTCTCCACGTTGATCATGGGTGACCGGGAAGGCCAGATTCCGCTTGACCAGCTGGCCGATCACATCCGCAAGATGCCGAAGGTCTTGCAGCCCAATCAAGTCACCGACGTCAAGCTGCGGCTACGCGCACTCGACGCTGTACGGCCCGCGATTCCGGCGCCAAAGGGGCCGATGCCGGCCAACCCTCGTCAGGTCAAGGGCGTACGTCAGGCGATGCGGGGCCGCTGACGGGAACCTCCGTCGGCGAGGCGACGAACCGTGTGATGGCGGCCACGACGTCGGGATCCTCAAGAACGCGGCGGTGACCAAGACCCTCCGTTGTCAGCAGTGTCGCTCCCGGCCACCCGTGCACCAGGGAGACGGCGGTTTCGTAGGGCGTCTGGCGATCATCCCGATCATGAACGACCAGCAGCTGCGCAGGTGCCGCGAACTCGATCATCTGTACAAGTCTGAAATCGTCGATAGCCATACCAACCCGCTCCTCGATCAACGCGTCGAGACGCCGACGGGCTCGTGGGCCCAGTCCCACTGCTGAGCACAACTTGTTCAAGTAGCCCGGCACATCGGGCATCGGCGCAAGGAAGACGAGTCGCTCCGCCGAGAGCGGCTCGAACCGCAACGCCAGCATGGTGGCCATCGCCCCCTCCAGGATCGGATCGGCCATGGCTTGGACCGTCGAAGACGACTACCCGAAATCCTCGACTGACCAGCGGCTCTACGAAAGCCGACATGTCCTCGCCCTGACCCGCCCAGCTGTGGACGAGGTGGATGACGGGACCGTTACCCGAAAGATGTCCACGGATCACACAGCCCTGGCTCTCGACCTCGGACGGTGTGCCTGCCGGCCACTCAGCCTCGGGTTCCTCGTGGAGGCGGAACGGAAAACCACAGATCGGCCACCCATCGCGCCGGCACGGTGGGAATGAGCTCGCCCAACATGAGCAGCACCCGGAGGACCAGCTTGCGCACCCACCCGCTCAAGCGTTTCCAAGCCATTTGGCCGGGCAGCCACCGGACTGCGGTCAGAGATTTCAAGCCCGACCTGCTGCCTTCGCAGCCACAGAGGAGTCCAGATCGGCCGCCAGCGCTGCGAAGATCGGCTTGAGTTCCACAGTGCAGCGCTCCAAGAGCGGTAACAGCCGGCGCAGCGTCGCCACATCGTCGGGATGGGGCGGCTTTCCCGGATTCACCGCAATCAGGTCCGCGGCCTGATCCAGGTCCGACAACGAACCCAGCGCATGATGGCCGAGCAGCCCGGCTCCGGTGCCCGCGCCCTCTGGTGAGGCCGCCAGTCCGACTGGCAGGTCAAGGGCCGCTGACAGCACGTCCCGCCACACCGGCGACTCCATCGCCCCACCTGTTGCGCGCACTTCCCGCACATGCAGGTCAGCCGCCTCCAAGGCCAGCCCCACCAGGGCCCGCTGGATGCAGACCCCCTCGACGGCCGAACGAACCAGATGGCCTCGGCGGTGATGGCGGCCCAACCCGATCCATGCCCCTTGCAGGCCGGGTTCCCACCAGGGCGCCCGCTCGCCCAGCAGGTACGGCAGGCAGAGCAGCCCATCGCTGCCGAACGGCACTTGCCCGGCTTCCTCCATCAGCCGCCCGTCGGCCGCGTCCAGCGCCTCGCCGTGGACGTCGCCGGTCACCATTCCCAGCGCCGCACTTGCCCAACGCACGACGGACCCGGCGTTGTTGATCGCGCCACCGAGCACCCAATGATCATCGGTGAGGGCGTAGCAGAACAACCGTGCCGCCTCGTCCACAGCGGGGGTCGGTCGCACCGCGCGCAGTGCCCCACTCGTGCCCAGTGATACCGCGGCCATCCCCTCGCCCACCGCTCCCAATCCCAAGTTGGCTAGCGGGCCGTCCGAGGCCCCAACCACCAGGGGAAGGTCGCGCGGCAGGCCGGTTTGCTCGGCCACCTCGGAGCGCAGGCCGGTCACAACATGAGTCGTGGGCACGACGGGCGCCAGCTGCTCGGCATCAACACCGGCAAGGTGCAACGCCTCGCGATCCCACTGACGGGCCGTGATGTCGTAGAGCCCGGTGGTGGATGCACATGACAGGTCGATCAGATACGCGTCATCGCACAACCCGGACAGCACCAGTTCCTTGACCCCGCCCCATTTTGGGGTGTTAGCGAAGACATCCGGCTGATGCAACCGCCACCACAGCAGCTTGGACAGTGGCGACATCGGATGGATCGGTGTGCCGGTCCGCTTGTGCAGCATCCCCCCCGTACTATCGGCCAGGCTGCGCGACTCCTCTGCAGCGCGGCTGTCCGCCCAGGTGATCAGCGGCCCGGTTGGCGAGCCGGCCCGATCCAGTGGCACAAGCCCGTGCATCGCCGCGCCGAGGCAGAGCCCGACCACCCGGTGCCCCTGCTGGCGAACTTGGGTCGCGACCGCTGACACCGCCTCCACTGCCGCCGTCTGCAACCGCAGCGGATCAAGCTCTGCGTAGCCGGGCTCCGGAACCAGCAGCGGGTAGCCGACGCTGGACGTGGCGATCACGGCAGCGTCAGCCGCCACCGCCACCGCCTTGGTCGCGGTGGTGCCGGAATCCAGTCCGACAACCAGATCCATGACGCTAGCGCTCAGCCGCCGCCGAACACCCTGCCGAGCTGATCGCGGAAGGTCAGCACCGACAGCGTTCCGAACAGTAAGATCGCCCAGACCAGCATGGCCAGCCGGACCCCACCGACCTTGATCGCGGCGGCGACAATGCCAGGACCGATCAGGCGCCAATAGGGCCTGGGCCCGGCGGGCATCTCCCGCAATTGGGGTTTGCCGACATTGTGCGTGGGGAAGGCGTCCACCACCGCGGTACCGGTTGCGCTTGGAGTTAGTGCGTCGCCTGACTCGGCCATGTCCCTCCTCTCGAGGCTTAATGGGCAGTATTCGCTTCGTACTGCTGCCATAGCAACCATCCCAGGAGCGAGTGGCGCGCGCCCTGGCTCACATCGCCCCCCGCCCACCCCTGACTGAATACTGCGGTCCCGAGGAGCCGGAGGCGTCAGTATCGTGGGGCAATGGGTGACCGGGCGGCGATCGCGGAACTCCAATCCACACTGCCGCCTGACGTGATCGTGGTCGAGCCGGCCACCTTGGAGAACTACCGATTCGATTGGTCGCGCGATCCTCGAGCGGGGACGCCGGTTGCCGTCGTCCGGCCGACGAACTCCGAGCAGGTGCAAACCGTAATGGGCTGGGCTTCGACACACGACACAGCGGTCGTGCCACGAGGTGCTGGCAGCGGTCTTTCTGGCGGAAGCAGTGCGGTGAACGACGGCATCGTGCTGAGCCTGGAGCGGATGCGTGCCATTGAGATCGACACCGTGACTCGGGTCGCAATTGTGGAACCAGGCGCGTTTAACGCCGATGTGAAGGCCGCCGCCGCCGCGCAAGGCTTGTGGTATCCACCGGATCCGTCCTCGTATGAGATCTGCTCCATCGGTGGCAACATCGCCACCAACGCCGGCGGGCTGTGCTGTGTGAAGTACGGCGTGACCACGGACTATGTGCTCGGGCTCGACGTCGTACTGGCCGACGGCACCAAGATCACCTTGGGCGGCAAGCGCATCAAGGATGTCGCTGGTCTGTCCCTGCTGAAACTATTCGTTGGCAGCGAGGGCACGCTCGGCGTGATCACCCGAGCGATTCTTCGGCTGCTGCCTGCCCAGCCGGTACGGTCAACGCTGGTCGCAACATTTCCCACCGTGAGCGCGGCTGCCGAGAGTGTCGTGGCAATCGGCCAGACGCTGCGGGCTTCGATGATGGAGCTGATGGACAACGCATCGATCAACGCCGTCGAGGACTATCGGCC
>Ga0126314_10001107_pt1 | contig 12752 bp, 7 predicted proteins | sample Plot105B_FD_92535 | JGI IMG/M metagenome (GOLD analysis project Ga0126314, IMG submission 92535) | Serpentine soil microbial communities from UC McLaughlin Reserve, CA, USA - Plot105B | ecosystem: Environmental > Terrestrial > Soil > Grasslands | place: USA: UC McLaughlin Reserve, Lake County...
AACCGCCGCAAGTTGTTCCTCCCCAGGCGCACTCCCGTACGCCACGCCGCTACCTCTGGTGTATTACACGAAAAGGCAGCTTAGTCAAGGGTTGATGGTAGGTTTGGACAGTTTTCGGCGAAGAAGCCAACCGTGAAGGCGCCTAGGGTCGCTGCGGCACGGGGGCCGGCTGGAAGGCCTCCTTCACGACACGCAGGACTTTCGCGCGCTTACCCTCGACCGCCGGCTGCAGGCCCCCGAGCTCGAGGCGCACCAGCTCCACACGGCCTGCCGTTCGCACGGTTCGGAAACCGAAGTCGGCCAGGAAGTCGCGCGGGAAGATCGTCTTGTGCACCTGGAACCGCTCCCTGAGCGGCTCGTCGCCCGGGTAGCGGTACGCGAAGGTCTCGAGCGCGCCGGCCCGCTGGTCGCGCGCGTCTCCGATCGCCGACAGAAAGAGCGACTGCATCACCCACGGCTTCTCGACGTCGACGAGGTAGGCGCAGGTGATCAGCACGGCCTCGTCGGAAGGCGGTCCTGCGGGTAACTCCCAGGCGCGCGGGAAGAGCGCCGCGGGTCCGTACTGCATCGACCCGAGCACACGGCCGTCGTCGTCGTAGTAGATCGTCCCCCACGCGCCCCACTCGTCCTCGGCTTTCTCGATCCAGCGGCTCTTGTTGGCGACGCCGTCGCGCTGCGACTGCCACCAGATGCAGCCGTGGCAGACAGATGGAGCCGTGACGAGCGTCGCTCCGGTGAGGCCGGTCACACGAGCGGTCATGCTCGGATGGTAGAGCGGAGGACGAGCTCCGTCGCCTCGGGCCGGGCGAAGAACCGGAACGGCACGAACGTCGTCCCCAGGCCGGGCGACACGTGGAGCACGGCGCCCGGCCGCCGGTAGAGCCCGCTCGTGTAACGCGCCCGCGGGTGTGCGAGCCGGAGCTTCGTGCCGGGCAGCGGGATGCTGATCTGTCCGTCGTGCATGTGGCCCGCGAGAACGAGGTCGAAGGCTCCCGCGGGCAGCGAGTCGATCGCGTTGGGGTAGTGGCACAGGAGGATGCTGAGGTCGGTATCGCGCACGGCCAGCTCGGCGGGACGCCTGCGCTTGCGCGACCAGCGCGCGCGGGGATCGGAGCCGGCCACGTGGACGCGCTTCCCGCGCAGCTCGATCGTCTCGCTCGCGTCGGAGAGCAGACGGATCGGCGCCAGGTCGGTAATGCCGGTCGGCTCGGAGAAGGGGTCGCGCGAGATGGCGAAGTCGTGGTTGCCGAGGATCGCGAAGGCGGGCTGCGGCAGCCTCGCGAGCAGCGTGCGGAGACGCGCCTCCCCGGAGCGGCGCGAGAGCAGGTCGCCGCTGACGCAGATGAGGTCGGGCTTCCGCTCGGCGGTCCATTCGACCGCGCGCTCGACCGCGACGGCGCCGCGCGACGGCAGCCCCAGATGGAAGTCGGAGAGATGGACGATACGCAGGCCGTCGAGCTCCTGCGAGAGCCGCTCCAGAACGACGTCGACGGTTCGGAGCCGCACCCAGCCGGCCTCGAACCAGCCCCAGGCGACTGCGGCGGCCGCCGCGCCTGCGAGCCGTGCCGCTAGACCTGCAATTTTTGTTCGACCGGGTCGACGGAGACCACGTGGCGCCGGAACCGGAGCTCGGAGTCCTCGAGCCCGGCGGCGACGCCGATCAGCTGCGAGAGGTGGAGGATCGGCAGCTGAAAGTCCTTGCCCGTCGCCGCCTTCAGCTTCGACTGCCAGGCGTCGAGCGAGAGGTGGCAGAGCGGGCACGGCGTGACCATCGCGTCGGCTCCCGCCTCGGTCGCCTGCTCGAGCGGCTGGATCAGCTCGCCGAGGGCGGTCTCCTCGCGCGCCTGGATGATCGGAAACCCGCAGCACTTGATCTTGGCGGGGTAGTCGATCGCCTCGCCGCCGCACGCCTCGATGATCGCCTCGAGCGAATGCGGGCGATCGGGGTCGTCGAAGCCGAGCAGCTTGGAGGGACGCAGGATCTGACAGCCGTAGAACGGCGCGACCTTGAGCCCCTTCAACCCTTTGTGCGCCGCCGCCTTGAGCTGCTCGAAGCCGTCGCCCTCGGCGATCATCCAGAGCAGGTGCTTGACCTCGACCGCGCCCGAATATCGCGGCGCGCCGACCGCCTCCAGGTTCTCGTTCACGCGCGCGAGGAGCGCCTCGTCGTTCTGCAGCGCGAAGTTCGCCTGGCGCAGGTTGAGCGTGCAGACGTTGCAGACGGTCATCAGCGTGTCCGAGCCGGTCGACTCGGCGTAGGCGAGGATTCGCGCGTTGAGGTGCAGGTAGTAATCGGGCTCTGCCTCGTGGATGTCGCCGGCACCGCAGCACGTGACCGCCTCCAGCTCTTCCAGCTCCAGCCCGACCTTCGGTGCCAGCGCCTGCGTCGAGATGTCGAGCTCCTTCGCCGACAGCGACGCGAGACAACCCTTGTAGTAGGCGACCCTCTGCATCAGCCCTCGGCCGCCGGCGGCTCTTCGCCGGGCGTGAGCTCGGGGCTGTCGCGGCGCGCGCCGTGCTCCTCGCCGTGCTCGATCCGTGCGAGCGCGGGCTCCATCTGGATGATCCCGTCCGCGCCCCTCACGCCGCGCGTCCGCACCAGGTCCCAGAGCCCGCGCGCCTCCTCGACCCTGTCCGCGACATGCGGCGGGAACGGCGGCGGCACCTTCCCCTTACGGGCCAGCCCGAGCGCGAAGCCGGTCTGCTTGATCGCGGACACGATGCCCTGGGTCTTCGGAACGAGCTCGGTCTCGCGCAGCCACCCGGTCGTCATCGCCGAACGGACGAACCAGTTGGCGTGCTTCGCGCCCATGTCGTGGTCGATGCCCTGCTCGATCGACTCGGCGCCCAGCTTGGCGATCGCGTCGCGTGGATCGACGCCCTTCGGGCAGCGTTCGTTGCAGAAGTAGCAGCGGGTGCAGTCCCAGATCCCGTGCTCGCCGTTGAGCTCGACGAGCCGCTCGACCTGCGTGCCCTCGCGCGGGTCGCCGACGAAGCGGAAGCCCTTCGCGAGCGCCGCGGGACCGAGGAACGCCGGATCCGCCTCCATCGAGTTGCACTCGCTGACGCAGCAGCCGCACATGATGCAGAGCGACTCCTTGGCGATCGCGTTCATCTGCTGCTGCGACGCGATTCGCTCCTTCTCGGAGATCTCGTCGTACCCGGGGTCGAGCCACGGCTTGACCGCGCGGATCTTCCCCCAGAAAGGCGCCATGTCGACGACGAGGTCCTTGACGATCGGGAGGTTTCCCATCGCCGAGATCACGGGCACCCGGCCGGCCTCGACGATCGGCGCCATCCGCTCCTTGCAGGCGAGCACGGCGCGGCCGTCCATCCGCATCCCGCACGAGCCGCAGATCATCATCCGGCAGCTCTTGCGGAACGCGAGCGTCCCGTCGTGCTTGTCCTTGATGATGTCGAGCACGTCAAGCAGGCACGCCCATTCGGGCGCCTCGACCTCGAAATCCTCGAGCTTGCGGTCGCCCGTGCGCGAGTCGTAGCGCCAGACCTTGAGGCGCACCTCCATTGTGGCGGCCTCGGTCGTGGCTTCGGGGGTCACCGTCATCAGTACTTCCTCTCCTGTGGCGGGAAGCGGGTGATCGTGACGCTCTTCCAGTCAAGCTCGACCCTGCCGTCAACCAGCCTCGTCAGCGTGTGCTTGAGGTAGTGCTCGTCGTCGCGCTCGGGGTAGTCGTACGGGCGCGCGTGGGCTCCGCGGCTCTCTCGCCGCTCGATCCCGGCGGGGATCATGCACTCCGCGAGATCGAGCAGGAACCCGAGCTCGAGCGCCTGCGTGACGTCGTTGTTGAAGAGGGTTCCCTTGTCGTCGACGAGCACGTTCGCGTAGCGCTCGCGGAGGCCGGCCACGATGTCGCCCTGCTTCTTCATCTGGTCCTCGCGCCGAAAGACCCCGAAGTTCTCGTGCATCGTCGAGGCGAGCTCGTCGCGGATCGCCCACGGCCGCTCGCCCTTGGTGCGGTCCATCAGTACCTCGAGCTCGCGTTCGGCATCCGTCTGCTGCGACTCGGGAACCGCCACCGTCGTATGGGTCAGCGCCCAGTCCGCCGCGTGCTGCCCGACGCGACGGCCGAACGTGATCGTCTCCATCAGGGCATTGCCGCCCAGGCGGTTCGCGCCGTGCACCGAGACGCATGCGCACTCGCCGGCGGCGTAGAGGCCGGTCAGCTCGGTCTGGCCCCAGACGTCGGTGTCGACTCCGCCCATGTGGTAGTGCGCGCCGGGCCGGACGGGAATCGGCTCGTGAATCGGATCGACGAGCGCGTACGTCATCGAGAGCTCACGCGTGCCGTGGAGCCTTTCGATGATGCGCTCGGCGCCCAGGTGCCTCAGGTCGAGCAGGACACTGCCGTCGAGCCCTCGCCCCTGGTCGATCTCCGTCTGCTCGGCCCGCGAGATGACATCGCGGCTGGCGAGCTCCATCGCGTTCGGCGCATAGTCCTTGAGGAAGCGCTCGCCCTCGGAGTTGAGGAGGTACGCCCCCTCGCCGCGGCAGCCCTCGGTGATCAGGATCCCGGTCGGTGACAGCGTCGTCGGGTGGAACTGCATCATCTCCATGTCCTTGAGCGGCACGCCCGCACGGACTGCGAGCGCCATCCCGTCGCCGGTGCACGAGTACGCGTTCGTCGTGCCGACGTAGAGCCGGCCGGCGCCGCCGGTGCAGAGGATCACGGTCTTGGCGCCGATGGTCTTGACGCCGCCGTTGACGAGGTCCCAGGCGATCACGCCCTGGCAGCGGTCGTCGTCGACGACGAGCTTCCACGCGAAGTACTCCTCGTAGGCCGGGATGTCGCGCTTCATCACCTGCTCGTAGAGCACGTGCACGAGCACGTGGCCTGTGATGTCGGCGGCGTACGCGGTGCGCGGCTCGCCGGCCGCGCCGAACGGCCGCTGGGCGATGCGACCGTCCTCGGTGCGCGAGAAGACGGCGCCCCAGTTCTCGAGCTGGTAGACGTCGTCCGGCGCCTCGTTGCAGAGGATCTCGATCGCGTCCTGGTCGCCCAGGTAGTCCGAGCCCTTGACCGTGTCGAACGTGTGCTTCTCCGGGTCGTCCTCGGAGGCGTTCCCGAGCGCGGCATTGATGCCGCCCTCAGCGGCGCCGGAGTGGCTGCGGACGGGATGGATCTTGGAGAGGAGCGCCACGTCGGCGCCGGAGTCATGAGCCTCGATGGCCGCGCGCATCCCTGCGCAGCCGGCTCCGACGACGAGCACGTCGTGTACGGCTTCCACTGCGAGTGACGCTACCTGAACGACTTCATGTGACGCGTCGTTACAAAGCGTGCGAAGCCGCACCCACACAGTGCTCCGCCGAGTGGCGAGGAGGGCGGGCCGCAAGTACCGCCCTCCTCACGCCGGCGACCCCGATCGTCAGCGCCGCCTTCCCTTGCTGAGGACGAGGGTGACCTTGCTGCCGGCTGCGCGCCGGGCCCCCGCCCGCGGCGACTGCGAGACGACGCGTCCGGTTCGAATCGAGGCCGAGTACGACCTGCGGATCGCCCCGACCTTGCAGCCGGCGCGCCGGATCGCCTTGCGCGCGGCCGCAGCGGTCTTGCCCTTGACCTTCGGCACCACGCAGGCACGCGCGGCCTTCTTGCGGACGAGGGCGGTCGTATCCGATGCCTCCGTGCCCGAGCCGCCGACGTTCGTCGCCGTCACGACGACCCGCAGCGATCTCCCCAGGTGGGCGGCGGTGACCCTGATCACGGGCGCGCCCTCACCGGCCAGGTCGACGCAGTTCTCCGCGGCGTCGCACGACTGCCACTGGTACGTCATCGCCATCGGGCCGGTGCCGCTCCACTCGCCCGAGGTCGCGACGAGGATCTCGCCGGGCATGGCGCGGCCGCTCACGAACGGCGCGACCAGGTTGGCCGGCGCCCGGGCCGCCACGACAGCGGTCAGGTCCGAGAACTCCGCCGAAGAGCCGACGGCGTTCGTCGCTGTAACCCGTAGGAACAGGCGCCAGCCGACGTCTCCGGAGGTCGCCACGTACGTCCTGGCGTTCGCCCCGTTGATGAGGCCGCAGCGCTCGTAGTCGCGGTCGCATCGACCCCACGCGTATGCGAACGAGATCGGCTGCGCCCCGCCCCACTGCCCCTCGACGGCGGTCAGCGTCTGACCGTCGACCGCATTGCCCGAGATCCCCGGGTAGTCGAGCGAATATGGGGGCTCCGGCGGCGGCGGGTTGCGGTTCCACGTCAACGCGAACTCGCCGGTCTCGCCGTCGACCCCGGCGACGACGACGGAGTAGACCCCGCCCGCGGTTGCCTCGAACGAGATCCGGCTGCCCGGCCAGCACGACCCGTAGTCGCTCGCGACCTCCCCGAGGTCGCTGAGCGCCGAGCCGACGTACGCGGCGACGATGCTCTCGGAACCGCACGTCTGGAACGTCGCCCAGCCGCTCGACGGGGCGGTCCACTTGAACCAGACGGATGGGAAGCCGTCGCCATAGGCGTGGTCAGGCTCGCCCGCCTCACCCGTCGCGCCTTCGGTGGTGCCGCCCGTGCTTCCGGCGTCGCCGCTGAGCGGAACGGCTGCGGCGAAGTCGTCGTTCGGCGGTGCGAGGTTGAGCGCGAGCTCGATCGGCCCCGTGTCGCCGCCGACCCCGTCGACCGCGATCCGGTACACCGTCCCCGCGGACGCCTGGAACGACAGCTCGCTCCCCTCGCCGCAGCCGTTGTCGTCGGACTCCACCTCGACGAGGTGGTCGACCGCCGACCCGGTGTACACGGCCAGCAGCGTGTCGACGTCGCTCGCGCACGTGGCGAGCGTGGCCTCACCGGCCGCCGGAGCCGTCCACGAGTACCAGATCGACGCCCCGCCCGGTTCGCCGGCGTGGTTCGGCTCGCCGGTTTCCTTCGTCGCGTCGACGTTGCTGCCGGACGCGAACGCGGTGCGGCCGGTCAGCGCCGTCGCGGCCCCGAAGTCATCGTTGTCGGGCGCAAGGGCGGCCGCCGTGCCGGCCAGGGCGAAGGCGGCGAACGCCGTCACGCCCAGCGCAGCCAGGCGCGCCCGGCATGGTTGGATCAACATCGGTTTCTCCCTTCACTCGTCGGCACCCGAGGCGCGGACCGGGACGGAAGCGACACCGAGGTGCGGTTCCCCTCCGCTTCCCACTGCGGCTCGCGGCCCTCGCGACGGAAGACCTCGACCACCGCCAGGTAGCGGGCCGCCTCGGCCGCTATGAGCGTCCCGTCCGCTGTCTCGGGTGACTGCATGCCTCCAACGCTGCGCCCAGGCGCTCACGCCGCGCTCACGCGCGGCTCACACGGGCTGTACTCGGCGGCGGCAACGGTGTACAAACGACGTATGCCCGACGTCGTGGTCCGCCTGCTCGGGCCGCTCGAGGTCGGCGTTTCTGGACGCCCCGTCGAGCTGCGGCGCCGGAAGCAACGCGCGCTACTGGCGCTCCTCGCCCTGCGCGCAGGCGAGGTCGTCTCGACTGACCGCATCGTGGAGGAGCTGTGGGGGTCCGAGCCGCCGAAGGCGGCTGTCGGTTCGCTGCAGAACCTCGTCTCCGAGCTGCGCAAGGCACTCGGCGCCGAGCTGCTCGTCACGCGCGCTCCCGGGTACGTCCTCGCGATCGAGCACCACGACGTCGACGCTCACCGCTTCGAGCAGCTCGCGCGGGAGGCGCCGAACGCGCCCGCGGAGGCGCGTGCGAGGGCGCTCCACGAGGCGCTGGGCCTCTGGCGCGGCCCGCCGCTGGCCGACCTTGCATTCGAGTCGTTCGCGCAATCCGAGATCGCACGCCTCGAAGAGCTTCGCGCCTCTACCCGCGAGGAGCTGTTCGAGGCGGAGTTGTCGCTCGAACACCACGGCCCGTTGGTCGCCGAGCTGGAGGCGTTCGTGGGCGAGCACCCGCTCCGAGAACGTCCGCGTGGTCAGCTGATGCTGGCTCTCTACCGCGCCGGTAGGCAGGCCGACGCGCTCGAGGCCTACCGCGCTGCGCGCGACGCGCTGGTCGAAGAGCTCGGTATCGAGCCCTCGACGGAGCTCCAACGGCTTGAGCAGGCGATCCTCCGCCACGACCCGGCACTCGAGCTCGAGCAACGCGTAACCAAGCGGCCTTCGGAGCCGGATCGTCGGAAGACGGTCACGATCCTGTTCGCGGATGTAGTCGACTCCTCGGCTCTCGCCGCCGAGCTCGACCCCGAGGTCCTGCGCGGTGTGATGCGATCCTACTTCGAGGTGGTCGAGCGAGTCGTCGCTCTGCACGGCGGCACGGTGGAAAAGTTCATCGGCGACGCCGCGATGGCAGTCTTCGGCATCCCCGAGCTGCACGAGGACGACGCCCTTCGAGCCGTCCGCGCAGCAGCGGAGCTGCATGCGGTGATCGGAGGCCTCGGGTCCGAACACGGCGTGGCCATTCGAATTTGTGTCGGAGTGAACACCGGCGAGGTGCTCGCCGCGGACCCGGCCTCGGGGGAATCGTTCGCGACGGGAGGCGCAGTCGTCCTGGCGACTCGGCTGCAGCAGGCGGCGCTCGCCGGCGAGACCCTGGTGGGCGGGACGACGCACGACCTCGTGCAGGGCGCCGTCACGCTGGAGGCGGTCGAGCCGCTCGAATCGGGCGGTGCGCTCGGACGCATCCGCGCGTACCGCCTCGTCGAAGTCGCCGAGGAAAGCGTCGGGCTCCGCCTCGCTCGGACGGCGCCGCTCGTCGGACGGCTCGACGAGCTCGCACGCCTTCGGGCCGCGCTCGCGGGCTGCGCCGCGGAGCGGAAGAGTCGGGTTCTGCCCGTGCTGGGCGACGCCGGGATCGGAAAGACGCGCCTCGCCGCGGAGCTAACCGCCGGGGCGGACGCGACCGTCCTCGTGGGACGGTGCGTCCCGTACGGCGAGGGCGCGACGTACCTGCCTCTGGCCGAGGCCGTTCGCCAGGCCGTCCCCACGCCCGTCCGGAGCTCGGTCGCCAGGCTTCTCGCTGCGGACGAGCAGGGCGGCACGGTCGCGCAACGGATCGCCGAGCTGACCGGCGACGCCGAGGGCGTCGCGCCGACGGCCGAGCTGTTCTGGGCGGTACGTCGCTTGCTCGAGGCGTTCGCGGCCGAACGCCCGGTGCTGCTCGTGCTCGAGGATGTCCACTGGGCGGAGCCGACACTGCTCGACCTCGTGGAATACCTGGGCGCGTGGGCCTCGGACGCGCCGGTGCTCGTCCTGTGCCTTGCCCGTCCCGACCTCCTCGACGCGCGGCCCGGCTGGGGGGACGGTGCGATTCGCCTCGAGGCACTCTCTGACGAGGAGTCGGAGGCGCTGGTGAGCGAGATCGCTGAGGTCTCGGAGGAGGTCCGACGGCGCGTCGTGGCGGCCGCCGAGGGCAACGCGCTCTTCGTCGAGCAGCTGCTCGCCTATGTCGTCGACGAAGGCGCGGACACCGTTGGTGTGCTTCCTCCCACGGTGGAGGCGCTGCTCGCGAGCCGGCTCGATCGCCTCGAGCCCGACGAGCGCGCCCTCCTCGAGCGCGGGGCCGTGATCGGAAGGGAGTTCACCCGCAACGCCGTGATCCAGCTGTCGCCGCCGGAGCGGCTGCCCGGGGTCGACTCGGGGCTGCTCACGCTTCGCCGCAAGGCGTTCATCCGCCCCGATCGACAGCCTGCGGCCGACGACGAGCGGTTTCGCTTCCACCACGCGCTCGTCCGGGACGTGGCTTACGCGGGGATCACGAAGGAGCTCCGTAGCGAGCTCCACGAACGGCACGGCACCTGGCTCGAGAGTCGCCACGGCGCAGCCGAGATCGTCGGCTACCACCTCGAGCAGGCATACCGCTATGCGGCGGAGCTACACCCGCGCGACCAGCGGCTCCCGGCTCTCGCCACGCACGCCGGCCGGCAGCTCGAAGGTGCGGGACTCCGCGCCTGGAAGCGGATCGACGTACCCGCCTCGGTCAACCTCCTCGAACGGGCTTCCTCGCTGCTGCCGGCGGAAGACGCCGGCAGGCAGGACGCGATCGCAGAGCTCGCGCTGGCCTGCCTGACCGGCGGTGAGCCGGCGCGCGCGAGGGCCTTGTGGGGCGAGGCGCTCTCGCTCGCGGAGGAGGCCGGTAACCGCCGCGCGGAGCTCCGAGCCCGTATCGAGCTCGCATTTGCCGATCTGTTCGACGAGGGTCGGCCATCGCAGGCCGCTCTCGAGCTCGCAGAGACCGCGATCGCCGAGCTCGAGGAGCTCGGCGACGACCGGACACTTGCCCGGGCGTGGATCCTGGTCGGGAACGCCCACGCCATGGACTGCCAGATCGAACTGTGGCGTGAAGCCGCCGAACGGTCGCTTCCGTATTACGAGCGTTCCGGCTGGCCTCCGTCGTCGGCGCTCGGCGACATCGCGGGCGCACTAAGCTGCGGGCCGGTTCGCGTGGCGGTTGCCCGCGACCGCTGCCGAGAGCTGCTCGATCGCACGGCTGACCGCGTCAGCCGGGCCAAGGTTCTCCAGTACCTCTCCCGGCTCGAAGCCATGGACGAGCAGTTCGAGGAGGCGCGCGCGCTGCTTGAGGAGTCGCGCGAGCTCTACGACCAGTCGGTGATGTGGATGCCCAGCGCGGCCGAGGTGGAGCGACTCGCCGGCGAGCACGAGCGCGCGGCGGAGCTCTTCGAGGCGAGTTGCGAGCAACACGCTCGGATGGAGCAGTGGGCCATGCTCTCGACCCGGAGCGCGCAGCTCGCCGACGTCCTGATCGGCGAGGGCCGCTTCGCGGAGGCGAACGACGTCTGCGCGCGCTGCGAGCGGTATGCCGGCGCGAACGACGTCGTCTCGCAGTTCCTCGGCCGCGCGGCGCGCGCGCGCTTGCTGGCGCGCGCCGCCGATCGGGATCAGGCCGAGGTGGTGGGCGCCGAGGCTCTGGCGATCGTCGACCGTACGGACGACCTCAACGGTCGGGCCAAGGTCCGCGTCGACGTGGCCGAGGTCGCCTGGGTCGCCCATCGCGATGACTCCGCCAGAAGGCTGATCGCCGATGGCATCGCTCTCTTCGAGCAAAAGGGGAATCGGGCCTCGAGCGCCGCGGCGGCCACGCTCCTGGCGTCGTGGGACGACGAAAGACGCGGAGAGCCCGTCTCCGGGCTCTCCGTGTGAGCTGGACTCTGCTTCGGCTGAATTACGAGCCGCCGCCGGAACCGTCCGGGGGATACGAGCTGATCACGGGGCCACCTCCTTTCGTGGCCCCACGCTCGAATCGCGCCCAAACGGCACGGTCACGGCCCGCTCATCGGCGGCCAACGGCACGCCGCGTGACCGCGCTGTGAGCGACGAGTCAGAAGGCGGCGTGACACTGCGGCTGTGAGCTCACCCACGGCCGACGCGCCTCGAGCCGTTGTCACTTCCTCGAGACGGGTGTTACAAACGACACATGCTTGACCTGCGCGTTCTTGGTCCGCTCGAGGCGCACGGCGACAGCGGCCCGATCCACCTCGGCGGGCAGAAGCAGCGCGCGCTCCTCAGCCTGCTCATCCTCAATGCGCGCCGAGTGGTCGCAACCGAGCGCTTGCTCGACGAGCTCTGGGGTGAGCGCCCTCCGCGGACGGCCGCGACGTCGCTGCAGAACATGGTCTCGAACCTGCGCAAGGCCCTGGGGCCCGAACGCCTCGAGACCCGCCCGCCCGGCTACCGGCTCGTCGTCGACGAAGCCGAGACCGACGTCGGGCGGTTCGAACGGCTGGTCGCGCAGGCGCGCGAGCTCTCGGGCGAGCCCCGTTCACGGACGCTGTCGGCCGCGCTGTCGCTCTGGCGAGGGCCGCCGCTCGCCGACTTCGCCTACGAGGCCTTCGCGCAGGGCGAGATCCGCCGCCTCGAGGAGCAACGTCTCGGCATCCTCGAGGAGCGGATCGAGGCTGACCTCGAATGCGGGCGCGAGCACGAGCTCGTCGCAGAGCTCGAGCCGCTCGTCCAGCAGCAGCCCTTCCGCGAGCGGCTCCGGCGCCTGTACATGCTCGCGCTCTACCGTTCGGGCCGGCAGGCAGAGGCGCTCCAGAGCTACCACGACGGCCGGCGCAGTCTCGTCGGCGAGCTCGGCATCGAGCCCGGGCGCCCACTTCAGGACCTGTTCGCGCGGATCCTCCGGCACGACCAGTCACTCGAGCGTCCGCAGGAGGTGGCGGCGACCGGCAGCGCCGAGACCGACGCGATAGCCGCTGCGATCGCAGCCGGTCGCCTCGTCTTCGTGCTCGGGCCCGGCGTGAACCTCGCAGGCGCTACTACCGGCAACCGGCACGACCTTCCGGTTCGAGAGAGCCTGGCACCGCGCCTCGCCGACGCCTTCGGCTGTCCTCCGGAAATCGGAACGGAGCTGACGAAGGTCGCTCAGTACGTGGCCGTCACACAGGGAATCGGGCCGCTCTACGACGAACTCCATCTCCTGCTCGACCGGGACTACGAGCCGGGCGGCGTGCACGAATTCCTCGCCGACGTGCCCGCGCTGCTCCGCGATGGCGGCGCACCGCCGCCGCTGCTGGTCACCACCAACTACGACCACGCCCTCGAGCGCGCCGTCGCGGCGGCGGGCGAGCAGCCCGACGTCGTTTCCTACATCTCGCTCGGGCGCGATCGCGGCAAGTTCCTGCACCGCTCGGCCGGCCGCCCGACCCGGGTGATCCACACGCCGAACGCGTACAGCGACCTACCGATCGACGACCGGACGGTGATCCTCAAGATCCACGGCGACGTCGAGCACGGCCCCGCAAGCGAGGCGGACAGTTTCGTCGTCAGCGAGGACGACCACATCGGCTACCTCGTCGAAACCGGCATCG
>Ga0126314_10001109_pt1 | contig 12738 bp, 11 predicted proteins | sample Plot105B_FD_92535 | JGI IMG/M metagenome (GOLD analysis project Ga0126314, IMG submission 92535) | Serpentine soil microbial communities from UC McLaughlin Reserve, CA, USA - Plot105B | ecosystem: Environmental > Terrestrial > Soil > Grasslands | place: USA: UC McLaughlin Reserve, Lake County...
ATGCACGCGTGGCGCTCGTCGAGCAGGACGCCTGGGTGCGGCTCAACGCCGAGCCGGAGACGGACGCCTGGGGGCTGGACCGCGTGGACCAGGAGGACCTTCCCCTCGACGGGCTCTACCGCCCCACGCTCGGCGGCGCGGGCGTCCACGCGTATGTCATCGACACGGGCATCCGGTCGACCCACACCCAGTTCCAGGGGCGCATGGGTGCGGGCTTCGATGGCGTGGACCCCGAGGGCGGCGGCGAGGACTGCGATGGCCACGGCACCCACGTGGCGGGCACGCTCGGCGGTTCGACGTGGGGCGTGGCCAGGGCGGTGACGCTGCACCCGGTGCGGGTCCTCGACTGCGACGGCGAGGGCACCCTTTCGGGAATCATCGAGGGGCTCGACTGGGTCACCGCCCATCATCAGTCCCCCGCCGTCGCCAATCTCAGCCTGGGCATGGAGCCCTCGGAGGCGCTGGACCTGGCGGTCCACAATGCCGTGGCCGCGGGAGTCACCACGGTGGTGGCGGCGGGCAATGACAGCGTCGACGCGTGTGGTGAGTCACCGGCCCGAGCAGCGCGGGCCATCACCGTGGGCGCCACGAACAGCGCGGACGTCCGCGCCGGCTTCTCCAACTACGGCCCGTGCATCGACCTGTTCGCCCCGGGTGAGGACATCCCCTCCGCGGGAATCGCCGACGACACGGCGACGGAGGTCCTCTCCGGCACGTCGATGGCCACCCCGCACGTCGCGGGTGCCGCAGCGCTCTATCTGGAGACCCACCCCACCGCCACGCCGGAGCAGGTCGCGGAGGCCCTCGCGGGCGCCGCCATCCCAGGGCGTGTGAAGGAGGCCGGGCCAGGCTCGCCCGACCTGCTGCTCCAGGCGCGCTTCACGCCTGCTCCCGGCGACCACCATCGCCCCTGGGCCTCTCTGTTGACGCCCCTGCCCCACGGCACCGTGCGCGACACGACGCGAGTCCACGTGTGGGCCTGGGACGACATCGCCGTTCGCCGGGTGGACCTGTGGGTCAACGGGCAGCTCCGCGCCAGCGATGACACGCGGCCCTTCGCCTTCGCATGGGACACACAGCAGGAGCTCAATGGCCCCACCACCCTGGAGGTCCGCGCCTACGACACGGCCTTCAAGGCCCACCGGTCCGCGCCCCTGGCGGTGACGGTGCGCAACCCTGGCATCGCCGACTTCGACCCGACGCTCGGGGCGCCCCGGTGCACCGCGCTGACACCTTCGTGCGACACCGGGAGACTGGTGCGAGGAATGGGCCCGGTGGGGCCGGAACTCAATGCCCCCAACACCCTGGGCGCGAGCTGCGCGGATGGGGAAGCCGGCACCTATCTCATCACCGCGACGCTGGAAGGATTGCGCATCACCAGCCAGGACGGCGGCCCGCTCACCGCGGGGAAGCAGGTGACGCTCACTGCGACTGTCTTTGGCTTCGTTCCATTCCTCGAAGAGGTGAATCTCTTTCACGCCCCTGACGCGCGCAGCCCCGCCTGGACACACCTCGCGAGGCTCCAGGTGGAGGTCCCCGGTGAGCAGGAATTGTCCACCTCCTTCACCCTGCCCGACGGAGGACTCCAGGCGCTTCGCGGGGTGCTCGGACGCAATCCCTCGCGAGTGAGCTGCATGCCCGACTGGTGGGTGGACCACGACGACCTCGCCTTCTCCGTGGCGCGTCGGAGCCGCTGAGGCAGGGGGCGTGGGCCCGGGACGTCAGTGTGGCCGCGGCGTCCCCGGGCCCTCGTCGAGCATGCGCATCACCACGATGCGACAGGCCGAACACACCACGCCCGCGCGTTCCCAGTGGACCTGCTCTTCCAGCTCGCGGGCGTCCTCCGGCCCATCCTCCAGCCGCTGAACCAACTCCGCGAGTGCGTCCCTGTCCCGGTCTTCAACCTCGTCACCGGAGTCGAGCACGTCCTGCTCGCCCTCCAGCACCAGGTTGAAGCGGTAGTACACCTCGCGGGGGTTCAGGGCACGCCCACACGTCGCACAGTGCCGGGGTCTTGGCTCCGTCATCGCAAGTCCCACCCTCGCTCGAGTGAGCAGCAGCCATGGCAATCCGCCATCCCCAGCGTGGCACACTGCCACGCCTTCCCGACACTACTCCGTGAATTCAGGGAGATAGTTTGAGGCACGAGTATTGCTGTCGGGCCTGGGGTTCCTGCCCCCTGGTCCCCAGCACCGTGTCCCTCACATGACTCCGTCGTCAGCTCCTGAAGTTCCGGGGCGCCAGGTCCCGGCGCGCCCGTGTGGCCACAGTTCGTCAGGGAGGCTGACGCTTCCTGGGGCGCTCGCCCTGCTCCTGCTGTCGTTGGGAGCCTGTCGGGACACTCCGAGTGAGGACGCTGGCGAGCGGGTGGAGCAGAAGCCCGACGCGAACCTCACCATCGACGCCATGGACAATGAGCAGCACGTCCTGCGCGGGGGGTTCCGGGTCGATGCGGGCGTCGTCCGGGTGGTTGTCTATGAGGGCACGGTGCTCGTCGGCGAGGCGGTGCTGGAGCCCGATGGTCGGTGGAGCATTCCCTGGCAGCCGAATCCCGAGAGCCAGGCCCTGGAGGTCGTCGCCTATCACGACACCGGGACGGAGAATCGCACCCGGCTCGACTTCCAGCGGTTGAGCTTCACGGCGCCGGAGGGCCTGTATGCCTCCGAGGCGCTCCTGACGCTGCCCACGTCGCCGGAGACGACGACGCGCTACACCCTGGACGGCTCGACTCCGGGCCCCACCTCCCCTGTCTACACGGCGCCGCTGGCGCTGTTGAACCGCGCGGGACAGCCGGCCCCGCTGAGCCTCATCCGGACCAACCCGGAGGACGCGCCCGAGTCCTGGCGTTGGCAGCCGCCCGCCGCGCCCGTGACGCTCGGCACGGTGGTGCGCGTCCAGCGCTTCGCGGGTGAGACGGCCGTGGAGGCGGGGCAGGCGCGGACGTATCTCATTGGCCAGCGGCCCTACACGCTGCCCGTGCTGTCCCTGGTGACGGACGCGGCGAACTTCTTCGACTCCGTCCAGGGCATCTATGTGCCGGGCCGCGTCCATGAAGAGAATCCGGATGGGTCTCAGGGCTATGGGACGGGCAATTACATGCAGGATGGCAAGGATTGGGAGCGCCCGGTCCATGTCGAGTGGTTCGAGGAGTCCGGCGCGCCCGTGCTCGCGCAGAACGCCGGGGTGCGCATCCACGGCTCGGGGAGCGCGGCGCTGCCGCAGAAGAGTCTGCGCTTGTATGCGAAGGAGGACTATGGCCCGGAGCTGTTCCAGGCCGACCTGTTCCCGGACCACCCGCTGCGCGAGTTCAAGCGACTGCTGGTGCGCACCTCGGGACAGGACCAGCAGGTCTCCAAGCTGAGGGACTGCGTGCTGCAAGGGCTCTTGCGCGACACGGCGCTGGCCCTCCAGGCCTGTCGGCCCGCGGTGGTGTTCCTCAATGGCGAGTACTGGGGGTTGCACGAGCTGCGCGAGCGGTACGACGAGTACTACCTGGCGGCCCACCATGGGCTGAAGCGCAAGGACATCGTCATCCTGGAGAATGGCGGCAGCCTGGACACGGGGGAGTTGGAGGACATCCTCCCGTACGAGGAGCTGCTGACGTACGTGCGGGAGCACGACCTCTCCGTGCCCGAGCACTATGCGCACGTGCTGGAGCGCATCGATGTGGAGGATTTCATCGACTACCACATCGCGCAGCTCTACTTCGACAACGAGGACTGGCCGAACAACAACATCAAGTTCTGGCGCAACCGCGCGGGTGACGGTGCCCCGGGCCCTGGGGATGGGCGCTGGCGTTGGCTGATGTATGACCTGGACGCGACGTTCATGAAGGGGCCCGACGTCAACTCGCTGGGAAGGCTGCTGCATGACGACGACATCGGTGAGCCCTTCGTGGTGTTGCTGCGAAGCCTGTTGAAGTCGCCGGACTTCAAGGGGCTGTTCATCTCCCGCTTCCACTGGCACCTGGAGAACACCTTCGCACCGGAGCGCGTCGTGGCGTGGCTCGACGCGGCGGAGGCGCGGCTCGCGCCCGAGATGCCCGAGCACATCGGCCGGTGGCGCAACCCGTCCTCGATGGAGCGCTGGCGGGAGGCCCTCCAGGCCATGCGAGACACCGCGCTGCGCAGGCCGGCCGCGCTGCGAGCGCATCTGGAGCAGGAGCTGGGCGCGCCGTGACGGGCCGAGGGCGCCCGCCCTCCGAGCCCGGACGCCCGAAGTCTCCATGCCACGCCGACCCGAGCTGGATGCCCTGCGGGGGCTGCTCCTCGTCTTGATGACGCTGACGCACCTGCCCACCCGGCTGAACGTGTACAGCAGCCAGCCGTTCGGGTTCGTCTCGGCGGCCGAGGGCTTCGTGTTCCTGTCGGCCTTCCTGGTGGGCGGCTCGCACGCGAAGACGTGGGACACGCCCAGGCGCCTGTGGGTGAGCCTGCGAAGACGGGCGCTGAAGGTCTACGCGCACCATGTCGGGCTGTTGTTGTTCGCCTTCACGGTCATCGGCACGGTGGGCTGGCTGGCGAACCGGCCCGCCATCCGCAACCTGCTCGACTTCTACCATCAGGAGCCTCTCACGGCGCTGTTGAGCAGCCTCTTCCTGCTGTACTGCCCGCCGCTGCTCGACATCCTGCCGCTGTATGTCGTGCTGTTGTTCCTGACGCCGTTCGCCCTGCTCGCGGCGAGGGAGGCGGGCTGGACGAAGGTGTTGTGCCTGAGTGGACTGGTGTGGGTCTGGGCGCAGCTCGGGTTGAAGCAAGCGCTGTACACGGGGCTGGGAGACCTCACCTGGCTGCCGGTCAGAATCGGCCAGTCCGGCGCGTTCGACTTGTTCGCCTGGCAGTTCCTCTGGGTGCTGGGCGTGTGGACCGGGAGTCAGCGGGCCCGGGTGAAGCTGCCCGATGAGCGCGCGTCCTCGGTGGTGTGGGGGGGCGCGTGGGTGTTGAGCCTGCTGTTCCTCCTGGCGCGGTATGAGGTGGAGCCCTTCGTGTGGCTCGCGAGCGCGCCGGTGCTCCTGGACAAGTGGACGTTGGCGCCGCTGCGGCTGGTGAACTTCCTGGCGCTGGCGGTGCTCGCGGACCGGGGCTCACCGCGCGTCTATCACTGGTTGAAGCCGAGGATGCTGGTGCTCCTGGGGAGTGCGTCCCTGCCGGTCTTCAGCGTCCACCTGGTGTTGTGCCTGTTGAGCCTGGCGCTCATCAACGAGAACGAGGCCCCGCTCGACAGCCTGGAGGAGTTGGCCGTGCTGGTGGTGACGTTCGCCAGCATGCTCCTCGTGGCCCTGCGTCACCGACGACGCGCGGCGCTCACGGGGTGACGCGGGGTCAGGGCGACGGGGAGGAGCACGCGTAGACCGTGATGACGACCTCCGCGTTGATGCTCGCCGCCAGGGCGAGTGTCGCCACAGGGAGCCGGTAGCGCACCTGGTGCGGCGTGGCGCCGGATTGGATGCCGATATCCAGTGTCCGCTCCGAGCACCGATCCCACTCCTCCCGCGCCTCCACGGGGAGGTGGGTGATGAGTGTCGCCAGACGCGTCACCGCCTCCTCGGGAGACTCGGGTTGTTCGTCGAGCTCCAGGCACGCGAAACCGTCCTCTGCATGCAGCGGGACCACCGAGGTCCCCAAGGCGCTCAGCAGCTTGGACAGGCCGAACCGACTCTTGAGGTCCAGATCGACGTTCAGGAAGGTGGTCTCTTCGGACCGTGGCATGGAGCTCCTTACTGGCTCATGCTTCTGGGGTTCGGAATCACTTCGGTGCGCCCCAGCTCGGAGAACGAGGTGCTGGTGAGTGCCTCGATGAAGGCCACCAGGTCGGCCTGGTCTTGAGGGGTGAACGGGGTCCGTCGATTGACGCGGGTGTTCAGCTCGCGAGCCACGGCTTCGCTCAGGGTGGGGACACCGCCGTCGTGCATGTAGGGCGCCGTGAGCGCCGCATTGCGCAGGCTGGGAGTCCGGAAGCGTCCGAGGTCCTCCGAGCGCAGGCTCACGACGAAGCGCCCCAGCGCGGCCACCTCCTCACGCGAGGCCACGGCGGAGAAGCGCTCGGCCTCGGGCAGCTTCGCCACCTCACGAGCGACCCTGGGCAACCTGGAGCGGAGTTCCTCGGGCAACACGCCCGCGTGGAACCCCCCATCCGTGAAGGTGGCGGCCTTGGGGCTCACGGTATGGCAGCGGGCACAGCCGGCGCGGCCCATGAAGAGCGTGTGTCCCCGGCGCTGGGATTCATCGAGCGCGGTGGAGTCCTTGCCGGAGTGGAACCTGTCGAACGAGGACTCGCCGGACTTGAGCGTGCGCACATACGCGGCGATGGCCCCGGTAATGGTCCGAGCGGAGACCTCTTCGTCGGGAAAGGCCAGCGCATGGGCCGCCGCATGGCGCCCGCGAACGCGAGCCACCAGGTCCTCGGCGGAAGTCAGCGCGTGCTCCTGGGGATGCAGGAGCGGGTCGAGGATGAGCGCCTCCAGGGACGTGCGCCGACCATCCCAGAACAACGTCCGAGCCTCCGCCACATCGAGCAGGCTGGGCGCATTCCGGGTGCCCACGCGGAGATGCGCGCCGAGTGAGCGAGCATCCCTGTCGGAGAAGACGCGCTCCGGCAGGTGGCAGGTCATGCAGCCAACCCGACCATCGGCGCTCAGGGACAGGTCGAAGAACAGCGCGCGGCCAAGCACCTCGCGCTGCGACGTGCTCCCCGTGGCGGAGACGCCCTCCGGGCGCGGAGGCTTGGGTCCGGACGCCGATGCCGTCAGCGCCAGGCAAAGGCCAGATATGGCAGCCCAGCGCATGCTCAGAACACCTGACGCAGACCGAAGCGTCCGCGAGCCCGAGCGGAGTCACCATCCACGGCGACCACGGGGGCGTACTGTCCCAGGTCCGGGTCATAGGCGTGCACCGAGCCGTCCTCGAGCTGGTACACCCACGCGTAGAGGTTGAGCTGGCGGCGTGCGAGCCCATCGGCGACGACGGGCAGCGTGCGCAGGTGCTCGACCTGCACGAGGACGTTCTCCATCACGGCCGCGTCCTGGAGCGCGGGGCCGGACAAATGGCCGTAGCTCTCTTGGACGATGCGGCGGGTGTTCTCCGCGTGGCGCAGCCAGTCGCGCATCTCCGGGAGGCGGGACAGTTGCTCGGGATGGAGAAGCCCCTGCATCGCGCCGCAGCGGGTGTGGCCGCAGACGATGATGTGGCGCACCTCCAGGGCAGCCACCGCGTACTCGATGGTGGCCCCCTCTCCGTTGTTGGGGGTGCCGTGTGGAGGGACGATGTTGCCGGCGTTGCGGATGATGAACAGCTCGCCGGGCCCCGCGCTGGTCAGCTCGTTGGGGAGGACGCGCGAATCCGAGCAGGTGATGAAGAGCACCTCGGGGCGCTGCGCCTCCGCGAGCCGGGAGTAGAGCTCCTGCTTGGAGCGAAAGACCTCCGTCTGGAAGTGATGCAGGCCGGGGATGAGTTTCTCCATGGAGAGGAGACTTCCCCAAGAACAGGGGCGCCGACAACCCCGATGGCGAGAAGAGTGTCGTCCGCCGTGCCACATCGAAGATACTGGGCCCGTGAGCGAGAACGAGGGAGCCGGGGCCGAGGGAACGCAGCGCTTGCTGCGAGAGGCGTACTTCGAGAACGAGACCTTCACGAGCCTCGACCTCCAGAACGCGGACCTGGCCGACAAGGAGTTCTATCGCTGCACCTTCGAGAACTGTCAGCTCCAGGAGAGCCGCTGGAAGGACACCACCCTGGAGGCGTGCATCGTCCGTGGCTGCAATGTCACCCGCGCGCAGCTCGGCCGGGCCGCGCTTCGGGACGTGCGGTTCGAGAGCTGCAAGTTGATGGGCATCGACTGGAGCAACATCGGGTCGAACCCGGAGTTCTCGTTCGCGGACTCAGGGCTGTCCTACTGCTCGTTCGTCGGACTCAGCTTGAGGAAGCTGGAGTTCGTGCGCTGCGTGGCGCGCGAGGTGAACTTCTTCGACCTGGACCTGACCGACTCGGACTTCACGGGGACGGACCTCGCGGGGAGCACCTTCCGGGGCTGCACCCTCACGCGGACAGACTTCTCGGGGACCCAGGGAGCGTTCCTGGACCCGGCGCACAACCGGATGAAGGACACCCGGGTGCCCTTGGAGTCCGTGGTCCATCTGGCCAAGACGCTCGGCATGCTCGTCACCGGGTATCACGACGAGGTGCCGACCCGAGGGAAGAAGAAGGCCCGGTAGGTCCGAGCGTTTTCCAGCGATGATGAGATGAGCGGACTACGCTTCATCATCGCTGCTATCGGTCATGTCACCGCCGAGGTCCTCGAACCCGTGAGGCAGCTCCGGGCGATTTCGGAGGTTCTTGTTCTCGAGGTTGACGACGCGGCGCATGTAGTCCGCTCTATCGGCCATGGGGAATCCGGGTCGTTCCTTCCCGAAAGCCTGGTCCAGCGTCATAGAGCCATCCATCACCGCATGGAGTGCGCCGCGCGCCACCTTGTCGGCCCCCCTGAAACGCTGAGGCTCGGAGATGTGGGTGATGGCCAGGAGCTTCGCGGCGGCATTCGTCGGCGTGCCCTCGGAGATGACCCGCTTTCCTGGCGGAGGAAGGGCTCTGCCCTCGATAGCATCCAGAAGCTCCTTGGCGATGGCCGCGTCACTGGCCTTGCTCTCACGCAGCGCATGGACCAGGTCCGTGTACTTGTCCCCCACCTTGGCCTTGTTGAAGTTCTCGGCGCGGGTGGAGACCCTGAATCCCGGGTCATTGTTCGGAAACGGCGTCAACGTCACCGGGCCAAACGGTGTGTCCGCGACGAGTGACTTCTTGTCGGAGCCAAGCTGTTTCGGGTTCATCCACTCGTACTGGCGAGCGCTGTTCCTGAAGGACTCTGGAGCCAGCGGGCCAGGTGCCCCCGTGCCAGGAGTGGAGGGATTGTCCGTCCTGGCGCCAGGGGTCGAGGAGTCAGTCACCGAGTTCCGCAAGCGCTCGGTCGCGCGATGGTTGGCGCGTCTGATCCGCTCCACCGATGAGTTGTCCTTGTCCGGGACCGTCGTCTCCGGCAACGGAGCCTGGGCATTCTGTCGCGCATCCTTCTCTTGGACCGCGGGCCCCACGGGACGCGAGACACTCGGGTTGATGGGAGGGGAGGTGCTGGGTTTCGGGGCAGCGGTGAAGCTGTCCGTCCGGGCCTGGGGAGCAGGCTTCATGGAGGTGGAGGGCTTCGGCCTGGTATCCGTGGTGAGGGGCCTGGTGGAGGGCGGCTTGGACGTCGGAGTGAATGCATCCAGACGTGCGTTGGGAACGGGTTTGTTCTGCCCGGGAGGCGGGCCCACGTTCGTCGTGATGTGCTTCAGGTCAGGCGGCTTCAACAAGGGCTTCATCCCTTGTCCAAGTCTGCGCAGGCTGCTTCCGAGGTTCGGCTTGAATGGCATCGACGCCTCCTAATGAGGCGGCTGTATCTCAAGGCGTCTGCCCTCGCCGCAACGAGTCAGCGAGAAGCAGGAGTGTGAATGCCGCACTGCACACACACACATCAACGCCATCGATGATTCAAGACAAACTACCGCCCCCACTGGGAGGTGGGTGTGGGCACCTCTCAACCCACCGCATAGGGTGAAGTCCTCCTTTCCCCATGGCGGCCACTTGAGGCCGCCATTCGGGTGAACCACGGACTGGAACCGGGACTCGCGATAGAAGTCGTGGACTAACTCCTGCCAGCCGCCGCGAACGCCTGCTGCCCAGGTCGCGCACGCATTGCGCCTTCGCGCGAACGGCTCCAGCTTCGGCAAGGGAGGCTTCGTCCTGGTGTCGCGCCGAGGACGGAGCACACGCAGGACCGCCGGCCCAAAGGGGGAAGAACACATGGCGGGCGTTCGAGCGCTGGCCCGAGCGGGGGCACGACCTGGCGGGGGCAGGCGGACGGGCTCGCGAGAGGACCTGTCCATCCGTTGGTGGATGCGCCATCAACTGTGGATTCCACCCGTTTTCGCGGCGATGGTGGGCGCCTGCCTGGGCATCTTCTTCGTGGATGCTCCACACGCCGTGGTCAGGGTCCTGAGTGGCACGGCCTGGCAGGCGACGGCTGGCGAGGCACGGGGCATGCTCTCGGCCACGCTGGGTATCGCGCTGACCTCCTTGAGCATCGTTCTGTCGCTGACCATGCTCGTGGTGCAGAGCGCCGCGAACCAGTATTCGCCGCGCCTGCTGCGGCTGTACCTGCACAGCGCGGGCATCCGCGTGGTCATCCCGGTGTTCGTCGCCACGAGCGTCTTCTGTCTCCTGGCGACCCATGAGTTTGGACTTGTCTCGGGGCCCGAGCGCGCACCCCGCCCGGCACTCGCACTGGCCATGCTGCTGCTCATCGCCTGCGAAGGCGCGCTCGTCTTCCAGGTGCTCAATACGCTTCAGCTCATGCGCGTGGAGAACCTGGTCAGACGCGTGGTCCACGACACGCTGAGCGTCGCGCGAACGCTCGAGAAGTTCCGCTCGGAAGACATGGAGGCACCACTGCCAGCGCGTGCTCGCACGGCAAAGGCGTGGCCGCTCCAGGCCCGGGGTGATGGTTTCATCGCCACCATCGACGCGAGAGCGCTGCTGGCCGTGGCCAAGGCGAGGCGACTGACCATCCACCTGGAGAGAGCCATCGGAGAGCCGGTGATTCAGGGGGAGGAGGTGGGCTGGGCCGAGCCGGAAGCGCCCGGTCCACTCGCGCAGCACGAGGCCGTCGAGGAGTTCGTTCTCCGCGCCATCCGCCTGGACCGCTGGCGGGACGAGGACCGGGACATCGCGCTGGGTGTGCGTCAGTTGGTGGATGTGGCCATCAAGGCGCTGTCGCCTGGAATCAATGACCCCTACACGGCCGTGGAGGCCGTGGACCAACTGACCTTCATGCTGTGCGGGCTGAGCACGATGCGACTGGGGCCTCGGGTCCTGGCGGATGACTCCGGAGTTCCGCGTGTGTTCCTGCCAGGGGCGTCATTGGGCGACTACCTCCACCTGGCGACGGACCAGATCCTCCGCTATGGCGCCACCGAGCCCGCCGTGGTGCTCCGGCTCCTGCGAATGACAGCCGCAGTGGGCCAGCGCGCGACAGCCTCGGAGGACCGGCGCGTGGCTCGCGAGCTGCTGGACTTCATCCGGAGCGTCTCGGAGCAGGCCCAGCAAGGCACGGCATCCGCTTCTGCCCTTCGCCAGCACGCGGAGGCCTTGGAGCGGGCGCTCGCGGGAGGGCCCTGGCCGGCGCTCCCGGCCATCGGTTTCTGAGCGGAGTGCTCCTGGCGAGCACTCCACGGGAGGACCCGCCTGGGTGTGCGCTCGCAAAGGAGGAGCCTGATATGGCCGCGGAGCTTGGAAGTGGAGAGCTGCTCATCCGGCTGCTCGTCGCGGGAGGCGCTGGCATCATCCTGGGGCTGCCCTACCGCAAGCGGCCGGGCGGGGTTCGGACCCACTATCTGGTGACGCTCGGCGCCGCGCTCTTCTGCACCTCCGGGGCGAACCTGGTGGGGGCAGCGCCCGCCGAGACGCTGCGCATCATCCAGGGCGTGGCGTCGGGTATCGGTTTCGTGGGAGCGGCGAGTGTCATCAAGAAGGGAAGCTCCATCTTTGGAATCACCACCGCCGCGTCCATCTGGATTGCCGCGGCGGTGGGCTGCGAGGCCGCGCTGGGCAACCCCCGGCTCGCCGCCCTCGTCGCGCCAGCCATTGCCCTCTCGAGCTGGTTGATAGGCCTGCTGGAGCTCAAGGTCCTCCATCGCAGACGCGCCATGCGGGAGCTTGGAGAGCCTCGAAGCAGGACCTCTTCGGGAAAGGATGTGCGGTTGCGGTGAGTTGGGCGTCATCGAGGCCGCTGAGAGAGCGACGCCCCCTGGGCCGGGTCTGCGCCACCCCACCCTCGATTGATGCGAAATCGCGGAACCCTTCCAACGCGGCGTTGTCATGAGGCCCGCTGCCCAACGCCAACATCGGAAGGAACTATGAGAACGACCCTCATGATGCTTGCCGTGCTGATGTCCGCCGCTTGTGGTCAGGACGAGGACTACGCCGTCCCTGAAAGCGAAATCACACCCACGAATGAAGTCAGTGCCGCCGCCGCGAACCCGGGCGACATCACAGGCATCCCGGTCGATGGCGGTGCATTCGTATTCCATACTCCCGTCGGAACTGTCTGGATATATCCCGATGCCATCTGCGTCGTCAGGAACAACACTCCGGTCTTTGGGACGGCTGTCGTTACCAGTGGGGCTGCCAACGTCATTACGCACCCCCGCGCCTCGGACGGCCTGCTCCAGCTCCAAACTCCCGGCTACCCCGAATGGCCGAGTGAGACATTCTCCGCCTATTTGACCATGATGGGGAGGACCTCATCGGGGGGATTCACGCTGGTGCTCAAGCAGACAGCCCCCACCAACCGCTGCTCGGCACCCGAGCCAGTGCAAGCTGCTCCGAACGACACGATGAGCCGAGGATAGGCTTGAAGCAACGCTCCTGAAGGTCAGAACCGCGTCGGCGCCGAAGCGCAGCTCGCCAAGACACAACGGCCGAGCTGCCGGCGTCGACGCCCATGGCCGGAGCTGAAGCGCGCTCACGTAGCCCGGCCGCTGCACATGGGCGCGTCGCCGAACCTGCCGCCCCAGACGAGTCCCGCCTTCCCCCCTGTGTCAGGGAAGATGTCGCCTCGGCTGACGTGCCGAGCTGACCACCCAATGGGGGCGAGCGCAGGCGGTTGCCGTGCCGTACACAGACGCATTCAAGACGCAGATGGTGAAGAGGA
>Ga0126314_10001110_pt1 | contig 12730 bp, 9 predicted proteins | sample Plot105B_FD_92535 | JGI IMG/M metagenome (GOLD analysis project Ga0126314, IMG submission 92535) | Serpentine soil microbial communities from UC McLaughlin Reserve, CA, USA - Plot105B | ecosystem: Environmental > Terrestrial > Soil > Grasslands | place: USA: UC McLaughlin Reserve, Lake County...
GAGGTGTTCGTCAAGGCCGGCCTGCCCTACAAGATCGTCGGCGGGGTCAAGTTCTACGACCGGCGCGAGGTCAAGGACCTGCTGGCCTACCTCAAGGCCACCGTCAACCCGCTGGACACGGTCAGCCTGCGCCGGGTCCTGAACGTGCCCCGGCGCGGCATCGGCGACACCTCGGAGCGGGCCATCGACCGGTTCGCCACCGAGGAGGGCATCCCGTTCGGGGACGCCCTGCGCCGGGCCGGCGAGATCCCCGGCCTCGGGGCCCGCCAGGGCCGGGCGGTGGCCGACTTCGTGGCCGTGCTCGACGAGCTGGCCGCCGGGGTGTCCGAGGGCCGCTCCCCGAGCGTGCTCGTCCAGGACGCCTGGACCCTGTCCGGCCTGATGCGGGAGCTGGAGGCCGACACCTCGATCGAGGGCCAGGGCCGGGTCGAGAACGTCCGCGAGCTCCAGTCGGCGGCCGAGGAGTACGAGCTGCGCGAGGGCCAGGAGGCCGAGCCGACCCTCCCCGGGTTCCTCGAGTCGATCGCCCTGGTGTCGGACGCCGACCAGGTCGAGTCGGGCAGCCAGGCGGTCACCCTGATGACCCTGCACACGGCCAAGGGGCTCGAGTACCCGGTGGTGTTCATCGTCGGCCTCGAGGAGAACGTGTTCCCCCATATCCGCTCCATCGGCGAGCCGCGCGAGCTCGAGGAGGAGCGGCGCCTGGCCTACGTCGGCATCACCCGGGCCCGGGAGCGCCTGTACCTGACCAACGCCTGGAGCCGGACCCTGTTCGGCTCGACCAGCTACAACCTGCCCTCGCGCTTCCTCAAGGAGGTGCCCGACGAGCTGGTCACGGTCGCCCCCGGCCAGCGCAAGGCCGGCGCCGCCCGGTCCAGCTCGACCAGCTGGGGCGACTCCAGCCCGGCGTTCGGCGCCGGGCGGAGCAGCTTCAGCGCCCGACCCCACCCGCCGGTCTCCTTCGACCGCCAGCCGACCCCGGCCGAGCGGCTCGCCGACCGCCAGCGCGGCGCCCTCGACCTAGGCCTCGGGCCCGGGGACGAGGTCGTCCACCGCCAGTGGGGCAAGGGCGTCGTGGCCACCGTCTCCGGCCAGGGCGAGCGGGCCATGGCCGAGATCGACTTCCCCGGCCTTGGCCGCAAGCGCCTGCTGCTGCGCTACGCACCGCTGGCCCGGCCGTGAGGCGCGACCGGCCATGCTGACCACGCCGTTCACCGAGCTGCTGGGGGCCAGGGTGCCGCTCCAGCAGGCCCCGATGGGCGGGGTCACCACTCCCGAGCTGGTCGCGGCCGTGGCCGGGGCGGGCGCCGTCGGCATGGTCCCGGCCCAGATGCTCCCGGCGGACGCCCTGGCCGGGCTGCTGGACGACCTGGCCGGCCGGACCGGCGAGGTCTTCGGGGTGACCTTCCTGCTGCCGTTCGGGGCCGAGGAGGCCTGTGTCGAGGTCGCGGCCGCCAGGGCGCGGCTGGTCGACTTCTACTACGGCGACCCCGACCCGGCGCTGGTCGCGCGGGTCCACGACGGCGGGGCCCTCGCCTCCTGGCAGGCCGGGTCGGTGGCCGAGGCCAGGGCGGCCGCCGACGCCGGCTGCGACCTGGTCTGTGTGCAGGGCATGGAGGGCGGCGGGCGGATCCGGGGCCAGGTCGCGCTGCTGCCGCTGCTGGCCGAGGTCCTGGACGCGGTCGAGGTCCCGGTGGTCGCCGCCGGCGGGATCGCCACCGCCCGCGGGGTCGCGGCCTGCCTGGCCGCCGGCGCCTCGGCGGCCAGGGTCGGCACCCGGTTCCTGGCCACCGAGGAGTCCGGCGGCCACCCCGACTACGTGGCCGCCCTGCTCGAGGCGGGGGCCGAGGACGCCGTGCTCACCGACGCCTTCTCGGTCATGTGGCCGCCCGGCCCCGAGCCCCACCGCACCCTCCGCTCGGCCCTCGAGGCGGCCGAGGCGTTCGGTGGCGAGGTCGTCGGCGAGACCCGCATGGGCGCCACCGCCCTCCCCGTCCCCCGGTTCGGGGTCCCCTGCCCCAACCGCGAGACCACCGGTGAGATCGCCGCCATGGTCCACTACGCCGGCCAGGGCGTCGGCGCCACCCGCCAGGTCGTTCCCGCCGCCCAGGTCGTCGACGAGCTCGCCACCGGCGCCGAGCGCCTCCTCCGCCGCTGGGGCTAGCCGCCGGCCCGGCGGCGTCGGGGTGGTCTGGCACCATCGGGGGATGCGCCTTCGGATCTACCTTGATGTGCTTCGCACGCCGTTTGTGACCCGGCTGCTCTCGTCGGCGGTGGTGGGGCGGATGCCGACGGGCATGGCCGGGCTGGCCATCGTGCTGCTGGTCCGCCAGACCGGGGGCTCCTACGCGGTGGCCGGCGTGGTCGCCGGGACCTACTCGGCCGCCCTGGCCGTGACCTCGCCGCTGCTGGGGCGGCTGGTCGACCGGGTCGGCCAGACCCGCGTCCTGGCAGGGTGCGCCGTGGCCAGCGCCCTCAGCTTCGGCGCACTGGCCGCCGCCGGGCGGGGCGCCTCCCCGGCCGTGCTGGCCGGGCTGGCCGCCCTCGCCGGGGCGTCGATCCCGCCGGTCGGCGCCTGCATGCGGGCCCTGTGGTCCGACCTGCTGGGCCACGACGACCAGCTCCAGGCCGCGTTCGCGGTCGAGTCGACGGTGCAGGAGCTGATCTTCGTCGTCGGGCCGCCGCTGGTCGCCCTGCTGGCCGCCGCCTTCTCGCCGGCCGTGGCCGTGCTCGGCACCGCTGTCCTGCTGCTGATCGGCGTCGCGGTCTTCGCCTCGACCCCCGCGTCGCGGGCCTGGCGCCCACGGCGCCGCGCCGGCGACTGGGCCGGGGCGCTGCGCAGCCCCGGCATCCGGGCCGTGCTGGGCACCATCGTGCTGCTGGCCGCCGCCTTCGGCACGGTCGAGGTGACGGTGGTGGCCGGCGCCGAGCAACTCGGCTCGCGCACCCTGGCCGGCCCGCTGCTCGCCCTGTGGGCGCTCGGCAGCATGGTCGGCGGCCTGGCCTTCGGCAGCCGCGCGTCCGTCCGCGGGCCCGAGCGGCGCATGGTCGGCCTGCTCCTGCTCGTGGTCGCCGGGATCGCCCTGCTCGCCGTGGCCTCAGGGCTGGCCCAGCTGGCCGCGGGCATGATCCTGGCCGGGCTGGGCATCGCCCCGGCCATCGCCTGCCTGTACCTGCTGGTCGACCGGCTCGCCCCCGCCGGCACCGTCACCGAGGCCTTCACCTGGGTCACGACCGCCTTCGCGACCGGGTTCGCCGCCGGCAACGCCCTCGGCGGCAGCCTGGTCCACGGGGTCGGCACCGACCGGGCGTTCCTGGTCGCCGCCGGTGGCGTGGCCGCCGCCGCCCTGCTGGGCCGCCTGCGCCGCCCGGTCCTGGCCGGCGCCCCGGCCGGAATGCCGGAGGCCGCCGAGGGGTTGGGGCGAACAGGATGATGAGCTACTACTGGCACGCCCGCCGAGACCCGCTCCCGCCCGGCACCAAGCTGTCGCGCGCGCTGGTCCGGCGCGTCTGGGGGTTCGCCCGCGACTTCCGCTGGCAGATCGCCGCCTACCTGTTCCTGCTCGCCCTGTCGTCGCTGGCCGCGGTGGTCCCGGCACTGCTCGTGCGCGAGCTGCTCAACACCGCCATCCCCCAGCACAGCTTCAGCCTGGTCAACCTGATCGGCCTTGCCGCCGTGGGGGTCGCCCTGGCCAACGCCGGCCTCGCCCTCGGCCAGCGGTTCCTGTCGTCGCGCATCGGCGAGGGGCTGATCTACCAGCTCCGCACCCGACTGTTCGACCACGTGCAGCGACAGCCGCTGGCCTTCTTCACCCACACCCAGACCGGCGCCCTCACCAGCCGGCTCAACAACGACGTGATCGGCGCCCAGCGGGCCCTCACCGGGACCCTCGGGTCGGTCTTCTCCAACATGATCAGCCTGGTCACGACCCTGGTCGCCATGTTCCTGCTGAACTGGCGGATCACCCTGGTCGCGGTGGCCGTGCTGCCGCTGTTCCTGCTCCCGGCCCGGCGGGTGGGCCGCCGGCTCCAGGCCATCACCCGCGAGTCGATGCAGCTCAACGCGGCCATGAACACGACCATGAACGAGCGCTTCAACGTCGCCGGGGCGCTGCTGGTGATGCTGTTCGGGCGCCGCGACCGCGAGCTGGCCGGGTTCTCCGACAAGGCCGCCGGGGTCCGCGACATCGGGATCCGCTCGGCCCTCTATGGGCAGACCTTCTTCGTGGTCCTCGGCCTTGTCGGGGCCGTGGGCACGGCCGCCGTCTACTGGTTCGGGTCCCGGCTGGTGCTCCAGGGCCAGCTGCGGGCCGGCGACGTCGTCGCCCTTGCCGCCCTGGTCACCCAGGTCTACGGCCCCCTGACCGCCCTGACCAACGCCCGGGTGGACGTGATGACCGCGTTCGTGTCCTTCGAGCGGGTCTTCGAGGTGCTCGACTTCGAGAGCCCGATCCGCGACCGGCCCGGGGCCGTCCCCCTCGACCACCCGGCCGGGCGGGTCGAGTTCGACCACGTCGGGTTCCGCTACCCGACGGCCGAGGAGTCGACCATCGCCAGCCTCACCGGCGGGGCGGCGGCCATCGGGGCGGCCGCCGGCGAGCCGGTCCTGCACGACGTCAGCTTCACCGTCCGGCCCGGGGAGCTGATCGCCCTGGTCGGCCCGTCCGGGGCCGGCAAGACCACCACCGCCATGCTGGTGGCCCGCGTCTACGACGTCAGCGAGGGGGCCGTCCGGGTCGACGGGGTCGACGTGCGCGACCTGGAGCTGGAGAGCCTCCGGGCCGCGATCGGCCTGGTCGCCCAGGACTCCCACCTGTTCCACGACACCATCCTGGCCAACCTGCACTACGCCAGGCCCGACGCGACCCTCGAGGAGATCGAGGCCGCCTGCCGCGCGGCCAGGATCCTCGACCTGATCGAGAGCCTGCCCGAGCGCTGGGAGACGGTGGTCGGGGAGCGCGGCTACCGCCTGTCGGGCGGGGAGAAGCAGCGGCTGGCCATCGCCCGGCTGCTGCTAGCCGACCCGGCGATCGTGATCCTCGACGAGGCCACCGCCCACCTCGACTCCGAGGCCGAGGTCCACATCCAGGAGGCCCTGGCCGCCGCCCTCCAGGGCCGGACCAGCCTGGTCATCGCCCACCGGCTGTCGACCATCGTCAACGCCGACCGGATCCTGGTCGTCGAGGGCGGCCGGGTGGCCGAGCAGGGCACCCACGCCCAGCTGCTGGCCTCCGGCGGCCTCTACGCCGACCTGTACAACACCCAGTTCGGCCGGGCCCCGGCGTCGCCTTCGGCCGACGGCCGCCCGGTCACGCGGGCGGCAACGGCCTGAGGCGCCGCTCGCAGGTCGGTGCGATCCGCATCCTCTCCCGTTCCCCGTCCCGGTCGGACCGGTGCCAGCGTGACGTAGCATCCTCCAGGCGACCAGGGCAGGAGCGGCGAGCGGCGGGAGCGTCATGAGCGGGAGCGGGGATCGGCTGCGGGACGAGTTCGAGGCGTGCTTCGGCGGGCTGGCCGCCATCGGCCAGGACCCGGCCGGCGGCTGGACCCGTCTCGCCTGGACCGACGAGGACCGCGACGCCCGTTCGTGGTTCGAGTCCGAGGCCGGCGCCCGCGGCCTTGCCGTCGAGCAGGACCCGGCCGGGAACCTCTGGGCCTGGTGGCCCGGGCCCGGGGAGCCGGACGCGGGCGACGTGGTCGCGACCGGCAGCCACCTGGACACGGTCCGGCGCGGCGGGGCCTACGACGGCGCCCTCGGGGTGGTCAGCGGGCTGGTCGCGGTGGGAGACCTGATCGCGCGGGGGGTCGAGCCGCGACGGCCGGTCGCGGTGGTGGCGTTCGCCGACGAGGAGGGCGGGCGGTTCGGGATTCCGACGTTCGGGAGCCGGGTCCTGGCCGCTGCGCTCGACCCGGCCGACCTGCTGGAGCGGGTGGACGAGGACGGGACCAGCCTGTCGGAGGCGCTCGCCGCCGCCGGCATCGACCTGGCCGGCTTCGGGCCCGACCCGGCCCTGGTGGGCCGGCTGGGCGCGTTCGTCGAGCTGCACGTCGAGCAGGGACTGGGGCTGGTCGACCTCGGCCAGCCGGTCGGCCTGGCCAGCGGCATGTGGCCCCACGGCCGCTGGCGCCTCACCCTGACCGGTGAGGCCAACCACGCGGGCACGACCCGGCTGGCCGACCGCCACGACCCGATGCTCGGCCTGGCCGCGGCCGTCCTGGCCGCCCGGGCGGCCGCCTCCGAGCTGAACGCGGTCGCCACCATCGGCCGGGTCGAGGTCGACCCCAACTCCTCCAACTCGGTCCCAGGCCAGGTCGCGGCCTGGCTGGACGCCCGCGCCGAGCAGGACCAGACCCTCGACTGGCTGGTGACCGCCTTCCAGACCGCCGTCGAGGAGGCCGCCGGCCGCAACGGCCTGACCGCCGAGCTCACCTCCGAGTCCCGCAGCCCCGGGGTCGCCTTCGACCCCGACCTGACCGCCCGCCTGTACGCCTCCCTGCGCGCCGCCGGCCTCGAGCCGGCCGCCCTGCCCACCGCCGCCGGCCACGACGCCGGCGCCCTCGCCGCCGCCGTCCCGACCGCCATGCTGTTCGTCCGCAACCCCACCGGCACCAGCCACAGCCCGGCCGAGTCCGCCCCCCTCGAGGACTGCCTCACCGGGGTTTGGGCCCTGGCCAGCGTGATCGAGGACCTCGCGTGCCACTGAGGCCTCAGCGGGCCCGGCAGCCGTGAGCGCCTGGCACGCGGAGCTGGCCTGGCTGGGACCGGGGCGGGGGGTGGCCGAGCGGGTGCTGATCGAGGTCGATGGGGAGCGGATCACGGCGGTGACCGAGCGGGCCGACCCGCCGGCGGGGGCGACCAGGCTTGCCGGCGTGACCATCCCGGGGCTGGCCAACGGGCACTCGCACGCGTTCCACCGGGCGCTGCGGGGACGGACTCACCGGGGCGGCGGGGACTTCTGGACCTGGCGGGAGCTGATGTACCAGGTCGCGGGGGCCCTCGACCCGGACCGGTACCTGGAGCTGGCCACGGCCACCTACGCCGAGATGGCCCTGGCCGGGGTCACCGCCGTGGGGGAGTTCCACTACCTGCACCACGACCCGGCCGGGCGGCCCTATGCCGATCCCAACCAGCTGGGGGAGGTGCTGATCGAGGCGGCCGGCCGGGCCGGGGTCCGGCTCACCCTGATCGACACCTGCTACCTGCGGGCCGGGTTCGACGGCCAGGCGCTGGCCGGCGCCCAGGTCCGCTTCGGTGACGGCGACGCCGACGCCTGGGCCGAGCGCGCCGGGGCCCTGCGCGACCGGCCCGGGGTCCGGGTGGCGGCCGGCATCCACAGCGTCAGGGCGGTCGACCCGGCGGCCATGACCACGGTGGCCGCCTGGGCCGACGGCCGCCAAGCCCCGCTCCATCTCCACCTGTCCGAGCAGCGGGCCGAGAACCAGGCCTGCCTCGCCGCCACCGGCCGCACCCCGGCCGCCCTTGCCGAGTCGGCCGGGGTCCTTGGCCCGCGAACCACCGCCGTCCACGCCACCCACCTCACCGACGAGGACGTCGCCCTCCTCGGCGCGACGCGGACCACCGCCTGCTTCTGCCCGACCACCGAGCGCGACCTGGCCGACGGGATCGGCCCGGCCCGGCCCCTGGCCGACGCCGGCAGCCCCCTCTGCCTCGGCTCGGACAGCCACGCCGTGATCGACCTGTTCGAGGAGGCCAGAGCGGTCGAGCTCAACGAACGCCTGGCCACCGAACGCCGCGGCCAGCACCGGCCAGCCGACCTCCTGACCGCCGCCACCGAGGCCGGCATGACCGCCCTCGGCTGGGACGCCGGCCGCCTGGCCCCCGGCCGCCTGGCCGACCTGGTCACTGTCGACCCGCGCTCGGTCCGCCTGGCCGGCACCCGCCCCGACTCCGCTGTTGACCACCTGGTGTTCGCGGCCACCGCCGCCGACGTCACCTCGGTCGTGGTCTCCGGCCGCCAGGTCGTTCGCGACCGCCACCATCTGCTCGCCGGCGACGTTCCCGCCGCCCTGGACCGCGCGGTCACCGCCCTCGAGCAAGGCTGACCCGGCTCACGCTCGAACCCCGCGGCCTCCGGCGGCGCTGACTCGACTGACTCGACCCGCGCTCGACCCGCGCTCGACCCTCCCGGTCCTGCGCCGGGTCCCCCGGTGGGGGAGGCTACCCGAGCGGGCCGTTGCGGTGCCCTCGGTTGTCCACACCCCCCACTTGGGCCCGGGTCACACCTCGACCCGGCGGCCGAGCACCGCCTGGAGCAGGCGCTCGGCGGTGGCCTCGGACTCGTCGTGGACGCGGGGGGTGGGGCCGCCGCCGGCGATGTCGACGTGGAGGGTGGCGAGGCCGGCGCGGCGCTGGAACGGGGAGGAGCGGACGCTGCCGCTCTGGGCCTTGGCGACGGGGACGGCGGTGGTGACCCGGATGGCGACCCCGACCCGGGCGTAGAGGAAGCCCTCCCGGGTCGCGTGGCCCAGGTGACGGTAGGCAGCCAGGCCGAAGGTCACGGCCAGGGCGAGCACGGGCACGGCGACAACCCCGAAGGCCACCGGGACGGCCACGACGTCCAGTGCGCTCAGCTGCCACAGCAGGAGCGCGATCGCGGCCATGACCAGGGTGGCGACGACGACGCTGCGCGTCATCGCGCGGCGGCGGGCCGCCGGGGGCGGGAGGAGCAGTCGCGGGACCGGGGCCGCGCCAGGCAGCAGCTCCTCGAGGACGCGGTTGACCTGCGCGCGCTGGAGGACCGGGATGGCCAGGCGGCCGGCCGTCTGGTCCGACCTTCCGGCGCGGCCGGCGCTCTGGATGCGGATCGAGGCCAGGCCGAGGGCCCGGCGCAGCAGCGACTCCTCGATCCGGACCACCTGGAGCCGGGCCAGCGGCAGCACCGCCTCCCGCCGTTCCAGCAGCCCTCGGCGCACGACCAGGTCGTTCCCGGCGCGGGCCAGGGTGAAGCCGTAGTCGGTCACGATGCTCGAGGCGGCGGCCAGGCCCAGCCACACGACCGCGCCGAGCACGGCCACGGCGGCGAACGCGGCCGGGGTGGTGGGCGTGACCGCCTCCGGGTCGAACCGGGAGAACAGCCAGTCGGACAGCCCAGGGAACCAGTCGCTGGCCTGGCTGATCGGGCCGAGCACGACCAGCGCGGCCGCCGCCCGCGACCCGGTGATCCCGGCCAGCATCACCTCCCCGAGCCCGAGCCGGAGCAGCACCCGCTCGGCCCTCGGGGCGGTGAAGTCGACCGTGGCGTCCACCTGGCCCTCGGCCGCCTCGCCCACGGCCGTGTCCCCGCCCGGGGCGGCCGCCTGGCTGCCCGCGGCCGCCTGGCCCGCCGGGGCGCCCGTGAGCCGGGCCTTGGCCTTGAGCAGGCTGGCCCGCAGGGCCCGGGCCTCGTCGAGGGTGACCACGTCCAGGTCGACCTCGGCGGCCGACCCGCCCCCGGCCGTCTCGACCCGGAGCGTGGCCACGCCGAGCAGGCGGTGCAGGGGTTTGCGGACCAGGTCGACCTGCTGGATCCGGTCGAACGGGACCGCCCGGAGCTTGCGGGCCAGCACCCCTTCCTCGAGCCGCAGCGCCCCGCTCTCCAGCTCGTAGGTCCGGCGCAGCCACTCGATCGTGCTCCAGGCCAGCAGCACCAGCGCCCCCAGGACGAGCAGCCAGAACTGCCGCCGGGCGGCCACCAGCAGGGCGAGCGGCCACAGTCGCCAGGCGTGCCCGACCGCGAAGAACACCGGGCTGAGCACGTGCAGCCGCCGCGGCCCCCCGCCCGCGGCTCCGAGCAACCCTCCAGGAGCTCCCGGACCCGGGTCCTCAGACCGCATCGCCGTGGCCGGCCCTGGCCAGGATCAGGCGGCGCAGGCCCTCGGCGTCGCCGACGGCGATGCCCGGGATGGTGGCGTCGGTGCCGGCCGAGGCGGTGTGGACGACCAGCCGGGCCAGGCCGACGGCCCGCTCGACCGGCCCCTGGGACACGTCGATGTGCTGGACCCGGAAATACGGGATGGCCGAGTGGATACGCCGGAGCACGCCGTGGCGGAGCTCGAGGGCGTCGGAGGCCACGTGGTAGCGCCAATGCCGGTAGCTGGCCCGGGGCAGCCACCAGGCGGACAGCCCTCCGGCAACCGCCAGCAGCCCGGCGACCAGCCCGGGCGGGCCGGGCACGTCCAGCCCGGCCAGCCTGGCCCCGATGTCGACGGCCAGCGCCAGCAGGGCGAGCACCCCGTAGCCGAGCGCCTCCTGCACGGTCCAGACGGTCACGACGCGAGGGTCGAGCTCCCTGGCCGCGACCCAGCTCTCGGTTGCCTCGGTCATCTCCGGACCAGCCTATCCGGAGCCGGCCGGCCGAGCGGTCAAGCCGGCGCCGGCTCGTAGGTGGTGATCTCGACCTGGTAGCCGTCCGGGTCGGGCAGGTAGACCGACCAGGCGACCCCGTAGTCGCCCTCCTCGAACTCGATGCCGCGCGCCGCCAGCTCCTCCTTGGCCGTCTCCAGCCCCTGGCGGGAGGTCCGGAAGCCGACGTGCCGCATCGGGTCGTCGGCCGGGATCGGCCCGCCGCCGACGATGGGGAACAGCGCCACCCCGCTGCCGTTGGCCTCCAGCACGGCCGGGAACTCGCCCCAGGCCTCCTGGTGGGCGCGGCGCAGGCCCAGCACCTCCTGGTACCAGCGAACCGACCGGGTCATGTCGGAGACCACCAGCCCGACGTGGTCGAGCGCCTCCAGCTCCACGCGCATCGCCTCCTGTCCCACCATTGTCCACAAGGTACGCCCGCCCGGCGGGCGAGCGGCGGGCGCCGATAGAATGGGGGCATGAGCAGCCTCCCCATCCCAGCGTTCGCCGCCCCTCGCCAGGTGCTGCTGGCCGCCCCCCGCGGCTACTGCGCCGGCGTCGAGCGGGCCATCGACATCGTCGAGGTCGCCCTGGCCACCTACGGCCCTCCGGTCTACGTGCGCAAGCAGATCGTCCACAACCTGCACGTGGTCAAGGACCTCGAGACGAGGGGCGCGGTCTTCGTCGAGGAGCTCGACGAGGTGCCCGAGGGCTCGACGGTGGTGTTCTCGGCCCACGGGGTCGCCCCGTCGGTGCACGCCGAGGCCAGGGAGCGCGGCCTGCGGGTGATCGACGCCACCTGCCCGCTGGTCACCAAGGTCCACCAGGAGGCGCGCAAGTTCGCCGCCAAGGGCTACGACATCGTCCTCATCGGCCACGAGGGCCACGAGGAGGTCGCCGGCACCATGGGCCACGCGCCCCGGGCCGTCCACCTGGTCGGCGACGAGGACGAGGCGGCCCGGGTCGAGGTCGCCGACCCCGAGCGGGTCGCCTACCTCACCCAGACCACCCTCTCGGTGGACGAGACGTCCGGGGTCATCGGCACCCTGCGCGAGCGGTTCCCGGTGCTGGCCGGCCCCCGCTCCGACGACATCTGCTACGCCACCCAGAACCGCCAGGCCGCGGTCAAGACCCTGGCCCGCGACTGCCAGCTGGTGCTGGTCATCGGGGCCACCAACTCCTCCAACTCGGTGCGTCTGGTCGAGGTCGCCCGGGCCGCCGGCTGCCAGGCCCACCTGGTCTCGGAGGCCTCGGCGATCGACCCGGCCTGGTTCGAGGGCGTCGACACCGTCGGGATCAGCTCCGGCGCCTCCGCCCCCGAGTGGCTGGTCGACGAGCTGGTCGAGGCCCTGCGCGAGCGGGGCGCGACCGAGGTCCGCGAGGTCGAGGTCATCCCCGAGAACGTCCACTTCGCCCTCCCGGGGACATTGCGCCGCGACGCCGAGGCGGTCCGGGGGACCGCCGGGGTGGTCCCCCGGTCGGTCGCACGGCCCGGAAGCTAGATGGCCTCGAAGGACGGCGGCGTCTACGTCGTCGGAGCCGGGCTGGCCGGGCTGCGCTGCGCCCGCCGCCTCCACGAGAAGGGCGTCGCCGCCACCGTGCTGGAGGCCTCCGACGGGGTCGGCGGCCGGGTCCGCACCGACCGGGTCGAGGACTTCCTGCTCGACCGGGGCTTCCAGGTCCTGCTGACCGCCTACCCCGAGGCCAACGACGCGCTCGACTACCGCGAGCTGGAGCTGCACCCGTTCTACCCGGGGGCGATGATCCGCACCGGCGGCAGGCTCGTGACCGTGGCCGACCCGTTCCGCCGCCGCTGGGACGGGCTCCGCACCGCCCTGGCCCCGGTGGGCGGCCTCGGCGACAAGCTGAACGTGGCCAAGCTGCGGCGGCGGGTCACCACCGGGTCGCTGGAGGAGCTGTTCGCCCGGCCCGAGACCACCACCCGCGAGGCGCTGGCCGCCGACGGCTTCTCCGAGGTGATGGTCGACCGCTTCTTCCGGCCGCTGTTCGGCGGGGTCCTGCTCGACCACGAGCTGGGCACCTCCAGCCGCATGTTCGAGTTCGTCTACCGGATGTTCGCCCTCGGCGACGTCGCCCTCCCGACCCGCGGCATGGGGGCGATCCCCGAGCAGCTCGCCGGCGGCCTCCCGCCCGGCTGCGTCCGCCTCGGCCAGCGGGTCAGGGAGATCCATGACGGCGGCGTCACCCTCGCCGACGGCGAGAAGCTGCCGGCCAGGGCCGTCGTGGTCGCCACCGACGGCCCCGCCGCCGCCGGGCTGCTCGGCGGCGAGCCGCCGGCACCCGGGTCGGTCGCGGCCACCTGCCTGTACTTCGCCGCCGACCGCGCCCCGGTCGACGAGCCGGTGATCGTCCTCGACGGCGACGGCC
>Ga0126314_10001111_pt1 | contig 12722 bp, 13 predicted proteins | sample Plot105B_FD_92535 | JGI IMG/M metagenome (GOLD analysis project Ga0126314, IMG submission 92535) | Serpentine soil microbial communities from UC McLaughlin Reserve, CA, USA - Plot105B | ecosystem: Environmental > Terrestrial > Soil > Grasslands | place: USA: UC McLaughlin Reserve, Lake County...
CCGGTTTTCGGGATACCGGTGACATCCGTCCTCTTCGCCTCGATGCACGTCCAGTACGGTCCATCGTTGCTGCTCGGCTACATCTTCGTGCTCTCCATCGGTCTCGGACTCCTCCGCCGTTACATCAACACCACGGCCAGTTTCCTTGCGCATGCAAGCTACAACACGCTCAGTATCCTGGTGCTCTACTTTTATGGCATGTGAGTTGCATGGAGGTTGAAAACCTCCATGCAAGCTTTCAGCGGTCAGCCTTCAGCTGTTGGGCTGACCGCTGACTGCTTCATAAGCAGCCACTCTTTTGTGCCGCCGAACGTCTCAACGGTCTCGAAGCCTGCTCTCTGGTACACGCGGATGGCGCGGCGGTTGAAGGAGGCGACGGTCAGGCGGAACGCCGGGGGCGAGTACGTCTCCCGCGCGAACCGTAGACCGGCGCGCACGAAGTCTTCGCCGAGGCCCCGTCCCGTGAGATCCGGCCTCATCCCGAGCCCTATGTCGAGGGCACTCTCGCGCTCGTAGACCCCTAGACTCCTTCCGGTCCGGACCTGCGCGTCCTCCCCATAGCAGAAATACCCCTCCAGATCTCCGCGTTCGTCGTAGACGGAGTGATAGAAGTAGCGCGGTCGTAGGAGCGCGTCGACGGAGGTCGGGTCTCCGTCGTAGACCGCAAAGGGTCCGTCGTAGCGCCAGCGCGAGATAGCGTGTGCGTCCTCGGGCGTGATCGGCTTCAGGGTGAAGCGCACGAGCGGCGTCTCTGGGAGTCTAGGCCGCCAGAGAGCCGGTGACAGGGACGAGCGGCGCGGGTTCGAGCGCCGCGGCGATCCGGATGAGTAGTTCACTCACCTCGATGTCCAGACCAACGGCGATACTCTCCAGCACCCTCGAGGAGGGGTCTTTCTCGCCGCGTTCGATCTCGGCGAGGTACGAGACTGAGACATGGGCGTCTTCGGCCACCTGCTTGAGCGTCAGTCCCCGCTCGTTGCGTTCCGCCCGCAGGGTCTCGCCGATGGTCGAAAGAAGGTCTCCCGTGTGCCGCTCCGGACTTATCTCCAAAGTCTTCACGCCCTAGATTCTATCTTCCCACCGGCGCTTTGCGCAACCCACCCGCCAGCTTCTTGACCAGAAGCACCTCATCGGAGTCGGCTTCGGGGGTCGCGTAAGGTGTCTCCATAACCAATGGAGCGCCCACCAGCCCGTCGAAAAAGGCAGGCCAGGCGCCGATAGGTATGCGCCCCTCCCCCACCTTGCGATGCCCGTCGCGGTGGCTCCCTAGTTCGTTTTTCGCGTCGTTGAGGTGAACCAGGGCGACCGCGTCCCCGACAGCGTCGACGATCTCGGCCGCGACCACATGTCCTCCGTCCTCAGCCGACAGGTCGTAGCCGGCCACAAAAGCGTGGGCCGTGTCGATACAGACCCTCACCCCCGCGCGCCGCGCAACCACACCCAGCGACTCGAAGGTAGAGCAGAGCTGGGTACCGGCCCCGACGGAGTTCTCGACCACAGGTTCGGCCGTTGCTCCGTCGAGTTCGGCGGCCCGCTCTCTCGCCCGCCCCAGGCCTTCGACGAGCCGCTCCATACCCTCCGCTTCGCCGTCCCCCCCGTGGCTGCCCGCGTGCACGACTACCAGGTCGACCCCGAGAGCGCTGGCCGCGGCAAGCTCGTGCGCCAGGGCCAGCACAGAACGTTCCCGCTGTTCCTCCCTGGTGGAGGCAAGGTTTATGAGGTATTTCGCGTGCGCGACTACCGGCGAGATGCCCAAGGCTTGGCTGCCTTCTATGAAGGCTGCGGCGTCCTTGCGCGGACCGGGATCGGCCCAGGCCTGCGGGTTGGAGACGAAGATCTGGATCGTCTCCAACCCTAGCTCGCTTGCGGCCTCGAGGGTCTTGACCAAACCGCCAGAGGTCGGAAGGTGCCGTCCGATGCTGTTCGTCCTCGCAGGCATGGCGAGGATTCTAGCGGCCCGCCGCGGTTCTCGCTGTGAGAGATATAATCTCTCGAAACAACCGGAAGGAGCCACCGTCATGGCGATCGAAGGCAAGGTAGCGAAGATTCTGGGAAACAACGAGATCGTTATAAACCGTGGAAGGGGCCAGGGCGTACGTCAGGGCATGCTCTTCGAGATCTTCGCGCCCGAGGGCGAGGAGGTGTGGGACCCGGACACGGGCGAGACGCTAGGCACCGTGGAGGACGTCAAGGCGAAGGCCGAGGTTACGGAGATCAAAGACAGGCTCGCCGTGGCCCGCCTCCAGAATGCGCAAGATACACCGTTCGGGGGGGCCGTGAACATCGGGGAGATGCAGGAGAACCTGCAGCGTATGTTCGGACAGATGTTCGGTGATGACGTCCAGGTCCGCGGCTTCGGCACCTCCTCGGGCGACGATCCCGACCTCGAGTCGATGCTCGGCGGTCCCTTGCAGGACCTCTCACAGGTACAGGTCGGAGACGCCGTGCGCGAGATCAAACGCCGCTAGAGATCAGGGGCGAGCACCAGCTTTGAACGAACTCTCCCGCCTGCCGGTGACGTTCGGCCTGATAGCGGCTTGCGTGGTCGTCTACGTTGCGGTCGCGTTCGCCGGCCAGACCTACGGCTACCCCCTGAACGTCGGGCTGGTGACGCAGCCAACGGAGGTTCTCGCCAAGGGCGCCCTCGTGCCAGCCGCCGTCGCCGAAGGCCAGGTGTGGCCGTTACTGACCAGTATGTTCTTGCACTCGGGGTTCATCCACCTGGCCTTGAACATGCTCTCCTTGTACTTCCTCGGCTCCTTTGTGGAGCAGGCGTTCGGAAAGAGCCGCTTTCTCGCACTCTACCTTGCAAGCGGACTCGCCGGCGGCATCGCCTACCTCTACTTCGGGTCCTTCGACGAGTTCGCCGTGGGCGCTTCCGGAGCTATCTTCGGGCTGCTCGGAGGTGTCCTCGGATACTCCCTGCGCAGCGGCACCTTCTCCTGGCAGAACCCGCTTATCCGCCAGCTCCTGATCCTGACCGCCCTGAACCTCTACTTCGGCTTCTCGGTCCCCAATATAAGCAACACGGCCCATATCGGCGGCCTCGTAGGCGGGGCCACCTTCGGATGGCTCACAGCCCCCTCCGTCCACGCAGGCAAGAGGCTCCGCGCGGCCACACCAACGATTATCGTGCTCGGCGCGGAGCTGATCCTGCTCGCAGTCTGGTTGCTTTTGTAGCTAGTCAGCACGCTGCGCCCTTCGGGCTCCGCTTGTCAGCATGTCAGCAAGGGATTGGGCACGCAAAAGCTGAAATGCTGACAAGTGAAGGCGTTAGCCTGAGCGTGCTGACTAGCTGACATGCTGAAATGCTATAAGCCCTGCGGCAGTGAGAATTAATGTCGCGACGAAGAGGATGCTGGCGAACCTGTCTGTGTGCTCGGCCTGGGCTTCGGGGAGCAGGTGCGCGGCGCCGATGTAGGCGAGCACGCCGCCGGCTACTCCGGTGAGGAGACCGAGCGTGTCTTCGCCGGGCGAGGGGAAGGCCACGGTCAATGCCGCCGCGGCGGGGATCGCCAGGCCAAGCAAGATCGCCGTCCTCATGATTCCGGCCTTGCCGACGCGGGCGGCGAGCAGGACGGCGGCGAGGGAGATCCCCACTGGTACCTGGTGAACCAGAACCCCGAGCCCGACGAGCCAGGAGGTTACGGTCGCGGCCTTGGCGGCCACTCCGAGAACGAAACCGTCAGCGAGGTTGTGAACGGCCAGCCCGAAAACGAAAGGTCCGAGTGCGTGCTTGTGGACGTGCTCTTCGGGCTGGTGGTGCGTGTGGGCCCTGGTGAATACCTCGGTCATGAAAAGGAGTGCGAATCCTCCGATGAACCCGGCGACGGCGGTCTCGCCCCCGAGCTCGAGTCCCTCGGGGAAGAGGTCTACGAACGCGAGCGCGAGGAGTATCCCCGCGGCGAAGGCCGCGGCGTAAGACCTGCCCCTGGTCCCCAATTCTCCGCCGAGTAGCGCGAGTAGGCTCGCCGCCGAGAATCCCACGGCGGCCAGCGAAGCCATCAGGATCGCACTTACACCCGCTTCGAACCCCACCTTAGACCTCGCCGCTAATGGAAGGAACTTTGCATCTGTAAGATAGCAAGCGGATTCTGGTGAATCAAAGCGGCCTGGGTGAAAAACCCGGGGTGGCTATCACGTTGTGCGAAATCTTTGTAAACTCTCTCGGACTCGTGGCTACCGGAGATCACAAACAGCTGGCGCTCTTGGCCCGCTTCCGCTCCATCTTGAGCGGTCGTGATTGGGTCTACCTGTCCTGCTTGTTGGTTCCGCTCGTGGTCTATGATCTGGTGTTGAAGTGGATCCGGATTGGCTCCCAGGAAGAGCTTCCAGGGGGGTTCGCGGCGTTCGCCTTTATTCGCTCCGACGTGCTCTTCAATCTCGGGTACGTATTCTTCTGGGTTGGCCTCTTCGCGTTGACGCGGCAGAGTCGCCTGCGCTGGCCCGTGGTAGTTCTCTTTCACGCTGTCACCATAGTCGTCCTGGCGACGATGACCTCAGCCCACGTGTACTTCCAGGAGACCGGCTCTACGCTCAGCCTCAACGTGATCACGTACTCGATAGGGACGTTCGGTGAGATCGAAGACGTGATCGCCAGCGTGACGTCGCTGAATACCTGGGTCTGGGGGCTGGTAATCATCAGTTACATGGTGACGGGTCCCTGGACGATAACCACGCTCGTCTGTGGTAGGCCAGGTCGGGACGGGTCGTTTGGTCCGCTTTCGACATCCAGGATATTCGCGCTCGGGGCCTTGATGACATCCCTCGGTCTCATCTTCCTTTCGCTGCCGGTCAGCGCGGGAGAGGCCGGCAAGTCTTTCTCCCGAGACCCCATCGTGAACGTCGTCATGTCCGGGGTGGAACAAGCCAAGATAAGCGAGCTGAGCGCCAACGCCGCTCCGAAGAAACTCCCTGCCGACGTCCACTTGCAGCAGACCCCGGAGACAGAGAAGAAGAACATCGTCCTGATCCACCTCGAGTCCACCCGGGCCCGCTCCACGACGCCCTACAACGGGAGCCTGGACACGACACCCTACCTGGACAGCCTCTCGAAGGAGAGCCTGATGGCCGAGCAGGCTTACACGATCGTCCCCCACACCTCCAAGGCCGTTACCTCGGTAAACTGCGGGATCGATCCTCACCTCGTGCGCGAGATCACCGAGGCCGAGCCGGGCGGCGTCCCGGTCCGTTGCCTGCCCGAACTGTTGAAGGAGCAAGGATATACTTCCGTCTGGTTTTCTTCGGCGACCGAGAACTTCGAGGACCGGCGGGACCTCGTCGATAACTTCGGGTACGACGACTTCCAACCCGTAGAGACGATGGACACGACAGGCTTCCAGCAGTCCAACTACTTCGGCTACGAGGACGACATCATGCTCCAGCCGAGCAAGGATTGGTTGGAGCAACACAAAGGTAGACCCTTCCTCGCGATGTACCTCGGGGTTACGGGCCACCACGACTACCGGCCCATCACCCGTTACGGGCGCAAGGACTACGCGGACCTTCCCGCGCTAAACAACTACCAGAACGAGGTCCGCTACCTCGATTTCTTCGTGAAGAACGTTATCGACCAGTACAAAGAGTTGGGGCTTTATGACGACACCATCTTCGTGATCTACGGCGACCACGGGGAGGGTTTCGGGGAGCACGACCTCTACCAGCACGACAACACCATCTACCAGGAAGGACTCAAGGTACCATTTATCATCCACGAGCCCGGACGCTTCGATGGCGGCAAACGCGTCGGGACCCTGAGCGACCAGCTCGACGTCATCCCCACCCTGATGGACTTGCTAGGCTACAAGGTCACTGGCGGTAGTTACCCGGGGAGATCCCTCCTCGCCCCGCCGCAGGAGGACCGCACTCTATTCTTTTCCTGCTTTGACGAGTACAAGTGCCTCGCCAGCATAAAGGGGACCGAGAAGTACATCTACTTCTACGGCAATCAGCCCGAGGAGGTCTACGATCTGGCGTCGGATCCTCTGGAGAAGCACAATATCGCGGACGAGAAGAGTACAGAGGAACTGAAACAAAAACGCCTTCAGGTCCTCTCGTGGTACTCGAAGGTGAACGCCATGTACGAGCATTAGCAAGGCAGCACGCTACGGCTTCGCCTCCGCTAGTCAGCACGGCGGCTGCGCCGCCTTGTCAGCATTTCAGCCGGTCAGCTTTTTGTTCTTGCTGAAATGCTGACAAGTGAAGCCCGCAAGGGCTGAGCGTGCTGAAATGCTAACTAGCTCCGTAGCGCCCTAGGCACTACGGTCCTTGCGCCGGGTCCCCGAGTGTCTCAGGAGCAGGATCATGGCGAAGCCGAGCGCGAGAACGCTGCTTACGAAGAGGTTTCCGCGAATGGTTCCTCCGATGATGAAAGCGGGGTCGACGCGGAGGGATTCTACGAAGAAGCGTCCGAAGGAGTAGAGGCTCACGTAGAGCACGGCGATGTCGCCGTTCTTCAGACGGTCCGCGAAGCGTCGGGCCACCCACAGGAGTATGAGGCAGACGACTACGTCCCAGATCGACTCGTACAGGAAGGTGGGGTGGAAGGTCGCGGCATCCTCGTACCCGATGGGCCTGTTCTCCGGAGCTATGTGGATGGCCCAGGGCAACTCGGAGGGCCTTCCGAAGAGCTCCTGGTTGAAGTAGTTGCCCCAGCGCCCTATCGCCTGGGCCAGGACCAGTCCTGGTGCGACCGCGTCGGCGAAGGCCAAAGGGCTGATGCCCCGGACCCGGGCGAAGATCAAAAGCCCGACGAACCCTCCGATAACGGCGCCGTAGATCCCGAGTCCCCCGTTCCAGACTTCGAACACACCGGGGAAAGGGTCCTCGGAATAGAGCCCGTAGTCGGTGATAACGTGGTAGGCCCTGGCGCCGATGAAGCCGAGCGGCACGATAAAGAAAAGTGAGTCGAGGGCCAGGGTGCCGTCGTATCCCTTGCGCTCCAGTTCTCTACTCGTGAGCCAGGTCGCGACGATGATGCCGAGTGCTATGCAAAGCCCGTAATAGCGGAGGGCGAAGGGTCCCACCTCGAACATCACGGGGGAGGGCGGGCTCGGCAAGGAGGCGAGGTACATGTGGCTAATCAGCCGGGACGCCGGATTTCTTCTGGGCGGACCTCTCCTCGGCCGGCTTCTCTCCGATGGGCTGTGCGTCCGTAGGGTTGGGGTCCTTCTTGGATTGCTCGACGCCGTAGTAGGACTCCAGGATGTGACGCACGGCCGGTGCCGCGCTCATCTCGCTGCCGGTCTGGAAAGCCCCTCCGCCCTCGATCATGACGACGACGACCAGCGGATCGGATTGTTCGTTTGCGGCCCATCCGACGTACCAGTTCACGAAGTCCTTGCCGCTTGGCAACTCGCCGGTACCGCTCTTGCCGAGCGTGGGCAGGGTGGACCCGACGAACGCGGCGTAGGCAGTGCCCTGGTGTTCTGGCACCCCCTCAACATGGTTGTCTGGCACCCCCCTAAGACCCTCCCTGGCGGTCTCGAGATCGGCCGCGGACATGCCCACGTTACCCGAGGGCTTTGGAGAGATCCGCTCGGCTAAGGAGCCGTCCTGATTTTGAACCTCGCTCGCCACGTGGGGGGTGACGAGCGTTCCGCCGTTCTCGACGGCCGCGTATGCTACCGTGAGCTGGATCGGGGAGACGAGCAGGTCTCCCTGGCCGATGGCGAGGTTTACCCAATCCCCGACGCTCCAATACGCCTCTTCCGGAGTACCGAGGGCCTCGGCCAGTTCCCGCTCTCCTTCTGCGGTCGGTACGCGTCCCGCCGTTTCCCCGGCCAGGTCTATATGCGTCAGGGAGCCGAAGCCGAACCGCTCGTAGAAATGTGGCAGCCAGGCCTTGTCCGAGGTGTTGTTCCAGATCCAGTCGGCAACCTGGTAGAAGAACTTGTCGTTGGAGTCGGTGAGGGCTTCGGCGAAGTTCTCGGTTCCATGGGTCCCGAGGTACGCCGCGTTGGGGCTGTTCTCGCGCCAGCTCTGGTAGCAGGGGCTAACCGTAACGTTAGTAGGATGCCAGCAAGAGCCGTCGTCCGTGTAGGTGGTGTACCTGTCTATGACGCCCGAGGCGAGGCCCCCGAGGCCGGTGAACGTCTTGAAGGTTGAGGCGGCCGGCTGGCCGGCTGTAATCGCGCGGTTGATAAAAGGATGCTCGGACGCGTCGCTGCCCAGGTACCGGTAGGTCCTGAGTTCTTTCTCCCCGGAGATGCCGCCGACGAAAAGTTGCGGATCGAAGTTGGGACGGCTGGCGAGGGCGAGGATCTCACCGTTTCGCGGGTCCATCGCGACGACGGCCCCTCCCCTCCCAGGGTATCCTTTCTTCCTCACCCTCTCGATGGCGGCGTCGAGCTCATCCTCGGCGATCCGCTGGACGTCGAGGTCCACGGTCAATTGCAGGTTCTTGCCTGGCACGGGCTCGGTGACGTGGTCGGGCAACTCCTGGCTCGGATTCGCGTTTATGGGCTCGCCGTTCTCGTCCACGAAGCGGCCCATAGAGTCGACCCTGCTCCCCTCGGGAACGATGCGCCCGAGGGCGTCCACGTTGTACGTCCTCCGGCCCGCTTTGCCGCGCAGAACCTCCTCGTAGGAGAGCTCGACCCCGCTCTTGCCGACCACGGAGTCGGCGTCCAGGCCCTTGAAAGGCTTCTGCTCGAGCTCATCCTGGGTTACGGCGCCGGTGTACCCGAGGATGTGGGAGGCGAGGCGGCCTTCGGGGTAGCTACGGACCCAGTCGTCGTTGACGGCGACGCCCTCGAACTCCCTGGTACGCTCGCTGATGTAAGTCACCGCATCGCGGCTCGCGTTCTCCTTGACCAGGATGGGACTGTACTGGCTACCGGTTTCCCTGGCCGCGTCATAGCGGCCGAGTACGGCCTCCGTGTCGGCCCCCACGACCGTCGCCAGCTCCTTTACCTTGTCCCTGGGGATCTCGTCGGGGATGACGGTCACGTTCAGCCCGGGGACGTTGTTAGCGAGGATCTTGCCGTCGCGGTCGTAGACTACACCGCGCTGGGCGGGGATCTTGATGTTGGTGTGCTGGGTTGCCCTCGCGGCCAGGGTGTAGTCCTGGCCCGTCAGAACCTGCAGATACCAGAGCCTGGCGCCGAGGACGAGGAAGACGGCGGCGATCAGGACCGCCAGGGTGACAACGCGCACCTGCATGTTGCCCTTGGTCATCGGCGGCGTCTCCACACGCTTTTTCGCGGGATTCGCCTGCTTCTTCTCTCTCACCGGCGACCGGAGCAACCTCTACCCCCCCTCATGCGTTGCGCTCACGAGCGAGTGGCCACCTTCTCGGCCTGAACGATCAGACGCTTGGAGTAATCTGGCAGCGTACACGTCTGGAGCGAGACTATGTTCCTGCCCGCGAGCGGCCTCGTCACCGACACCTCGTCAGGGTCGACGATGAAGACTTTGAAGACCTTGTAGACGTAGCGGTCTCCCGCCGCGTCCATGATAAAGATCTCATCGCCCTTCTTCAGCACGTTCAAGTCCCAGAACGACAGCCAACTGTTGGTGCCGGGGAACCCGAGCCTGTGGCCGGCGATGTAGACGTTGGCCTGCCTGTCCCAGGGGTTGCCGGTCCCGCGGAGGTGCACGGCGGCGTGCTTGCGAAACGCCTTGTCATCGTCGCTGCCGGAGTAGGGTATCGTGTCGTTGTGTATCTGGGCCATCTTCGGGATCGTCATGCGTAACATCTTGCGTGAAGGCCCCTGCGGGACGGGTGTCTTCCTGGCCACCGGAGCGCCTGCGCCGTTCGAGTGCATTTTTTCTCTCTGGTTCTGCTTCGCTATGGCTTTGTCGATCTTCCCCGCATCCACGGGAACCTTGGGCTGCTCGGTGGCCGTGCTGACCTTCCTGGCGGGCGCGACTTCGGCCTCGGCGTCGTGCCGCGGAGCGCCGGCGAAGAAGCTGGCTGCCACCACGATTCCCACGCCGACGACCAGCAGGCTCAACACGTTAACGACCGTTTCGGTGAAGCGCGCTATAGTTCCCTCCCTAGGCGGTCTTGCGGACCGCCGCCTCGATCGCAATCCATTGTATCCCAAAAGCGGGCGACTACTAGCCGTGCCAGCCGCCGACCACAAAGTATTTTCTGGCCATCATGGTATTCTGGCCCGCCCTTCCCGCTGCGGCGTAGACGGTCACCGCGTAATCGCCGGAAGGCAGCGCCCCCCCGGAGGCTGGGCGGACGGCGAACTTTATCACGCCGGAGGCCCCACCGGAGGATACGGCGAGGCGCTCCTCACCCTCATTCTCGACGACAAGCTCGCCACCGCCGCCGAGGAGACGGCCCAGGGCCGAGGTCCTCGACGTCCTCTCGACGCCAGCCTCGAGGTCTCCGTAGGTGGCGAGGTTCTCTACCCTCAGATAAACGTAGATCTCCTCTACTCCCCCGTCGAAACGCAGCCGGTCCGAGGCCGGGTACATCGTATCCTCCCGGCTCACCGCGATGTCCTGCGCCCCCGGCGAAACCAGATCCTCTCCCGGCGTAAACCCAGCGGGCCAGAGGGATACGACCCCGGCAAGCAACAGGACCGCGAAACATACGGCAAGAAGGGCGGGACCAACGCGGTAGCGGCCCCCTTTCCTGCCCGTGGTGGTGTTGGGGAGCTTGTTCAGGGGCCACCCTTCTTCTGGTCCTTGCGGGAGCGCTTCCAGAGCAGGAGCGTGGCGGCGTTGTGCGTGGAGTGGGCGAGGATGGGGGCGAGCAGACCGCCGCTGATATCGTAGAGGATGCCGAAGACGAAACCGGCAAGTACTGCCCACGCCGTCCATACGAGATAACGCCGGTCAGGGCCGATGTGGGCCACGCCGAACAGCAGGGAGGCGACCACCAGGCCGAACTCTTGCTGGACGGCGCCCCGGAAAAACGCTTCCTCACCGACACCGGAGAAGATCGCGACCAGCACGAGGCTCGTCGCATCGGCGCCGTCGACCAGCCGCGGGGCGAGCTCCTCGGAGATCTCACGCAGGGCGGGCACGAATCGGTAAGCCAGCAGGCCAAGGGCGACGGTGCCGGCGGCGGTGGCGAGACCGAGGAGCACGCTCGCGGACACACTCGTGCCGAGAAGGGACACGTCGAAGCCCCTGAGGCCGCACCACAGGGCAGCAACGACAGCCAGCGAACCGTAGACTAGTGCGGCGAAGGTGACGAAGCGCGGGCCCAACGCGCACCTACCCCGGGTACGCCGCGAACCGGTCTGCACGATGGAGCATAACCCGTTATTGTACCGGACGGAGAAAACCACACGTCGCACGCAGTCCGGAGGTAGAAGATGCTCGACGAGTCGATTTTCAAAGCCTACGACGTCCGTGGCGTCTACCCCGAGAGCCTGGATGAGGGGGTAGCCTCCGACATAGGCCGCGCCTTCGTCGCGCAACTGGATCTCTCGGGCTCCAGGGTCGTGGTCGCCCGCGACATGCGCCTCTCCGGCGAGGCGCTGGAGAAGGCTTTCATACAGGGGGTCACGGAGGCTGGCGCCGACGTACTCGACCTCGGGCTGGTCTCGACAGACGCGCTCTACTTCGCCGTAGGGCACCTGGAGGAGCCCGGCGGGGCCATGGTCACGGCCTCGCACAACCCCAAAGACTACAACGGCTTCAAGCTGTGCAGGGAGGAAGCCATCGCCCTCTCGGGGGATGCCGGCCTCGGTGAGATCCGTGATGCGATCGTCTCGGGAGAGCTCCCCGACCCCGCGGAATATCCGGGTTCCGTCGAGGAGACGGACATCACCGAAGATTACGCAAAACACTGCCTGGGCTTTATAGACACGGAGGGCCTGAGGCCGCTGAAGATCGTGATAGACGCTGGCAACGGCATGGCTGGCAAGATGGTCCCGCCCATCTTCGAGCATCTCCCCTTCGAGTACGTCCCGATGTACTTCGAGCTCGACGGCTCCTTCCCCCACCATCCGCCAAACCCCATCGAGCCCGAGAACGTTAGCGAGCTCCAGGAGCGCGTGGTCGCCGAGGAGGCCGACTTCGGGGTGGCCTTCGACGGCGACGCAGACCGGTGCTTTATCATCGACGAGAACGGTACGATCATCTCTGGCGACCTGGCCGCCACCCTCATAGCGAAGAACGTGCTGGAGAAGGAACCAGGGGCGACGATACTCTACAGCGCCGTCTGCTCGAAGGCGTTCCCCGAGCTCGTCGAGCGCGAGGGCGGGAAGGCCATAAGGACAAAAGCGGGCCACTCCATCATCAAGCCGCAGATGCGAAAGCACGATGCTGCCTTCGGCGGGGAGCACTCGGCCCACTTCTACTTCAGGGACAACTACTTCGCCGACTCCGGCATCATAGCCATGCTAACCATCGCCGAGCTCGTCGGCCGCCAAGATGAGCCCATCTCCAGCCTCCTCGCCCCCATCGACCCCTACGTCCGATCGGGTGAGATCAACTCCGAAGTAGAAGACCAGGCCGCTACCCTCCAGAAGGTCGAGGACCACTACTCCGAGCATGAAGACGTAAAGACAGACCACCTCGATGGCCTCACGGTCGACCTGGGCGACTGGTGGTTCAACCTCCGCCCTTCCAACACCGAACCTCTCCTCCGCCTGAACGTGGAGGCCAACGACAAGGAAACGATGGAGAACAGACGCGACGAGTTGCTCAGCCTCATTCGAGGCTGAGCAGCATTTCAGCACGCTCCGGCTTCGCCTTCGCTTGTCAGCACGGCGCTTCGCGCCTTGTCAGCATTTCAGCTTCGGCCTCTTGAG
>Ga0126314_10001112_pt1 | contig 12714 bp, 13 predicted proteins | sample Plot105B_FD_92535 | JGI IMG/M metagenome (GOLD analysis project Ga0126314, IMG submission 92535) | Serpentine soil microbial communities from UC McLaughlin Reserve, CA, USA - Plot105B | ecosystem: Environmental > Terrestrial > Soil > Grasslands | place: USA: UC McLaughlin Reserve, Lake County...
CTTTCTGTAGTATGAAAGCTGAAGTTTCTGTTTCTATTTTCCATGTATGGTTAATTAAGCCATCACCATAGCCTTTTATGTCATGTCCTAAAGGCTTAATTCCGTACATTGATAATATTTCGTCGAGCATTGCGATCGTAATTTGGTTTGTTATTGTAATAATAAGCAATTAATGTAACGATTTCATGTGCAAACGATTGTGTGAAAATCAAATTAGAAATGACCTCCGCTTATCAAACGTTTGTGTGGTTTCGGTGCAATATATTTCTCTTGTTTTCGCTCAAAACTTCCTAATTTCATCCTACCAAAACAAAATGATCAACACAACCACAAACATATCTGAATTAAAACCATGAAGAGACGTGAATTTTTAAGAAATACCGGTCTTACTGCCGCAGGGATTACCATTATTCCCGAAAAGACCATCTTTGCAGGCACTGCCGATACAAAGGTTAAGCTGGCTATAATAGGGGTAGGGCTGCGCGGGCAAAACCATCTCGATCTGCTGTTGAAGAGGAATGATGTCGAGCTTGTCGCCATCTGCGATGTAGAGCCGAAAATGCTGACCACGGCAAAGGCCATGATCGCCAAAAGCGGAAAGCCGATGCCGAAGATCTTTACCGGAGACGACAGCGCATGGAAGAAAGTACTTGAACTTAAAGGCCTGCAGTCGGTGCTCATCGCTACCCCATGGGAACTGCATAAAGAAATGATCATTAAATCTGTTGAAGCAGGGATCAAATATGTGGCAACAGAAGTGATGCTGGGAATAACCCTGCAGGACCACTGGGATGTAGTTCAGGCTGCGGAAAAGCACGACGCACATGTGATGATGCTGGAAAACGTATGTTACCGCAGAGATGTACTCGCGGCATTGAATATGGTCAGACAAGGCATTTTCGGAGAAATCATGCATTTACAGGGTGGCTATCAGCACGACCTCAGAGAAGTTAAATTCAATGACGGCGTACAACCATACGGTGGCGGAGTGGAATTCAACGAAAAAGGATTTTCTGAAGCCAAATGGAGAACCAATCACTCAGTTCACCGCAATGGCGACCTTTATCCTACACACGGTATCGGCCCCATCGCCAATTATATCGACATCAACAGAGGCAACAGGTTTTTAAAACTCAACTCCTTTGCAACCAAAGCCAGGGGACTGCACAACTACATCGTAGAAAAAGGAGGCGCAAGCCATCCCAATGCCAAGGTTAACTTCCGCCTGGGCGATATCGTAACCACTACCATTGACTGCGCGAATGGGGAAACGATCATCTTGCAGCACGACACCAACCTGCCAAGACCTTATTCACTGGGCTTCAGGGTACAGGGAACAAAAGGACTGTGGATGGATGTCAACAAAAGCGTATACGTAGAAGGCGTAAGCAAACCACACCAATGGGACCCTGCCGCAGCATGGCTGGATAAATACGACCACCCGCTCTGGAAGAAATATGGCAATGATGCACAAGGCGCCGGACACGGCGGAATGGACTTCTTTGTGATCCATGCCTTTATCGAATCTGTAAAACGCAACCTGCCTACACCACTGGATGTTTACGATGCTGCTGCATGGAGTGCAATTACACCATTAAGTGAGCAATCTATTGAAATGGGCAATGAAACGATCGACTTTCCTGATTTTACCAGCGGCAAATGGATGAACAGAAAAACAGTGTTTGCCCTGAACGACGATTATTAGACTAACACACGATTAACAGACTGACAATTATTATTCATTAGATCAAGGCCACCGGTAAACGGTGGTCTTTTCTATTTTACAGTCTCGATCAGCTGCGACTCGATCACGATATTGTAATAGGCAGGCTGCTGTTTATCGCCCTTATCTTTTTTACTGATCAGGTCGAGCAGCATATCTGTCGCACGCTGCCCCTGCAGATAAGGGAATTGCTCTACAGTAGCCACGGGAACATGCTCCATAAACTTAATGAGCGGCAGGTTGGCGTAACTCACAATTTCGGGCACCTCGAAACCTTCCTTTTCCATTGCTCTTAATTTCTTCATCACAAAAAGAGCGATATAATCATTAAAAGTAACTATCGCGGTCACCTTTCTCTTGTGTTCGAGCAATTCAGTAAGCGCCTTTTCTGTTCCCTCGGCAGTCAGATCACAATTGATCACCAGGCTCGGGTCAAACTTAAGCCGGTTCTTCTGCATCGCATTGATGTAGCCGTTTTTACGTTCGCCGCTTGCAAACAGTGTTTTGGGGCCATTGATCATACCTATGGTTCTGTGTCCTTTTTTCAGCAGGTAATTTACCGCCTCTACAGTTCCCGTTTCAATATTGCAGGACACGCTGTGGATGTCAGGCAGGGAAGGGATGCGGTCAAAGAATACAACAGGAATATCATAATTCTTCAGTTTCTCAAAATGCTCAAAAGAGGTCGTATTCTTGGCCAGTGAAACCAGCAGCCCATCGATCCTGTTGTTCTTCATTTTTTCCACCAGTTCCTTTTCCTTTTGCTCAATATCGTGCGACTGGGCAAGCAGTACCGTATAGTTTTTCTTATAAGCTGTTTCCTCTATAGCCGTTGTAACCGTAGAAAAGAAAGCCTCAGAAAGCTCCGGAAGAATAACGCCAATGGTAAACGTCTTTCCTTTCTGGAAGAAAATAGCCGTCTGATTGGGTTCATAATTCAGATCAGCAGCCATTTTTTTTACCCTCAGCCGGGTAGTCAGCCCAATAGTCGGATGATCATGTAGCGCCCTCGATACCGTAGAAACTGATATATTTAGTTTTTTTGCAATCTCTTTTAAAGTGGGTGGCTTGGAATGCATAAAGATTAATTTTGATAAATTAGCTTAGGGCAATTTAGTAAAATCTATCAAAGGATGCGGTTTTCCGGCCGACTTTCTTTCAAACAAAGTACCTATGCTAACAAAGTCGCTGAAGAAGCCGCAGTTTTTCAGGTAAAATGAAGTGCCGTCGGTTCCTCCGGCATAATCCTTTCTGTAATTGATCCGCGCGGTAGCATCTGCGGTAAATTTCGCTTTTGTAATCTCGTACCATTTTCCGTCAGAATCTACAGCCCACTGGTTTTTATAATCGCCCCGGCGCGAAAGATCGCCGGTATTCGGCGCAAAGTTTTCCAGAAAGGAATAAAGGCCCTTTAGATACACCGCAGACTGCGGACGTTCAAAGCTGGCCACCAAAATCCAGTCAGCACTTTGTGTATCCTTAAAATAGGAAGTATAAATGGTCGTCTTTTTTGCCGCATTGGGCTGCGCCCTGGTCAGAAAAGCATAAGTTTTGCCGGCTTCCCATGGATAGACCATAAAACTTTGTCCTCCGGAGCCTTCATTGCCGAATTCGCCCGTTCTGGTTTTACTTCCTTTTTTCAACAGCACAATTTTCATACTGTCCGGAATGGACTTAGGATCATCAGTCTCAAAAGGGCTCCAAATGGAAAATAACACCCGGCGTTCGTTGGTCGAATTGACCTGCATACCAAAATAACCACCACTAAAACCATTAGCCATATAATAGGTGCCGATTTTATCTTCCCCTTTGGGTACGGTAATCTCATTATAAAACCACTCGATACTGTTTACCGCAGTTTTAGGGATGTCATAGTTCAGGTGGACGGATGGACCGCGGTGGCCCCAGTAAAAATAATTTCCCTCATTGTTCTTTACATAAGCGGCACCCGCAGTCAGCGCTGCGCCCGATGCCAGCAGATCTGAAATTTCGGCAAATACATTCCCGCTTTTACTGATTCCCCTCAGTTCTACCTTAATATAGCCAGCTTGTTTAACAGTTATATTTCCAAATTTAACATCAGCCATTTGCTTGCTGCTGCTTTCGGCTACCAGTGTTGTACCCAATGCCGTCATACTGATCCTGCTTGTACCTTCAGGTACTTTGAGTCTCAGCGACAAAGCAACAGATCCGGCAGCTTCCGTACGGAAATAGATAGTAACCACATCGTTTTTATCAGTCCAGTTTTGCAGGCCGCTGGTCTTAATTTCCGCCTTTGCATTGCTGGCCAGCCAGCCATTGCCGCCAACAGGGATCATAATCGCCGCCGGTTCAGGAGCTTTCTCCTGTGTCTGCGCGGTTAAGTTGAACATCAATTGCAGTGCAATCAAAAGCAGGGTAGTTTTCTTCAGGGTCATTTGTTGTGTGTTTTTTTGTTCTTCGACAATGAAAATAGGTAAACCTGTAGTAATAAACCAAAATAAAGGCCTGACAAACGTTTGCGTAAGCTAAAGCGTAGAATTTTAAATGCCAACTGACCCAATTTTAGTAGGTACTGAGCCAAAAAATAGATATATTAGAGGCGAAGGATGTTTTTCAGCAATTAATAGGCCTATGGATCATGAAAAGGGGTTTAAAAATTTAAATGCTAAAGAGTCTGCTGAAGTCTTCCCTTCAGTAATAGACAATGCCGAGCGACATTTCGCTGTTGCCCATCACATCTCTACGATCTATGAATATCCCAATGCTGTGGCCCACCTCATCCTCGGGGCAGAAGAACTGGTAAAAGCAACCATGCTGATCCTTAAAAGTAAATCCGTACCGATAAAAAATGCCACCGGCTACGACATGCAATTCTTTGCCCACGGTTCCGGACACCAGGTACTGAAAGAATTTTTCGCCGTCTGGTTTGGAATCAGAGAGATCTTAAATGTTCGCAGGCCAAATAACGACTATACATTAAAGGAAATGTTCAATATGGTGGTAACAGGCTTTGTAGGGATCATAAAAGGCAAAGACAGCTTCCGCTGGTGGGAACAGGCAGATGCTTTAAAGCAGAAGTGCCTGTATGTAGATTTTAAGAACGAACTTATTTTGCCCGATATCCAGGTCGGTAAATCCGATTATAACCAGGCCTATCACCATGTGTATAACTTCAGGTACGAATTTTACCTGCTTCACCATAAACTACTAAACTCTTCGGTGGCAGAACTTACCGAGTTCAGGGAAAGACTGGAAGACGGAGAATTTCTGGAACTGCTGGCCGAGACATTAAAGAAGAGAAAGGTTAGCGTGCTTTAACCGGATCAGATCTCGTCAGAGCGCTCCCGGATTTCTTCACCATTTAGTGTAATCTCATTCTTTGCTTTATCGAGTTCAAAATCGATGATCATATAATTTGATGCCGTGTAATCAATTGCCGCGCAAAGAGAAAACTCATTCAACTCATAACTCGCTTTAAAACTTCCGCTCGTTTCGTCTTTAAAGGATAAACTTTCTGGAACCATTTGAACCTGTTGAAGCTTACCCTTGCCATATTCATATTCCAGGATCAATCCTTCAAGAGCGCCGCTTTTCGTCACCTCTGCGGTGATCCATTGGGCCATTTCATCCTGATTATAGTTGCCCGTCAATGTCTGATCAGCGGGAAATCTCTTTTGTGCTTTCATGATACGCAACGATAGGACTACACTAAACTTTTAAAGGGTCAGCTTTTTCAGAATTTCTGCTGAAATTGCTGCTTTCGGAACCATGATACTGATGGTGTTGATCGCAAAATACGGATCTGAAACTTCAATATAGCCCTTCAACGGATTGTCTGTTCCCCATGAATTTTTGACCTTAAACAAAGTTTTGCCGCCGGGCGTCTTATCGACACCGACAATGTGCATCAAGTGGTCATCCTGTGTCTCCAGGCGGTCAAAAAGCTCCTGACGGATTTCCTGGCTATAAGGTTTTTCTGTTGCATCGGGTGCAAATTCGGCTCTTTTGCCCGCATCTGCGTGCAGCAGCGCTAAACCCACATCATGCCTGAAGTCAGCATTGCTCACATCAGCGTCCCACATTACAGTATAGCCTTTCATTATCGCATCTTTTGTAATGCTCAGCAATTCATTGAGCGGAACATTATAAAATTGCCCGTTGGCAAAATTATCCGGAATGTCCAGAATGAATTTTGTATAAAACGGATGATGCGTAAAAGAAGTGATGCTCACATAATCATCCGCATTAAACTTCAGTACCTCGCTCGCAAAAGATTTGGCAGTATAACTTTTACCTTTATAATCGAAGTTTTGAGGCGGCACACCCATTTTTTCATTCAGCAGTTTTTCATAACCCGCCAGCCAGTCGGCGGCAATGGGTTTTTTCCTGATCACATTGTCCAGGTAGCTCTTCAGCTGATTTTCCAGCCCCGAATGGTTCGGGCTCTCGCCTTTATAACCCTGAAACGCCTCGTGTGGCATTGCACCGTAAGCGGCTATAGAGTTGAACAGATCATGGCCCAAACCACCCTCGCCAAACTGGGCTTTGCCCTGCCTGCCTACATAGTTCAGGGCTTTGTTGATATAAACACCCCGAACAGTATACATCTCTGAAAGGTTAAACTCGCCCAAACCTTTGCGCAGTTGTTCAGATTCGAGCAGGGACGTGGCAGAATAATTCCAGCAGGTTCCGGTTTCACCCTGACTTTTTACAGCCGTTGCGGCATTTTCCTTCAGCGGTGTCAGCGTAGCTTTCTGGGCACTTGCCAGTAAACCGAACAGTACAAACGGAATTAATACAAAGAATTTTTTCATGCGGTGGCTAGTTTTTCTAAAGTTATGTTTTTTCGGCAGAAACCGAAAGATTGACTTGTCATAAAGCGATTTCAATTATTTACCATTCATTTATTCATGAATTACAGCTCATGATTATCCCTCTTAATTGTCTTGTAATAAGCTTTTTATTGACTATACGGCACATAAATGATCATAAATTCAAGGTATGTTAAGGATTATTATCGCCCGGTATAACGCCCAGATACCTGCTGTTGCCCGCCTGCTTGCCATTCGCCGATCTGAAGCTCATGTAACAGTGCAGATCAGTTCCATCAATATCTGCGGGTAGTGGAAACCTGTATTCCATGGCATATCGATCTACGGCATCTGCAACCGTAACTGCCCGCTGCTTCGTAGGGGAATAGACCAGGAAGGAAGCTCGATCGGTAAATTGACAATACTCAGACTGCGCCTGCAACGCCCACTTGAATACCACCTCATGCCGCATGTCCGGATTCTGAACCAGCGTAATTTCCACACCCTGCGGGCCTGCCACATGCCCCCGGCTATAGACCAGTGCCGGATAATTGAGTACCCAGCTTTCTTCCTGCGGCAAAAAGGCATGCGGATAATTGTATGTATAGGCCGCATTGGCCGTACTGTTATTTTTCGTGTGTTTTTTGAAACCCAGGTTCAGTAATTCGGTAATGCCAGAAAGAAAACTGTTCAACAAGGCAAATTTATGTTGCGCTACCAGCTGTTTTTCCGTTGTCGGTTTGTTGCTTTTGTGATGCAATCCTGTGATTACGTTCTGGTTCCGGCTTCTCCGGCCGATCAGCGGCCCCGTTTTTTTGCGGAAACCGCCAAATATTCCCGTGTTTAAAATTCCCATGTTCCGATCAGTTTAAACTCCCCATATAAGTACTGTTGGCTTGCGCACTTCTGTCTGCCGCAATGAAAGACAGGTAGACATGCATGTGCTGGTCCTGAAGTTCAGCCGGTATAAGGAGCGTATCTTCACCCGACAGGCGGCTGCTGCCAAATAGTTTGTAGGCCAAAGCCTTCGTTTCCGGAAAATAGGCAAGGAGCATAGCCTGGTCGCTTGAATCCGGCCATGCCATCTGCGGGTCAGTGTGCCAGCTAAACTGAAGTCCTTCCGGACTCTGCCCCAACATCGGCGCTACCGCGGGTAAAAGTATTCCCTTGCTTACCAGTATTTTATCATAGGCCAGTTCAAGATCGGGATAAGTTCCCTTAACGATCATTTCGCGTTTTTGTTTCATGCAGATGTTGTGTGCATTCAGATCGGACATTGTCGTTTCTGCAGCATAACCCGTTGTAATAAATGGCAGGATCACGCTGAAAAAACTGCTCATCAGTCCCGTTTGCATGTAAACTCTAAGTTGCTTTTCTGAAGGTGTCAGGTTGCTTTTTCCGATTTCGCGTACTACATTTTTACCATTGAGCTGGTAATAAACGAGGTTGCCGATTTTGCCAGTATGGAGCCCGAAAGGCCCGTTTTTTGCAATTCCCATATCAAGATTATATTAAGTTAGTTACCAGGCCTGAACCCAGCTGAACAAATGTAAATAAAATATTCTTAAATGAAGTACCATTATTACTGAAAATCAAGTAGATATGACAAATATTAATAGGATAATTTTCGGCTTTATCATAGCCTTGGGATAGGGTTGGTATAGCCTTGACATAGCCTTTATATAGCAAAGGCTATCTCAAGGCCAGGCTAAGGCTATGTTGCAGCTTTTTTTTCGTTTGGTTAATCCTGATGATTATATGTGATTTCCCCCTGAGCTATACTTGATTTGCAGGTGCTTTGTCAATAGCACTGTTTTCTATTTGCCAATAAAAACCAATGGCCGTCTATGTAGACAGCCATCGGTGCGGTGGGGAGATAACAAAACAGGGGAATGACATTTGTCATTCCCCTGTTTTGAATTGTTGTATTTATATAGGTAGTTAGTTAGCGGAAAGTGCGGGTAAACCAAATCTTTCTTTGTACATTTTAAGCTGGCCCTTCAGGATCTGACGTGCAACATGTATTCTTGTTTTCACAGTTCCGATGGGGATATTCAGCTCTACGGCGATTTCGTGGTATTTGTAGCCTTCAAAGTATCTTAAAAAGGGCTTAGCATATTCTGGTTGCAGCGAATCCAGGGCTTTATTGATGTCTTGCATGATGAACTTGTTTTCACCAAGGTTATTTGATGCACTGGTTTGCAGCTGGTGCGACGATAAGTCTTCACAGGTCTCGATAATTGAATTTCTCCTTGCGCCTTTGCGATAGTCATTGATGAAGGTATTCTTCATAATGGTGTACAACCATCCTCTCAGGTTTGTTCCCTGTTTGTACAGATCACGATAGCGGATCGCCTTGATGATGGTATCCTGTACCAGGTCATTGGCATCTTCCACATCATTGGTAAATTTCATGGCAAAGCTCTCGAGACAGGATCTGTGGCTACAGATTTCATTGTTTAATGTGACGTTGTTCATAGGTAGATGATTCTAATATTTTTTCTGTTTATCTTAGGTATCAGGGTATTACAATTGCTGTACCAAAATGACGCGGGTATGCGTGTGTTTGAATTCAGCGCATCAATAATGCCTGTTTTTGTTTAAAAAACAGGCAATTGCCCAGGAAAGTAAAATAAAATTTCAAGACATGGAAAATTGGCATAGTTGATGTTGTCAGTGCGGGTGTTTCTGCAGGTATACAATCAATAGCTCTGCAACGCTTTCGATGGTACCGGATATGATTTCGTTTTGGTCTCCCGGGTACCATTTTCTTTCGCTGAAAATTGTCTCTTGTCCTTTAATCCCGTATATAAACATGGTTCCTACAGGTTTTTCGGGCGTTTCGCTTCCGCCTGGACAGGTGAGTCCGGTACATCCGATATGGATATCTGCAGGAATTAACGTTTGAAGTCCGGTGGCGATCGATTTGGTTACAGGCATAGATTCGGGTGTGAATGTTTGGATCTGTTCTGGGGGAACCCCCAGAAGATCTTCTTTAAGGGAAGCATCGTAACAGGCCAGTCCTCCCTTAAGATATTTCCCGGCTTCGGGAGCCAATGAAAACTCGGCGCAGATTCTTCCGGCTGTGGCACTTTCTGCAAAGGCAATGGTAAGTTGCCTTTCAATCAATAACCGGGTGCAGGAGAAAATCAGGTCTTGGTCTGGGTTTTTCATGGTAGAATCGAAATGGCATTAAAGTTAGATGCAAGGATGTGTAAAAAGCCCCAGCGCCATGTGGTGCTGAGGCTTTTCGGTGTACTTTTATTCTGCTGCAGCTGGCTCATTGATTGCACTTACTGCGATTTCTGTCAGAGCAACATCGGTCGCCTTTTCATTGTCGAGGGTAAATTGCAATAGTTCTGCAACATCAGAATGGCCCATGTTCCTGGCAAAAACAACCAGGGTACCATAGGTAGCGATTTCGTAGTGCTCGACTTTCTGTGCCGCAAGGATAAGTCCTGCATCCCGGATCATTGTGCCTGCATCAGTGTCTTCAATGATGCCATTTGCTTCTTCCAGAAGTCCGGCCATTGCATCACATTTTTTTGCCTGTGGTTTTTCTCCCAGCAGTTCAAATACCTGCTCCAGTGTTGCTGCGTGTGTGTTGGTTTCTTCTGTATGTTTTTCAAAAGCTGCGGCCAGTTCGGGGCTGGTTGCTGCTTTTTTCATTTTGGGCAAAGCTTTCGCCAGGTGTTTTTCGGCCCAGTAGATGTCTTTTAATTCGTCAACGAAGAATTCATGAAATTCTGAATTTTCCATTTTTCCGCTTGATTTTGTGGTTGCTTTCGCAGCTGTTGTTTTAGTAGTTGCCATAATTTTAGTTTTTCTAAAGGTTAGATGTGAACGATTAACATGAATTGATTGTGATTGTTTAGATTTTGATAAATTTTAATCTGGATTGATGGTAAATTCAGAAGGCGGCCATAATAAATAGGAACATTGGATTGCGAAAAAGGACTTTTTGTATCTTCCAATAGAAAAGGCTGACCCTGTAAGTTTTAAAAAAACAAATCTTTTTGCGTGGTGTTCTAATTGAAACTTGACCGATATGGATCCTTTTAACATCATTATCAGAGAAAATAATAAGCCAATTGATCTGAACATTCATCCCCAGGAGGCGGGAAGTTTTAAAGTCATTTATCATGGTGCCCTGATCGGCGAGGTCTTTGTGGGCAACGCTGGCTGGGAAGCGGTTACCGCTGACGAACTGCAGCCCGGTGGTTTCCCTGTTTACGAGTATGACGAGAGTTCCGGGCATGAGGAAATTTTGCTCGATAAGGACATCATTCAGTCTATAGGCAGGGCGATAGCTGTGGAAACAAATGGTTCGGTATCCTGAAGTTTTACTTTTTCTTTAGTATCAACAGGCCTGCTGCCGCAATAAGCAGTAATCCTGAAACAAGATATTTGCGATGTGCTCTTGGTTTACCCGGCAATCCCCAGCCGCCATAAATTGCATTTCCGAAACTGACCGGTTCGAACAAGTTACCATCGGTTCTTTCTATGGAGGGGGCTTGCCTGAGGTAGCCTTTTATGACCATTCCGGTTATTGTTCTGGTAATGCCGGGAAAAAAGGCATAAGAAGCTTTCAATAGGAATGATATGCTGCCGATCATTGTTTCTGATCTGGGATTATTGGAAACTTTGACGACTGCTTGTGCGACTCTGACAGGGTCGTAGACCGGAGGTGCTGGTTTAATGCTTTTGCCTGTATAATTTGCAGCATGCTGAATACCGGGCGTATCCAGAAAGGCTGGAAAAAGATCACATACATGAATTTCCGGAAAACCGATAAGTTCGGCCTTCAGTGCAGCAGAGAATCCCCTGAGACCGAATTTACTGGCTGAATAGCCGACTCCATAGGGTACAGGAAGAAAGCCTCCGATGGATATATTGTTGATCAGAATGCCTTTTTTATGTTTTTTAAAATAGGGAAGTACGGCATGCGCGCCATGTATATAGCCCATGAGATTGGTTTTTATGACCTGGTCCAGCACGATAACGGGGGTTTCATCGAACAGGCCGGCCGCCAGAACACCTGCATTGTTTACCCAGACATCTATGCCATCACCGAATTCATCGGCCATGGCCGCCAGATTGATCATGGCTCCGGGTTCTGTTACGTCGGCTTGTACGCATTGAACTTTTGCCCCCAGACTTTCGCATTCTTCGGCCACAGTTCTCAGTTCTGCGATATTTCGGGAGCCTAATACCAGCTTTTCTTTTTTTTCTGCAAAGGCGATGGCGATGGCTCTTCCTGCTCCGCTGGAAGCACCTGTGATTACAATGGTTCTGCTCATTTATTGCGGTATTTATACATACTAACTGTTGTGAATATGTTTTATTAACCCCTGGTACTGCCGATTGTTTCTGTATTCTACATTCATTTTCTGTTATACCTGATATTTAGAAAGAGCATAACCAGGGTCAAGGCGATCGAAAATAAATTGGTTGAGATGATCGGATTTGTATAAATTCCATGGTCCTGTTTCAGTTGATCCGGGGTTTTTCGTTATCGATTTGAAATTTATTTTCGATAGGACCAGTATGTTGATCAGGTATTTAACGCTCCAGGTATGATCTTGTTTGATCCCATTTTTCCGGGCAGGAATGAACTGGTAAACGTTCGTATGCCAGCAACCTGGTGTTTTAAAAATGAAAAAACAATTTTTATTGAAGGGTGTTCGACTAAATACCTAACCCACTTAAAACATCATTATGAAGGCAGCAGTATTTCACAAACCAGGAGACATCAGCTACACGAGCGTAGCTGACCCGCGTATTGAACTGGCAACAGACATTATTTTAAGAGTTACTTCGACCGCGATCTGCGGATCCGACCTGCACATTCTTAGCGGGGCTGTGCCTCAAACCACCGATATGGTGATGGGCCATGAGTTCATGGGGATTGTGGAAGAAGTTGGTGCGGAAGTTAAAAATCTTAAAAAGGGGGATCGGGTGATTGTGCCTTTTCCGATTGCCTGCGGGTCGTGTTTTTTCTGCAACCACGGGGCTTCTCCGAGTTGTGAAAATTCAAATTATAAGCATTACGGGCCAAATGGTGATATGATGGATCAGAAAGGTGCGGCATTGTTTGGGTATACCGACCTGTACGGTGGTTATTCGGGCGGTCAGGCTGAATATGTTCGTGTTCCTTATGCGGATGTAAGCCCGAGAATCATTCCGGACAACATTACA
>Ga0126314_10001113_pt1 | contig 12713 bp, 8 predicted proteins | sample Plot105B_FD_92535 | JGI IMG/M metagenome (GOLD analysis project Ga0126314, IMG submission 92535) | Serpentine soil microbial communities from UC McLaughlin Reserve, CA, USA - Plot105B | ecosystem: Environmental > Terrestrial > Soil > Grasslands | place: USA: UC McLaughlin Reserve, Lake County...
ATGCCGCAGGCAAAAGCCTACTTGATTCAGCCGTACGACCAGCCGGCAGCCGGCAGCGCCACTAACACAGGCGCTCCAACATCGGAACCCGGTGTTGTAAAGAAAGGCGGCGTTGTTACCTCGACCGTCACCACTAAAGACACCGGCGAGCGCAAGCAGATGTTTGGCTACACGGCACGGCATATCCTCACCACGATGGTGATGGCGTCGTCTCCGGACGCTTGTTCGAGCGTTAACATGAAGATGGAAGTTGACGGCTGGTATATCGACGCCGCTTTTGCGCTCGACTGCGATAGCAATCGTGCGTACACCGCTTACAAGCCGCAGGCCAGCGGCGGCTGCCAGGATCGTCACGAGACGAAGCAGATCGGCACGGCAAAAAAAGGTTACCCGGTTTGGGAAAAGACCACGATGTTTGGTCCAAATGGTACGGAGAGTTTTTCATCAACCAACGAGGTAGTCGAGTTTTCACAGGCGACACTCGAGCAAAGTCTCTTCGAGATCCCGGAGGGTTACCGTGAAGTTCAGGACTTCGCGAGTCTCTACAATACGGGCGCCGGAACATCAGAGACCGGCAGTAGCTCAACCCCATCCTCCGCACCTGCGGCGAACGTCAACAGCAGCGCGACTCAACCGGCCGCCACGAAAGCGACTGAGCTGGGCCCCAAGCGTGCAGGCGTCATTCGCCTTGGAATCACGGCCGCGAAGACCGGCAACGTCGCAGAAGGAATGAACGCGCGCGACCTGGCCCTGGCAGTGCAGAACACGCTGACACAACAACTGAAGTCCACAAACGTGGAAGCCGTTCCCATTGAAGCAACGGGTGCGGCGATTCAAGCCGAAGCACGACAGAAAGAATGCGATTACGTGGTCTACACGAATGTTTCGCACAAGAAAGGCGGCGGCGGTTTCGGAAGTATGTTGAGCAATTCAGTAGGAAAAGTGGCAAGTAACGTTGGTTATGGCTCCGGCACAGCCGCAGTCGTTGCGACGAACACAGTCGTTGCTGCGACGGTAGCTCAAAATATCAAGGCCAAAGACGAAGTAACGCTGGACGTGAGGTTGGAGCAACCCGGAAGCACGACACCAAGCTTCGCGCAACAGTACAAAGGCAAAGCAAAATCAGCGGGCGAGGACATCATCACGCCACTGGTCCAGCAGGCCGCCCCCGCAATCCTCGCTGCCGCGAAAGAGTAAGGCAAATCAGGAGCAGGCGCGGGGGATCAGGAGCAGGTAACCTTTCCTGCTCCTGCAGTCTGCACCTGCTGCTCAACTTGGTGGATGGATGCCTGTCTTCAAGTACGAAGAGGGGCAGTGTTTTTCCACCGGGCATTCTTCACAGAGCGGATTCCGTGCTTTGCAGATCTTTCGCCCGTGAGCGATCAGAAGGTGCGGGAAGATCACCCAGTCTTTCTTCGGCACGAGTTCAATCAGGTCCTGCTCGATCTTTTCCGCAGTCTTCTGTTCTGTAAACCTGAGGCGATGCGAGAGTCGCGTTACGTGCGTGTCTACCACCACACCGGCCTTCACTCCGAACGCATTTCCCAAAACCACGTTCGCTGTCTTGCGAGCGACGCCCGGCAGTTCCAGCAACTCGTCCATCGTGTGCGGCACTTCCCCGCCGTACTGCTCCGTCAACATCTTCGACGTCCCCTGAATAGATTTCGTCTTATTGCGAAAGAAGCCGGTCGACTGAATGTCTTTCTCCAGCACATGGGGCGAGACCCTCAGATAGTCCTCCGGCTTTGTGTACTTCCGAAACAGATTGGCAGTCACGATATTGACGCGTTCATCCGTGCACTGCGCCGAAAGAATCGTGGCTACCAACAGCTCGAACGGATTCGAGTGATTAAGCGAACACTTCGCGTCAGGATAGGCCCGCTTGAGGCGCCGGATGATATCGCGCGTGCGTGTTTTGAGTTCCTCTGTGCTTTCGCGTTTCGCCATCAGCTCATCCTGTTCGTTTCAACTTGCCCGTCTTTTTCGCCCACGTCTCCATCCGGATGAAGGCGAGCAGGCCCAACGGTAGAAGTATTGCACCCATCAACGCCAGTACGAGCAGCTCGTGTGAGACTGCCGACAGCGGCGCGCCCGCGAGATATTCAGCCGTCGAGTTACTGTTCCCCACGCCGAATAGCTTCCGGCAGGCAGAGAGCGTGTAAGTCGCCGGTGAGATTGCCGACAGCGGCTGCAACCAACCTGGCAGGACATCGATGGGATAATAAACTCCCGAAACGAGCAGAAGCGAGCCCTGAAAGATGTGCGTTGCTTCTGCGCCTCGCTCCGCGCTCATCACCGGAAATATCGCCGCGAAGAGTCCCAGGCCGACGAAGGCAAGCGTACTCACGGCCAACACTACCAGCACGCCAAAAAGATTTGCGCCACGGAGGTTCAGGTTTGTAAACAAAATCAGTCCGACAAGCACGATCACGCTTGTCAGGATGCTGTTCAGCAACGAAAACAGGCTGACACCCAGCAAGTGAACCGCGCGCGAGACTGGCGCCATGAACGTGTACTCCAGCGTTCCTTCCCAGCGCTCGTACGCAATCGACATCGCGATCTCGTTGTAGAGCCACGAAAGATAATTCCACAACAACGTTCCGACCACGAGCGTCAGGGTAAGTTGATAATCACCTTGCGCAACTCCGATCAGAGCTACCGTCGCTGACGTCACGAGGGCGTAAAAGTTATAAACGACGACCCAGCCAATGTATCGACGAGTTATGTGATACCCGCGAAACAGGAAGGCCCATGTTTGTCTCAGAGTTGCTTCCATAACTAACTCCTAAATCCATCCACAGATTACACAGGTAAATCTGCGTAATCCGCGGATGCTTCTTCTTCGACGAGTTCTTCACCGGTTAACTTTATGAAGGCGTCGTCGAGCGTTGCGGTGCCCGCGCGTTTCATCAACTGCGCGGCGGTTCCTTCGGCAACGAGTTTGCCGTGCGCCAGGAAACCGATTCGCGCGCAGAGCCGTTCGGCCTCGGCCATGTCGTGCGTCGTCAGCAGAATCGTTGTTCCTTCGCGTGCTTGCAGGTTCTCGAGGAACAACTGAACGTCGCGACGACTCTTCGGATCGAGCCCGGTCGTTGGCTCGTCGAGTAACAGCAGCGGCGGGTTGATCATCAACGCGCGCGCGATACTGATCTTCTGCTGCATTCCGCGACTCATCTCCTCGAGCGGCGTTGAGAACTTCGTGTTCTCCATTCCCAACTGTTCGAGGATTTCCATCACGCGGTGCTCCGCCTCGCGCGCCTTCTGACCGTAAAGCAGGGCCGTGTAAAGCAGGTTTTCACGGGCCGAAAGCTTTTTGTAGAAAGCCGCGTCTACGCTTACACGTCCGATGATCCGGCGCACATCGTCCGCCTGCTCGGGTAAGGAATAGCCCAGCATTTGCACGTAACCGCCGTCGGCGATCAGCAGCGTCGACAGTATTCGAATCAAAGACGACTTGCCGGAGCCGTTTGGGCCAAGCAGGCCGTACGTCTCTCCCCTGGCGACCGTGAACGAGACGCCGTCGATCGCCCAGAGCTCCGACTTCTTTCGAAAACCGTTTCGCTTGCGGAAACTCTTGCGCAGGTTGCGCACCTGAATAGCTGCTTGTTGCATGATCGAACCTCAAAAGTGGATCGCCCAAAATGATGGGTCCACTGGAAAACACACTTCGATTGTCTTGGGAATAAAAGGAGCGGCTACGCCCGAATCAAGCTCGGTTCAGCCAAATTTTAGAGAGGATGGGAATCTTCATCGAATTACCTGTGAGGCAAAGAATAGTACAGAGCCGCAGATTACGCAAACAAATCCGCGGATCAGATCTGCGTTCATCCGTGTTACCGTTTTCCGTGAGCAATCTTCACGGCCTCTGGCAACTGTCTCAATCTCAACATCGCGATCACGCCAAACAAAGGTCCGGGCGCAAGAATCATGAACGCATACCGCCAGTTATCAACCTTTGGAATCAATTCGATCGAAACAGTCGTCAACAGAAATCCGATGCACATCTGTATCGTCAACGCCGTTCCGATGTACTGCGGATCACCCAGCTCAGTTACGCATGAAGAGAACTGCGCCGAATCAGCCACGACGGTCGCCCCCCAGATCGCAGCCACCAGCAACAGCAACAACGGGTTTCCGCCATACAGTAATCCAATCACGAGACAACAAGTGCCGCTGATCGCCATCGCCCAGGAAGTGACTAAAGTTCGGCCCACGCGATCGGCTATCAGACCAGCAACCACACAACCGATCGCGCCCGCACCAATGACGATAAAAGAACCGAGTTCAGCCAATCGCGGATCTCCATTTTGAATGGCGAGGCTCGCGCGAATCATCACGGGTATCCAGATCCACATGCCGTAGAGCTCCCACATGTGACCGAAATATCCAAAGCTCGCGAGCCTCACTCCGCGATTGCTGAAGACGCGAACAATCTGTGACACGTCAAACTTCGCCGGCGGCAGCGCATATGGGCCATCCTTGACAAAGAAGAGCACGATGAGTCCGCCGATGACCGCGAGCAGGGAAACGAAGAGTACATTCGATCTCCAGTTCGCACTGCCGACCGCATTGACGAGATAAGGAGTGGCTTTCCCGAGGGTCAGCGCGCCAACTAAAACCCCCAGCGCCATTCCGCGTCGTTCGCGAAACCACGTTGCCATGATCTTCATCCCCGGCGGGTAAACACCGGCAAGGCAAACGCCGGTCAGGAAACGAAGAACGATTGCTGTTTCCGGATCGTGGACGTACAAACCGAAGATCCCGTTAACAATTGCGCCGAGAAAGGCGGTGACTGCGAACAGGTGACGAGTGCTGATGATGTCAGGAAGGTTTAGGGTAGCGCTGAACAGCGTACCGGCGACGAAGCCGAGTTGAACCGCAATGGAAATCCAGCTAATTTGCGAAGGCGAGAGTTGCCATTCGCGTGAGAGTGCGGGAACGACGGCGGACCCACTGAACCACAGCGCCATGCCGAGTAGCTCCGCGGTTGATAAAAGCGCGAGGGCTTGCCAGCGCCGTGGGTGTGGAGCGGTCATGTTAGACAGGATTTACAGGATTTTTCAGGATTCAGAAGATTCATCCCATCCATCACGAAAAATCCTGTTCATCATGAAACATCCTGTCAATCCTGTACTCATTGAAGATCAAATAACAAGATCTCCCCCGGCTCCTCAGCTTTAATCTTCAACTCCGATTCACCAACAACGATCACGCCATCACCTTGCGAACCGCTTTCACCATTAACAGTTATCGCCCCACGCGCCACCTGAATCCACGCATAACGCGCCGGATCCATTGTGCGCTCGACCTCCTGCCCGGCATCGAGCATCGACGCAAACAAACTGATGTCCTGATGTACTTCAACTGAACCGTCGCGACCATCTTTGGAAGCTATCAATCGCAACTGTCCGCGCCGCTCTTCTTCCGAGAAAGCCTTCTGTTCGTAACCGGGCGTGAGGTTCTCGGCGTTCGGCAGAATCCATATCTGTAGCAAGTGCACGCGCTCATTCGTCGAGGCATTCTGCTCACTGTGTCTCACCCCTGTGCCGGCAGTCATCCGTTGCACGTCGCCAGGACGAATAGTAGAGCCATTGCCCATGCTGTCTTCGTGTTTCAGCGCGCCTTCGAGAATGTAAGTGACGATCTCCATGTCGCGGTGTCCGTGCTTCGGAAATCCGCGACCCGCAGCGACAAAGTCTTCATTGATCACGCGCAAACTGCGAAAACCCATGTATCGCGGATCGTGGTACTGGTCGAAAGAAAACGTGTGATACGTGTTGAGCCACCCGTGATCGAAATGCCCGCGCTCTTTTGATTGCCTAATGCTGATCATGTTCTTGTACTTCTGCTTTGTTGTTTGTCCCTTGTGCTTTTTTGTGGCTAAGCTGCTTTTGCGGCTATGGTCCGATTCCCTCTTCGTGCGCTACAAACACAGTCACCAATTCATTTAACCCTTCGGCATCCTGATCGTCGAATCTCCCAATAGTAGGACTATCCAGATCGAGCACGCCGAGAAGTCGTTCGCCGTCAAAGAGCGGCACCACGATCTCGGAATTCGAAGCAACGTCGCACGCGATGTGTCCCGGAAATTCATGCACGTTCGGCACGATGATCGTCTCGCATTGCTGTGCCGCCACTCCGCACACGCCCTGACCCATCGGAATGCGAACACACGCGGGATTTCCCTGGAACGGGCCAAGCACCAGTTCGTCGCCCTGCAGGAAGTAGAATCCCGCCCAATTCACGTTGGGTAGTGAATTAAAGAGCAGCGCGCTGAAGTTTGCGGTATTCGCGATAAAGTCGTGCTCACCCTTCAGGAGACTCAGCAACTGCACGACCAGACTCGCATAGAGCTTCCCTTTCACGTTATTTTCCGGTGTTGCGACACGCCGGGTTGCGGCTTTTTTCGTGCGGGCCTTCTTTGCCGGAGTGCGTTGTGGGGTGGTTTTGTTAATAGATCGAGAACTCATGTTTGCTCTGATTCCTCCCTTGCAGGCCGAATGCTAATCACCACTGACTTCGACACTGGCGTGTTGCTTTTCAGGGCGACGTTGCGCACCGGCACCAAAACATTCGCTTCAGGAAAGTAAGTCGCGGCACAGCGACGCGGAATATCGTAGGGCACAATAACAAATCGCCGCGCAATACGCTCTTCACCTTCAAAATGGCTGACCAGGTCTACAACTTGTCGCGGCTCCAGACCCGCCGCCGCAATGTCGTCTTCATTGAGAAACACGACGCGCCGCTCGTTCGTGATTCCCCGATACCGATCGTTCGAGCTGTAGACGGAAGTATTAAACTGATCATGACTGCGAATTGTCATCATCAAAATTTGATCCGGACCAAGATCGTGATTGGGCAATTCGTGAACAGTAAACTCCGCCTTGCCGCTGGCGGTGTTGAAGACTCGATTGCGCGCGGCATTCGGGAGGTAGAATCCACCGGGATTGCGCACGCGGGCATTGTAATCGTCAAAACCGGGGATGACTTGTTGGATGGCCTCGCGAATCTTGTTGTAATCACTTGCGATCTCTTCCCAATTAACGGTCGTGCGATGCTCGAGTGTCGCTCTCGCAAGCCGGGCGACGATCTGCGGCTCACTCAAAAGCTCCGGCGACGCCGGCCCTAGCGAGCCACGCGACACCTGCACCACTCCCATCGAGTTTTCCGTTGTGACAAACTGTGGCCCCGGCGCTTGCACGTCGATCTCGGTACGGCCCAAACAAGGCAGAATCAAAGCACGATCGCCGGTTACGAGGTGAGAGCGATTCAGTTTAGTTGAGACGTGCGCCGTCAGACGACAACGACGCAGCGCTGCGGCAGTAAATTCAGTATCCGGAGTTGCCGAAAGAAAGTTGCCGCCGAGTGCAAAAAATACTTTGCCTCGCCCGTCGTGCATTGCCTGGATGGCGCGGACCGTGTCGAAGCCATGCCTTCGCGGTGGCTCGAAATCGAATACTTCGCCAAGCTTATCGAGAAACGCCTCAGCAGGACGCTCCCAGATACCGACTGTGCGATCGCCCTGCACGTTGCTGTGCCCGCGCACCGGACACAATCCGGCGCCCGGCTTTCCGATCTGGCCCCGCAGGAGCATCAGGTTAACGATCTCCTGAATGTTTGCGACGGCGTTGCGGTGCTGCGTCAGGCCCATGGCCCAACAAAAGATCGTTCGTTCCGATTCGACAAAGATCTGCGCTGCCTGTTCGATCCGATCTTGTGCGACTCCGCTCTGCGCTACGATGTCAGTCCACGAAACAGTTTGCAGAGCGGAAGCAAACTGTTCAAAGCCGGTCGTGTAGCGAGTGATGAAATCGCGATCGAGAGACTGTTCGCGTGCCAGCACTGCTTTCATGATTCCTTTGAGCAGCGCGACGTCGCCATTGATTCGCACCTGAAGAAACAGATCGGCCAGCTCCGTTCCGGATCCGAGCAGCCCGCGAACGTGCTGCGGATGTTTGAAGCGCGTCATGCCGACTTCCGGGAGCGGATTGATGTGGACCAGTTTGCATCCGTTTCGTTTCGCGGCTTCGAGTGCCGAAAGCATTCGCGGATGATTTGTGCCCGGGTTTTGCCCGATGACGAAGATCGCCTCGGCTTTATTAAAGTCTTCGAGCGTGACAGTTCCCTTCCCGACGCCAATCGTTTCACCCAACGCTGAGCCGCTCGACTCATGACACATGTTCGAGCAGTCAGGCAGATTGTTGGTGCCAAACTGCCGCACGAACAATTGATAGAGGAAAGCTGCCTCGTTGCTGGTTCGACCTGAGGTGTAGAAGATTGCCTGGTCAGGGTAGTTGAGTGAGTTGAGCTCGCCGGCAATCACTTCAAAAGCGTCGTCCCAGCTTACCGGCTCGTAATGACTTGCATTACGGTGCAGCAGCATCGGCTGAGTCAGACGGCCCTGCGCGTTGAGCCATTGATCCGATTGGTTTGAGAGTTCGGCTACGCTCCACTTCTGGAAAAACTCGGGCGTGACACGTTTGCTGGTAGCCTCGTCGGCGACGTGCTTGGCGCCGTTTTCGCAAAACTCGAAATGTGAGCGCTTCTGATCGGGTTCCGGCCACGCGCAGCCAGGACAATCGACTCCGCCTGATTGATTCACCTTCAGCAGCGTGCGCACGCCGCGCACTAGTCCCATTTCGTCTGAGATAGTTTTGGCGGCAGCAATAATGGCCGGTACCCCACCAGCAGCCTTAACTTTCTTCGTTTGGTCTGACATCTGTTTCCACAGATTACACAGATTTCACTGATTTCAAAAATCTGTGTAAGCTGTGCTAAAAGCCCTGTCGAGGAAAAAAACTATATGACCTTTTTGCGTCCCCTTCGCCCGCTCTTTCTCTACGTTCTTTGCCTGGCAGCCTTCGGAGCGATTGTCAACGCTCAGGTAAAACCAGGGCGCGATCCCAATCAACCGATCGATCAGGATTACACCAATAAGATTCGCGAGTATACAACCGCCCCTTACTTCAACTCCCCTTTGACCGATTACCTCCCGGCCTCGTCCGACGTGCCATCTCCGAAGGCAGTGCTCGGCGACGTAGCAGGCGCGCCCGGCAAGTTGCCCTATGCTGAAGATGTTTACAAGTACATGCGCATGCTGGAGCGCGCCAGCCCGCGCGTAAAAGTGTTTTCAATCGGCACAACGGAAGAGGGCCGCGAGATGATCGCGGTGGCGATCGCCTCCGAACAACTGATTTCAAAACTCGACGAGAATCGCGCGCGTCTGGCGAAGCTCGCAGATCCCCGAACCATCAACATGGACGAAGCGGAAGCCGACCGTCTCGTGGCCGCTTCGTTTCCAGTCTATTACATCACGGGAACAATTCACTCGCCCGAAACCGGCTCGCCGACGGCGCTGATGGAGTTGGCTTACAGGCTCGTTGTAGATAACAGCGCGTACGTGAAGTCGATTCGCGACAGCGTCGTCACGCTGATCACTCCGGTGGTTGAAGTAGACGGCCGTAATCGCATGGTTGACGTCTATAACTGGCACCTCGCTCATCCGAATCAAAACTGGCCTTCGCTGGTTTACTGGGGCCACTACGTCGCGCACGACAACAATCGCGACGCGATCGGCCTCTCACTGAAACTCACGCGCAACGTGCTCAACACTTACATTGCGTGGAAGCCTCAGGTCCTGCACGACCTGCACGAATCCGTTCCCTATCTTTACGACAACACTGTCGGCGACGGTCCATACAACGCCTGGGTCGATCCGATCCTGACTGACGAGTGGCAGATGATCGGCTGGAACAACGTTTCGGAGATGACGAAGTTTGGCATGCCTGGCGTGTTTGCACATGGCAACTTCGATACGTGGTCGCCAGGATATCTCATGTTTATTGCAGCGACTCACAATGGCATCAGTCGCCTTTACGAGACATTCGGCAACGCCGGCGCTGACACACTGGAACGCACGTTGTCGCCCAGCGATTATCAACGTACTTGGTACCGGCAGAATCCGCCCCTGCCCAAAGCGAAATGGTCGCAGCGAAACAATAACAACTACCAGCAGAGTGCACTGCTTACGTCCCTTCATTATTTCGGCAACAACAGCCAGCTCTTTCTGAAAAATTTTTATCTCAAGAGCAAACGCTCCATCGATAAGCCGAAGAATGAAGGCCCCGCGGCTTCCGTCCTTCCCGGCGACGAAGTGAGAACCGGCAACCAGGCTGAACTCCTTCGCACCCTGCAAGCGCAGGGCGTCGAAATCAGCAGATCGGCCGCGCCGTTTACGACCGCAGTGAAGAAGAAAGTGGGATCAAATAACACTTCAGGCAGACCCGCGGCTAGTCCATCTCCGTCGGCTTCTCCAACTCCAACGCCGAAAACCGAGGATCGGACTTTCCCCGCGGGTAGTTACATCGTCCGCATGGATCAGCCATACAGCCGGATCGCCGATGCCTTGCTCGATTATCAATACTGGGCGCCGAACGATCCGCAAACCGATATCTACGACGACACGGCCTGGACCATGGGTGAGCTCGCGAATGTCGAAGTAGTGCGCGCGACGGATGCCAGAGTGCTGCAAGCACCGATGGAGCGAATTACCGGTGAGGTGCGGCCGGCGGGAGGAATCTCGAGCGGCGGTTCGGCCTACGTCGTGAATCACAATGCAGACAACGCCCTCGTGACGCTGCGTTATCGACTGAAAGACGTGGAGATGGACGCGGCGGAAGAACCTTTTGAAGCTGCCGGGCGCAAATTCAATCGCGGTTCATTCATAATTCGCAAAGCGGCGGGAGACGATCTGCGACGAGCCGCAAATGAGCTCGGTGTGCAGGTGTATGCGGTTGCTGATCCGCCATCGGTAAAAACGCATCCCGTCAGGGCGCCGCGCATTGCGATGATGCATACGTGGCTGAGTACGCAGGACGAAGGCTGGTATCGCGTCGGGTTCGATCAGTTGCAGGTGCCTTTTGCTTACATCAGCACGCAGGATGTTTCGCGCGAGCCGAATCTCAAGAGCAAGTACGACGTCATTCTGTTTGGGCCGGTAGGACGTGGTGCGCAGGCCATCATCAATGGCATGCCCATGTACGGGAACCCGATACCCTGGAAGAAGACTCAGCTCACGCCGAATCTCGGCAGCATCGATGAGACCGACGACATGCGACCGGGGCTTAGTTGGAGTGGGTTGCAAAACCTGCAGAAGTTTGTGAAAGACGGAGGACTGTTCATCACTGTAGACGACACTTCAGAGTTCGCGATCAACTATGGCTTTACGGCAGGAGTTTCGGCCAACAGGTCACAGCGTCTTCGAGCCATTGGCGACATACTGCGCATGAAGACCGTCGACGCGACGAGCCCGATTGCTTACGGTTATGGCGACTCGTTGGCGATGTATTGCATGAACGGGGCTATTTACAACCTCAACAATGGTGTCGGCGGACGTGGCGGCAGAAACCCGCAACGCATGACGGGCCGTGGGACACCCGACGATCCGGACACGCCGCAAGGGCGTCCGCCCGTAGAAATGCCTGAGCCGCCACCGCGAGTTGAAGCCTGGGAACTTCCGCCGGTAATGGATGAGCAGCGACGCAACGCTGTAGGGCTGATTCCACCCAATCAACGTCCGCGCGTGGTGCTGCGTTATGCGGATAGTCGCGATCTATTCGTTTCGGGATTGTTGGATAACGGCGATGAGATTGCACAGCACGCGGCGGTGATCGATGTGCCTTCGGGCAACGGGCACGTGCTGCTCTTCTCGACCAATCCATTCTGGCGCGGGCAGACAAAGGGAAGCTATTTTCTCGTATTCAATGCGATCTTGAATTGGGACAACCTGAACGCCGGAAGAAAGCTCGAGGATAAATAGACAGTTTTAGACAGGATTTACAGGATTCACAGGATGAACAAGATATGAATCATGTTCATCTTGAAATCTTGTTAATCCTTTCCAACAAACGTAATGAACCTGTTTGATTCCATCTTCACGCACGACTCTTCGTCGCCCGCTATCTATTTTGAGGGACGGGCGATCAGCTACGAAGCACTGCGTGTGGACACTTTAAAGATGGCCGGTGTTCTTCGCTCGCTTGGTACGCAGCGGGGCGACCGGATAGCACTCCTCCTCCATGACTCACCGGAATTTGTTGAGACGTTCATTGCCACGTGTTCGCTTGGCGCAATCGCAGTTCCGATCAACATGTCGTTGCGCGCAGAGGAACAGTGCTCAATCATTCAGAACTCCGGCGCTACTCTGGCGTTTATCGAAGGCGACATCTGCCGTGGATTGCTGACACATGCACCGGAGAAGGTGCAGTCGCTCAAAAACGTGGTGGTCGTCGAGCGCACCGAAGAGTTGGCAAATACTGATGTTGAGTGTACGTCGATCCCGCTGCACTCGCTGCACGAACTCTTGAGCAACGTTACGGAAACTCTGAGCCGCAACTTTCCTGCTGCCAGTGAAAACGATCCCGCATTCATACTCTACACCTCGGGCAGTACGGGCGAACCCAAGGGCGCCGTCCACCGGCAAAGCGACATCTTCTACACTAACCAGACGTTTTGTCGTGAGGTCTTGCGATTGACTCCTCGCGACCGTCTCTTCTCGTCATCGCGGCTCCCCTTTGCTTATGGTCTGGGTAACTGCTTTTCATTTCCACTTCTCAATGGCGCCACGACAGTTCTCTGCCGCGAGAAGCCGTCACCCGACATCGTCGCCAGGATCTTCAGTCAATATCATCCGACAATCTTTTTTGGCGTTCCGG
>Ga0126314_10001114_pt1 | contig 12711 bp, 12 predicted proteins | sample Plot105B_FD_92535 | JGI IMG/M metagenome (GOLD analysis project Ga0126314, IMG submission 92535) | Serpentine soil microbial communities from UC McLaughlin Reserve, CA, USA - Plot105B | ecosystem: Environmental > Terrestrial > Soil > Grasslands | place: USA: UC McLaughlin Reserve, Lake County...
GCTAGCCCGAAGTTCCTGATCTGATGAGCCCGGATTCGGCGTTGTTACCGGATTCGGGCTCTTTTTGCGCTGACAGGTGTAGCCAAGACTCATGCGTGCATCTGTCCGGCTGATGTGGCATGCTTCTGGGCATGGCTCAGTCGACGGGAGCGATGCACGTAGCCACGATCAGGCGGCGGCATGGCGACCGCGTCTATGAGTCGCATCTGATCCGCCGCTCGATCCGCGACGGCAAGCGCGTGCGGCACGAGACGATCGCCAACGTCTCCAAGCTGCCGCCGGCGGCGCTGGACGCGTTGCGCCGGGCGCTGGCGGGCCAGACGTTGGTGGCCGCCGACGAGGCGTTCGACGTCGAGCGCTCGTTGCCGCATGGCCACGTCGCCGCGGTGCTGACCGCGGTGCGGCGCCTGGAGTTGGCGCGCCTGCTCGATCGCGCGCCGTCACGCGAGCGCTCGCTGGTGATCGCGATGATCGCCAAGCGGCTGCTGGAGCCGGGATCCAAGCTGGCCTGCGCGCGGACGTTGGGCCAGTCCACGCTGGCCGACGAGCTCGACGTGGCGGGCGCCGACGAGGACGAGCTCTATGCCGCGCTGGACTGGCTGGGCGAGCGCCATGAGCAGATCGAGGCCCGCCTGGCGCGCCGCCACCTGCATACCGGCGAGCTGGCGCTCTATGACCTGTCGTCGTCGTATTTCGAGGGGCGCACCTGCCCCTTGGCGGCGCTGGGCTACTCGCGCGATGGGCGGCGCGGCACGCTGCAGATCGTCTACGGGCTACTGACCGACCGCGCCGGGCGGCCGGTCGCCGTCGAGGTCTTCGACGGCGCGACGCACGACCACCAAACCGTCCCCGCGCAGCTGGACAAGCTCAAGGCGCGCTTCGGCCTAAGCGAGGTCGTCTTGGTCGCCGATCGCGGGATGGTCACCCGCGCGAACCTCGACGCGATCCGCCACGCCGACGGGATCGAGTGGATCACCGCGCTCAAGGCGCCACAGGTCAAGCGGCTCGCCCGCACCGGCGCGTTTCAGCCGTCGCTGTTTGACGAGGTCAATCTCGCCGAGATCACCGCCGAGGAATTCCCTGGCGAGCGCCTCGTCGTCTGTCGCAACCCGCTGGTCGCCGCCGAGCGCGCGCGCAAGCGCGAGGCGCTGCTCGCCGCCACCGAGGCCGACCTGGAACCGATCCGCGAACGCGTCGCGGCCGGCCGGCTGAGCGATGCCGCCGCGATCGGCCTCGCCGTCGGCGAGGTCATCAAGCGCCACCGCGTCAAAAAGCACTTCGCGCTCGACATCGCCGACGGGCACTTCAGCTACGCGCGCAAGACCGACCAGATCGCAGAGGAGGCCGCGCTGGACGGCATCTACGTCCTGCGCACCTCGGTGGCCGCCGATCGCCTCGACGCCCCCGACGTGGTTCGCGCCTACAAGCAGCTCAAGGAGGTCGAGCGCGACTTCCGCGTCCTCAAGGGCCCCGAGCTCGAGATCCGACCCATCCACCACCGCCTCGAGCACCGCGTCCGCGCGCACGTGTTTCTGTGCATGCTCGCGCTCTACGTCGAGCACCACCTGCGCCGCACCTGGCGCGAGCTGACCTTCCACGACGAACAGCCGCCCCACCAGCGCGACCCCGTCGCCAAGGCCACCCGCTCGCCGGCCGCCCAGCGCAAGGCGACCACCAAGACCACCAGCGCCGGCCAGCCCGTCCACAGCCTGCGCACCCTGCTCGCCGAACTCAAGCTGCAGACCCGCAACACCATCCGCGTCGCCGACACCCCGGCCACCTTCACCAAGCTCACTCGGCCAACGCCGCTGCAGTCCCGAGCGCTCGAGCTCGCCGACACCATCGCCATCGAGTAGCCACGAGCCAGACACCCCGCACTCCGCTCAACCCAACCAGCAGAGCGGAACCCGCAACGAGCTACACCGGGAACTTCGGCCTAGAACGACTCGAGCCGCCCTGCGAGGCGGCTCATGCCCATGTATCGGCAGGCGGCCCCCAGAACTTGAGCCGACTTCGCGGAGTTGGCGCGTTGGCGCTCATCTGACCTTGAAGACCTCCGCCCGCACCGTGCTGCGCAGGTGCTCTAGCGGACCGCTCCGCGGCGCCTCGATCTCGCGCACTCGCGGGTCGTGCCGCAGCGCGGCGCGCCACTCGCGGGTGCGCGCGCGGGTCGCCCGCTTCCACGGCGCGTTCGAGAGTGGCCGGTTGGGGATCGGCGTGACCAGCAGGATCCGCCGGCCGGCGCCGAGCCGGCCGACGAGCGGGAGCAGCTCGCGGCCGGGCTTGCCCGCGCGCATCCGGTCCAGGCCGTCGCGCCAGTCGGTCACGCGCTCGTCGAAGACCATCCCCAGCGGCGTCACGTACAGCACGCCGCTGGGCAGGTAGCGCGAGAGCACCGGCACCTGCTCGGGCTGCGTGGAGGCGACGACGTCGCCGGGCCGGATCACCGGCGTGACCTCGGCGGCCACGGCGCGCACGTTGCTGCGCTCCGAGATCGGGAACGTGGCGACCCAGACGGCCAGCACGCCCGCGAGCGCAAGCGCCGACGCCCGCGCACCGCGCGAGAGAGTGGCGGCGAGCGCGAGCATCAGCGGCCCCAGCAGGACCGCCAGGTAGCGGGTCGCCCACGCGGGCTGGATCTGCGAGCCGATCCAGGCCGCGATCGTGGCGGCGACCGCGACCCCGGCCAGCAGCCGCACGCCGGGGTCCCGGATGTCGCGCGCCTTGAGCACGGCGGCGACGACCGCGATCAGCAGCAGCGGCACGGCAAACGTCCCGAACAGCTCCGCCGGGATGACCAGCAGCGTCAGCGGCGACGGCCGCTCCGACCACGGCGCCGCCGTGCTGCGCGCCTGCTCGATCAGCGTCGGCAGCCACGGCGCGTACAGCAGCAGGACCACGCCGCCCACGATCACCCCGTCGCGCCCGGGGACCTGCCCGCGCCGCCACAGCACGAGCCAGGCCACCACCATGCCGGCGGCCAGGTAGAGGCCCCAGGCGTGGGTGTAGAGCAGGAGCGTCATCCACACGCCGAGGCCGATCAGGTGCCCGCGGCGGCCGCGCAGGAACGCCAGCGCGAAGCTCGCCGACGCCAGCAGCGACAGGGCGACGACGAGCGAGTACATCCTCGTCTCCTGCGCGTAGTAGGTCAGGAACGGGCAGCCCGCGACGCCGATCGCGGCGAGCACGCCCGTGCGCCGGTCGAAGATCGCGTTCCCCGCCCAGTAGGCCACCGGGATGGCGAGCAGCGCGAACAGCAGCGACAGCGACCGGGTGGCCGCCTCGCTCTCGCCCGCGATCCCCATCCAGGCGTGCAGCAGCAGGTAGTACAGCGGCGGCGAGCCGTCCAGCGACAGCGTCGCCGGGATGTCGGTCAGGTCGTGCGAGGCGATCCCGACCGCGATCCCCTCGTCGATCCAGTAGCCGGACTCCAGCCCGGACATGCGCAGCAGCAGCGAGCCGGCCATGAGCAGGCCGAGCGTCGCGAGCAGAGCAGGGGGAAACGGCACGCGTTCGCGCACGCGGTCAGCCTGCCACCGGGACGCCCGGCTGAAGCCCGGCGCTAACGGCTCTTAAACCGGGCCGCTACGCGCCGGCGGCGGTCATCGCCTGCCGGATCGTCTTCGGCAGCATGAACCGCACGTCCTCGCGCATGACCTCGAACTCGCTGACGTGCTCGGTCCCGCGCGCGCGGAAGTAGTCGACGAGCCGCTTGACGAGCTCCTCGGGCGCGCTGGCGCCGGAGGAGATGCCCACGACCCGGGCGCCCTCGAGCCACTCGTCGCGCACCTGGCGCTCGTTGTCGATCAGGTGCGCGTCGGCGCCGTAGTCGCGCGCGACGTCGACCAGGCGCTGCGAGTTGGACGAGTTCTGGGAGCCGATCACGAGCACCAGGTCGCACTCCGCCGCCATCTGCTTGACGGCCGCCTGGCGGTTGGTCGTCGCATAGCAGATGTCGTCCGTGCGCGGGCCCGTGATGCCGGGGAACTTCTCGCGCAGGCGGGCGATGATCGCGCGGGTCTCGTCGACCGACAGCGTGGTCTGGGAGATGTAGGCGACCTTCTCGGGATCGGCGACGTCGAGCGCGTCGACGTCGGCCTCGGTCTCCACGAGCACGATGTGCTCGGGCGCCTCCCCCATCGTGCCCTCGACCTCCTCGTGGCCGGCGTGGCCGATCAGCACGATCGTGTAGCCCTCGCCCGCGAACTTGAGCGCCTCGCGGTGGACCTTGGTCACCAGCGGGCACGTCGCGTCGATCGTGCGCAGGGCGCGGCGCTCGGCGTCCGCGTGGACGGCCGGCGAGACGCCGTGCGCGGAGAACACCGTCATGGCACCCTCGGGGATCGTGTCGTCGAGCTCGTCCACGAAGATCGCGCCGCGCTCGCGCAGCTGCGCGACGACGTGCTTGTTGTGGACGATCTCCTTGCGCACGTACACGGGCGCCCCGTACAGCTCGAGCGCGCGCTCGACGGTCTGCACGGCGCGGTCGACGCCGGCGCAGTAGCCGCGGGGGGCGGCCAGCAGGAGCTTCTCGACGGCCATGCGTCCAGGCTAGCGCCAGCTGCGCAGCATCTCGAAGACCGTCTCCCCCGACCGGTCGAGCGAGGCCTCCGAGACGGCCGAGATGTCGTCGCAGGTCTCGTGCCAGCAGGGGAACGTGAAGTCGATGAGGTCGATCGCGGGGATGCCCCTGCGCATGAACGGCGTGTGGTCGTCGGTGACCTCGCCGGCGACGCCGGGCGGGAAGGTGTCCGTCGTGCCGACCTTCTCGGCGGCCGCGCGCAGGCGCTTCCACACGCCCGGGTGGGAGCCGGCCTCGCGCGGGATCCGCATCCGCCCCTTCTCCGCGACGAAGTCGAGCAGCACGAGCGCTCGGATCTCTCCGCCGTGGCGCTGCGCGTAGGCCTTCGAGCCGCGCAGGGCGGTCGCCTCGAACGGGCGCGAGTCGTCCGTGGCCTCCTCGCCGTCGAAGAACACGAAGCGGATCTCGGGCGCGTTCCTGGACCGCTCGAGCTTGCGCAGCGCGCGAGCGATCTCGAGCACCGCCGCGGTGCCGCCCGCGCCGTCGTTGGCGCCGACGAAGCCGGGCAGGTTCTTGGTGTCGTAGTGCGCGGCGAGCACGATCGCGGGCTTGCGGCCGGGGATCCACCCGACGACGTTGCGCAGACCCGGATGACCGGGGACGGCCTCGTAGCGGCCGTGCGGCAGCCGCGAGCGCAGGTACGCGGCGAGCTCGGCGAGGCGCGGCGAGCCGGCCGGCCGCGGGCCCAACGAGACCTGGTAGGTCAGGTGCCTCCAGGCGCGCGCGGAGTCGAAGCGGTCGGCGCGGATCGCGGTGGACGCGGCGGGCTCGCCCTGCGGAGGCGGGGCGTCCTGCCCGGAGCCGCCCGTGAGGGCGAGCACCAGCGCGACGACGATCAGGGCGGGCACGGCGATGAGGGCGATGACGATCCCAGGCGAGGGGCCCAGACGAGAGCCCTGCCACGCCCGTGACGGCCGGATCGTCTCGTCTGGACCCCTAGTCGTTGGAGGTCACCGCCTCGAGCAGGTCGGCGAAGCGCGCGCGGGCGGCCTCGCGACGCGTCGGGACGTGCTCGGTCGGCACGCCGTCCTCGGGCGGCTCGTAGCCCCGCAGGATGCGGCGCGCGACGCTCTGGCGGTGGACCTCGTCGGGTCCATCGTAGATCCGGGCCGCGCGGGCGAAGCGGTACATCGCCTCGAGCGGGAGGTCGGTCGAGTAGCCGAGCGCGCCGTGGATCTGCAGCGCGCGGTCGACGACGTCGTGCAGCACGGCGGCGCCGTAGAACTTGATCAGCGCGATCTCCTGCCGCGCGGCGGCCGCGCCCTCGGCGTCCATCTTCCATGCGGCGTGCAGCGTCATCAGGCGCGCGGCATGCATGTGCGCGGCCGAGTCGGCGACCCAGTTCTGCACCGTCTGCTTGTCGGCCAGGACCGAGCCGTGCGCGTGGCGGCTGACCGCGCGCTCGCAGAGCATGTCGAAGGCCCGCCTCGACACGCCCAGCCAGCGCATGCAGTGGTGGATGCGGCCCGGCCCGAGGCGCTGCTGCGCGATCATGAAGCCGGCGCCACGCGGGCCGAGCAGCGCGTCGGCGGGCACGCGCACGTCCTCGTAGACGATCTCGGAGTGCCCGCCGTAGCGGCCGTACTGCTCGTACGGGTGCTCCATCGTCGGGATGTCGCGGAGGATGTTCACGCCCGGCGTGGCGGTCGGGACGATCAGCATCGAGGCGCGCTGGTACTTGTGCGCCTCGGGGTCGGTGACGGCCATCACGATCAGGAAGTCCGCCACCGACGCGTTGGAGGAGAACCACTTGCGGCCGTTGATGACCCAGTGGTCGTCGTCGAGCACCGCGGTCGTCTCCAGCAGCGTCGGGTCCGAGCCGGCGGTGTGCGGCTCGGTCATCGAGAACGCGGACTTGAGGTCGCCCGCCAGCAGCGGGTGCAGCCACTGCTGCTTCTGGTCCTCCGTGCCGGCCAGCGCGAGGATCTCCGAGTTGCCGGAGTCCGGCGCGGCGTTGCCGAACACGACCGGCGCGAACGGCGAGCTGCCGAGGATCTCGTGCATCAGGCCGAGCTTGACCTGGCCGAAGCCCTGGCCGCCGAGCTCGGGGTCGAGGTGCGCCGCCCACAGGCCGCGCTCGCGCACCTGCGCCTGCAGCGGCGCGATCAGCCGCCGGAACTGCTCCTCGCCGAGGTCGTCGAAGATCGTCTCGATCGGCCAGATCTCCTCGCGCACGAACGCGCGCATCCAGTCCAGCTGCTGCTGGAACTCGGGCTCGGTCGAGAAATCCCAGGCCATGTGACGTTCCCCCCGTCGCAGTCGATCGGCGCCCTGAGTCTAGGGTGGGCCGCCGTGACCCCGCTGCTCGCTGCCGCCACCGTCGCCGTCCTGGCGGGCGCCGCCGTCCAGGCCGCGACCGGCTTCGGGTTCGCCGTGCTCGCCGCGCCGCTGGTATTCGCGGCGCTGGACTCGCACGAGGCGATCGGGCTGCTGCTGCTGCTCGGCGCCGAGATCGGCGTGCTCACGCTCGCCACCGAGGGCCGGCGGCCGCAGCCGATGGTCCGCCGCTGTGCGATCGTGCTCGCCTGGGCGGTGCCCGCCGCGGTCGCAGGGGTCGCGGTGCTGCGCGCCCTCGACGCGGTGACGCTGCAGGTCGCGGTGAGCATCGGCGTCGCCACGACGCTGATCGTGCGCCACCGCGCGCCGGCAGAGCACCACGGGCCGGAGCCGCGCTGGGCCGCCCCCGCGACGGGCTCAGCGCGGGCGCGCTGGTGACCTCGACGAACACGAGCGGGCCGCCGCTGCTGCTGTACCTGCTCGGGCGCGGCGACCACCCGGTCGCGGTGCGCGACACGCTGACCGTCTGCCAGCTCGGGCTGAGCGTGATCGGCGCCACCGCCGTCGTGGCGACCGGCACCCCGGGCGTCGTGCCGCGCGGCTGGCTCCTCGCCGTGTTCGTGCCGCTCGTGCTCGTCGCGCACCTCGCCGGGCGGCGGGTGTTCGCGCGTCTGGCCGCCGCGGGGCACTACGAGCCGGTGCTCAACGTGACGCTCGTCGTCGCCGTCGCAACCGGGCTCGCCACGGCCGTGCTGTAGTGGTCTGATTTCGTTGTACTATCTGGTCCATGTCCATCAGACCAGAGGACCGGCAGGGGACGCCGTTTCCGTTCGAGGGGCCGGTGCCGCCGTCGCTGCTGATCGACCGCGAGGAGGAGCTGCGCCTGCTCGCCCGCCGCGCGGGCGACCGGGTGAACGTGCGAATGGTCGCGCCGCGCCGGTACGGGAAGACGAGCGTTCTGCTCGCCCACGCTCAGCGCCTGCGCGATACCGGCTGGCGGGCGGCGCACGTCGACTTCGGGCGCGTCGCCGACCTCACCGACGTCGCGCGCCGGATCGCCGCAGCGTACGCGCAGCTCGACGCGTCGTGGATCCGGGCGCATCTCGCCGGGCTGCTGGCGCGCCTCGGGGTCAGCCTCGGGGCCGCGGGGCCGGCCGTCTCGGTTTCAGCGCGCCCGCGCGAGCCCGACCCCGAGACGGCCGAGACCGTGCTGCATCGGCTGCTCGACCTCCCGCGCACGCTGTGGGACGGCGACCGCGTCCCGACGCTCGTGGTGTTCGACGAGTTCCAGGATCTGCTCGTCGCCCGCAAGGACCTCGACGGGCTCCTGCGCTCGCACATCCAGTACCACGGCGACGCCTCCGCGTACGTCTACGCGGGCTCGGAGCCGTCGATGATGCGCGAGCTGTTCGACGCGCGCGAGCGGCCGCTGTTCGCCCAGGCGGACCCGCTGGCGCTCGGGCCGTTGCCCCCCGAGGAGACGGCGCGCGACCTCGCGGAGCGCTTCGCAGCCGAGGGGCTCGAGCCGGGCGACGCGCTCGGCGAGGTCGTCGCGTTCGGCGCCGGCCACCCGCAGCGGACGATGCTGCTCGCCTACCTGCTCGCCGACCGGCTCGCGGACGGCGCCGCCGGGACGCCCGCGCTCGCGGCGGACGCGATCGAGGTCGCGCTCGAGCGCACGGCGCCAGCGCACCAGGCGCTGTGGGGCCAGCTCTCGCGGGTCGAGCGGGCGCTGCTCGCGGCCGTCGCGGACGGCACCGCGCCGACGAGCCGCGCGCTCGCCGCCGACCACCGGCTCAGCCGCGGCGCGCTCGACGCTGCGGCGACCCGGCTGGCCGACCAAGGCCACCTGCTGCGCCGCGCGCGCGACACGCGGCTCGTGGACCCGTTGCTCGCGGAATGGCTCCGCCGGCGCTGACTCTGCGCTATAGGCTCCGGCGCATGGCCCAGGAACACGGAGACCGGCTCACTGCAGTGGACGCGTCGTTCCTGGCGCAAGAGGTCGAGAACGCGCACATGCACGTCGGCGCCGTGCTGATCTTCGAGGGCCCTCCGCCGGACTACGACGACTTCTGCAACCAGATCCGCAGCCGCCTGCACCTGGTCCCGCGCTACCGCCAGAAGCTCGCGTTCCCGCCGCTGGAGACCGGCCGGCCGCTGTGGGTCGACGACGCGAACTTCAACCTGCAGTACCACGTCCGCCACACGGCGCTGCCCGCGCCCGGCTCCGAGGAGCAGCTGCGCGCGCTGGCGGCGCGCGTGCACTCCCAGCGGCTGGACCGCTCCAAGCCGCTGTGGGAGACGTGGCTCGTGCAGGGGCTGGAGGACAACCGCTTCGCGCTGATCTCCAAGACCCACCACGCGCTGGTCGACGGCGTCGCCGGCGTCGACCTGGCGACCGTGCTGTTCGATCTGGAGCCGCAGCCGAAGTCGGCTCCGCACGAGGGCGAGCCGTGGGTGCCGCAGCCCGAGCCGACCGCCGCGCAACTCGCCGCGCGCGGGATCACCGGGCTCGTGCGCACGCCGTTCGAGCTCGGGGCGAAGGCGATCGGCGCCGCCTCGCACCCGCAGCGCAGCCTCGAGGTCGCGCGCGAGGCGATCGAGGGCATCGGCGAGGTCGCGTGGGCCGGCCTGAACCCCGCGCCCGAGACGCCGCTCAACGTGCCGATCGGCCCGCACCGCCGGCTCGGGTTCGTGCGCAACGAGCTGAGCGACTTCAAGCTCGTCAAGGACGTGCTCGGGGGCACGGTCAACGATGTCGTGCTGACCGTCGTGGCGGGCGCGCTGCGGCACTGGCTGCGCGCGCGCGGCGTGCGCACGGAGGGACTCGAGCTGCGCGCGCTCGTACCGGTGTCGATCCGCGCGGAGGACCAACGCGACCAGCTCGGCAACCGGATCGCCGCGATGCGCGGGCCGCTGCCGGTCTACGTCGAGGATCCGGTCGCGCGGCTGGCGGTCGTGCGCGAGGCGATGGACGGGCTGAAGGACTCCAAGCAGGCGGTCGGCGCCGAGGTGCTCGCGGGCGTGCAGAGCTTCGCCCCGCCGACGGTGCTCGCGCAGGCGTCGCGGATCAACTTCTCCACGCGCCTGTTCAATCTGATCGTCACCAACGTGCCGGGACCGCAGTTCCCGCTCTACCTGCTCGGGCGCCGGCTGCTGGACCTGTTCCCCGTCGCGTTCCTGCCGCGCGACCACGCGCTGGCGATCGCGATCATGTCCTACAACGGCGGGATCGACTTCGGCCTGCTCGGTGACTACGACGCGATGCCCGATCTCGACGAGTTCTGCCGCAACCTCGAGGTCGCGCTCGAGGAGCTCGTCGTGGCCGCCAAGAAGCAGACCAAGGGCACGCCCAAGGGACGCCGGCGAGCCTCGTCGAAGGCCGCGCCGGCGTAGTTCAGTAGCCGAGGGCGAACTTCGCGTCCTCGGACATCTTGTCCGGGGACCACGGGGGCGCGAAGACCATGTTCGTGACGACCTCCTCGACGCCCTCGATCTCACCCACGAACTCCTGCATCTGCTCGGAGACCTGGGGCCCGATCGGGCACGCGGGGGTCGTCAGCGTGAAGGTCACGGTCACTGTGCCGCCGTCGATCTCGACGCCGTAGATCAGCCCGAGCTCGACGAAGTCGAGCCCCAGCTCGGGGTCGATCACGTTGCTGAGGGCCTCGGTGATTTCCTCTTCGTCGACGATCATCACCACTTATGGTACCCGCACCACTTGAACGAACCGGCAGGTATGCAATAGGTTGCCGCGATCGTCAGTTTCGATGAACAGCTGGCCATCCTCGTGATCTCGGGGGACGAGGATCGCGCGACCAGCGGGCGTCGGCGGCGGCCGATCTCGGCCGCGCTGCGCGCCACGCGCGACGTGATCGTCGACCTCTCCGAGCTGACCTTCGCCGACTCGTCGGTGATCGTCGACCTGGCGTGCCTGGCACAGCGCCTGCGGGCGCACGACCGCACGCTGTGGCTGGCCTGCGCGCAGCCGCACATCCGCCGGCTGATCGAGTCCATGGGCCTCGACCGGCTTCCGGCGGTGCGCCTCGCCGGGCCCGCGCCCGCGTTCAGCTGAGGCGTACGGTGTAGGGAGCGATGCCGCTCCTCCTCGTCGTCCTCTTCATCGTCGTGCCGATCGCCGAGCTGGTGGTGCTGATCCAGGTCGGCCAGCTGATCGGGGTGTGGTGGACGATCGCGCTGCTCGTGGCCGACGCCGTGCTCGGCTCGATGCTCGCGCGCTCGCAGGGGCGGACCGTCTGGCGGCGCTTCAACGAGGCGCTGACCGCGGGACGCGTGCCCGCGCGCGAGACGATGGACGGCGCGCTCGTGCTGTTCGGCGGCGCGCTGCTGCTGACGCCGGGCTTTCTCTCGGACGTCCTCGGCGCCGTCCTGCTGCTGCCGCCGACGCGGGCGGTCGTCCGCCGCGTGCTGGTGCGCCGGTTCGCCGGGCGGATGGTCGCGTCGATGTCGGCGCCGCCTGGCGGCGGCGCGCGGACGCGCCCCCGGCAGGCGTATGACGTGGAGGGCACGGCCGTCGACACCCCGCCCGACGGCCTCGACGCCGGACAGCGGCCGGCGACGTGAGCGCCGCGGAGCTGGAGCAGGTCCGGACGCCGACGGGTCCGGCGTTCGCGGACGCCGTGACGTTCGCCTTCGGCGACGCCCAGGCGCAGCTCTACGGGCTCGCGCGGATCGGGCTCTCCCCGGGCGAGGACGCCGACGGCCGCCACGGCAGCGCGCTCGCGGTGCTGTTCGCGGGGCGTGACCCCGTCGCGGCGATCGCGCGCGGCGGCCTCGAGGTGCCCTCGGACGCCGGCTGGGACTCGATCGCGGTCGGCGGCCTGCGGATGACCGTCGGCGAGCCGCTGCGCGAATGGACGGTGGCGATGGACGGCGAGCGCCACGGCTTCGAGCTGCGCTTCCAGGCGCTCTCCCCGCCCGCGGAGATCGCCGGCGACGACGCGGTCGCGCAGGCCGGCGGGATGGCGGGCTACGAGCAGCTGTGCGGCGTCACGGGGACGGTCCGCGCCGGCGGGCGCGAGCTCGAGGTCCGCTGCCTCGGCCAGCGCGGCCACGGCTGGGGCGAGCCCGACTGGGATCGCCTCGAGGCCTCACGCACGATCTGCGCCTGGCCGGGCGCCGGCTACGGGATCGCGCTCACGAGCGTCCGGCCGGCGGGCGCCCCGCACGCCGACGAGGCCACATGGGCGGCGCTGCTCGACGAGGAGGGCACGATCCGCATCGAGGACGCGAGGCTCTCCACCACCTACGACGTGGACGGGCGCCAGCGCCGCGCCGGCCTCGAGCTCTGGGTCCACGACGACGAGCCCGCGGTCCGCGGCTCGGGCGAGGTGCTCTGCGGGTCGACCTTGGATCTCGGCGCCCTGCGGCTCGACTGTGCGTTCTTTCGGTGGCGGGTCGACGGGGAGACGGGCGTCGGGCGGTACGACCTGCTGCGGCGCTCGGGTTGAGCCGCGTCGTTCTGCCGGGGGCGTGGTGCGGGGCGTAACGTCGACGACGCTGGGTGGGGAAGTGGGTGGGCCGGCCTCGCCGGCCTCCTCGCGGCCGCTCCGCCACGCGTGGTCGCTCGGGCCCCGCATCGGGGCTCAATCCTTCAAGCTTTCCACCGCGCAAAACGCGACCGCGACCGCTCCCCCACCTCCGCCGTTGACGTTCGCCGGCGCCACCGCCGACGTCGAGGCGCAACGCGCCCGCGGTGCCGTGCGCGGCTAGTGTCGTGAGTCGGAAATTCGTGTGCTCCGCGGCGGATGCCGGGTCGTGCCTGCCGGTGCACGGCATCCGCGAGCATGCTGGTGGCACGTGACGGATGCCGGGTGCCGGCAGGCGCGGAC
>Ga0126314_10001115_pt1 | contig 12709 bp, 11 predicted proteins | sample Plot105B_FD_92535 | JGI IMG/M metagenome (GOLD analysis project Ga0126314, IMG submission 92535) | Serpentine soil microbial communities from UC McLaughlin Reserve, CA, USA - Plot105B | ecosystem: Environmental > Terrestrial > Soil > Grasslands | place: USA: UC McLaughlin Reserve, Lake County...
CCCTCATGGTTCCGCTCTTCCAGACCATGCGCGGCCTCGGCCTGCTCAACACCTGGACGTCCCTCGTCGTGCCCTATGCGGTCCTGTCGCTTCCGGTTTGCACGCTGGTCCTGATCTCCTTCTTCCAGGATATCCCGCGCGACCTCGAGAACGCCGCCATGATCGATGGCTGCACCCGCTTGGGCGCGCTCTGGCATGTCGTGATCCCGCTGACGGCACCCGGCGTGTTCACAGCCGGGATCCTCTCCTTCGTGAACGCCTGGGACGAGTTCCTGCTCGCCTTGACGCTCAGCCCGCGCGTGGCCAGCCGGACCCTGCCCGTCGGCATCACGCTCTACCAGGGCGAGTTCTCGTTCCCCTGGCCGATCATCTCGGCGGCCCTCATCATCGCCATTGTCCCGGTCTCGATCCTGATCGCCGTGTTCCAGGACCGGGTGGTGGGCGGCCTCACGCAGGGCGGCGTGAAGGGGTGATCGCGTTCGCGCTCCGCCGACCCCGCGACGGCGTCTACGGCGCGCGACAATCGGCCCAGCCGCCGCGCTCCGTGGAGGCAAGGCACGCCTCCATGAAGGCCAGCCCCTGCACGCCGTCCTCGACGGTCGGGACATGCATGGCGAGCGGGTCCGGCGCGATACCGGTGCGGCGGGCGGCAACGAGCTCGGCGAAATCCCGGTAGAGATTCGCGAAGGCCTCGAAGAACGCTTCCGGATGGCCTGGCGGCAGACGGGCCGCCCGGCGGCTCAACGGGTGGAGCGTGGGCAGGCCGCGCGTGCGCAGCTCGGCCGGGCTTCGGTCGCGCAGGATGCGCAGCTCATTGGCCGAGGCCTGCGTCCAAACGAGACCGCCGCGGTCGCCATAGACCTCGAGCGAGAGGGCGTTCTCGGCGCCCGTTGCGATCTTCGTGGCGAGCAGCACGCCGCGGGCCGCGTTCTCGAGCCGGAAGATCACGCAGGCGTTGTCGTGAGCCGTGCGGCCTGGGAGCACCGCGCCGACATCGGCCAGCACGGAGGCGACGGGCTGTCCCGTGATATAGGACACGAGCTGGTGCGCGTGGGTGCCGATGTCGCCAAGGACGTGGCTGAGGCCGCCGCGCGCAGGATCGAGGCGCCATTTGAGGCGGTCGGGCATCGCCTCCGGCCGGTCCTCGACCCGCGTCCCGAGCGAGCCCTGCAGATAGGCGACGTGGACGAGGTGCACGGTCCCGAGTTCCCCGGCGGCCACGGCCGCGCGCGCCTCCCGCACCATCGGATAGCCGGAATAATTGTGCGTCAGGCAAAAGACGCGCCCGGTCTCCCGCACCTTTTTGGCGAGCTCCAGGCCGCTCGCGAGGTCGTTGGTCAGCGGTTTGTCGCAGATCACGTCGAGCCCCGCATCGAGCGCCGCGTGCGCAAGCTCGGCGTGGCTGTCGTTCGGCGTCATGATCGCCACGGCGTCGATGCCATCTGGGCGCGCCGCCTCCGAGGTCAGCATCGTTTTGAGGTCGCGATAGCCGCGCGGGATGCCGAGCGCCGTCGCTTCCGCGACGGACTTGTCGGAATTCGACGAGAGGACGCCGGCCACGACCTCGATCCAGTCATCGAACCGCGCCGCGGTGCGATGGACCGGGCCGATGAGCGCGGCACCTCCGCCCCCGATCACTCCGAGACGAACTCGCCGTCCGAGCGCTTGCAATGCCGGGCTCCGATCCATGCGGCCCTCCTGGTTCATCCACCGGCAGCGGCTTACGCTGCCACAGGTCTTCGCAACCGGCGCGCCCACTGTGCGCTCGCTTGCGCGCTCTCGAACGGGGCCAGGGCCGGCCGGTCTACCTCGATGAAGACCCAACCATCGAAGTTTGGCCCGAGCGCGGCCATAAGCTCCTCGAGCGGCAGATCGCCCTGTCCGGGCTCCGACCAAAGCCCTGCCAGAACGGTCTGCGGATAGGTCCTCCCCGAGGCAAGCGATTCATCGCGCGCTTTGATCTCGATGTCCTTCACGTGGAGCATCGGGATCCTGTCCCGGAAATCACGGAAGAGCGCCATCACATCGGCCCGCGCCCAAGCGAGGTGGCCAGTGTCGGGGCCGAAGCCCAGAATGTCGCTGCCCACCGCGCCGAGCACATGGCGCGCCTCGTCCTCGGTCTCGATCCAGGTTCCGATATGGGGATGGAGCGCGGCCGCGACACCCTCGCCTTTCAGGACTTCGGCCGTCCGCCCGATCTGGCCGGTGACGAGGTCGAGCCGCCCGCGCTCGGCTCCGGCCCCGATCGCCGGCTTGCGGAGCCGGATCGAGTCGAGCGGGGGCATGCCGACAGCGATGAAAACGTGAGTCTGCCCGAGGGCGGCCTGCTGCCCTGCCGATTTGCGGGCGTTCTCGAGGGTCTCACCGAGAGGCACGTTCTGCTCCGGGCTCGGCACGGCGAAATAGCCCGGCGCGGGAACGAGACCGGCCCGATCAAGGCAGCGGCGGTATTCTTCGAGCTCCAGCGCCGCAGGCGCCGCCGGCACCGCGCGGAAACCGGCACGCTGGACGAGATCGAGCACCTCGTCGAGCTGCGGACCTTTGGAGCGGTCGTGATAGCCGTCGGCGGACGCGAACCACTGGATCGGGTTCAGCGCCCATTTATAGCCGTCTTCGCTGAAGCGCGGGGATGGCTGCTCGGTCATGGAGCGTTCGTCCTTGGATTGGATCGGAACCTTTGATTGGATCGGAAGGAGCAATCGAGAGGGTTGCAGGGCGGTGGGTCGAGGGCGATCGGCTCGAGCCGCCGCTCGGTGCGCCTAGACGGCGCGGCGTCGGGCCGTATCCTGCTCAGCGGTCAGGAAGACCTCCTCGCCTTCCCCCAACGGAACGGGCGCGGGCCGCTCGCAGCGCGTCGTCATCGCGACATGCCTGCCCTCGTCCGAGGACCGTCCGAAGCTTTCGAGGACTTCGAGCACATGGAGCGCGAGATCGCCGCTCGCGCGATGCGGCCGGTTTTCCCGAATCGCGGCCGCCATGTCGATGACCCCGACCATGCGGTAGTCCGCGACCCGCTCGCCGTTGCCTGCCGTGCGCGTCGGTTTGCCAAACGGATGCTCGTCAATCTGGAGCTCCTGCCAATCGCCGTCCTCGCGCGTGAACCGCGGCAAGCCTCCGAAGAAGTTCGGGTCCGGCACGATGAGGCTGCCCTCGGTGCCGTAAAGCTCGAAAGGCGGGCGGGTGTGCTTGTGGACCTCCCACGACGCCGTGATCGCGAGACTGGCGGCGCTCTCGAACTCCATCACACCGTTGAAGGTCGCCGGCACCTCCATCCGGATGATGGAACCCTTCAGTGGGCCGGTCATGACCTCGCGAACGGGCATTTGGTTGCTAGTGACCGCGGTCACGCGGGCTACGGGTCCGAGCAGGTTGACGAGCTGCGTCACGTAATAGGGCGCCATGTCGAGCATCGGGCCTCCCCCCTTCTTGAAAAGGAAGAAACCGGGGTTGGTGTGCCAGCTCGCGGAGCTTCGATTCATGAAGGCCGCAGAGCCCGCGACGATCTTTCCGATGCGGCCTTCGTCGATGAGCCGCCGACAGGCCTGATGGGAGGCCCCGAGGAATGTGTCCGGTGCGCTGCCGACGCGCACGCCCCGCGCGTCGGCCGCCTCCACCAGTGCCCGGGCGTCCGCGAACTCGGTCGCAAGCGGCTTCTCCGAATAAACGTGCTTGCCCGCCGCGATGATCTGGCGGCTCACCTGTGCGTGTACGAGCGGGACCGTCAGGTTGAGCACGATCTCGATGTCGGGATCCCCGAGCAGGCTCTCGACGGAGACGGCCTCCACCCCAAAGTCCCGAGCGCGAGCCTCGGCGGCCTCCATTCTGACATCGGCGATGCTCTTGATCCTGATCAGCCGCGACGCGGCGGCGCCCCGGAGATAGGATTCGCTGATGACCCCGCAGCCGATGATGCCGATTGCGACAGGTTCCACCCCGTTTCCTCCCGATGCGGTTCCGTCCTTCGGGATGCGGTCTATCATAGCATCGGGTCTTGTAAAAGATATAAGACTCTACTGACTCCGTGTGACCCGACTGGATCGGAACAGAGTCCCGCGCCATCCGGAGTGCGCTCGCCTCAGGACGGCTCGGCGAGGAAGCGATACTCGGTCACTTGGCGGTACACGGCGCACGGGCGCAGGATCGTCTCCGGAAAATGGGGCCGGTTCGGGCTGTCGGGAAAGTGCTGCGGCTCGAGGCACAGGCCTGAGCTCGCGCCATAGGTCGCTCCGTCAAGGCCGGGCACGGGCACATTCGTCTTGAAGCCGTCGTAGACTTGGAGGCCCGGCTCCGTGGTCCAGACCTGGAGCGAGACGCCGCTGGCGGGCGAAGCGAACGTCGCCGCATAGGCGAGCGGCAGACGCTCGACCCCGGACGCCTCCAGCCGATCGCGCCGAAGGACGAAGTTGGTGTCGTACCAGAAACGCCCCTGCCCGCCCGGCTCCTCCAACCGAACAGGACGCGGCGTGCGGAAGTCGTACGGCGTCCCGGCGACGCTGCGGATCTCACCCGTCGGGATCAGGTCGGGATCCACGGGCGTGTAGAAATCCGCCGCGATCTCCAGCGTATGGTCGAGGATGCTGTCGCTGCGGTTCAGGTTGAAGTAGGAGTGATGGCACAAGTTGACCGGCGTGGGTTTGTCGGTCACCGCCACAAGTTCGACCCGAAGCGTCGTGCCGATCATCCGATAGGTGCAGGACGTGACCATCGTCCCCGGATAGCCAGCCTCTCCGTCAGGGGACACGTGCGTGAGCGTCACGAACTCGTCGCCGACGGACCCGAGCTGCCAGACCTGCTTCGCGAGACCATTCCCTCCGCCGTGCAGCGAGTGCTTGTTCTCCTGGTTGAGGGGCAGCTGATAGCTCTCGCCATCGATTGAGAAACGCCCTCCGCGGATGCGGTTCGCGTAACGACCCGCGATCGCGCCGAAATGAGGAGAATGCCGGACGTAGTCCTCGAGCGTGTTCAGCCCGTTCACGACTCGCTGGGGCCCGCCCGCACCTGGAACGATGAGGTCGCGCACGACCGCTCCGTAGGTCATGACCTTCGCCTCCCCGCCAGCGCGTGAGCGAAGGGTCACCTCGAAGACGTCCGCCCCCTCGTGCTGACCGAAACCCCGCACCGCCATGCTGTCCTCCCACGGTCCAACCGCGGCTCATGCCAGGAAACGGCCGTGCTGCCAACGAGGAACTCGCCTTTCCTTTCGGTCCCCCAACTCTATCGTTGTCTCTTCGGGGAGAGGGAATGGCGATGCCGAAGGATCGGAGCTTCATCGAGCGGTTTCGCGTAGAACCCTCCAAACGGGTGGAGCTCCGGTCCTACGACACCCGCGATATGGCGGGGTTCACCGACGAGGACGCGACCAAGGCAGAAACGGCTGACATCGCGAAGGAGATCGATGGGCTCCAGGACCGGCTCTATGCGGAGGGCAAGCGAGCGCTTCTGGTCATTCTTCAGGGCACCGACACGTCGGGCAAGGACGGCACGATCCGTGGGGTGTTCAACGCCACCGGGCCACTCGGCGTATCGGTCACCGCCTTCGGGCGCCCGACGGAGCTCGAGCTCGAGCACGACTATCTCTGGCGCGTTCACCTGGCCTGCCCTAGACGCGGGACAATCGGGATCTTCAACCGCTCGCACTACGAGGATGTGCTCGTCGTGAAGGTCAGGGGATTCGCTCCCGCCGAGGCGATCGACAGGCGCTACGATCAGATCAACGCCTTTGAGAAGATCCTGGTCGAAAACGGGACCACGGTGCTGAAGTTCATGCTGCACATCTCCAAGAAGGAGCAGGCCAAACGTCTCCAGGAACGGCTCGATGACCCGCGCAAGCACTGGAAATTCAACCCGGGCGATCTCGAGGATCGCGAACACTGGGACGATTTCCAGGGGGCCTACGAGACACTGCTCCAACGCTGCTCGACGGACTGGGCGCCCTGGCACGTGGTGCCCGGGGATCGCAAATGGGTCCGCAATGCGATCATCGCGCGCATCGTCAAGGCGACGCTGGAGGAGATGGATCCGCAATACCCTAAGGGCACGTGGAAGCCCGGCGAGTACACGGTGGAATGATCGGCGCTGCGCCTGCGGCCGGGCCGCGAGCGTGTCCTCCGTCGAAGTTGACCGGTTCCGCTATTGGAAATGCGGCTCCGGGATGAGGCCGGTCGCCAGGCAAGCGGGACCCGGACAAAACGATCGCAGAGTTACGGCAGACCGGCCGCTCACGGCGCGTGATCGCCCTTCGCGGGCTCGAACGTCATTGCGACGCCGTTCATGCAATAACGCAGGCCGGTCGGCGGCGGGCCGTCGTCGAAGACGTGTCCGAGATGGCCTCCGCAGCGCCGGCAGTGCACTTCGGTCCGGGTCGTGAAGAAGCTCCGGTCCTCCCGCGTCGCCACGGCGTTTTCCAGGGGCTGCCAGAAGCTCGGCCAGCCGGTGCCGGACTCGAACTTCTGCGCCGTCGTGAAGACCGGGAGACCGCAAGCGGCACAATGGAACGTGCCGGCCCGCTTCTCCTGGTTGAGGGCGCTCGTGCCGGCCCGCTCCGTCCCGTGCTCGCGCAGAACCCGGTACTGCTCCGGGGCGAGACGTCGACGCCACTCGTCGTCGCTGTAGCTGACCTCGAATCTCTCGTCCGATTGCTCCTTGGAGCCTGCGCCGAACAATCTCATCGGAATTCCTCCCAGGCAGAGGGGCCTCGCAGCCCGGGCCCACTCGTGGTGCACTGCCCCAATCCTGCATGATATAGGCATTGCCCGGGAAAAACCCCGTGCATGGCGTCTTCACGATCTCTTGCAAGGCTTCTCATGACGGATGCCGAACTTCTTGAGGCCTACGACGCCGAGGAGCGGACCCGAACAGGCGGGGCGGCGCCCGGATTCCATATCGAATGGGATGGCCCGGTCCTCCGCATGATAGGGCCGGGTCCGGAGGCGTCGAGCAACGCCGTGCTCTTCGCTCACCTCGACCAGGCAGGCGCGGAGGAGGCGATCGCCCGACAGATCGCGTTCTTCGGCGCGCAGGGCCGTTCGTTCGAGTGGAAGCATTTCAGTCACGATCGGCCTTCGGATCTGCCCCGCCGCCTGAAGTCGGCCGGGTTCAAGGCCGAGGAGCCCGAAACCTTCGTGGCGCTGGACCTGAGCCGCGAAATCCGGACGCCAGCCCCGGAGGGGGTCGAGATCCGGCGGATCGAAGATCCCGCCACCTTCGGGGTGATCGGCATGGTGAACCGCGCCGTGTACGGCGATGCCGGGCACGCGGCGTGGCTGCAGCGGGTCATCAAGCAAGAAAAATGCGCCAACCCGGACAGCATCGTCGTTTATGCGGCTTTCGCAGCAGGAAGTCCGGTCGGCGTCGGATGGATGCGACACCGTCCGGGCGACGGCTTCGGCAGCCTGTGGGGCGGCTCCACCCTCGACGCATATCGAGGCCGTGGCATCTATTCCAGCCTGGTCGCAGTCCGGGCCGAGGAGGCGCGCAAGCGGGGCTGCCGTTGGCTGACCGTGGATTGCAGCCCGATGAGCCTGCCCATTCTCGAGCGGAACGGATTTCGGAGGCTGGCGTTAATCACCCCTTTCACTTGGCCCAGCTGAAACCCATAGGAGAAGCGACGCCGACTCTGCTGGGTTATTCCTGCGGCGCGGCCGCCGCCATCACCGAGCGAAGCAGTTCAACCAGGGCTCCGGGTCTGACGGGCTTCGCAGCGAAGACCGCAGACGGGGGCAGATCCCCTGGCTCGGGCGCAGTCTTCCCCGAAATCACCAGGACACCGACCTGCGGCCAGCCCTGGTGCACGAGGCGGGCGAACTCGAAGCCGTCGAGGGAGCCCGGCATATCCACGTCCGTAAGCACGGCCCGTACGTCCGGGCGCCGTTTGAGGATCTCGAACGCCTCGTCGGCATCCTGGGCCTCGAGGACCCAAAAATCCGAATCGCGCAGAACATCGACCTGAAGCGTCCGCACCAGCGGCTCGTCCTCGACGAGGAGGACGACGGGACGGCTCAGGACGGGCGCACGGGGCTTCATAGCGGCTGCAACGAGTTTGGCGGCTTCCGGTTCCCGTTACGGTGCAGCCGGGAAGCAGGCCCGAGGGGGAACGCAGCGGATGCCTTGAACGGTTCAGCTCCAATCCTTGTCGGATTTCAATTGCATGCGTTCCGCGGCAGCGACGATGTCGCCGAGATCTACGGGATCGCTGAAGGGGTCCTCGTCGAGTTCCGTGACCCGGTTCAGGCGCTTCTGCCAGCGCCGCAACTCGTCGACATAGGGCTGGAACGGCACACGCTTGAGATCGCCATCCTCCTCGACGAGGTCGCAGATCCCGTTGTGAAGCCATTCGCCGGTGTGCCAGTTCGGCATGTCGACGGCCGGGAACAGGCAGACGCCGTGCAGGTCGATGCCGCGCAGCACCGCGGCCAGCGATTCCTGCACGATGTCGCAAAGCCAGTCGGCACGTCCCTGGCCCAGTCCACTCGTCTCCCCGATCACCATCGGGCGGCGGTAACGCTCGAAGGCATGGGCCAGGAGATCGCCGAGCGGGCGGATCCGGTCGTCGTTCGGACTCAAGGAGGCATGCGGGCCGTGCTCGCGGTACTCCATTTGTCCGAAGGAGTAGCAATTCACCCCGACGATATCGAGGATCTCGGGCGATCCCACGAGTTCGGGGTGGCGGCGTCCCGCGATGACGTCCCAGGCGTAGAAGGTATCCTCAAACGTCTCGCGCTCGGCGTCGTCCGCGAGGTCCGGCCGGTCCCGCGGCGGCACTACTAGGATCAGCGGATCGATATGGACCATCCGCGCCTCCGGGTCGACGGCGCGGATCGCGCGAACCGCCGCGATGTCCGCCTTGCAGAGGGCCAGTCGCAAATTTCGGCGATCCTCGTCCGTGGTGCAGAAAGGCGCCGTCCATCCCCACTCGCCGCCCATGTAGGCGAAGAACGTGATCTCGTTGATCGGGGTGAAAAAATGCGGACCGCGGATGCGCGGCACCACGTACTCCGCCGCGGCCCTCGCGTAAGACTCGAAGCGTTGTGTGAACTCGGCTCCGAAAGGATCGAGGTCGTCCGGATATCCGTAGTGGCACAGGTCCCAGATCGGAAGGATCTGGTGCCGGTTCATCGCGGCGATAAAAGGGTCGAGCCGCGAGAAGTCGTGTCGTCCGTTCCTGTCGACGAAGGGCCACGGGATGCCTTGCCGCGCGACCGCGATGCCGAGGCTTCGAAGCAGCTTGTAGTCCTCGTCGACGTGATCGGCATGGGCCGTCTCGGCCACAAGGTCCCGCCGGCCCCGACCCTTCCAGACGAACGTGGAGCACTCGAATCCCGACAGGAAGAAGGTCGGAAAGATACCGCTTCGAGCAGCCATATGTGGCCCCGCAGGTTCGTTCGGAGACCATCGAGGACAGCCTCGCGCTCGGTCTCCGTTAGATAAAACCGCTCGTCGCGCGGCTATGCCCGGCCAGGGTCGGCTTCGACTCCCGGGTTGCGCCGCGTCGACTGATCTCTAATGGGCCATGAAGACCGGCAGTTCCGTATGGGCCAGGATATGGCTCGTGGCGCCGCCGAAGATCATCTGCCGAATGCGGCTCTGGGTGTAGGCGCCCTTGATAAGGAGGTCGCAACCTGCTGCGGCAGCGGCCGCAAGTACCGCCGGCCCGGGTCCGTTCCGGTCGTCGTTGATGGTCTGGAAGGCCACATTGAACCCGTGCCGCCGCAGCGATCTCGCCAGGGCATCGCCTGTTGCGGCCCCAGTCGCCCATCCCTCGACCTCCAGGACGATCACCCGTTCGGCTCGTGCGAGCAGCGGCATCGCCATGGCGACCGTGCGGGCCGTCTCGGTGCTTCGATTCCAGGCGACGGTGATGCTCCGTCCTAGACTTTGCGGAGCCGTGGGCGGGACGACGATGAGCGGTCGGCCGCTTTCGAACAACACCGACTCGACCGTCGCAAGCCGAGAATGGTTCTCCCTTGCGCTCGGCCGACCCACCACCGTGAGGTCAAAGGATTGAGCGTAATCTCCCAGGAAGGCATCGTCTGCGAGTTCGCCTTCATGCCACCCGAAACCGACGCCCGAAGCGCCCTCGGTCGAACGTGGCACACCTTGGCCCGTCATGAAGGACACGAAATGATGCCGGCTGGCTGCCGCCATTTCCCGTCGGACCTGAGGGTCCAGAACGGAGGGAGGTGCAATGGCCATGTCGACCGGCATGGCCACCGGAAGGTCGAGCGTGATCGGCAAGCCCTCGACGTAGCTGTCGAACATGCGCCCGAGGAGCAGGGCGGTCTCGAGAACCTGAGGGAGCAGGCTGTGCTCCTCGATGGGAACAAGGATGTTTTTCATTCCTCATCATCGCGAGATGTCGCCCCGCGAGCAAGACCGTCTGTCGCGGTATCCCTTTTGCGACCGATCCCTCCGATCCGATCAGGGCGAACGCTACTCGAGGCGGACCAGGACGCTGTCGGTTGCGCCCCTCGCATCGATGATCGAGACCCGAACGAATCCGGCCCCGTCGGGCTTCCACGTGGTCTCCCGCCGAGGGTGAGCGGCACCGACCGGAACGCCGTTCACGAGCCATGTCACGGGCGCTACGCCGCCGGAGGCTTTGAGCGCGAGAAGGCCTTGCCCGCCCTCCGCCTGGCCGGGACCGAGTTCCACGCGGGACCCGTCGAGGGGAAAGGTGATCTTGAGGGGCGCCTGCGCGGTCGATGCGATGGTTTTCGGCACATCCCGGCGGAGGTGCCGCAAGGGCGGCGGAAGGGTCCCGCTGGTCGCCACCAGAATCTGAGCCGGCACCGGCGGCGGTTCCGGCTCGACGCCGAGGCGCGCATACGCATCGAACAGGATCGGGGCCGCCGTGGAACGACCGACAAGGCCGGGGACGGGAGAACCGTCGGGACGCCCGACCCACACGCCGATGGTGAAGCGCCGGTCGTATCCGACCGCCCACGCGTCCCGGTAGCCGAAGGACGTTCCGGTCTTGAATGAGATCCGCCCCGCTAGGGCATTGTCCGGCGGCGGCGCTCCCCGAAGGATGTCCGTCACGTACCAGGCCGCCACGGGATCGGCGACTTGGCCCTCCGAGAGCGGCGGGCGCGGACCGACGCGCCGCACGAGAGCGGGCACGGAGCCTCCCCTCGCCAGGCCTGCAAAGAGGCGGGTCAGGTCGCTTAGCGTGATTCCGAGCCCGCCCAAGCCGATCGCCAGCCCGGGCGCGCTTTCCTTGGGAACAACGATGTCCGCCCCGGCCTGGGACAGACGGGCGAGGAAACGGGCCGGACCGACCTCGTTCAGAAGTTCGATCGCCGGCACATTGAGGGACATCTGCAGGGCGCGCCGCGCGGTGACGGTGCCCTGGTAGCCGAGGTCGAAGTTCTCCGGCTGGTAGAAGCCGTACCGGGTCGGCCGGTCGTCGAGCAGCGTTTCCGGGTGGGCGATGCCGTGCTCGAAGGCCAACGCGTAGATGAACGGCTTCAGCGCGGAACCCGGAGAGCGGATGGCGCGCGTCATGTCGATGGCGCCGGAGCGTTCCCGATTCATATAGTCGGAGCTTCCGACCTGCGCGCGCACATCGCCGGTTGCATTCTCGACCACGAGGATCGCGACCGAGAGCTTGGGGTCCAGTCGTTCCAGCCGCTCGCCGGCGAGCGCTTCCAGGGTCGCCTGCAGCCGCGCGTCGATCGTGAGGCGATGCACGGTCTCGTCCGGCCGCTCCCCGACCGCCTCTTCGGCAGCATGGGCCGCCAACATCGGGAACGCTCTGCGGAGGGCCGGCACCCTCTCCGACCGCGCAGCCTCTACCTCTTCGACAGGGATCACGCCCTTGGCGCGCGCAACCTCGATTACCCGATCCCGAGCCCGGCGCGCCGCTTCCGGAAAGCGGTCCGGACGACGGGCCTCCGGGGCCTGCGGCAACGCGACCAGCAGGGCCGCCTCCGCGGGCGAGAGTCGCTTCGGCTCCCGCCCGAAATAGGCGAGGCTCGCCGCGCGTATCCCCTCGAGATTGCCGCCGTAAGGCGCGAGAGCGAGGTAGAGTCGAAGGATCTGCGCTTTCGAAAAGGAGCGCTCAAGCTGGATCGCGCGGATGATCTGCCGCAGCTTCGCGGTCAAGGTTCGCTCGGCGCGTGGTTCCAAAAGGCGGGCTACCTGCATGGACAACGTGGAGCCACCCGATACGACACGGCCGTGTCTTAGGAACTGCGCGCCCGCCCGGGCGAGCGCCAGCGCATCCACCCCGCGATGCTGCTCGAAGCGGCCATCCTCGTAGCCCTTCAGCATCGCGAGAAAGAGGGGATCCACTTCGGTCGTGTCGACGGGCAACCGCCAGCGTCCGTCGGCGGTCGCGAAGGGGCGGAGGAGCCGACCTTCGCGGTCGACCACGACCGTCGAGCGTTGATGGGCGGCCGAGAGGTCGAGGGGTCCCAGGCGCTGGGCGTACCGCCAGAGCGCGACGGCGCCTAGTGTCGCCAGCACGAGGACTACGGTGAGCGCGATCGAGCACCGGCGCAGGACGCTGCCGGCGCTTCCTGCCGGTGGATCCGCCAGTGTCGAAGGCGAACTCGCCACGGGACCCCTCTAAGGCCTTGCCGGCACGACCTCGACCATGCCGTACGCCGTGCGCCCGAAGCGCTCGGGCGCGTATATGTCCTCCACGTGAGCCGGCGGATGCACGTAGCGGCCCGGCGCCACGGATCGGACGACATAGGCGAGCGTGAAG
>Ga0126314_10001117_pt1 | contig 12704 bp, 10 predicted proteins | sample Plot105B_FD_92535 | JGI IMG/M metagenome (GOLD analysis project Ga0126314, IMG submission 92535) | Serpentine soil microbial communities from UC McLaughlin Reserve, CA, USA - Plot105B | ecosystem: Environmental > Terrestrial > Soil > Grasslands | place: USA: UC McLaughlin Reserve, Lake County...
CTTTCATGCGGGGTGAGAGATCAGTTTTCATAGAACACGATCCTCTTGCGCAACTGCCACTGGGCGAAGGTCAGGACAGCGACGATCAGGAAAAGCAGGATCGACAGGGTCGAGCCATAGCCGAAGAAATGGAACTGGAAGGCCTGCTGGTAGAGGTAATAGACCAGCACGGTGGTCGAGACGCCCGGTCCGCCCTTGGTCAGGATGGCGATCTGCGCAAAGACCTGCAGCGAACCGACGATGGTGATGATCGAGGTCAGAAGGATCGTGGGGGAGATCATCGGCAGGGTGATGCGGCGGAACTGCTTGAAGGCGGGGGCGCCATCGACCCGGGCGGCCTCGTAGAGCTCCTTGGGCACGCCCTGCAAAGCGGCGAGAAACAGGATCATGTTGAGCCCGACGTTCTTGAACACCTGCACGACGACGACGGAGATCATCGCGGTTGTCGGCGTGCGCAGCCAGTTCGGGCCCTCTATGCCAAACATGGCGAAGATGCCATTGATGCCTCCATTGGCCTGCAGCAGAAAACTCCAGACGATGGTCCAGGCGACGAGCGAAACGACAACGGGCGAGAAGAATAGGGTGCGGAAAACGACGATCCCTTTGAGCTTCTGGTCGAGCAGCACGGCCAGGAGCAGGGCGAGACTGAGGTTAAGGACCACGAGCCCCGCCGAGAAGATTGCCGACGCCAGGAGCACCGGCGGCAGGTTCGGATCGCGCAACAGCATTTGGTAATTGGCGTCCCCGACGAATGTGAACGTGTTCGCCAGGACATTCCACTCGTGCATCGAATAGTAGAACACGAGCCCGAGCGGGATCAGCACGAAGGTGATGATGCCCAAGGCTTGCGGAGCGATGAAAAGATACCCGGCGGCCGCGTCCTTGCGGGCGATGGTCCAGAATGGGCGCTTTTGCTTTTTGGGGTCCGACATCTCGCCTCAGGGTAGGAGGCTTCCCGGCGCGCCGGGAAGCCAGTTCAGGTCAGCGGGCCAGCAGCGGCGCAACGCCGTCGCAGACCGATTGAAGCACGGCCGGCACATCGGCATCGGCGACCCAGAGGCCATCGAGCGACGCGCGAATGGTCTGCTGGATCTGGGCGAAGTTGGTGTGGCCCGAGATGACCTGGCCGTTGGAAATGCCGGCGATGACGACGTTCTCGATCTGCTCTGGGGTCAGCAGCGGATTGGTCTTGCCCAGGGTTTCAGCATTGAGAAGGCTGGCACGGGCCGGCGGGAAGAATTGCGCCAGCTTCTGGCTATTTTCCGGATTGGTCATGTAGCCGAGGAATTCGACGGCAACATCGGTGTTCGGACGGTTAGCGAATGCGCCAACACCGGCCTGGCCGATCACCGAATAGGACCCGGCCGGACCTTCCGGCAGCGGCACCAGGTCCCAGGCAAACGGATCTTCCTTGGGCAGGAGCGAGGCGCGCGAGATCTGGGTGATGGTCATGGCGGCATCGCCGGCAAAGAAGTCGACGTTTTCGCCGGGGCCGGGCAGGGCACCATCCACGAAGATTGCCTGATGGAGGCGCGTCATGGCATCGACCATGGGCTGTTCGGCAAAACCGCAGGTCTTGCCGTCTTCGCTCCAGGCATTGGCGCCCCAACCGCGCCAGTAGGCCGTCAGGTTCTGCCAGGTCTGGTAATTGAAGTCGCGGATGACCAGGCCATCCTTGCCACTGTCGGCCACGGCCTTGGCGGTGGCGAGCGCATTGTCCCAATTCCATTCGCCAGCGGCGATGAGTTCGGCAGGCGTCTTGGCACCGGCTGCGGTGACCAGATCGTTGTTGACGAAAACAGCGAAGGGCGAGGTCGAGAACGGATAGGCATAAAGCTGGCCGTCACGTGTCCAGAGGGCGGTCGCCGCATCTGTCACGTCATCGAGTTCATAGCCCTCAGTGCCCGCAAAGGCATCCGTCAGCGGCGCGAGAGCGCCGGAATTGACGAAGTCGGCAGCGCTGGTTTCAAAAATCCAGGCCAGATCTGGCGGATTGCCGCCGGCGATCTGGGTGGTCAGCGTCGTCGTGTAGTTTTCGAACGGCAATGGCTCGAAGGTTACGGAGACGTTGGGGTGCGTCGCAGTGAATCCTTCGGCAATCTCGTTGAAGAGCGCGAGGTGGGCTTCGTTGGCGCTCCAGATGGTCATGCGCAGATTGACCGCGTCCTGGGCCCAGGACACGCCACTCCAGGCGAGCGGCAGCAGAATCCCGGCTGTGGCAGCCGTGGCCTTGAGCATTGAAAGTCTTGTCATCGTTTCCTCCTTTTGATGAGCAGATCAGTAGCCGCGCACGTCCGGCCAGCGGATTTCGACGCCGGCGTGGTAGAGCTGGGCTTGAAAGTCTTCGAGCTTGCCGTCATCGGCCTGCACCTGGTGCGGGGTCAGACCGTGATTGAGACAGTGGGCGGCGAGCATTCCGGCCACTTCGCCCACGTTCCATTCGACGGGGTGCAGGCGATAGCAGCCATTGGTGATGTGGGTGGTGCCGAGGTTCTTGCCTGCCGGAAGCAAGTTCTTGACGCGCCGCGGCAGGAGCGCGCCGAGCGGAATTTCGAAGGGCGCGGATTCAACGTCGACGTAATTGTCGCCACCGGTCGAGGGGTGGAGGTCGATGCGATACATGCCGACGCCGATGCTATCGCGATAGTGCTTTGAAAGCGCGTTGCCATGGACGGCCATCGAGACATCCTGCTCGACGATGCGGGTCACGGGCAGGATGCGGCGGCTTTCGCGGATGTAGGGTGCCATGGCGAGACCATGGTCGGTGCCGGTGACATCACGTCGCAGCCGGAGGCCAGGGAAACCCTGGCCGCCATCAACCCGCGGCGCCTCGGTCTGCAACCAATAGAACACCGAGTAGGAGAGATCGGCGGCAGCCTTGAGGTGCTTGGCCTTCTCCTCCTCGGAGACGTCGATGATGGTGCCTTCCATGTAGTCGATCATCGGCCAGTTCACGAGGCAGATGTCGGACTGGTAGGCGCCGGGCTGGAAATTGCGGCGGGCCGCAATTCGGCGGAAGGTCCAGAGATTGCCGTCGCCGGGATTACGGCGTTGGTCGGCATCGACCAGAAGCGGATCGTCATCGGGGTTGGGCGTAAACGAGCGCTCGGTGATTTCGAGCGTGCGCGGATGCGGCGCCTTGAAGCCGAGCAGGGGGCCGCCCCAGAATTCGGGCTGGTACTTGCGCCAGAAATCGTAGTTTTCCGGCTTGTCGATCGTCTGGTCGCCATCGACGTGATCGATGGCAAAGCAGACCGACACAGCCTGCACATTGTCTGGCTGCGCCTCGGCGGGCGCGCTAGGCTCGCCGGTATCGGATTGGGCTTCAAAACCCTTGGCATATTCGGTGCCGGTCAGCGGCAGGAGGTCGCCGAGCTCGGTCGCGTCGATTACATAGGAGGCCGAGCAGACGATTTCGCGCCCGCTGTCGCGATGACGGAGGGTGATCGCGCGTACGGTGTCGCCGACAACATCGGCAGCGACGGGACGATAGGGCTGCAACACGGTCAGCTTGCCGCCGCCAAGCCAGGGCGCGAGCATGGCTTCGAGCACGGCCAAGCCGACGCGCGGCTCTGCGCACAGCCGGCTGACCCAGCCAGCACCAGGATTAAGATCGCCCCAGGCGCGGCTTTCGGCAGTCAACGGATAGTTGTCGCGATAATACTGGCGGATGCCGCGGCGCAACTGCTGGTAGGAGCGCGTGACGCCAAACTGCTCGACCCAGGAGTGCTCGTCGGGCGGCACGGCCTGGCTCGTCAATTGGCCACCGATCCAGTCGAATTCCTCGCTCATGATGACGGTGCGGCCAGAGCGCAAGGCGCCAAGGGCTGCAGCGACGCCACCAAGCCCGCCACCAACGATGAGAATGTCTGCGTGAAGCTCTTGGGTCATGTGTTCCGAACGTGTTGGGTAGAAACAGGGCCGAGGGTGTCGCCCTCGACGATGGCGCAGTCGAGCAGCATCTGCTCGACCGGGGCGTCATTCTCCACCCGCCGCACCAGCATTTCGGTAGCGGCGCGGCCCATGGCCTCGCGGGGAATGGAGAAGGAGGTAAAGCGTCGGCCGTGTTCTTCGGCGCGGATATGATTGCCGAGAACGACAATCGAGAGATCGCCTGGAACGCTGATGCCGCGATGGCGGGCCACGGTATCAACGGCGATGGCATCGGCTAATTCAGTGAAGAACACGCAGGTCGCGCCAGCAGTGATTAGTGCATCCAGCGTTTCGCCCGGTGGCTGCGCCACGGCAAATTGAGTGTGGACCAGTTCGGCGCCGCGGAGGGCCGGCTCAAAGCCGATCCAGCGGTCGACCGTCGATTCCGCGCCCTCGTTGAGGCCGACATAGGCGATGCGCCGGTGACCCAAGGCTTTGGCGCGCTCCACGAGGGCTGCCGTGCCCGCAACGTAACCGCCTCCAACATAGGGGACCGGACCGCCCGCGTCGTCCCGACGACCGACGGCAACGAAGGGGAAGTCGCCTGAGACAAGGCGGGTGAGTTCGTCCCGATCGAATTGGCGACCGAGAATGATGCAGCCGTCGGCAAGCCTGAGACGAACATTGTCGCCAAAGATGCGCCGCTTGACGCCCGCGCCGGTCAACAGCAGCAGGTCATAGCCGAGTTCCTGCGCGGCTTCCTCGATGCCGAGGAGGAATGGCGTGAAGAAGTCGGCCTGGGCGGAAGGGAATGCCGGCTCATAGGTAAAGACGCCAAGGATCCGGTTGAGACCCTTGACCATGCGTCGCGCGACGGGATCGGCAACGTACCCGGTGTCGCGGATCACCTTTTGCACGCGTTCGCGCGTGTCCGCAGGGATGCGGTTGGCGTTTTCCGGCGAGCCGTTGAGCACGAACGACACGGTTGCCTGGCTGACGCCGGCAAGCCGAGCAATGTCCTTCTGTGTCAATCGCCGCGTCGCCAAGCCATCCTCCAAGCTCTGCTAATGCGTATTAGCGCTGATACGTATTAGCTGTTTGCCCGCTTGTTCGCAAGTGGATTATGACGGACAAAAATCCCTGTTTTGCCAAGTCTGCGCTGAACTGGCAAAAGGCCGGCACGCAAACAACCATGTCGGACCGGAAATTATCCGGGTCCGACCAATGACTGCCTGGCCGAACACTGATGTCTCTGGAGACCACGAAAAGGCTACATAGAATGGTCGGCCTTATTCTTGGGTGGTCCGCTCATCTCCGTAGCGGCCTTCAGACCAAGCATGTCCGCTTTTCGGGATCGCCGGAACATTACCCAATGACTCAAATGGGCGCATTGCGATCTGGTGCATTTCGCGAGGTGGCAAGCTGGCTTAAAAGGCTTGCCCTGCGAAACTCTGATTGAACGTACGCAGCGCTTGATAGAGGTCGCGATAGTGTCGGTGCCGATCGGCATAGAAGTCGCGGCGCGCGCCGTCTGGCTCAAACGTACGTCCGAAGCGAACGAGGTCACGAATGGCCTCAGGCAAGGATGGAAATGCTCCGCTGCCCACCCCGGCAATGATCGCCGCGCCAAGTGCCGCGGCCGCGGGGATGCTCGTGCGGGTCAGTGGCTTGCCAAGCACATCGGCGCGGATCTGACACCAGGCGTCGGACCGTGCACCACCACCGCTGATCTTGATTTGGGAGGCTACGATCCCTGCCGATTGCTCCAGCGCCTCGAATGCCCAGTAGACCGAATGGGCAACGCCCTCCATGACCGACAGTGTCAGTTGCACGGGACCGGAACCGGCATTGAGGCGTGCGAAAACCCCGCGCGATTCAGTATCCCAGATCGGCGCCCGTTCACCGGCCAGATGCGGCAGAAACAGGGGTGTTGTCGCTTCAACCCGCATATCTGACGCCTGCTCGATCAAATCTGCCGCAGACTTACCGAGGAGCGTGCTCAGCCATAGCATCGAAGCCCCCCCCGACTGTGTCGGCGCCGCATGCATGCGAATGCCCTGATAAGGCGGAAAGAGGATCACTCCGGGCGTGGGGACAACAACGCTGGAGACAATGCCGGGGATCTCGCTGGTGCCCGATTGGTACATGGCGTCGCCATCGGCAACGGCACCGCAGCCGAACATGCCCGCCCAGGCGTCCATCGCGCCGACCATCACCGGAACACCGGCAAAAGGTAGGTCGGGGATCATTCGCCCGGCGCTGTGATGAAACGGATAAAGTGGCGGCAACCTGCGCTCGGCGCCGGGCAGAAGATCAAGCAATGCCGAGACATATATGCCCGCCCCATCGACCAATCCAACGGCAGCAACGGGGTCGCTCGCCACTTCGCCTGTGAGCTTGAGCGCCACATAGTCCTTGGGCAGCAGCACATGGCGCGTTGCAGCCCAGGTCTGCGGTTCGGTCCGTGCAACAAACTCCATCCTGGACAGCGCGTGGCTGGCATCGATCGGGACTGGCCCGCCGAACCACGCCGTCTTCTGCTCCACGCTCACCTGCCCGTCCAAAAGGCGCGCATCGTCTGCGGCGCGCGTGTCCTGCCAGGTGATGGCCGGGCGCAGCGCTTGTCCGTTTGCATCGACAAAGACATGCGAATTGACCTGCGAAGTCAGCCCGATCCCGATCACGCGTGACGGCTCAACGATGCCGGCGAAATGCCCCAGGGCCGCGAGCACGCCATCGAGCCAATCCTGCGGCCGCTGTTCGGCCATTCCCGGAGTCGTGCGCAAGGTCGCATGGGGGCGCTCAAAGCTGCCTATTTGCAGGCCATTTGCATCGATCAGTGTCGCCTTGGTCGCCGTCGTCCCGACATCGATCCCGATCAGGCAAAAATCCATGCCCGTTCTCTCCCAATCCCGCTTGCCGTTCGGCAGGCGCCCCGTATAGTGCCTTGAAGAACAAGGAAAACAACCGCCAGCCGCCCCCGCTGGCGGAGATAGCAGGAGGGCTGTTTCATGTCGCTCGATAAATCTACTCTGGCCGTTGCCGGCATTCTTCTCGCAACCACCGCTTTGGGCACAGGCGCAGCGTTCGCCCAGAGCAAGGTCGCGATCGTGACGCCCTATATGGCGCAGCCGGGCACGCAATTCTATGTCGAAGCCTTCCAGGCAGTGGCTGGCGAGAAGGATTGGGACGTTAACGTTATCGACACCGCTGGCGACGTCGCGGCCGTGATCAGCCGCATGGAAGACCTCGTCAACCAGAACGTCGACGCCATCGTCATCAACGTCGATCCAACCCAGGTGACCGCCGGCCTTCAGGCTGCCAAGGACGCCGGCATTCCGGTCTTCGGCATGGATGCGGGCGCCGATCCGCTGCTTGTCACCAATGTGACCTCGAACGGCTATGCCATGGCAGCCGAAACCTCGACCTATATTGCTGACCGCCTCAAGGGCGAAGGCAATGTGGTGATGTTCGTTTTCGAAGCCTTTCCGCCCGTGCAGGTCCGCGGCGTGATCGCCGACGCAGTCTTCGGCAACTACCCCGATATCAACGTGCTCGATCGGGTCACGCCCGACGTGGCCGATGGCGGCATTGCCGATAGCCGCGCCAAGATGGAAGCCATTCTGGCCGCCAATCCCGAGCCGGGCAGCATTAAGGCTGTTTGGGCCGCGTGGGACCAGCCGGCGCTCGGCGCGCTGCAGGCCATCGAAGATGCCGGTCGCTCGGGCGAAGGCATCGTCATCACCGGCATCGACGCCAATCCTCAGGCGCGCGAAGCCATCGCTGCGGGCGGCAATTTCGAAGCCTCCGTCGCGCAGGACTTTTCCGGCATCGGCGCCGCCACAGCAGATGCGGTGGCCCGCGTGCTCGACGGCGAAGAAATCCTGCAATCGATGACCTATGTGCCGACAAAGCTGATCACAGCCGCAAACGCCGCCGAATAGCTTTCGTCTTGACCGAAACCGCGCTAGGGGAGCGGCCAATCATGGCCCCTCCCGTTCCGCTTCTCTCCGCCACATCCGTCACCAAGGCCTATGCCGGCGTACCGGCACTGTCCGGGGCCAATCTCGTCGTCGCGCGGGGCGAGATCCACGCCCTCATGGGCGAGAACGGCGCCGGCAAATCGACGCTAATCAAGATTTTGGCGGGCGTCGTCGCGCCGGACGCTGCCGTGATCACCATCGACGGCACGCCCGTTACCATCGATTCCACCAAGTCCGCCTATCGCCTGGGCCTGCGGTTCATCCACCAGGAATTCAATGTCGTTCCGACGCTGTCGGTCGCTGAAAACATCTTCATGGGCCGCCGCTATCCCAGTCGCGCCGGCGTCTTCGTCGATTGGACGGAACTGAACAGGCAGGCCCAGCGGGCGCTCGACCGCCTCGGCATCGACCATATCGAACCGCGGCAAAACCTGGGCAGTCTCGGCCTTGGCGACCAGATGCTGGTGCGCATCTCGGCAGCCCTGCTCGACGACGCAAAACTCTACGTCATGGACGAGCCGACCGCTGCGCTCACCGCCGACGAGAGCCAGCGCCTGTTCCGCGTTCTTCGGGAAATCCGCGCTTCGGGCAGCTCCGTCCTCTACGTCTCCCATCGTCTCGACGAGGTCATGACGCTTTGTGACAAGGCCACCGTCCTTCGCGATGGCCGCTCGATCGACAGCGGTGCTCTGAGCACCATCACCCATGACGATCTGGTCTTGCTGATGATCGGCCGCAAGGTTGAAGAAGCCTATCCGAGGTCCGTCGCTGCGCCGCGCGACAAAACCGTCTTTGCGGTGGCGGACCTCGTCACGCCGCCCCTCAAGCCCATAACCTTTTCCCTTCGCGAAGGCGAAGTCCTGGGCATCGCCGGCCTTTCGGGCTCCGGCCAAGGCGAGCTGATGCGCGCCATTTTCGGCGATGCCCGCATCACCTCGGGTAGCATGACCCTCGGTAATCAACACTATGCGCCATCGTCCCCTTCTGCAGCCTGGCAAAGCGGGGTGGCCTATGTTCCGCGCGAACGCCGCGCCGAGGGCCTCGTCGTGCGTCGTCCGATCTACGAGAACGTCACGCTCGCGCACCTCAAGCGTCAGAGCCGCGCCGGCACCTGGCTCACGCCGAGCCGCGAAAAACGTTTTGCCGCTGAACTCGGCGCAACCGTGCGCCTCAAGGCTACCGGACCTGCGCAAGACGTCGTCGAACTCAGCGGCGGCAACCAGCAGAAGGTGGTTCTTGCAAGAGCCATAGCTGGCGACCCCCGCCTCCTGCTCCTCGAAGAGCCCACCCGCGGCGTCGATGTCGGCGCTAAGTTCGACATCTATTCCATCATCCGTGAACGCACCGCCAAGGGCGCAGCCGTTGTCCTCGTCTCCTCCGATTTGCCCGAGCTTATCGGCATGAGCGATCGCATCGCTATCATGCGCGATGGCGAAATCACCACCATCGTCGACGCTGCAGATCTGCACGAAGACGATCTCGTCAATCTTTGTTACGGCCGGGCGCCCGGCATGGTGGCCTAAGACATGCAGCTCTTCATTCGTCGCTATGGCACCCTGATCGGCTTTGTCGCCATCCTTGTCTTCTTCTCCGTCATGCTGCCCGACACTTTCCCCACGGCGCGCAATTGGCTCAACATCACCCAGCAGACCTCGATGCTCATGGTTGTCGCCGCCGGCATGACCGTCGTCATGGTCATGGGCGATTTCGATCTTTCGGTTGGCTCCGCGGCAAGCCTTGCCGGGATCGTCGCCGCGCTCGCGATGGCAGCCGGTCAGCCGATCTGGGTGGCGGTCTCTGCCGCACTTGTCGTCGGAGTTGTCGGCGGCGCCTTCAATGGCGCCATGGTCAGCTTCGTCGGCATTTTGCCGTTCATCGCGACGCTTGCGACCATGACCATGTTCTCCGGCCTCGCCTTTGTCGTCAGCGGCGGAAAGACGATTTCTGGCCGCGCCATCCCCGAGGATTTTGGCAATTTCGCCCGTGGCGGCATTCCGCTCGGAGAGTGGGGCGGGGTCGCCATCAGCCTCCCCAATCTTTCCATCATCGCCCTCGTCGTCATCCTGACCGTCTGGATCCTTCTCGAGCAAACGACCTTTGGCCGCCGCCTCTATGCCATCGGCGGCAATATGGAGGCGGCACATTTGAGTGGCATTGCCGTCAAGCGACTGCGCCTCATCGCCTTCTCGCTTACGGGCCTGGCTGCTGCCGCCGGTGGCCTCATGTATGCGAGCCGCGTTGCTTCGGCCAATCCGGTCCAGGGCAGCGGCCTCATGCTCAACGCCATCGCTGCCGTTTTCCTCGGCACCACCATGAGCCGCCACGGCGAACCGCGAATCCTCGCTACTGTTGTTGGCGTCATCGTCTTGGGCGTCCTCGACAATGGACTGACCCAGATGAGCGTCGACAGCTACATCCGCCAGGTACTGGTCGGCGCCCTCATTCTGGTAGCAGTCGGCATTGGCTCTCTAAGCCAAAAGCGCTTCCAAGGCCGCTAGCACCTTTTGCGATTGTGCCCCTTGAGCCACGAAGCTTCATCAGCTTGGGGGCAGTTGGCCGCTGATGGGAGAGCACGGAATGGAATGAAATCGCACAATGCTAGACGGCAGCTCTTAGGTTGAAGCAATGTGGTTGGAATGACCAGAATAGGGACGCATCTCGGCAAATCAGGAGTGTAAGCTGGCTCACCTCGGACGGGTAGCTCTAGCGCCGTAGTGCCTCGCCGATAGCTTCTGAAAGAAAATCGGCCACGCGCCGGATGCGGGCATTGCTGCGGACTTCCTCGCTCATCACCAACCATACCGGCAAGGCGCTCAGCGTGATGCTGTCGACCAGTTCAAGCTCCGGATGACGCTTGGCGAGGACGAGCTGGCCGACGCCGACGCCCGCGCCGGCGAGCAGCAGATTCCATCCCAGCACGACGTCGTCGGTCCGCAGCGCAAACTCTTCGCGCACGAGGCCGATGCCATATGCTGCGAAGGCACGCGTAAGGAAGTCGCTGCGATCAAGACCGATTAGGTCGTGGTGGCGCAGATCCTGCTTTGACGTGATCCGGCCGTGCCGATCGAAGTAGTCGCGCGTGGCGAACAGCCCGAGCGGTGTGTCCCCGAGCTTGCGGGCAATGAGGGCGTTCTGCGTCGGTTCGGCCATGCGGATGGCGATGTCGGCGTCCCGCCGCAGCAGATTCTGGTTGGCATCGGAAGCGACAATCTCGATCTGGATGCTCGGCTCCGCCCGCCGCAATGCCGCGAGCATGGGTGGCAGCATGAGGTTGGCAGCGATGACCGACGCGGTGATCCGGACCGTGCCCTGCAAGTGCTGAGAACGCCCCTGAGCCTTGAGAGTAAGCGCTTCGGCGGCTGTACCCATGGCACGAGCATCCTCAACGAGGCCAAGCGCTGCATTGGTGGGGTCCAAACCTTGAGCCGAACGCGTGAAGAGGATGACCCCCAGGGCGGTTTCCAGCTCTCTGACGTGTCGGCTGAGCGTCGGCTGGGTGGCGCCTATGTTCTTCGCTGCAGCGGAAAGCGAGCCGCCTTCCACGACGGCGAGGAACGAGCGCAGCAATGTCCAGTCGAGGGTATTCATTTTTGGAACGAGGTAATCCCATATTGCTCAAGTACCATGCAGGAATATGGCAGCTACTTTGGTGAGGTCAATAAGAGATCGCGAGCAGTCCGGCGGTCACCAACAGAGAGATACCATCATGACCATCACCAACATCCAGACCCAGTTCATCACCACCGAGGGTAGCCGCGTGGCATTTGAAGATACCGGCGGCAACGGCCCGGCCATTCTTGCTATCCCCGGCATGGGCGACCTGCGTTCGGAGTATCGCCTGATCAGCCCAACGCTGCAGCAGGCTGGTTATCGGGTCATCACCATGGATGCGCGCGGTTTCGGCGAAACGTCCGCACAGTGGAGCGATTTTTCGTCCCGCGCCGTCGCCCGCGACGCCGTGGCCGTCCTCAAGCATTTGGGCATCGGCCCTGCCACCATCATGGGCAATTCCTTCGCCGCGGGGTCTGCCCTTTGGGCAGCGCACGACGCCCCCGCGCACGTCAATGGCGTCGTGCTGTTGGGACCGATCGTCCGCGATCTGGAGCCTTCGTTCATCCAGAAGCTCTCGCTCAAGATCGGCTTTGCCGGACCCTGGAAGGTAGGGTTCTGGACCATGTACTGGAACACACTGTTCCCCACCCGCAAGCCTGCCGACCATGCCGAGGTGAAGGCAGCGATCACCGCCAACCTGCGCGAGCCCGGTCGGATGGACGCCCTTGTGGCGATGCTCTCCCTCTCCAAAGCTGACACCGCAGCCATTCTTGACCAGACACAGGTGCCTGCGCTCATCGTCATGGGTACCAAGGATCCGGACTTTGCCGATGCGGTTGAAGAGGCCCGCATGCTGGCGGGCAAACTGAAGGCGGACACCATCATCGTCGATGGCGCCGGGCATTATCCTCACGCCGAAATGCCTGAACTGGTCGCGCCGAAGCTCCTGTCCTTTCTAGGCCGCCTCAAGGGCACCGGCGCCGAAACCGGCCTGCGCGCTGTCGCCTGACAGGACGTCCCACCATCGGCTTTGCCACATCCCCACAGTGGTGCCGCGTGCCAGCCGTATCTCGCATTCGCCCGAGCCATCCCCCTCGATCAACATCGAGCAATTCAAAGGACTGAGTGCCTCGCCACTTAAGTCACAAGGAAAATCCTATGACCGCCGCCACTGATACCCACATAACCACCCAGATCACTCTCCCCGGCATTGTTGCGCCGTCCGGACTGCAGGTCCTCCAGGTCGCCACCCCGGTTCCTGCCGCCGGTCAGGTGCTGCTGCGCATGGAAGCGAGC
>Ga0126314_10001119_pt1 | contig 12691 bp, 10 predicted proteins | sample Plot105B_FD_92535 | JGI IMG/M metagenome (GOLD analysis project Ga0126314, IMG submission 92535) | Serpentine soil microbial communities from UC McLaughlin Reserve, CA, USA - Plot105B | ecosystem: Environmental > Terrestrial > Soil > Grasslands | place: USA: UC McLaughlin Reserve, Lake County...
CAACGGAGACCTGTCGAAGAAAATCACCGTGGACGTGCGCGGCGAGATTCTCGAACTGAAGAACACCATCAACACGATGGTGGACCAGCTCAACTCGTTCGCGTCCGAGGTGACTCGCGTCGCACGCGAAGTGGGTACGGAAGGCAAGCTGGGCGGTCAGGCCATCGTGAAGGGCGTGGCGGGCACGTGGAAGGACCTCACGGACAACGTGAACTCCATGGCCTCCAACCTGACGGCGCAGGTGCGAAACATCGCCGAGGTGACGACGGCGGTGGCTCGCGGAGACCTGTCGAAGAAAATCACCGTGGACGTGCAGGGTGAAATCCTGGAGCTGAAGAACACCATCAACACCATGGTGGACCAGCTCTCGTCCTTCGCGTCCGAGGTGACGCGCGTCGCGCGCGAAGTGGGCACGGAAGGAAAGCTGGGCGGGCAGGCGGAGGTGAAGGGAGTCGCCGGCACGTGGAAGGACCTCACGGACAACGTGAACTCCATGGCCTCCAACCTGACGACGCAGGTGCGCGGCATCGCCAAGGTGGTGACGGCGGTCGCCAACGGTGACTTGAAGCGCAAGCTCGTCGTGGACGCGAAGGGCGAAATCGCGGAGCTGGCGGACACCATCAACGGGATGATTGACACGCTGGCGGTGTTCGCCGACCAGGTGACGACGGTGGCCCGCGAGGTGGGCATCGAAGGGAAGCTGGGCGGACAGGCGCGCGTGCCCGGCACGGCCGGCATCTGGCGCGACCTCACCGACAACGTGAATCAGCTCGCCGCCAACCTGACGACGCAGGTGCGCGCCATCGCCGAGGTGGCCACGGCGGTGACGAAGGGTGACCTCACGCGGTTCATCACCGTGTCCGCGCAGGGCGAAGTGGCCGCCCTGAAGGACAACATCAACGAGATGATTCGCAACCTGAAGGACACCACGCGCAAGAACACGGAGCAGGACTGGCTCAAGACCAACCTGGCCAAGTTCACCCGCGTCCTCCAGGGCCAGCGGGATTTGCTCACGGTGTCCAAGGTCATCCTGTCGGAGCTGGCGCCGCTGGTGGACGCGCAGCACGGTGTCTTCTACATCTCCGAGCGCGCCGAGGCCGGAGAGCAGATTCTCAAGCTGCTGGCGTCGTACGCGTACCGCGAGCGCAAGGGGCTCTCCAACACCTTCAAGCTGGGCGAGGGCCTGGTCGGCCAATGCGCGCTGGAGAAGGAACCCATCCTCCTGTCGGATGTGCCGGACACATACATCCGCATCTCCTCCGGCCTGGGCGAGGAGGTTCCGCGCAACATCGTCGTGCTGCCGGTGCTCTTCGAAGGTGAAATCAAGGCCGTCATCGAGCTGGCGTCCTTCCACCGCTTCAGCGACGTGCACCTGGGCTTCCTGGAGCAGCTCACGGAGTCCATCGGCATCGTCCTCAACACCATCGCCGCGAACATGCGCACGGAGGCGCTGCTCAAGCAGTCGCAGGCGCTCACCGATGAGCTTCGCAAGCAGCAGGAGGAGCTGACGGAGACGAACAAGCGCCTGGAGCAGCAGGCCACGTCGCTCCAGCAGTCCGAGGAGCTGCTCAAGCGGCAGCAGGAGGAGCTGCGCCGCACCAACGAGGAGCTCCAGGAGAAGGCGAAGCTGCTCTCCGAGCAGAAGACGGAGGTGGAGCGGAAGAACGGCGAAGTCGAGCAGGCCAAGCGCGCGCTCGAGGAGAAGGCGGAGCAGCTCAGCCTGACCTCCAAATACAAGAGCGAGTTCCTGGCCAACATGAGCCACGAGCTGCGCACGCCGCTCAACTCGCTGCTCATCCTCAGTCAGACGCTCAGCGACAACGTGGAGGGCAACCTCACCGGGCGGCAGGTGGAGTTCGCCCGGACGATTCACGCCTCCGGCGCGGACCTGCTGGAGCTCATCAACGACATCCTCGACCTGTCGAAGATTGAGTCCGGCACCATGACGGTGGACGTGGGCCCGCTGCGCTTCAGCGACCTGCGCGAGTTCGTGGACCGCACCTTCCGACAGGTGGCGGACAAGAAGGGCCTCCAGTTCGAAATCGACCTGGCGAAGGGCATGGCCGGCGAGGTGGAGACGGACGCCAAGCGGCTCCAGCAGGTGCTCAAGAACCTCTTGTCCAACGCCTTCAAGTTCACCGAGTCCGGCTCGGTGTCGCTCGACATCGGCATGGCCCAGGGTGGCTGGACGCCGGACCACCCGGTGCTCTCCAGCGCGCCCTCGGTGGTGGCCTTCTCCGTGCGAGACACCGGCATCGGCATCCCCAAGGACAAGCACCACATCATCTTCGAGGCGTTCCAGCAGGCGGACGGCTCCACCGCGCGCAAGTACGGCGGCACCGGCCTGGGCCTGTCCATCAGCCGCGAAATCGCCAGGCTCCTCGGCGGCGAAATCCGGCTGGAGAGCGAGCCGGGTCAGGGCAGCGTCTTCACCCTGTACCTGCCGTTGGACTTCGTGGCGGACCGGCCGGGACAGCAGGACTCCTCGCGCACGGTGCCCGTGGCCGCCGCCCTGGCCCACACGGCCTCCCTGGTGCCGCCGCTCCACCTGGAGGAGGTGGCGCCCCCCGTCTCGCTGGCGTCGCTGGGCATCGACGATGACCGGCTGTCCATCCAGCCCGGGGACAAGGTGCTGCTCGCGGTGACGCACGCGCCGGACCACGCGGCCCGGCTGCGCGCGGCGGCGCAGGGCGCGGGCTTCAAGGTGATTGTCTCCACGGAGGTGGAGGGCGCGCTGGACGCCGTGCGCAACGCGCGGCCGGTGGCCGTGGCGGTGGACCTGGACCTGCCGGAGATGGCGGGCTGGGTGGTGCTCGACAGGCTCAAGCACGACGCGGGCACGCGCGCGCTGCCCGTGTACACCGTGTCCGACGCGGACCACCGCGAGCGCTCGCTCAACCTGGGCGCCATCGGCCACCTGCGCGCGGCGGCGGACCCGGAGGCCGCGGCGGCGGCGCTGGCCTCCCTGCGCGACTTCGTGGAGCGCAAGGGCCGGGGCCTGCTCATCGTCGAGGATGACGCCGTGCACCGGCAGACGCTGCTGGAACTCCTGGGCAGCGAGGACGTGCAGACGGTGGCGGTGGGCACGGCGGCGGATGCGCTGGCCGCGCTGGCCGAGCGGCGGTTCGACTGCATGGTGTTGGATTTGGGCCTGCCGGACCTGCCCGGCACGGAGCTCATCCGCCGCGTGCGCGAGGCCCATGGCGCAAGCGGACCGCCCATCATCGTCTACACGGGCCGCGAGTTGTCGCGTGCCCAGGAGACGGAGCTGCGCCGGGTGGCGGAGGCCATCGTCGTCAAGGACGCGCAGAGCCCGGAGCGCCTGCTGGAGGAGACCAGCCTGTTCCTGCACCGCTCGCCCGCCAACCTGTCCGAGTCCAAGCGCCGCATGCTGGAGAAGGCTCGCGAGAGGGACCCGTTGCTGGTCAACCGCAAGGTGCTGGTGGTGGACGACGACGTGCGCAACATCTTCGCCCTCAACACCGTGCTGGAGCGCTACGGCATGAAGGTGGCCTTCGCGGAGAGCGCGCGCGAGGGACTGGCGCAGTTGGAGACGGACCCGGACATCGAGCTGGTGTTGATGGACGTGATGATGCCGGAGATGGACGGCTACCAGGCCATGCGCGCCATCCGCCGCATGGAGCGCGTGGCGCACCTGCCGATTCTCGCCCTCACCGCCAAGGCGATGAAGGGAGACCGCGAGAAGTGCCTGGAGGCGGGCGCGTCCGACTACATCACCAAGCCGGTGGACATCGAAAAGCTGCTCAGCCTGCTGCGCGTGTGGCTGCACGCGCCGCGAGGCGTCTTGGCGCGAGGCGCGCGCACGGAGGTCTCCGGGTGAGCGCGGCGGCGGCGGCGGACCTGGAGGCGTTGGAGGCGGACCTGCTCCTGGAGGGGGTGGCCCGCCACTGGGGCTTCGACTTGCGCAGTCACTCCCGGCCGCAGTTGCTGCGGCGGCTGCGGCGCCACCTGCGCGAGGAGCGCCTGGAGTCCTTCTCCGCGCTCCAGGCCCGCGTGCTGCACGACAGCGAGGCGCTGGAGGGCCTCTTGCGCGCGCTGTCCAGCACGCCCACCAGCCTCTTCGCGGACGCGGCCTTCTTCCGCGACTTCCGCGCGCGTGTCGTCCCCGTGCTGCGCACCTGGCCGTCCGTGCGCGTCTGGCACGCGGGCTGCGGCACCGGTGAGGACACGTATGCCCTGGCCATCCTGCTGCATGAGGAGGGCCTGTGGGGCCGCTGCCGGCTCTACGCGTCGGATGCGAGCGAGGGGCTGCTGGCGGACGCGCGCACCGGCGTGCTGCCGCTGCCCGGCGAGGACGACGCGCGCCGCCACGCGGAGTCGGGCGGGCGGGGCTCGCTGTCGGACTACTACACGCGCGACGGCAACTGGGCGCTGCTCCAGCCCAAGCTGCGCGACGGCATCTTCTTCACCCAGCACAACCTGACCATCGACGGCTCGTTCAACGAGTTCCACGTCATCCTGTGCCGGGACACGCTGCTGTCCTTCAATCGCGCCCTGCACAACCGCGTGCACGCGCGGCTGTACGAGAGCCTGGCCCGCTTCGGCTTCCTGTGCCTGGGGCGCAAGGAGTCGCTCGCGCGCACGCCGCACGCCGCCGCGTATGAAGAGCTGGAGGGCAGCGGCCACATCTTCCGGAGGGTGACATGAGCGTGGGCCTGCTGGTGGTGGGGGCGCCCCGGAGCGCGGGGGCTGACGTGGAGACGCTGCTGTCCATGCTGCCTGCGCACCTGCCGGCGCCCGTCGTCGTCGTGCTGCACCGGGGGCCGCACGACCTGCTGGCCGCGCCGCTGGGCCGTCGCTGCGCGCTGCCGGTGGTCGAACCGGACGACAAGGACGACCTGGTGCCCGGCCGCGTGTACCTGGCGCCGTGGGGCTATCACCTGCTGGTGGACCGGGGCTGCGTGGCCCTGTCCGTGGAGCCCCCCGAGCACGGCTGCCGTCCCGCCATCGACGCCCTCTTCGAGTCCGCGGCGGACAGCTACGGCGCGGCGGCGGCTGGCCTGCTCTTCACGGGCCACGACGACGGCCAGGAAGGCCTGGGTCTGCTCAAGGCGCGGGGCGGACGCGTGGCCGTGGTGAAAGGCGGGTCCGAGAGCGGCGAGGGACAGGAGGGCGAGGTGGAGCGCCTGTCGCTCGCGGAGGTGGGCGGATGGCTGACGCGACTGGCCTATGCGGCGCGCGGTCGGGTGCAGCCATGAGCGCCGCGTCCTCTCGCGGCCCGGTGCACTCCCTGGAGCCCGCCTGCATCCTCCTGGTGGACGACCAGCCGGAGGGCCTGCTGGCGCTGGAGGCGACGCTGGCTCCGCTGGGCCAGAAGCTCATCACCGCGAAGAGCGGCCGTGAGGCGCTGCGCCACCTGCTCACCCAGGACTTCGCCGCCATCCTCCTGGATGTCGTCATGCCGGGCATGGACGGCTTCGAGACGGCCAGCCTCATCCGCGAGCGCGAGCGCAGCCGCAACACCCCCATCCTCTTCCTCACCGCCCTGTCGCGCGGCCAGCTCCCGGAGCTGCGCGCCTACGCGGTGGGCGCGGTGGACTACCTGCTCAAGCCCTACGAGCCGGAAATCCTGCGCTCGAAGGTCGGCGTCTTCGTGGACCTGTTCCGCAAGACGGAGCTGGTGCGGCGGCAGGCGGAGGCGCTGCGCGAGACGCAGCGGCACGAGCACGAGAGCGAGCTGGCGGAGGCCCACCGGCGCATGGAAGCGGAGCGCTCCCGCGCGCGCGAAGAGCACCTGCGCCGGGAGATGGAGTCGCACCGCAACCAGCAGCGCTGGCTGGAGGCTGTATTGACGGCGCTGCCCACGCCCCTGGCCCTGGTGGAGCCGGGCAGCGGCCACACCCTGCTGGCCAACCGGGCCGCCCAGGGACTGGCCGGTGGGTGTCTGGCGTATCGCGAGGCGCCGGGCCTCCACGAGGGCGTCATCGTCCGGGGACAGGATGGAAGCCCGCTGCCGCGAGAGGCGCAGCCGCTGATGCGCGCGGCCCGGGGCGAGACGCTCCAGGGCCTCCAGGTGGACTGGGAGCTGGGCGGACAGCGCGGCTCGGTGCGCGCCTTCAGCACGCTCTTGCCGAAGATGTACGGGCGCCCGGAGACGGTGCTGCTGGCGCTGCTTGACGTGACGGGACCCAGCGCCACCCAACAGCTCGTCGAGGGCCTGCGGCACCTGCTCCCTCCCATCACGACACCGGCGGAGCAGGGAGCCGGGCAGGGCCTCCCCGCAAGGCTCCGCGACCCACCGGAGGACCTCCCCACACCCGAAGCTGAACACCCTCACGCGGGAAAAGGTTGACGCACAAAATAATGGGGGCATGTTGGCTGGGTGAGCGACGCCGGACTGCCCCCGCGGGTCCAGCGCTTCATCACGACGCACATCGACTCCCTGGAGAAGCTGGAGGTGCTTCTCCTGCTCCGTGCCCATCCTGCACGGGAGTGGACCGCGTCATCGGTGAGCCTGGAGCTGCGCATCACAGAACTCTCCGCGGCCGCGAGGCTGACGGACCTCACCGCGCGCAGGCTGCTGGTGAGCGACGGCGGAGCCGTGCCCATCTATCGTTTCAGTCCCGCGAGCTCGGAAGACGTGCAGGCGGTGACGGAGCTGGCGGCGGTGTACGGTGCGCGACGGGTGAGTGTCATCTCCTTCATCTTCTCCCGGCCGTTGGACAAGGTCCGGGGCTTCGCTGAGGCCTTCGTGCTGAAGAAGGACAAGGACGGCGACAATGGCTGAGGCAGTCTACATCCTCTGTGCCTTGACCAGCGTGGCGTGCGCGGTGCTGCTCCTGCGCGCGTGGAAGAGCAGCCAGTCCCGGCTGCTCTTGTGGAGCGGGCTGTGCTTCGTGGGCCTGGCGGTCAGCAACGTGCTGCTCTTCGTGGACCTGGTGATTCTGCCCACCACCATCGACCTGTACATGCCACGCCTGCTGGCCGGGCTGGTCAGTGTCTCCATCCTGCTGTACGGCCTCATCTGGGATGCTTCGTGAGGTAGCTCGCCCATGCTCAGGTCCATGATCAACGGCGCGGCGGCGATGGGGTGGATGGCGTGTGCCTTGTTCTTCCTGCGATTCTGGAAGCAGTCGCACGAGCGGCTGTTCGCCTTCTTCTCGCTGGCGTTCGCGCTGCTGGGGCTCAACTCCGTGGCGTCCGCGCTGATGGAGTCGATGGACGAGCGCCGCTACTACCTCTACGTGGCGCGGCTTGTCGCCTTCCTCATCATCCTCTACGCCATCTGGGACAAGAACCGCGCGGGTCGACGCGGGTGATGTCGCGGGCCGCACGCTCGCGCCGCGTTCAGTGGTGAGGGGCGGGGTGGGTGGTTTTCCTGCTCGCACAGGAGAACCCGCACATGCGCCTGAGTCGCCGTGGCTTCCTTCGTCTCTCCGCGCTCGGAGGTGGAGCGCTCGCCTGGGGCCCCTCGTTCTGGAGGGACGCCTACGCGGCGCCGGCCCAGCCGGGCGCCAGTCCCTACGGGGCGATGTCCGGGAGCCCTGACGTCAACGGGCTGCGACTGCCAGCGGGCTTCACCTCGCGAATCGTGGCCCGCTCGGGACAGACGGTGGGGAACACCGGCTACGTGTGGCACCCCGCGCCGGACGGAGGCGCCTGCTTCCCCCGGCCCGACGGCGGCTGGGTGTACGTGTCCAACAGCGAGGGCAACCCTGGAGGCGTCGGAGCGCTGCGTTTCAACGACGGTGGGAGCGTGGTGGCGGCGTACCGCATCCTGGCGGGTACCCGGATGAACTGCGCGGGGGGACCGACGCCCTGGGGCACGTGGCTGTCGTGTGAAGAGCACAGCGACGGGCGCGTCTGGGAGTGCAACCCGGTCAAGGCCTCGCAGGGCGTGGTGCGCGGCGCGCTGGGGACGTTCCCCCACGAGGCGGTGGCGGTGGACCCGGACGGTGGACGGCTCTACCTGACGGAGGACCATCCGAGCGGACGCCTGTACCGCTTCACTCCGTCCGCGTGGCCGGTGCTGGCGGCGGGCACGCTGGAGGCGGCCCACGTGACGGGCGATGCGCTGACGGGCGCGGCGACGGTGCGCTGGGTGCGGTGCGCGGCGGACAGGTCCGCGTCACTCCAGCCCGACGTGGCGGCGCGGACGACGGGGTTCAGCGGCGGCGAGGGCTGCTGGTACGACAGCGGCGTCGTCTACTTCACCACCAAGGGTGACAACCGCGTGTGGGCCCACACGCCGGCCACGGGGAAGCTGGAGGTCATCTACGCCACGTCCCTGCATCCGGGCTCGCCGCTGTCCGGCGTGGACAACGTGGTGGTGTCCCGCTCGGGGGACCTCTTCGTCGCGGAGGACGGCGGCAACCTGGAAATCTGCCTCATCACCCCGGGCCCCCAGCGCATCGTCGCCAGCTTCCTGCGGGTGCAGGGCCACGCGGGCTCGGAGCTGACGGGGCCGGCCTTCAGTCCGGATGGACGCAGGCTGTACTTCAGCTCGCAGCGCGGGACGACGAACTCCATCAGCGCGGGCGTGACGTTCGAGGTCTCCGGGCCCTTCCGCTGAACCTTCCCGCGCCGCGTGCCTTGACGACGAGGGAGGGCCTCTTGCACAACCGGAGGCATGTCCGTGACTCCACTTCCCCGCTTCACGCCCCGCCGCGCGCTGGGCCGCACCGGCTTCGTCGCCACGGCGGTGGGCATCGGTGACATCGCCGACCGCTCGGCGCCTCGCGAGGTGCTCATCGCCACGCTGCGCCGCGCCCTGGACGCGGGGCTGAACGTCATCGACACCGCGCCCAACTACGAGGAGGGGCTGAGCGAGGAGGTGGTGGGCGAGGCGCTGCGCGGCCGGCGCGAGCACGTGTTCCTCATCGACAAGGTGGACGCGCTCGACGCGCCGGTGGCGCCGCAGGTGGAGGCCAGCTTGAAGCGGCTGGGCCACGCGACGGTGGACCTGTTCGCCTTCCACGCCGTGTCGGAGCTGTCCGCGTGGGAGCAGCTGGCGGCGCCGGGCGGAGGCCTTGCGCAGCTGGGCCGGTGCGTGAGCGCGGGACAGGCGCGCTTCCGGGGCATCTCCAGCCACCACCCGGACGTGCTGCGCGCGGCGGTGAGCTCCGGGCTGTGTGACGTGGTGATGTTCCCGCTGGGGCCCTTCGTGGACGCGCGCTACGTGGAGGACGTGCTGCCGCTGGCGCGCTCGCGCGGCGTGGGCGTGGTGTCGTTCAAGACGTTCGGCGCGGGCAAGCTCCTGGGCGACACGGAGGGTTACGGACGGCCGTTGGAGGCCCGGCCGCGCGGCAAGGTGGGCTCCGGCGGACGCGAGGACCGGGACGCGCCGCTCCTGCCGCACCTGAGCGTGGAGGAGTGCGTGCACTACACGCTGTCGTTGGACCCGGACGTCATGTTGATGGGGATGAGCCACCCCAACGAGCAGGACGCGGCGCTCGGCGCGGCCCACTCGGCGCATCCCTTGTCCCGGGAGGAGCTCGCCGACGTGCGCGAGCGCGCGAAGGCCGCCATGGAGGGCAAGGGCGGCGTGTGGTGGAACCCGCCGACGGCCGCCGTCGCGAGCTGAGTCCGCGTCCTCCCAGTCCCGAGTCATTCCGTACGCGGGACGCCCGAAGTGGGGCTCGCGCACGGGACTCAACGACTCACCGGTCCGACACTGGACAGTCTCCCTGTCCGCGAAGACAGACAGCATTGTTGGCGCCTCCGGGACGTCTCTAGCCTCGGGGTCCGATGTCGCGCGGCGCTTCTCTTCCAGCGTGGTCTGCCTCCATGTCCGCCGAGTCCGGTTCGTCCCCTGACGCCTCCTCCGATGACGCCGGGAACCTCCGCCGCATCGAGCCTTCTTCCGAACTGCTCCACGCGCAGCCGCCGATTTCCCCGGAGGACGCGCGTCTGGTCTTCCTGGCCCGCGCGGGCGAGCTGTTGGGCACGTCGCTGGAGTGGCGCACGGTGCTCCACCGGCTGGCGGAGCTGGCGGTGCCGGTGCTGGCGGACTGGTGCGCGGTGGACGTCATCGCCGAAGACGGGCGCGTGGAGCGCGTGGCCGCGGCGCACCGGGAGCCGGAGCAGGTGGCGCTGGTGCACGAGCTGGCCCGGCTGTGGCCCGTGGACCTGGTGTCACCGGGTGGCATCTCGGAGGCCCTGCGCACCGGCCGTCCGGTGGTGCTGCCGGTGGTGACGGACGAGCCGCTGCCGGGGCTGGTGCGAGCCAGGGCCCCACTCGACAACGTCCGGAGCCTGGGCAGCCGGGCGGCGCTCATCCTGCCGTTGGTGGCGCGTGGGCGGGTGCTCGGCGCCATGTCCCTGGTGCGAGGTGACAGGGTGGCCTCCTTCGATGCGCCGGACGTGGATGTGGCGATGGAGCTGGCCCGCCGCGCCAGCCTGTCCATGGACAACGCGCTCCTGTACGAGGAGGCGCGCGCTTCCCAGTCCTTCTCCTCGCGGTTGCAGATGGTGACGGCGGCGCTGTCCCGCGCGGCCACCGCCGAGGACGTGGCGCGGGTGCTGGTGCGCGACGGGCTGGAGGCCTCGGGCGCGACGCGCGTCGTCGTCATGGAGCTGACCGACGAGGGCTGTCTGCGCGCGCTCGGCGCCATCGGCTACTCGCGGGACTGGATGGACGCCATCGACGGGCAGCGGGTGTCGGGCCTGCCCATGCTGGCGCTGGCGATGGAGCGGCGCGAGGCGCAGTGGTTCTCCCGGCTGGAGGACATCCTCCCCTTCGCGGGCATCGTCGGAGAGGACCTGTCCGCGCTGGGCGAGGGGGCGCGCGCCATCCTCCCGCTGCTGACGGAGCGGGGCATCCTGGGGTTCGTGGGGCTGGCGTGGAGCGCGCCGCGCGGGTTCGCTCCGCTGGAGCGCTCCTTCCTGGAGGCGCTGGCCCACCAGTGCTCGCAGGCGCTGGAGCGCGCGGCGCTGTACGGGACGCTGCGCGAGCGCGGCGAGCGGCTGCACCACGCGCTGCAGATGGGCAAGGAGGCCGAGGAGCGGCTCTTCTTCCTGCTGGAGGCGAGCCGCGCGCTGGCGGAGCACCTGGACGACGTGGAGTGGACGCTGGAGCACGTGGCCCGCGTGGCCGCGAGCAGCGTGGCCTCCAGTTGTCTGGTGGAGCTGGTGGGGCCGGATGGCTCCTTGCGGTGCGTGGCGTCCGCGCACCAGGAGCCCTCACGCGATGCCTCCGTGCTCTCCGTGCTGGGCGGAGAGGGCGCGCTGTCCCTGTCGCGCGAGTGCTTCCAGTCGGGAGAGCCGCGCTTCGTGCCGGACGTGGACGCGGCGCTGTGCGAGCGACTGTCGGAGAGCTCCGAGCACCAGCGCGCGCTGCTGGAGGCCTTGCGGCCCGCGTCGCTCCTGGTGGTGCCGGTGCGCACGCGCGGGCGCACGCTGGGCGTCATCACGCTGGGCACGTCGCCGCCGCAGCGGCCGCTGGCCATGTCGGACGTGTCGATGATGGAGGAGCTGGCGCGGCGGGTGGCGGTGGCGCTGGAGAACGCGTCGCTGTATCGGGACGCTCAGGCGGCCGTGCGGCTGCGCGACGAGTTCCTGTCGGTGGCGAGCCACGAGCTGAAGACGCCGCTGACGAGCCTCAAGCTCCAGCATGGGCTCATCGACCGGTCGCTCGGCCTGGAATCGCGCGAGAAGGTGGCGCCCCGGCTGTCCACGGCGATGCGTCAGGTGCAGCGGCTGGCCTCGCTGGTGGACCACCTGCTGGACGTCAGCCGCGTGTCGCTGGGACGGCTGGCGCTGGAGCCCACGGAGGTGGACCTGGGGCAGGCGGTGCGCGACGCGGTGGAGCGGATGGAGGAGGTGTTCGCGGTGGCGGGGTGCTCGGTGCACGTGGACATTCCGGCGCCGCTCCAGGGCCGCTGGGACTCGCTGCGGTTGGACCAGGTGCTGGTGAACCTGCTCACCAACGCGGCCAAGTATGGCGCGGGCAGGCCCGTGCAGGTGACGGCCGCGGCGGAGGGCGAGGACCAGGTGCGGCTGTCGGTGCGGGACGAGGGCATCGGCATCTCCGAGACGGCGCTGCCGCGCCTGTTTGGTCGCTTCGAGCGCGCGGTGTCGGAGCGGCACTACGGAGGGCTGGGCCTGGGGCTCTACATCAGCCGGCAGATTGTCGAGGCGATGGGCGGTCGCATCGAGGTGGAGAGCCGCGAGGGCGTGGGCTCCGTCTTCACCGTGCACCTGCCTCGCGCAGCAGGGTGAGGGCGCGCTCCAGCACCTCGTCGCGTCCCGCGCGCAGGCCGCGCACGGTGGGGTGGACCTCCACGTCCGGGCGCAGCCCCACGCCCTGCACCGCGCGGCCGTCGGGTGTCTCGAAGCGCTGACCGGTGAAGAGCACGCACACGTCACCGGGCAGGCAGACGTTGGTGGTGTCGCCCACCGCGCCCGCCGTGGCGCTGCCCACCAGTCGCGCGCCGGAGGCCGCTTGAATCATCATGGCCGTGTACTCGCCCTGGCTCAGCGTCCGCTCGTCCACGAGCACGACGACGCGGCCGGGGTAGCGCGGCTTGTCGTCCGTGGGCAGCGTGTCCGGGTGGCGCACCTCCCGCACCTCCCCCGCGGACAGCAACGGGCGGGCGATGAACGCTGACGCCGTGGCGCCCCGGCGCGATCTTCAGCTCGAACCGCTGGTCGAAATCCTGGAGGGCAAGCGGCTCGTGCACGCGCATAGCTACCGTGCCGACGAAATCCTGATGCTGATCCGTCTCGCCGA
>Ga0126314_10001120_pt1 | contig 12685 bp, 8 predicted proteins | sample Plot105B_FD_92535 | JGI IMG/M metagenome (GOLD analysis project Ga0126314, IMG submission 92535) | Serpentine soil microbial communities from UC McLaughlin Reserve, CA, USA - Plot105B | ecosystem: Environmental > Terrestrial > Soil > Grasslands | place: USA: UC McLaughlin Reserve, Lake County...
CCCCGGCGCACGTCCAGCACGCGGGCCACGTGGCGGTGCTTCAGCGTGCGCAGCGCCCGGCCTTCCGCCTGGAAGCGCGCGCGAACGATGGGCTGGGCGGCCAGGTGCGGGTGCAGCACCTTCACCGCGAAGCGGTGGCCCGTGGGCTGATGCTCGGCCAGGTACACCGTGCCCAGCGCTCCGGCGCCCAGCGACTGGCGCAGCACGAGCGGACCGTGACGCTGCCCCTCCAGCGAAGGCGCCTGGGGACAGCTCGTGCCCACCGGATGCTCCACCGCGCAGTGCCTGCATGCCATGTTCGCCCACCGCCCCTGCCGCCCCGGAATGGGGCGGGCGGCGGTGGCACTGCAACCCCCGTGCACCCCCGGCTTCGTCACCGACTGGACAGGACAACCTCCCGACGGGACGAGAACCCGGAGAAACCCGTTACCCACGAAGCGGAAATTCTTTCAGCCCCCGGGTTGGAAGTTTCTCCAGCGCACACTGGGCGCCTGCGCCTACAGGTACTTCTGAAGCTTGCGGGCCTTGAGGGCCTCCACGACTTTGCGCACGTCCTGACTCTTCTCGCGGGGGACCACCAGCACCGCGTCACCGGAGTCCACCACCACGACATCGGTGAGGCCCACGACGGCCAGGGGGCGCTTGTCCGCGAGCACCACGCAGCCCTTGCAGTCCACCACCACCGCCGAGGCGCCGGAGATGACGTTGCCGTTCTCGTCCGCCGGGCGGACCTCCGGAATCGCCGCGAAGGAGCCCACGTCGGACCAGCCGAAGTCTCCGGGCAGCACCGCGATGTTGGAGGCCTTCTCCATGACGCCGTAATCGATGGAGATGGAGGGCAGCTTCGGGAAGACCTTCTTCAGCACCGAGCCGAACGTGCGCTTGCCCGCCACCTTGCTCAGCGCGGACAGGCCCTTCTTCATCTCCGGCATGTGCTGCTCGAAGGCGGCCAGGATGACGTCCGCGCGGAAGACGAAGATGCCGCCGTTCCACAGGTACTCGCCCGAGGAGACGTAGGCCTTCGCCGTCTCGACGTCGGGCTTCTCCTTGAACGCCTTCACGCCCCGGCCACCGGCCGTGAGCACGTCACCCACCTGGATGTAGCCGTAGCCCGTCTCCGGGCGGTTGGGCTGGATGCCCAGGGTGACGATGTGCCCGCCCTCCGCGATGCGGGCCGCCTCCTCCAGCGTGCGCTTGAAGCCGGCCACGTCCGCGACGTGGTGGTCCGAGGGCAGCACCACCATGATGCCCTTGGGGTCCCTCGCGGCCACGTGTACGGCGGCCAGGGCAATGGCGGGCGCGGTGTTGCGAGCCACCGGCTCCACGAGGATGTTCGGCTTGGGCAGGCCCTTCACCAGCTTCGCCGCGGCCTTCGCGTGCAGGGGGCCGCACACGATGAAGGTGTTCTTCACCGTGGACAGGCCCTTGAGGCGGGCGGCGGTGTCGGTGATGAGCGGCAGCTTGGAGGCCAGGGGCAGGAACTGCTTGGGCCGCGCCTGACGGGACAGGGGCCAGAAGCGAGTGCCGGAGCCACCGGCCATGATGACGGGATAGAGGGCCATGCGGGGTACGACTCCTGCGAGTGCCGGCTCGTCGCCAGCGGAAGGGAGGCGCCAGGGTCTTCCCCCAGCGTGGATGGCGGCGCACCATAGCGTTTCGGCCTTTCCGGGAAAGAGGGGAGCCGCTTCCCATGAAGCCCCCGCCCAGGCCGTTGCGCCTCCCACCTTCAGGGCCCCCGAGCCCGCCCGTCCGCTCCCCGGACGATGGAGCGGCCCCGAGCGGCGAGAGTTTTGACCCGCCCCCGAAAAGCCAGTCTCATGCCGCGCTGTTGGACTTCCTCAAGGCCAGAACCACCGGGCTGACGCTCGTTCTCACCGTCGCGCTGGCGCTGGGGCTTTCGCTCGCCCCGATTCCAGAGTCGTGGCGCCCCCTGCCCAGTCTCCAGCGAGGCCCCCTGGGTCCGAAGCTGGTGGCGCTGGCGCTGCCCGCGTCCTTCACCGGAGGCCGCCCCGCTCCGCCCCCGGAAATCGAGGCGGTGGCGTCGGACACGACCAAGCCGGACACGGTGCCGGAAGAGGACCCGGCGGACGACGCGGGGACGGCGGTGGTGGACGTGGTGCCCACGCCCGCGGTGCCCACGGTGCCGGGCATCGGCCTGGAGGAGCTGAGCGCGCCGTCGCTGGCGCGCGCCGTGGAGCTGGAGGCGCTGCGCGAGCGGATGAGCGCCCAGCACGTGGATATCGAGCCCAACTGCCGCAAGGCGCGCGCGGACGGCACCTGTGAGGAGGACGGGCTGGCCCCCTTCCACCGGGCGCTGACGGAGCTGCGCGCGGACACGCGGCGCACGCCGGTGCGCGTGGTGCACCTGGGAGACTCGCTCGTCGCGTCGGACTACATCACCGACGTGGTGCGAGACAGGCTCCAGGAGCGCTTCGGCTCGGGCGGCAAGGGCTTCCTCTTCATCACCCGCCCCGCCAGCGCGGGCCGGTGGACGCGCTCCGGACGGGGCTCGGACGGTTGGGAGATTGCCCGGCTGGTGGACACCAAGTGGCCCCGCGACAGGGTGGGCTGGACGGGCGTGGCCTTCACCTCGGCGGGTGGCTCGCAGAGCACGAAGTACGACGTGGAGGGCTCGCGGGTGGCGGAGCTGTTCTTCCTCGCCCAGCCCTCCAGCGGCTCCGTGCAGCTCTCCGTGGACGGCAGGCCGCTGCAGCGCATCCAGACGCGCGGCTTCTCCAAGACGAAGTCGGAGGCGGCCTTCGCGCGGGTGAATCTGCCCGAGGGCGCCAAGACGCTGACGCTCACCACGTCCGGCAAGGTGGAGCTGCACGGCGTGACGCTGGAGACGGGTACGCCGGGCGTCATCTACGACACGGTGGGACTGCTGGGCGGCATGGCGGAGGTGTACCTGCGCGCCCAGCCCGCGGCCTTCCGCGCGCAGCTTCGTCAGCGCAAGCCGGCCATGGTGGTGCTGATGGTCGGCGGCAACGAGGCGTTCTTCTTCTCGAGAGACCGCACCACGCTCGAAGAGGTGCGCGCGCAGATGAAGGAGCTGGTGTCGCGCGTGCGCGCCAACGTGCCGGACGCGGCGTGCCTGGTGATGTCGCCCATCGACGCGGGCGTGCGGACCATGGGCGGCGAGCTGGTGCCGCGCCGGGGCTCCAAGGAGGTCTCCGACATCTTCCGCGAGGAGGCGCGCCTGGGTGGCTGCGCCTTCTGGGACGCGTACACCGCCATGGGTGGCGAGGGCGCGGCGCTGCGGTGGCTGGAGGCCGGGCTGATGTTGGAGGACCTGGTGCATCCGCGCGCGAAGGGCTCCGATTTGCTGGGCCATCTCTTCGACCTCGCGCTCCAGCGCAGCTTCGCGAAGGTGCACGCGCCGCTGGTGCCGGTGGCGGACACACCGGGGTTGCAGGACGCGGACACCGCGCTGACGAAGACGTTCGACCGGCTGCGCCGCCGCGAGTCCGGCGAGGCCCTGCGCGTGGGCATCGCCCAGCTCGGCGCGTCGCATACCGCGTCGCACTACTTCACGGACGCGGTGCGCGGAGTGCTGACCAAGCGCTTCGGTGACGCGGGCCGGGGCTTCATCGCCGCGGGCAAGTCCTCCCCTCGCCTGGAGAACGCGCGCGTGGCCCGCGAGCTGGTGGGCGACTGGAAGGTGGAGGACGCGATGGAGGCCGAGCCCGGCGGACTGTGGGGCCTCACCGGCATCCGCGCCGTGGGCTCGCCGGGCGCGAAGCTGCGCATCCAGTTCTGCAAGGACTGCCCGAACGCGAAGGCTGCGACGACGGGGCGGCTGGACTTGTACGCGCTCGACGTGCCGGACGCGAAGGCGCCGGACATCCGCGTGGATGGCGAGGCCATGCCTCCGGACGCGCCGCTGCCGGAGCCGCTGTCCGCGCCGATGGTGCGCATCCGCTCCTTCCCCGTCACCGGCCCCTCGCACGAGGTGGAAGTCATCGCGCCGGAGGGCAGCGGCGTCACCGTGCTGGGCGCCGCGCTGGAGTACGACACGCCGGGCGTGGTGCTGGACGCGCTGGGGCTGCCCGGGGCCATGGCCTCCACGCTCGGAGGCATGGATGCGGCGGCGGTGGACGCGCAGCTCGCCTCGCGTCGGCCGGACCTGCTCGTCTTCTGGTACGGCACCAACGAGGCCGGCAAGGCGGACCTGAACGCGGCTGACGTCGCGAACGACTACCCCGCGCTCATTGCCCGGCTGCGCAAGGCCACCGGCAACGCCGAGTGCCTGCTGATGGGTCCCACGGACCGGCTGGCGCAGGACGCGAATGGCCGCTGGACGGAGGCGCCCGCGCTGGCGTCGGTGCTGGACACGCTGCCTCGGGTGGCTCGGGACGCGGGCTGCGCGTACTGGTCTCCGCGCGCGGCCATGGGTGGCGAGCGGGCGATGCTGCGCTGGCAGCGGGCCCGGCCGGTGCTGGGCCACGCGGATGGCGTGCACCTGACGCCGGAGGGCTACGAGCGACTGGCGGCGAGCTTCGCGCGCGACTTCCTGGCCGCGTACGAGCTGCGCAAGAAGACCGAGCCCACCGCGCGCATGGAGGGGAACTGACGTGCTGTCGCACAGCCTCCAATACCTCGTCTTCGTCATCGCGGTGTTCGCCCTGTACTGGGCGGTGCACCGTCACTACTGGCCGCGCCTGTTGGTGCTGCTGGTGGCCAGCGTCTATTTCTACGCGGCCTTCACGCCCTTCCCGCTCATCATCTTCCTCATCGGCGTCACGGTGGACCACCTGCTCGTCAAGGGGATGGGACGCGCGACGTCGCAGGGCGTGCGCAAGCTGTTCGTCACGCTGTCCATCGTGTCGAACCTGGGGTTGCTCGCGGGCTTCAAGTACCTGGAGCTTCTGCGCAAGACGGCGCTGGAGCTGGTGCCCGAGTCCTGGGGCCTCCACGTCCGCGAGACGCCGTTCAGTCTGATTCTGCCGCTGGGCCTGTCGTTCTTCGTCTTCCAGGCCATCAGCTACACGGTGGACGTGTACCGGGGGAAGGCCAGCTCCGAGCACTCGTTCATCGAGCACCTGCTGTACATGCTCTTCTTCCCTCGCGTGGTGAGCGGTCCCATCGTCCGCGCGTCGGAGCTCTTGGAGCGCTTCAAGGACGTGCCCACGCTGACGCCGGAGGAAGGCGGACAGGCGATGTTCCGCATCGCCGTGGGCCTGGTGAAGAAGCTGGTCATCGCGGACGTGCTGGGCAGCGGCATTGTCGACCCGGTGTTCGCCTCGCCGGACAAGTACGCGTCGGCCGAGTGCATCGTCGCGGCCATCGCCTACACCTTCGAGCTCTACTACGACTTCTCGGGCTACTCGGACATCGCGCTGGGTGTGGCGGCGCTGTTCGGCTTCAAGTTCCCGGAGAACTTCAACCGGCCCTATCTCGCGAAGAACCTGGGCGAGTTCTGGAACCGGTGGCACATGAGCCTGTCCACCTGGCTGCGGGACTACCTGTACCGGCCGCTGGGCGGCAACCGGGTGTCGAAGCCCCGGGTGTTGTTCAACCTGATGACGGTGATGGTGCTGGGCGGCCTGTGGCACGGCGCGGACTGGCGCTTCGCCGTCTGGGGCGGCGTGCACGGCGCGGTGCTGGGCCTGTCACGGTGCTGGGAGTGGTGGGTGGGCAAGCCGGAGAAGCCGGGTGTCCCTCGCATTGCCCTGGGCATCCTGGCCACGTTCACCATCGTCGTGCTGACGCGCGTGGTGTTCCGCGCGAAGACGATGACGCACGCGGGGGAGTTCTACGCGCGGATGATGGAGGGCGTGCCGGGCATCGCCAACGTCAGCCCGCTGGTGTGGGGCATGTTGGCGGCGGCGGTGTTCTTCCACGTGGTGCCGATGAAGCTCTACACGGTGGCGTCGGAGATGTTCGTCCGGATGCCGGTGCCGGTGCGCGCCGTGGCCCTGGTCGTCCTGGGCCTGGGCATCCGCCACCTGTCGGCCGTGGAGACGCGGCCGTACGTGTACCTTCAGTTCTAGCCGCGCGCCGTGAGCACGGCCTCCAGGCCGGGCACCTGCGCGAGCTGTCCCAGGAAGTCGCGGAGGATGCGCGCGGTGGCGCCCCAGATGACGTGGGTGCCGTACGTGTAGAAGTACAAGTCGCGCTCGGCGCCGAAGACCTCCTTGCGCTCCACGCGGAGGATGGCCGGGTCCAACAGGGCGACGAGTGGCACCTCCAGGATGAAGGCCACTTCCTCGGGACTGGGCTGGTACTTGCCGTCGCCCGGAATCACGCCGACGAAGGGCCGCACGCGGTACTGGGAGATGGTGGGCACCTCGTCCAGCATGCCCAGCACGCGCACGCCGCGCCGGTCGATGCCCAGCTCTTCTTCCGTCTCGCGCAGCGCGGTGTGCAGCGGCGTGAGGTCCTCCGCGTCGCGGCCTCCGCCCGGGAAGCTGTACTGGTTGGCGTGGGTGCGCAGGGTGGCCGGGCGTCGGGTGAAGACCACGTGCGGCACGCCGTCGCGCTCGAACAGCGGCACCAGCACGGAGGCCTCGCGCAGCACGAGCCCCGGCAGGTCCACGTTGCGAGCGGGACGCGCCGACAGCCGTGCCTCCACCCCCTGGAACAACGCCTCCACGCTCACGACGCCCGCCTCCAAACTAGTCGGTGATCTGCTTCTCGATTTGCTGCTTGCCCGGCTCGCGAGGCACGTCCAGGTTCTCCACGCCGGACAGCGGCTTGAGCACGCCCGCCTGCAGCAACCCGAGGAGCAGCAGACCGAGCGCCACGCGGTACACCACGAACACCAGCGTCGTGCGCGAGCGCAGGTAGTTCAACAACCATGCAATCGCCGCCATGCCCGAGGCGAACGCCACCAGGGTGCCGACCCAGAGCGACACGGCGCTGGGCCGCTCGGTGGCTTGCAGCAGGTGCTTCAGCTCGAAGATGCCCGCCAGCGACGTGGCGGGGATGGACAGCAGGAACGAGTAGCGCGCGGCGTCCTCGCGCTTGAGCCCCAGCGACAGGCCGCCGGTGAGCGTGGTGCCCGAACGTGATGCGCCGGGGATGAGCGCCAGCGCCTGCCACAGGCCGATGAGGATGCCGTCCTTCCACGTCATGTCGGCCAGCGTCCGCTTGTGCGAGGCGCGCTTCTCCACCACGAAGAGGATGATGGCCAGGATGATGAGGCTGCCGGAGATGACGTAGAGCGAGCGGAACTGCGTCTCGATGGCCTTCTTCAAGGCCAGCCCGCAGATGCCGATGGGCAGCGTTCCCACCAACACGAACCACGCCAGCCGGGACTCCACGGTGCCGAAGGGCTCGCGCTTCGCCAGGCCCCGGAAGAAGGCCGTCACCAGCGAGACGATGTCCTTGCGGAAGTAGATGAGCACCGCGGCGACCGTGCCCAACTGGATGACCGCCGAGTACGCGGCCCCCGGGTCCTTCCACCCGAACAGCTCCGGCGCGATGCGCAGGTGGGCGGTGGAGCTGATGGGCAAGAACTCGGTGAGACCCTGGACCAGTCCCAGGACGATGGCTTCAAGGAGGCTCATAGGCGCGGTCCCCGGATGTATGCCCGGACACCGCCGCCAGCAAGGGCGATCCTCCGGGTGTGTGGCGAGGCGAGCACGCGGCGTCCCCCTGGGCGCCCCGTCCAGGTAGGCTGAAGGGCGCGCCATGCCCCCTGCCCCTCCGTGCCCCTGCTGCTCTGGCCTGCGCTACCGCGAGTGCTGCGCCCCCTTCCACCGGGGCGAAGCCGAACCGCCGGACGCCGAGCGACTGATGCGCAGTCGCTACGCCGCCTTCGCCCAGCGCGAGCCGACGTACCTGTGGAAGACACTTCACCCCAGCCACCCGGACCGAGCTCGGCCCGAGGACGTGGTGGTGCGCGAGCTGCGCGCCTTCGCGCAGGCCCACCAGTTCCCCAAGCTGGTGGTGATGGACCGTCAGGCCCCCGACGCCGAGGGCACCGCGCAGGTGCTCTTCTTCGCGAAGGTGTTCGAGAAGGGCAAGGAGCGCTCCTTCGTGGAGCGGTCCGACTTCCGACACGATGGCACCGGCTGGCGCTACCTCTCCGGTGACACGCTCATGCTCAGCGAGCTGACCGTCCCTCCCGAGTCCCTCACGCTCGCGAACTTCCCGAAGTGAGTCCGGTCCGGGCCTGACTTCACGCTCCCACACGTCGACCGAGGCGCCAGATGCCTTCCTCCTCCCTGAAGCTGGACTCCCTGCTGGAGCCCGCGAACCGAGGCGACTGGAACGCCGTCCTCGACGGTCTGCTCGTGGCCTGGCGCGCCACGCCGAACACCGCGCTGGCCGACCGCATCGTCACCGTGGGGCAGAAGCTCTCCGCTGACATCCCTCCGCCCAAGGACTGGGATGCGCTCGCGAAGAAGCCCGACGCGGCGAAGCTCACGACGCTGCTGGCCGCGTTGCTCGACAAGGGCTCGGTGAAGGGGCGGGGCCGGCTGGAGACGCTCGCGGACTGGCCCGAGGACCCGCGCATCGACCGCTGGGTCGCGAGCCGGTTCGTGGACCCGCCGTTCACCAGCTCCGGGGCCCGTCCGTTCTGGACACGACTGGCCCCCCTGGCGCGCCGCATTCGCGATGCCCAGGCCGCGAGCGCGATGCTGAAGGCGCGCGCGGCCTACGACAAGCAGGAGGACTTCGAGGCGTTCCTCGCCGGCCACGTCGACCGGATTCGCGTCCAGCTCAAGGCCGCGAAGGACGCCGGGCTTCACGCCGACGACGTGAAGGTCCTCACCCAGCTCGACGCGGCCCACCAGGAGGCCGCGCCACCGAAGCCCCGGAACGCCGCGGACGCGGAGACCCTGCTGGCCCAGGTGCTCGCGAAGCCCGAGGACGAAGAGGCTCGCGCGGTGCTGGCCGACGTGCTGTTGGAGCAGGGCCACCCTCGCGGCGAGCTCATCGCACTCCAGCTCGAGGCCACCCGGCGGCCCCTCACCGCCGCCGAGCACAAGCGCGAGCGGGAGCTGCTCAAGAGCGCTCGAAAGGAGCTTCTCGGCCCGCTCGACGAAGCGCTCAAGCCCGACTGCGTCTTCACGCGAGGTTTCCTGTCCCACGCCGCGCTGAAGCAGGGCAACGCGCGCTCCATCCAGAGCGCCCTCGAGAAGGTGGCGGGCCATCCCCTCTGGGCCACGGTGGAGCATCTGGAAGGTGGCGGTGACTACGACATCACCACTCACCCGGTGATGAAGTCGCTGCGCTCGCTGGCTAACAGCGACGTGGGGCTCCGGGATCTGGCGAAGAGGCCTCGGCTTGAGTCCCTGGCGGTGCGTGGCGCCGTGGATGCCTGGACGGAGCTGGGCCAGGACCCCAGCGCGTTCACCTCGCTGCGCCACCTGGACCTCTTCCTCTTCCCCGGGTGGGTCTCTGGTTTCCTGGCGACACCGCTCGTGTCCCGGCTGGAGCGACTCCAGGTCCGCATCTACGTGAGCGCCCAGGTCTCATCGACGGAGCTGGAGTTCCTCTCGCTCGTGCCGACGCTGAAAGTCCCTGACGTCACCTTCCGACTGGTGCGCAACGACTCCAAGGACTGGAGCTGCGGCTTCCGCTTCTTGCGCGAGCCGAATGGCAAGCACGCGGTCCACGTCTTCACCACGACGATGAACGAGCCCTATGAGCATCTCGTGCGCGACGACCTCCTCGCCGGACTCGAGCGGATTGAGCGACTCCAGCGCTCGAAGCTCACCCTGGCCCATCGGCTTCGCTCGGACGTGAAGGCCGACGTCGAGCAACGTGTCAGGGCGCTCGGCGGAACGCTCGAGACCTGACGCACCCGCGAGGAACTACGACGAGACCCGGCGTGACGACGTCTCCGGGTCTCGTCACTTCACTCGCGACTCAGCAGGTAGCCACAAGTTCCGAGACGAATGCGGGGGCCCTGCCTGCTTCCGCGCTGCCCCTGATTCGCTCAGGAACATTGGCGACCTGCTTAGCGAGGCACCGTGGTTCCGGACGGCGACGGCTTGGCGGCGGGCGCCGGGTCGCTGGTGTCATCGACGGCGTTGGCGGTCCTCCAGGCGAGCGCCGCGAAGCCATCCGGCACCGCCCCCCCTTCGTCCTCCGGATCCGGCGGCGGCTTGTCCCCAATCTCATCCGACTGGTTGGTGCAGGGGTCATACGGCGGTGGCGCGCTCTGCTCCTCGCCTCCGCCCTGCTGGCCCTGCTGCGGGTTGGGGTTCGTGTCGACGGCGCCCGTCCCCACGGAGCCCTCGCCCCGGACCTTCACCGGCGCGGTGAACGTCGTCGTCGGGATGCCCTTGCGGTGGACCTGCGCGAGGAACGCCTCGCTGGAGACGCGGTCACCCGATACGGCGTACGCGAAGGTCTTCTTGCCGGGGTTGACGCCCAGCGCGAGGAACTTGCCCGTGCTGGGGCACATTCCGATGACCATCTGGGTGGCGCCCTCGGGCAACTGTGCGCCGGGCGGCAGGCGTTGGACCTTGGGAGCCTTCGGCATCGGACCGGGCTCGGGGCACGACGGACTCGGCGTCGGTCGCGAGCCCAGCGTGCGGCATCCCGTCACCGCACCCACCAGCACCAGGCACATCATCCACTTGTTCATGTTCCTCATCGTCTTCCCCCTCCACTTGAACCAGGCGGGCCCATCCCGCCCTCATTCAAAAACCAGGACGGAGCGCACCCAGCTTCGCGGGTCTCGCTGCATCCACGTCATCCGCACGTCTCGCAGTGCGTTCGCCGCGCGCTCTCCGCGCTGAATCCGCTCGCGCACCGCATTGAAGAAAGGTCCCGCTTCCGCATCGGGCACATCCACCGTCGCCGCGAGCACCGTGCGCGCCCCCGCGTCCAGGAAGGCCACGGGCAGGCTGAAGCGCTCATACGTCCAGGTGGTGCCGTGCGCGGCTCGGCACGCGGCCAGGATGACCAGGGGCTGGCCTCGCAGCTTCGTCGCGCGCACCTCGCCCGCGGTGAGCGCGTAGCGGCCACCCGCCTCGGGGGACAGCACCAACAGCGACGCCTCGGACACATCCGGGTTCATCAGGCCGTGGGCGTGGACCTCGATTTGCGAGGCGTCCGCCATCGCCTCCAGCACGCGAGAAGGCGTGGCCTGACGCCCCAGCAACATCGTGGCGTCATCCCCGGGCAGCCCCGCCCATCCACCGAGCGCGGGCAGCCCCAACGACGTGGGCGCCTGCACCTCCGCCACCACCAGCCGACGCCCCGTGCCCACCGCCGGCACGGCCGGCTGAGGCCTCACCCCGTGGTAGGCCCACGCCAGGTCCTCGGGCAGCAACCCCGCGCGACCATGTAGCGGGGGACGCGCCACCACCTCCACCGTCGGGCACGCCCGCAGCATCGCCGTCACCGACTCGGGAACCAGCCCCTGAAGCTCTTCATCCAGCGGAGTGCGGCGACTCGCTTCGTGGTGCTCCACGAGCCGGCCATCCGGGCCACGCGCCAGCACCAGCGTCCGCTCGACATCCACGGTGACGGCGAGGACACACTGCCCTGGAAGCGCGCCGCCCAGCTCCTCGCCGAAGAGCTGGAACGCCTTCTCGGCCTCTCCCGCCCGGGCCGCCGCGAAGAGCAGCGACGTGTAGCTGTAGGCGCGGGCCTTGCGCGCATCGACGCTGGTGGCCGGAAGGCGCCGCGCTTCGTCGATGGACTGCCGGAGCAACGCCTCGCCGCGCACCCTGTCCTGCTCCACCAGGAAACGACCCTCGATGTGCGTGAGCAGCGCGGCCTCGCCCGGGGTGAGCGAGTGCTGCTGACGCCGCTCCGACATGCCCGCCACCAGTCGCGCGTCCTGCTCCGGGTCCGGCTTCAGCCGCGCCAGGTCCGCCAGCGTCTTCGCCCCCGAGAGAAGCAAGGGCGTCTTGCAGGACAACGCCTCCCGCATGCGCTCCCGGGCCTGCTCCACGGAGAAGGTCCCCAGCAAGGCCAGCGCGTCATTCGAGCGGACGAAGTGGCGGATGGTGCAGTCGTCGGGACGCTGCGCGAGCGCTTCCTCCAGGTAGGCCCGCGCCTGAGCGGCGTCACCCTGGTAGCGGGCGAGCTGCCCGAGTTGGAGGAGGAGCTGCGTCTCGCCAAACCTCGGGTCCGTGCGGTAGAGGGCGCGCGCGGCCTGGAGGTGACGGTGGGACTCCGTCAGCCGGTGGAGCTGCCGATACAGGTCCCCCAGGTCCGCTTCAATCGGGATGCAGCGGTAGCCGAAGGGATGCTGCTGGCAGAGCGCGGCGGCGCTCAGGAGGTGTTGTTCCGCCTGGAGCAGCTCTCCTCGGGAGATGGCCACGTTGGCGCGCTCGTGCTCCAGCAGGAGCGTGAACCACGGGTCTCCAAGCCGCGCGATGAGCGGCGCGAGCTCCTCCAGCCGCTCCCCCACCTTCTCCTCGCGCACCAACGCGCCCAGATACAGGTCCATCTCGCCCGCGTCCCGCAGCTCCTCCAGGAACGCGGCGAGTCCACCGGCGACGTCATGCGTGCGGTACAGCTCCAGGTAGCGCCGGGCCAGGGGCGCGCGGACCTGGAAGTCGCGTCCGCTCGCCCTGTGGATGGCATCTCCCAGCGCCGTGCCGCCAGCGCGCGCATCCAGGACCGCGGCCATCGGCTCCAGCGCGCGCAGCCGCTCCACCGAGGGCGCCGCGCGAATGGCCTCGTACAGGTACATGCGGAACATGCCTGGGTAGGCACGGAGGACCTCGGCGGACACGGGCTCGCCCTGCATCACGAGCGCATGTCCCCG
>Ga0126314_10001121_pt1 | contig 12684 bp, 13 predicted proteins | sample Plot105B_FD_92535 | JGI IMG/M metagenome (GOLD analysis project Ga0126314, IMG submission 92535) | Serpentine soil microbial communities from UC McLaughlin Reserve, CA, USA - Plot105B | ecosystem: Environmental > Terrestrial > Soil > Grasslands | place: USA: UC McLaughlin Reserve, Lake County...
CCGCCCAGGTCGCCAAGACCGAGCGCGGGCCCAAACTGGTCGAGGAGCTCGTTCACGAGCTGCTCCGCGTCCGCGCTCATCACCACCGAGCCCTTGGCACCGGGCACGGCGACCGGCTGCTCGCCGGCAAGCTTGCTCGCCTGGACGGGATCGTTGGCCACCACGAGCGCGTCGTCGACCACGCCGAACACGACCGCATCGCCGTCGGGCTGCGAGAGCGCGTAGAAGTCATTGCTTCCCCTCGGCTTCGAGAGGCCCACGGTGCCGAGGCCGGCGCCCTCGGCGAAGCTCGGCAGGACGTCGGCAACCTTCACCAGCTTGCGCTTGAACGCCTGCGGATCCTTCAGCTCGGCACGAACGCCGAACTTGCCTTCTATGGAAACGGTTGAGGAGACGCTCCCGGTGAGCTGCCCGATCAGGTCGTCGTCCAAGCTCACCCCGAGCTGCCTGTCGATCGTCTGCTTGGCCCTTGCGTAGTCACCGAAGCCCGCCGGGTCCGCAGCCTGGCCCGCGTTCTCGGCGAACTTCACGATGTGTGCGAGGTCGCGGATGCCGAGCCCGATCTCACCCTCGCGCTTGATCACGTCGGGCGGCTCGTCACCCGGAGCGATCGGCAGGTCCGCGTCGCTGAGGTCACCCTCGGTGCGAAGGCGAAAGTCGATGTCGATGCCCTCGCTCTTCGCGACGACGGATACCCCGAGGGTGCGGAGCGCGTCGATCCACTTGATGTTGCGCGCGGTGCCGGTGCTTGGATCGTTCTTGAGCAGCGCCTCCACGTCGGCGTACACGCGCGCGAGCGGGCTCTCCGGGAGGCCGTCGAGACCTTCGTTGAAGGTGTCCTCGTCGAGGTGATCGTCACCGTCGGCTCGCTTCAGCGCTTGAGTGAGCTGCTGCCGGTCCCCGGCCAGGACGAGCGTGTCGTCCTCGACCGCGAAGACGGTTCCTTCGTTCTCGTACAGCGTGGCGCCTGACTCCTCGCCGAGCTTGCTCGGCTTGGTCTTGTCCACCAACCGCTCGAGCGCGTCTTTGTCCTTTGCCTCGATCGCCGCCACGAAGTGGCTGCCGCCGGAGTCGCTGAAGGACGCGGCGTCGGGCACGCCGACGACGAACGGGTTGCCGAGCGCGGGCTTCACGTCGTCGTTGTAACTCACCCCGCCGGCCGACTGCTCGAGCTGCTGGCGCAGACTGCCCTGGACCTGCTCGCCGAACGGGAACTTCTTGACCAGCGCCCGAAGTGCCTTGTACTGGTCGCCGTCGACGTCCGTGTCGATCGCCACGGCGAACGGGGCGTCCTTCGGCAGGTAGGAGAGTGCCGAATCGAGCCCGCTGCCGGAGTCGTCGTCCCCGCAGCCGGCGATCAGCAGAGCGAGCACGACGAGTGGGATCGCAAGCAGGCGTCGCATGGCGGCGCCGGAGTCTAGTGGCGCGAGATTCGAACTCCGTCGAGGAACAGGTCGAGCTGGCGGCGCCAGTCGTAGGGCATCGCACCGCACGCGTCGGCGGCCATCATGCTGCCGAGACCACACATCAAGGTACGGATGTCGTCGACCTCGAAGTCCTCGCGCAGGACGCCCGCCTCCTTGGCGCGTGCGATCACCACGCCCCAGGCCTCCCTGAGCTCGCGGACCGCGGGCCCCGCGCGCACCATCGCCTCGGGCGTGGCCGCGAACGGCATTCGCTGGTGGGCCGCGTCGCGGGCCATGACGTCGGTCTGCTCGCGCAGGCCGCCCTCGAAGGCCGCCCACGGATCGCTCTCCTCCTCAAACTTGCGCCGCACCCGCTCGGCGAACTCCGAGAGCTTCACGTGGATCAGCTCGCCGACCAGCATCTCCTTGGTGGTGAAGTGGCGGTAGAGCGTGCCGACGCCCACGCCGGCCCGGCGCGCGATGTCGTCCATCTGCGCGTCCTCGCCGTGCTCGGTGAACGCCTCGCGGGCAGCGTCGAGGATGAGCTGCCGGTTGCGAAGCGCGTCGGCGCGCATGATCGTGGCCATCGTGTGAAGAGCCTAGCGTGAAACTTGACAACCGGAACCATCGTTCCGTATATTTCCGAGCGAACCGGAACCCGTATTCCGTTTAGTGAGGAACCGCACATGAGCCCAGCAGATAGTGCCCGCGCGAAGAACTTCGTCCTGGCCCTGCTCGCGATGGCGCAGTTCGTCGTCGTCCTCGATGCATCGATCGTCAACGTCGCGCTCCCGTCGATCGGCCGCGCCCTCGACTTTGCCCAGGACGACCTGTCCTGGGTCGTGAACGCGTACACGCTCGTGTTCGGCGGGTTCCTGCTGCTGGGCGGGCGGCTCGCCGACCTGCTCGGCAGGCGGCGGATGTTCGTCTACGGAATGTGGCTGTTCGCGCTCGCCTCGCTGCTCGGCGGCCTGGCTCAGAGCGACGTGTGGCTGATCGCCGCCCGCGCCGTGCAGGGCCTGGGCGCAGCTCTCATCTCGCCGGCCGCGCTTGCGATTCTCACCACCACCTTTGCTGAGGGAACTGAGCGCAACAAGGCACTCGGAGTCTGGGGCGCCGTGGCCGGGTCTGGCGGTGCCGTCGGCGTGCTGCTGGGCGGCATGCTCACCGAGTGGGCGGGCTGGGAGTGGGTCCTGTTCGTGAATGTTCCGATCGGCATCGCGGCCGCCCTGATTGCTCCGCGGCTCCTGGGCGAGAGCCGGGACGAGTCAAGCCCATCGTTCGACATCGCCGGCGCGGTCTCCGTGACCGCAGGCCTCGCGCTGCTCGTCTACACGCTCGTCGACGCGAACGACGCAGGCTGGGGCTCGACCCAGACGCTCGTGCTTGGCGCGCTGTCGCTGGTGCTCCTCGCCGCCTTTGTGCTCGTCGAGCGGCGCCGGCGCTACCCGCTCGTGCCGTTCTCGATCTTCCGGCTGCGCACCCTGCGCGGCGCGAACGTGATCGGGCTGCTGCTGGGCATGTCGCTGTTCGCGATGTTCTTCTTCATCTCGCTGTACATGCAACAGGTGCTCGGCTACGACCCGCTCAAGGCGGGGCTGGCCTACCTGCCGCTCGCCGGGCTGATCATCGTCTCGGCGGGCGGGGCGTCCCAGCTCGTCGCACGGTTCGGGTTCAAGCCGGTGCTGATCGCGGGGATGCTGTTCACGGCGGCAGGGCTGCTCTGGTTCGGCCAGGTGAGCGCCCCGGGCGGCACCTACGTCGGCGACGTCCTGTTCCCGTCGATGCTCGCCGCGGTCGGCCTTGGCCTCGCGTTCGTGCCGGTCACGATTGCGTCGGTCACGGGCACGAAGCCCTCGGAGGCCGGGCTCGCATCAGGGCTGATCAACACCTCTCAGCAGGTGGGTGGTGCGCTCGGCCTCGCGATCCTCGCGACGATCTCGAGCGGGCGCACCGACGATGTCTTCGCCGCAGGTGAGCACAGCCGCGCCGTGGCGCTGACCGAGGGCTTCCAGGACGCCTTCCTCGCCGGCGCCGGGTTGGCGGTCCTCGGCGCCGTGCTCGCTGCGTTGCTGATCAGCTCGAGGGACAGCCGCGAGCTGGCCGAGGCGGCGCGACGCGGCGAGGTCGCGCCGGTCCCAGCCTAGCCCGCGGTCAACGGCACTGCTCGATGCCCTCGGGGGTCAGCCGGGCGCGGCCGAGGGCGCCACCTCGTAGTGGGCGACGCTCGACTCGCCGATCAGGTAGCGCTCATCCTCGGGATAGAGAACTGCCTCGATGTCCTCCAGGTCCGGGCGATCATCGGGCCTCTTCCTCTTCCGCCGGGTTCAGTCGACGGCAGACCAGTTTTGCGGACCGAAGCTGCAGCGCACGACCTTCCCGTTCGGTTTCGTGGCCTTCGCCTTGCCCGCGACCGTGCCGGTGACCTTGGCGTCTGTGAGCGTCCCCTTCAGGTTCTGGGTCTCCACGTAGCGGATTCCCTCCTCCCGATAGCGATCGACAACCCTCCTTGCGAACGTGCCGTCCGCGGCGATGACAACCGGCTGCCCGTACTCGGCGCCGGTGAAGACCGTGCTCGCGTAGGGCCGCTTGTCGGAGCAGCGCTTCCTGGGCGCCTCCCACGGAACCTCGACGGCGAGGATCACCCGCCGGGACTGGTCAAGCCGAAGCCAGACCGACTCGACGTTCCGCAGGCCTCCATAGGTCAGGCCGGGCTCTCCTGTCTGCGAGGACTGCCCCGACGAGTTGCTGAAGCCGCCGAAAGCAGCTACGCCGAGGCTGGTCAGCAGCGCGCCGAGGGCCAGTCGCTTGCCGAACATGCGGGTCTCCTTTGCCTTGGGGGAGCAACCCTTCCGTGATCCAGGCTAAGACCCCTCAGCGTAGGACGCCAGCTACGATCGAAAAATGGTGCCCGAGGCCGAGCTCGAGGAGACCGAGGCGGGGCTCGTGCCCGCGACAGCGGGCTGGTTCGTGATGAACGCGCGCGATGCGCGTTGGCGCGACCAGCCCGGACGAGGGCACAGCCTGCCGCTTACCGGCGCCGACGAGTACGAGGCCGAGACGTTCTTCCCGATGCTCGGAATGGCGATCCGAGTCGTGAACCGCGGGGAGCCGACCGACACGTACCACTGGGAGACCGAGCAGGAGGATTTCCTCGTCCTCTCGGGCGAGGCGCTCCTGATCGTCGAGGGCCAGGAGCGCCGACTGAAGCAGTGGGACTTCGTGCACTGCCCGCCGGAGACCAAGCACGCTTTCGCGGGCGCCGGCGACGGACCTTGCGTGCTCCTGTGCGCGAGCTCGCGGGAGTTCCAGAAGGACGGCCCCTGGGGCTTCTACTGCGCCGACGAGACGGCCGCGCGCCACAACGCGAGCTCGCCCGAGGACACGCAGGACGGAGCGCTGGCGTACGCCCGCTTCGGGGAACCGAAGCCAACCCGCTACCGCGACGGGCTGCTCCCGGACGGCTAGAAAGCCGGCGAGGGCGAAGCCCTCGCCATGTGCCGAGCGAGGCGCCCGCCTGGCAAGGAAGAGGTTCGCGACGCGTGCTGCGGACGCGAGCGAACCGATGAGGCCGCCAGGCGATGCGCCGCAGCCGGCAGATGGCGAGGGCCGGAATCGAACCGGCGACACCACGATTTTGAGTCGTGGATCGTGGTGCAACAGCCCGGCACGGTCCGGCGAAATGTCCCTGCAAATCACGGCTATCGGCGCCTACGGTCCATCACGCTATGCCGGGCTGGTGCGGGCTCGTGGACGCCAGGTGGACGTCGCGCGGACTGCTCCGCGACAACACCGAAGTCCAGAGGCTAACGAGACGATCCGGCAGCGCTGGTGGGTGACTTCGGGAGACTCGATAGCGCGTACGACCGGGAGCTTGACGTTTGCAAAACCCGCGTCGCGATCCCGCCCACCAAGGCGCTGGCGGGTGAGGGAGCTAGACCGCCCCGCTCGTTTGCAGGACTACGCCCACGATTCCGGACCCAAGCACGACGGCAACGACGGTGAGCTTGCCGTGCCAGCGGTTGAGGGCGACGAACGCCGCCATGGCAAGCACGGCGGTCGGCGCGTCGACGATGCTGGTGTCGAGGATCTCGACCGTAACGGCGGCGATCAACCCTATGACGGTGCCGGCCACGCCGAGCAGGAATGGTCGGACGCGCGGGTTTTCGGCGATCGCCACGAGCCAGCGGTGGAAGAAGATCGGGAAGACGAACGCGGGCAGGAAGATGCCGAGCGTCATCGCGAGCCCGCCGCCGAGGCCGTCGGCGAGGTACCCCACGAAGGTCGAGAAGATGATCAGCGGCGCAGGCAGGACGCCGCTCATCGCGAGCCCGTCGACGAACTCGGCGTCGGTGAGCCAGTGCTGGGCGTCGACCGCCGCGTCGTGGAAGGTAGGGGATCACCGTGAATGCCCCGCCGAACGTCACGAGACCCGCCTTCAGGCCCTCCCATTAGCCGAGATCGTCCATCGCTCGCGCGAGTCGGCCATCGCCGCATCCGACCTCGAGCACCCGGGAAGGAGCGGGTGGCAGTTGGGCTGTCACAAATTCGAGGACGTCCACCTCAGGGCGACATCATCGAGCAGCGCGCCAACCTGATGTACTGACTCGCATGGGCGAGGCGGACGTCGAGGCGCTCGAGCGTGGGTACGCCGCTCTAAATCGCGGTGACCTGTCGGTCGTGCTCGACTTGCTCGATCCGGACATCGAGTGGCACGAGCCGGGTCCAAGTCCCGAGGCGGGCACGCACCGCGGACGCGACAGTTTCGCGCGCTTCTTTCGAGGCTGGCTCGAGAGCTTTGAAGGGTTCCGGGTCGAGCCCGAACGGGTCGTCCAGCGCGGCGACCAGCTCATGGCGATAGTACGACAGACCGGGGCGGGCGGTCCAGCGGCGTGCAGGTCGAGACGCGCCTCGCGCACGTGTGGACCGTTTCGAACGGCAAGGCCGTTCGTTGGGAAGCAGTGACGGAGCCCGAGGCGGTCGTGGACGATGGCGGCTAGCGGTCCGACGGACCTGGCGCGTCATGCGCTCGAGCGGGTCTGCTCGGGCAGCGACCCGTCCGCCGCGGTCGGCGTCTACAGCCCCGACTTTCACGATCACGTCAACGCCGGCGAGTACCGCGGCTACGACGGGATCCGGCAGTCGCTTGGCCTCTACCAGCTCGTCTTCAGCGACGGCGACCTGAGCATCCGCGCCGAGGATCAGGTCAGCGAAGGCGAGCGCGTCGCTTCGCGCTGGGTTGCCAAAGGCCATAACCGCGGCCGCGCGATCAGGATCTGGGGGATCGTGATCAGCCGCATCGAGGACGGCGAGATCGCCGAGGACTGGGCCGCCTCGGATAACTTGGACCTGATCCGCCAGCTCGGCCCGTGGCGCATTCTGCTGCTGGGCTTAGCCCGGCTGCGAAACGGGCGCCGGTGACTGCCGCAACCGTGTCATGCGAGCTGCGCCCGCTCCCGCTCGGCGAGAGCCCGCGCGCCCGGCATGTCGCATATCACCCACAGCCCGGATGCGGCGGTTAGCGCCGCGATGAGCGCGATCGCGCCGCTGTAGTCGATCGCGTCGGCGGCGAGACCGGCGATCAGGCCGCCGGCGACGTAGCCCATGTCGCGCCAGAAGCGGTAGATGCCGACCGCCGGCGCGCGCGCCACAGGGGCGACCGCATCCGAGATCGCGGCGATGAGGGTCGGGTAGACGAGCGCAGTGCCGATGCCGAGCCCAACCGCGGCGACGGCAGCGGCCGCAACTGCGCCATCGGACGCGGCGAGAAGGGCGAGCGCGGCCGCTTGCAGGAGCATGCCGGCGGCGATCAGCGGCTTGCGGCCCACGCGGTCGGACCAGTGGCCGGTCGAGATCTGCGCCGCACCCCAAACGCCCGGGTAGAGACCGGCGACCAACCCGATCTCGGAGGCGGAGGCTCCGTGGGCGGCGAGCAAGAGCGGCACGGCGCCCCAGACGAGCGCGTCGTTGAGGTTGTTCGTGAAGCCCGCCTGTGAGCACGACCTGAGGGCAGGGTCGCGGAAGGTGGCCTCGGCGAAGGCGCGGCGAAGCGGCGGCGGGCCGTCCTCGGGTCGCGCAGCGCTCGCCTGCTCGAGCGCGGCGTGCTCGCCGGTGTCGCGCACGAACAGGACGCACAGGGCGAGCGCGGCGAGCGCGACGACGGCGCCGCCGGCGACAAGCACGTCGCGCGCCGCGTACTCGGACGCGAGCCAGCCGCTCACCACCGCCGCGAGCGCGACACCGCCATAGCCGGCCGACTCGTTCAGCCCGAGCGCGAGCCCGCGCCGCTTCGGCCCGACGAGATCGATCTTCATGACGACCGTCATCGACCAGGCGAGACCCTGGTTCACGCCCAGCAGTACGTTGGCCGCGACCACCCAGCCCCAGTTCGGCGCTACGGCGATCAGCAGCGGGACCGGGAGTGCGAGCGCCCAGCCGAGGATGAGCAGCCGGCGGCGGCCGAGCCGCTGGGCGAACGCGCCGGCGCCCAGGTTGGTGAACGCCTTCGCGAGGCCGAAGGCGACGATGAACGAAAGCAGCGCAGCGCTCGATCCCAGTCCGAAATCCTGCTCTCCGATCAGCGGCAGGGTCGAGCGCTCGAGGCCGACCATCGCGCCCACGAACGCGTTGATCGCGACCAGCAGCGAGAACTGCGCGAGGTTCTGGCGGAGGCCGAGCTGGGCCATCCGCGAGCCGCCCGAGGATCGGCTCACGGCGCTACTTCTGGACCTGCCTCTGGACGTACATGAAGAGCAAGGCCCAGACGATGTCGGTGGCGATCAGCACGCCTCGATGCGTTTTCGAGAGCGCGTCCATGGTCAGCTCTCGGTCGCCGGCGACGCCGTCAGGCCGGCCTCGATGCGTCCAGCCCGATTGGCCGCGATGATCTCTGCCTGCTGCGGGGGCGCCGGTGGGATGTCCTTCACGAGCGCGCCGGCGAAGGCGTTCTCGGAGTCGAACTGGAGCGCATTGTTGTGGCGGCGCTCGAACCCGATCGTGGAGGCGGGGTTGGCCGACAGTCCACGGCCGCAGACGGAGCCCGAGTAGTGCGCCGGGTAGAGCAGCAGGTCATCCGGCAGGCTCAGCAGCCGCTTGGTGAGCGAGCGGTACAGCGTCCGCGCCATCGTCTCCACGGTTTGGTCGCCATGGGCGTGCAGGTCCGGCCGGCCCGCGTCGCCGACCAAGAGCGCGTCACCGGTCAGCACGAACCAGGGCTCCTTGCCGCGCGTATGGTCCGTGACCAGGTACGCGTGGTGGGCGCTCGCGTGGCCCGGTGTGGCGATCGCCTGTAGCGCGGTGTTGCCGAGCTCGACGGTGTCGCCGTCGGCGAGCGGAGCGTGGTCGAACTCGACCCCGGCGCCCTCGGGGAGATACGCGACGGCGCCGGTCCGCTCGACCAGCTCAGGCAGCCCGGAGACATGGTCCGCCTGCACATGCGTCTCCAGCACGGCAACGATCGTGATTCCCTGGTCCTCGGCGATGCGCACGTACTCGTCCACGAGGTCGGCGTGCGGGTCGACGATGGCGAAGCGGGCCTTTGTCTTGCAGCCGAACAGATACGACGCGCACGCGGAGCTGTCGTTCAGAAGCTGTCGGAAGAACATGCTTGCGAAATTATCAAGAGTTCGCTTGAATAGCAAAGAATGAGTTCGCCTGGATCCAAGGACGCGTTGTTCGAGGCGATCGCGGTGATGGGCAAGGCCTTTGCGAGCCCGCGCCGGCTCGAGCTGATCGACCTGCTCGCACAGGGGCCGCGCAGCGTCGACGAGCTGGCGCGCGCGAGCGGCCAGTCGATCGCGAATGCCTCACAGCACCTTCAGGCGCTGCACGCGGCGGGTGTCGTGACTCGCGAGCGCGATGGCACACGCGTCAACTACTCCCTCCCCGGTCAGGACGTGCTGCAGCTGTGGCTCGAGCTCCGCGACGCCTCCGCAACCCGCATCGCGGAGGTCGAGCGAGCCGCGCGCAACTACCTCGGCGACGAGGTGGAGGCGATCAGCCGCGACGAGCTGCTCAAGCGGCTTCGTCGCACCGACGTCGTGCTGGTCGACGTGCGCCCGGCGGAGGAGTTCGACGCCGGCCACATCGACGGCGCTCTCTCAATCCCGCTCGATGAGCTTGACGAGCGGCTCGCCGAACTGCCACCGGGCAGCGAGATCGTCGCCTACTGCCGCGGTGCCTTCTGCGCCTACGCCCACGAGGCCGTCCGCACGCTCCGCGCGGAGGGGCGCTCCGCACGACGGCTCGAAGGGGGCTGGCCCGAATGGCAGCTCGCGGAGCATGCGCTGACTTGATCCCAACCGGACGGAGAATCGCCATGAGCACGACCCCCGCAAGAACGCTCGACACACAGGAGCTCGAGCAGCGCGTCAGGCAGATGTACCAGGAGGTTGCGCTCGAACCTGAGCGCGAGTTCCACTTCGAGACGGGCCGCGCCCTAGCCGAACGGCTTGGCTACCCGCCTGCGGATCTCGACTGCATCCCGGCGGCCGCGATCGACTCGTTCGCGGGCGTCGGCCGCTTCCTTGACCTTGCGAACATCGGCCCGGGCGACACGGTGCTTGACCTCGGCAGCGGCTCCGGCATGGACAGTTTCCTCGCGTCGCTCGCAGCCGGCCCCGACGGTCGTGTGATCGGCGTCGACATGACCGACGAGCAGCTCGCCAAGGCGACACTCCTTGCGGCCGAGGCCGGCATTGAGAACGCCGAATTCCGCAGCGGCTACATCGAGGAGCCGCCCGTGGAGGTTGACAGCGTCGACTGCGTCATCTCGAACGGGGTGATCAACCTTTCGCCGGACAAGGCCGCGGTCTTCGCCGCTGTCGCGAGCGCGCTGCGCCCCGGCGGAAGGCTGGCACTGGCCGACATCGTCTCGACCGAGCAGCTGCCCGAGGGCGTCACCTGCGACGCCTCGCTCTGGGCGGCGTGCATCGGCGGCGCGATGCAGCGCGACCGCTACCGCGAGGCGATCGAGGGTGCGGGCCTCCAGATCGTCGAGTGGCGCGAGAACCCGCAGTACCGCTTCGTGTCAGAGCGCGCCGACAACGCGGTGCGCAAATACGGCGTCACGAGCATCTCGCTGCTCGCGCGCCACCCCGAGTAGGAAGTGCTCTAGCGTGCAGCGGTCGAGCACCCAGCAGACGTTCATCGAGGCGCCAGTCGAGAGCGTCTGGGAGCTGGTGGGCGACCCGAACCGCCATCCGGAGTGGTGGCCGGAGATGCTCGAGATCGAGTGTGCGGACCTCAAAGAGGGCTGCCGCTACCGCGGTGTCGTCAAAGGCCCATTCGGGGCCGCGGCGCATGACCTGGTCGTCGATCGCTTCGAGGACTGCCGCGAGGTCTCGATCTTCTGCGACGGCACCGGCGTAACCACACGCTTCGTTCTCACCGACGCTCAGGGTGGCACGTTCGTAGAGGGCTGCTTCACGATCGAGCCGAACAGCATCGGCATGAAGGTGCTCGGCGCAGTCACCGGACGGCGCTTCATGCACTCATGGCTGGAGAGCTCGCTTGAGAACCTGAGAAGCGCAGCAGCGCCTCAGCCGGCGGCCGCGAGGCGTCGTTTGACACCCACACCGCCTGCTTGATAGCCCGCCCGTCCACCGCCGGCGTGGGTTGCGCGTGCTGGAGACGGCGATGCCGCGTGCGGCCGCGTAGGACGGCGCGAGCTTGACCAACGTGGCGATGAAGCACTCGTCGCCAAGGTCACCGGGCACGCGCCCGAACTACGTGCTGGCCGCGGCGTCACGAGATTTGCGAGCGACAACGCGTTCGACGATCTCCCACTTCAATCGCTCTACCCTCTCGATCTCGAACCCGACGCTCCCGAGATAATCCAAGGGTCTCGCACGAGGTGGTCTGCGGCGAAGCGGACGGCGAGCGGGTCGAGCGCCCTTTGCACCGCGCGCACGGGAAGCGATGGCTGCGCACGTTTTCGAGCAACACCAGCCGCGCTCCGGAGCGGAGCACGCGATGAGCGTCGGTCACGGCCCGACGGTCATCCGGGATCGTGCAGAGGCCGAAACGTGATGATCACGGTCGAAGCTCTGGTCCTCGACTCAAGCGCCTGCGCGTCACCGGCCCGCAGGTCGACGTCGCGCCCGAGTTCGTCGTCCCGCTTCTTGCCGATCTCCAGCATCTGTGGGCTGAGCTCGATCCCGGTCAAGCGGGCGTCGGAGGGGTAGTAGGGCAGGTTGCGCCCGGTTCCGACCGCGAGTTCGAGGACGTCCCCCCTGACGCGTGAGCATGCCCACTCCCGCCCGCCCGCGAACCGGACCCGCTCAAAAACCCCATTTGAGGGTCTTAGCGGGCGCCCGAAACGTCGTGGACGCCTCGTGGGCGCCGACTACACGACTCGAGACGCCAGGCTGACCCAGAAGGTGGCTATTTGCACGCGAAAAGCATGGCGAGGGCTTAGCCCTCGCCAGCTGCCGAGCGAGGCGCCCGCTTGGCAAGGAAGAGGTTCGACGCGTGCTGTGCACGCGAGCGACCCGATGACGCAGCCAGGCGATGCGCCGCAGCCGGCAGATGGCGAGGGCCGGAATCGAACCGGCGACACCACGATTTTCAGTCGTGTGCTCTACCGACTGAGCTACCTCGCCTTGTAACAGCCAGACGATGGTATCTACCGTTGGGAGGCGAGATGGATGCGCACGCACACAGCCACGAGGGCGAGCATGGGCACGACGAGAGCGTGGACCGCATGGCGCTCAGCGCCACGCTCCACTGCCTCACGGGCTGTGCGATCGGCGAGGTCGTGGGCGTCATCATCGGCACGGCGCTGGGATGGTCGAACGGGCCCACGATCGTGCTGGCGATCGTGCTCGCGTTCGTGTTCGGCTACTCGCTGACGAGCCTGCCGCTGCTGCGCGCGGGCTTGGCGCTGGCGGCGGTGGTTCCGATCGCCCTGGCGTCGGACACGCTCTCGATCGCGGTGATGGAGCTGGTCGACAACGCGATCATCCTGGTGATCCCCGGAGCGATGGATGCGGGGCTCGACGACGTCCTGTTCTGGGGCTCGCTGTCGTTCGCGCTGTTCGTGGCCGGCTTCTTCGCCTACCCGGTCAACCGCTGGCTGCTTCAGCGCGGCAAGGGCCACGCGGCGGTTCATGCGACCGGGATCCACGGCGGCCCGTCGCCGCGCGCGGTCGGCGCGATCGCCCTGATCGCGGGCATCTTCGGGACGGTCGTGCTGGCTACGGACGCGCTCGGGGGCTAGGCGAGCGCCTCCGCTAGGCGAGGCCCTCGGCCTTGTACTCGCGTAGGAAGCCCTCGAACA
>Ga0126314_10001122_pt1 | contig 12681 bp, 8 predicted proteins | sample Plot105B_FD_92535 | JGI IMG/M metagenome (GOLD analysis project Ga0126314, IMG submission 92535) | Serpentine soil microbial communities from UC McLaughlin Reserve, CA, USA - Plot105B | ecosystem: Environmental > Terrestrial > Soil > Grasslands | place: USA: UC McLaughlin Reserve, Lake County...
CGCCGCCGGCCGCTCGTCGTGACCGACGATGTCGTAGTAGATCTTGCCGCTGCAGAGCACCAGGCGGCGGATCTCCTCGCGCGCGCCGGGCAGCGCCGGGTCGTCGAGGACGAGCTGGAACTGACCGTTCGCGAGCTCCTCCGGCGTTGAGGTGGCGGCTGGGTGCCGCAGCAGGCTCTTCGGGGTCATGATCACCAGCGGCCGCTGCTTGGCCACGAGCGCCTGCCGCCGCAGCAGGTGGAAGTACTGCGCCGGCGTCGTCAGGTTCGCCACGCGGATGTTGCCCTCGGCGCACAGCTGCAGGAAGCGCTCGAGCCGGCCACTCGAGTGCTCAGGGCCGGAGCCCTCGTAGCCGTGCGGCAACAGCAGCGTGAGCCGTGAGGTCTGACCCCACTTGGCCATGCCGGAGGTGAGGAACTGGTCGACGATCACCTGCGCGCCGTTGACGAAGTCGCCGAACTGGGCCTCCCAGAGCACCAGCGCCTCGGGCGCCTGCACGCTGTAGCCGTACTCGAACCCGAGCGCGGCCTGTTCGGACAGCGGCGAGTTGTACAGCTCGAACGGCGCCTGCGCCGACGGGATGTGCTTGATCGGCGTGTGACGTTCACCGGTGACCGCGTCGTGGAAGACGAGGTGGCGCTGACTGAACGTGCCACGCTCGACGTCCTGGCCAGTCAGGCGGATCGGCACGCCCTGGACGAGCAGCGACGAGTACGACAGCGACTCCGCGTGCGCCCAGTCGAGGCCGGCGCCGTCCGTGAAAGCTTTGCGCCGCTTCTCGATCTGCGGCTTGAGCTTGCGATGGATCGTGAAGCCTTCCGGAACCTTGACGAGCTGCTCGTTGAGCGCGGCGAGCGATTCGCGCGGCACGCGCGTGTCCGGCTCCACGCTCTGGCCGCGGTCGAGCTGGTACTCACCGGTGTCGGGGCCGCCGGTCAGGACTTCCTTGAGGTCGGCGTGCGCCTGCGACAGCCGGCCGTAGCAGCGCTGCGCCAGCTCCTCGGCCTCCTTCTCAGGGACGGCGCCCTCGCCCGCCAGCTGCTGCGCATAGAGCTTGCGCACCGACGGGTGCTTCTTGATCGTCTCGTACATCGCCGGCTGCGTGTATGCGGGCTCGTCGGTCTCGTTGTGGCCGAAGCGGCGGTAGCCGATCAGGTCGATCACCACGTCGCGCGCGAACTTGTCGCGGAAGGCCATACCCAGGCGGATCGCAGCGACCGACGCCTCCACGTCGTCGGCGTTGACGTGGATGATCGGCACGTCGAAGCCCTTCGCCAGGTCGGACGCATAGCGGGTCGAGCGGGCGTCGCTCGGGTCCGTGGTGAAGCCGATCTGGTTGTTCTGGATGAGGTGAACGGTGCCGCCGGTCGCGTAGCCACGCAGCGACTGCAGGTTGAGTGTCTCGGCGACCGTGCCCTGGCCGGGGAACGCGGCGTCGCCGTGCAGCAGCACCGGCAGCACCGACGAGGCGTCGTGGGCGATGCCGCGGCCCTTGCGGCTCGTCTGATCGGCGCGGGCGCGACCCTCGACGACCGGATCCACGAACTCGAGGTGGCTCGGGTTGGGCGACAGCGTCACGGTCAGCCGCTTGCCGGAGCGCGTGGTGTAGGTGCCGGACGCGCCGTGGTGGTACTTGACGTCGCCGGTGCCGCCCTCGGGCAGCGCGATCTTCGAGCGCCTGACCGCCTGCTGCTCGCCCTCGAACTCGGCCAGGATCGCCTCGTAGGGCTGGCCGACCGTATGCGCCAGCACATTCAGCCGACCACGGTGCGCCATGCCGATCACGACCTCACGGGCGCCGCGCCGGCCGGCGATGTCGAGCGCCTCGTCAAGCATCGGGACGGTTACGTCGAGCCCCTCGATCGAGAACTGCTTCTTGCCGAGGAACGCCTTGTGCAGGTAGCTCTCGAGCGCCTCGACCTGTGACAGCCGCTCCAGCAGCGCCTTCTTCTCCTCGACGTCGAGCGGCTGGCGGAAGAGGTTCGACTCGATTGCCTGCCGCAACCAGACACGCTGCTGGTGGTCGGAGATGTGCTCGATCTCGTATGCGATCGTGCCGCAGTAGGTCGCCTGCAGGTGCGGCAGCGCGTCGGCGAACGTCCGGCCCTCGACCGCGATGCGCAGGACGCGCGCCGGTATCTGCTCCATCAGCTCCGGCGTGAGGTTGACGGTGTCCGGGTCGAGCGCGGGATCGCCGGGCGGTTCGCTGCCGAGCGGGTCGAGGTTGGCGGCCAAGTGACCGTGCATGCGGAATGCCTTGACCACCGAGGTCGCGGCTTGCACCGCCTGCAGCAGGCCCTCGTCGGGGACGGTCGAGACGGCAGGCCTGACGGTGCCCGGTACCGGGTCGGCGGCGGTCGCAGCGGTGCCGGCGGCGGCCGGCGCCTGGATGCGGATGTCGCTGACGCGGCGGCGCTCGCCAGTGTCCGCGGCTGCGCCCTCGGCAGCCACCCGCTCACCGCCGGCTCCGAGCGACTCGAAGATCTCGTCGTAGAAGCCGTTCTCTCCCTGCAACAGGCCGTCGATCGTCTTCAGGAACTGACCCGACTCGGCGCCCTGGATCACGCGATGGTCGTACGTCGACGTCATCGTCATCACCTTCGAGATGCCGAGCTCCTTCGCCTGTGCCCGGAGCCCCGCCGGGTAGCCGAGGGCGCCGGCGGCGATGATCGTGCCTTGCCCCGGCATGAGCCGTGGCACTGACGCGACGGTCCCGATGCCGCCTGGGTTCGTCAGCGTGATGTTCGCGCCCTGGTAGGCGTCGGGCGGCAGCGTGTTGTCGCGCGCGCCGACGACAGCCTCGTCATAGCTCGTCGCGAACTGGTCGAAGCTCAGCGAGCTCGCGTCATGGATTACCGGCACCACGAGCGAGCGCGTGCCGTCCTTGCGCTCGACGTCGACGGCCAGGCCCAGCCCGAGTCCGCCCGGGATGATCCGGAACGGCTTGCCGTCGCGCTCCTCGAACGAGTGCGCCATGACCGGCATCTGCTCGGCGGCCTTGACGATCGCCCAGGCGATGATGTGCGTGAACGAGATCTTCTTGCCGGCCGCCTTGAGCGCGCCGCGGCGCCGGTCGAGCGCGTCGACCTCGAGTGTCCGGAAGCTGGTCGCCGTTGGGATCGTGCGGCTCTGCTCCATGAAGCGAGCCAGCGTCGCGGCGGGCCCTCGGAGCGGCTTGGTCTCGGCGGCCGCCGGGGCGACCGCTGGGGCAGGCGATCCGCCGTTGCCGCCATTCGCGTGGGTGAGGACGTCCTCCTTCGTCACGCGCCCGCGCGGGCCGCTGCCGGTGACGCTCGAGATGTCGACCCCCAGGTCCGCAGCGATGCGCTCGGCCACGGGGGTGGCGTTCGGATCACCGTTCCCGGTCGGGGCGGGCGCCGTGGCGGGCGTCGGCGCGGGCTGGTGCTCGCCGTCGTGTGTCTCGGCCGTCACCGTCATTCCGGAGATGCGGCAGAGGACCGTGCCGACCGGGAAGGTGTCGTCGGGGCCGACGAGCAGCTCGGCGACGATTCCGGAGACCGGCGACGGCAGCTCGGCATCGACCTTGTCGGTCGAGATCTCGGCCAGGCCCTGCTCCTTCTGGACCGTGTCACCCACGTTCACGAGCCACTCGATCAGGGTGCCCTCGGTCACGGATTCGCCCATGGCGGGCAGCACGACGTCGACGAGCTCGCCTTCCTCGTTGGCGTCCGACTCCATCGATGCCTGCGCGGCGAGCGCCGGGTCCGCGGCTGACTGCGGCGCCTCCGACGGCTCGTCCGACACCTCCGGCGCATGGGCCGGGTCGTCGCCGTTGGCCGCGGCCGGCGTTCCCTGTTCGACGGCGATCTCGCCGAGCACCGCGCCGACCGCGACGGTCGCGTCCGGCTCTGCGTGGATGGCGGTCAGGACGCCGGACGCCGGCGCGGGCACCTCGGCGTCGACCTTGTCAGTCGAGACCTCGACGATCGGCTCGTCGGCTTCGACCCTGTCTCCAACCTCTTTCCGCCACTCGAGAACGGTTCCCTCGGTCACCGATTCCCCCATCGCGGGCAGGGTGATCTCGACCGTCGTGCGGGTTGCCATCTCCACCAAGGACAATAGCCCGCTGTGCCCAAACGGCCAGACCATTGGGGATGGGGATTTCAGGAGCAGCGACCGCCGCGCGAGCAGGTGGCCGAGATCGCACGGCTGGCCGGTGAACGGCTCGGTTTTCAGCCAGGAGCGATCGAGGACGGAATGCCGCTCGACGCGGTCGAGCTGCCACCGCCGCGGATCACGGCACCAGACGCGCTTGCCGACCTGTTCACGGACGAAACCGTCGACCGTGCCGCCCACACCTACGGCAAGGCCTACCGCGACATCGTGCGCGCCTTCCGCGGTCGCTACGACAACCCGCCGGACCTCGTCGCTCATCCGCGCGACGAAGCCGACGTCGAGGCAATTCTCGAGTGGGCCGCGGGCACGCACGTCGCGGTGATCCCCTACGGGGGCGGGACCTCCGTCGTCGGCGGCGTCGAGGCTCGCTGCGGCGACCACTATTCGGGGGCGATCTCACTGGACCTGCGCGGCCTCGACCGCGTGCTCGAAGTCGACACGGTCTCGAGGGCCGCGCGCATCCAGGCGGGAGCGCTCGGCCCGGCGCTCGAGGAGCAGCTCGGCGGCTACGACCTGACGCTTCGCCACTTCCCGCAATCGTTTGAGTTCTCGTCGCTCGGCGGCTGGATCGCCACGCGCGCGGCCGGCCACTTCGCCACGCTCTACACGCACATCGACGACCTGGTCGAGTCGGTGCGCGCGGTCACACCCCGCGGCCTCTGGGAAAGCCGACGGCTGCCAGGGTCCGGCGCCGGCCCGAGCCCCGACCGGATGCTGATCGGCTCTGAGGGGATCCTCGGCGTGATCACAGAGGCGTGGGTACGCGTGCGGCCGCGACCGAAGTACAAAGCCTCTGCGACCGTCCACTTCGACTCGTTCGAGCAGGGCGCCGAAGCGGTGCGCGCGATCGCGCAGTCCGGCCTCTACCCGGCGAACTGCCGGCTGCTCGACGAGGCCGAAGGGAAGCTGACGGGCGTCTCCGACAAGACGATGCTGGTACTCGGATTCGAGTCGGGCGACCACCCCGTCGACGCCTGGATGGAACGGGCGCTGGCGATCTGCGACCGGCCGCCCAGCTCGACCGGGAGCGCCGCCGGCAGCGACTGGCGCAGCGCGTTCCTCGCGATGCCGTACCTGCGCGACACGTTGATCCAAGCCGGCGTCTTGAACGACACGTTCGAGACCGCGATCACGTGGGACAAGCTCGGTGACCTGCGCGAGGCGGTGCGGGTCGCGGTGCCGCACGCTACCTGCCGGTTCACGCACGTGTATCCCGACGGCCCTGCCCCTTACTTCACGGTCGTCGAGCCAGCCCGCCGCGGCTCCGAGCTCGAGCAGTGGGACGACATCAAGGGCCGCGCCTCAGAGGCGATTCTTGGCGCAGGCGGGACGATCACCCATCACCACGCGGTGGGCAGGGAGCATCGTCCGTGGTATGACCGTCAGAGGCCGGGGCCGTTCGCGCAGGCGCTAGCAGCCGCCAAGAGCGCAGTCGACCCGGGCTGGATTCTCAATCCCGGGACTTTGCTTTCTTCATGACGTCATTGAGGCCACGGCGTACCATGGCGGCCGCAACGCTGCGGTCGTTCACGTGGTACGTCCCCTCGTCGATGCTTTTCCGCAGGTTCTCCAGACGTTCCTGGCGGAAACTCTCCACGAGGCGGCCATCGCCATCTGTTTGGTGCTTCGGTCGAGACATCGCAGGTCTAACTGAGCATCGTCGGCTCTGTTACCTGACTTGATACCCACTCAACGAATGTCTTTAAAACGTCAACTGGCACGGGCCGACCGAATCCTCCCCGGGCTGTGGCGGCTGCGCCTGCCGCTGCCATGGCCGGGCGTGCCGCATGTGAATGCCTGGGCGATCAGCGCCGGCAGCGGCGTCGTGCTGATCGACACGGGATTGGCGGTCCCGGGCGCGCTCGCGCAGCTCGAGCTGGCGCTGAGGCAGGCGGGCCTGCGCCTCGACCACATCCGGCTCCTGATCTGCACGCATGCCCATTCCGACCACTACGGGCTCGCCGGGCCGATTGTCGATGCGGCCGACTGCGAGCTCTGGATGCACCCGAACCACGCGCACATGACCGGGCACCTAGACGACCCGGAGCGCATGCTCGAGCGGCGTATCGAGGTGGCTCGCCAGAGCGGGGTACCGGATTCGCTGATCACCAGCACGTATGAGGTGCGGCGCGGCCAGCCGATCGGGGTCGACCGCTTCGTCGCACCCGATCGCGACCTGCTGCCAGGCGTCGAGGTCGACACCGACCTCGGCCGCTGGCAGGTCTACGAGACGCCCGGGCATGCTCCGTCGCACGTCTGCCTCCACCAGCCGGACCGCAAGCTGCTGATGTCGGGCGATCACGTGCTAGGACGCATCTCGCTCTACTACGACTTCGGCTACACGTCCGACCCGGCCGGTGAGTTCCTCGAGTCGCTGGACGTAGTCGACCGCTTGGACAGCGATCTCTGCCTCGCCGGTCATGCGCGTCCGTTCCGCGAGGTCCGCAAGAAGATCGAGGCCACGCGCGGGACCGTGCTGGAGCGGATCGAGCGCGTCCGCGCCTGCCTTGACGGCGTGCCGAAGTCACCGTTCGAGGTCGTGCCGCAATTCCTCGAAGATCCCGATCCAAGCCCGATGATGCTCAACTGGGGCCTGAACGAGGTCCTCGTGTACCTGAACCACCTCGAGAAGCGCGACCACGCGCAGCGGCACGCCGGCGACGTCGAGACCTGGACTCTTTAGGCGTCGGGCGCCGTCAGGCGGGCGCGACGGCCGTCAGGCCCCAGCTGCGGAGCGCGGCCATGATCGCGCGCGTCGCCGGCGAGCGGTTCAGCGTGTAGAAGTGGATGCCCGGCGCGCTTTTCCCGATGAGCTCGATGCACTGGAGCGTCGCATAGGCGACGCCCAGGTCGCTGACCGCCCCCAGGTCGTCCTTGCGCGCCTCCAGCTCGGCCTCGAAGCGGTCGGGGAAGCGCGACTTGCAGAGCTCCGCGATCCGCTTGATCTGCGTGTAGTTGGTCACGGGCCAGATGCCGGGGATGATCGGCACGTCGATCCCGACCGCGCGCGCGTCCTCGACGAAGTTGAAGTAGTCCTGGTTGTCGAAGAAGAGCTGGGTGATCAGGAAGCTCGCGCCGGCATCAACCTTCCGCTTGAGGTAGTGGAGGTCGTCCTCGGGGCTCGGCGCGTCTGGGTGGACCTCCGGGAAGCAGGCCGCCCCGACGCAAAACTCGTAGTCGGACTTGATCAGCTCGATCAGCTCGATCGAGTAGTGGAGCCCGTCGGGATGCGCGATCCACTCGCTCTCGCCCTGCGGCGGGTCGCCCCGGAGCGCGAGCACGTTGTCGATACCCGCCTCGGCGATCTCGTCAAGTTGGCGGCGCAGGCCATCGACCGACTGGCCCACCAGCGAGAAGTGCGCCATCGCCTCGATGTCGTAGTCCTGCTTGATCGACTTGACGATCTCGACCGTCTTCTCGCGCGTCGAGCCGCCGGCCCCGTAGGTCACCGAGACGAATGCCGGCTGGTCGTCCTTCAGGTCGTCGAGCGCCGCGCGCAGGTTCGCTTCGCCGTCCGGGGTCTTCGGGGGGTAGAACTCGAACGAGAAGACCGGCTGGCGCTCATCGAGAATTTGCTCGATCCGCATCGTCCTCAGAGTCAAGCAACTCGATGTCGAGGCCAACTGCGACCTGGCGCTGTCCCTTCAGCGAGTAGTGGACGTCGACCGAGTCGTTCTTGCCGTAGAAGCCGGCAATCGACAGCGCCATCGACAGCCAGCGCCAGAACCCGAGCTTGCCCTCCTTTTCCAGGTGCTTCGAGAAGATCAGCCGCCGACCCTCGATCAGGTAATCGCTTCCCGGCGTCTGCTGCACCCCGTTGACGAAGACCTCGAACGGCGGCTCGGCGCCACGGGGAAGCTCTACGGCCGACCTGGTCATGCGCGGCGCTTCTCCCACATCTCGATCGCTCCGAAGCGCTGGTACCCAAGCCGCGCGTAGACAGGCTCGCCTACCTTCGTCGCCTGCAGAGTGCTGACATCGCAGCCGCGCTCGCGCGCCTCGAGCATCGTCGCGGCGAGCAGGCCGCTTGCGAGGCCGCGCCCGCTGGATGCGGGCAGTGTCGCGACGAAGAAGACGCCGGCGTCGCCGTCGACGTCGTTGACGCCCACCACGGCCGCGTCCTCGGCGATGTAAAGCCGGAATCCGTTGCTGCCGGACGCGCCCCCGAGGAGCGCGCGCTCGATCGACCCGTCGCGCCAGGGGTAGGCGGCCTCGTTGATCGCCGCGAGCTCCTCGACCGAAGCGCGTCTCCAGTCTGGGATCGGAACCGTCGGCGAGAAGCTGGCCAGGTCGAGCACCATCATCGCGGGATCGGCGTCGAGTCGGTGGCCGCGGCTCGCCAGGAAGGCGGCGGTGTGGTGATCGCTGTCCGGGACCCACACCGTCCATGCCTCCACGGCGCTGAACTGCTCCTCGAGCCACTGATACGCGGTCTGCACGTCAGCCCTGCGCTCGTAGATCACACAGTTGACGATCGAACGGTTCGGCACCTGTGGCGTGACCAGCGCCCCGACCCCGTCGCGGTCGGCCCAGTGCGCCCGACCGCGGCCGAGCCCCGCGAACGTGGCGCGCATCGTCGCGAGCATCCGATCCAGCGTCTCCACTAGCGCGAGCCTAGTAAGCGGTCACGCGCCGGACGGCGTCATAGGCGCTCTCGCCCTGCGCGCGCTCGATCGGCTTGCGGATCAACCGGCCGGTGAAGGGGACGGCGCTGCCGTCGCCGCGCACGTCCACGCCGACGCGCAGCCGGTTCGGGCCGCTCACCTCGAGCCGGGCGGCCACCTGATCCTCGGGCTCGAAGCGGCGCATGAGGCTGCCGCCGGCCACTTCGGCGTCCGCGCGCCCCTGCAGCGTGTGGCCCTGGCGCTCCAGCTCGGCGAGCGCGCTGTCCAGGTCGTCGAAGCGCTCGTGCGTGACCTTCCCGCGGTTCCGGGCGGTCAGCTTGAAGCGCGCCATCGGCTCAGCGCTTGCGCGCGATGCTGGCGTTCACCGACAGGACGTGGAACGACGGGCGCTTGCTGCCGTCCGGCCGCACCACTCCTGCGTCGAAGCGGTCGGAGCGGTTGTTGATCTTCCACTGGTACACGTATATCCGCTTGATGCGCCTGGCGTTCAGCTCGGCCAGCCGGAACATGTAGTCCATCGCCTTCTTCGCACGCGACTCCGACTTCGGCAGGGCCACCACGCCCTTTTGGGTGACGAACCGCACCACGCCGCCCGTCTCGGTCAGCCACACCGACCCCCTGACTGTCTGGAGCAGCGCGTTCGTGCCGCGCGAGCGGAAGCGGTTGGTGTCGGTGTAGTTGTGCAGGCCCCAGAGCCTCGGCTTGCCCTTCGCCGCCAGGAGGAACGATCCCACATAGCGGCGGATGTTCGGCGCATCGAGCAGGTCCGCCGCGACGATCGTGCAGCCGCGGCAGCTCGCGCGTACGACGTTGTAGTAGACGGCGGCCAGGTCGGGACGCTTGCCGGTCGGCTGCGTCGCGCTGTTGACCTCGTTCCACGGCGAGATGTCCTTTACCCACGGGTACTTCTTGTGGAAGGCCTTCCAGGCGCGCGTGTACTGGCCCTTCGACGGGCCTTTGCAGCGCTTGCCGGGGCAGGCCATGCCGCGCGTGTGCTCGAACGAGACAAGCGGCCGGATCCCATCGGCGCGGGCCGCCTGCATCCAGGCGTCGAGTCGCGCCGGCTCGCTGAAGATCGCGTTCCATGGCGAGACCAGGCGCGCGTAGCGCAGCCGCAGGACCCTGAAGTTCGGGTCGGTGAAGGTAGCCGGCTGGTTGTCCGAGATCCCAACCGCAGGCAGCTTCCCGAGGGTCTTTACCCGCTTCAGCACCACCGCCGCCTTGCGGGTCTGGACGCGGGTGATGACGTCGGTGACGAGCACCTGCAGCTGAAGCCGGACGCTCTTCAGCTTGGTGAGAGCACGCTTCGCCGCGCTCGTGAAGCGCAGCGTGACGACCTTGCTGCCGGAGTCCTTGAGCGTCGCGGAGACGGGAACGGCGACCGAGTTGCCGCCGCGGCTCAGCGTGAAGAAGCCGGTGCACGCGGCGGAGCAGTTGAGCAGGGTGTTGACACCCGACTTCAGCGCCCCGGCGAGGCCGAGCTCACCGGCAGTGATCGCGGAGCTCTTGATCGCCGGCGGGACCGGCGGGATCACGAGCGGGCACCCGTCAGGGGTGGCCGCCGCCGTCGAAGGGCACTTGTCGGCGTCGTCGTCCATCCCGTCAGCGTCGCTGTCAGGGACCTTCACTTGAACGGTCGCCGCCGCGGTTGTCTGGTTGCCGACCTCGTCGGTGACGCGGACGTTGACCGCGAACGAGCCCGCGGTCGGGTAGGCAACCGTCTGGCCGCTGCCACCGGCTGTCTCGTAGACACCGTCGCCGTCGAGATCCCACTCGTAGGTGAGTGCGGCGCCGCTCGGGTTCGTGTCGGCGCTGGCCTGGAAGTTCACCGAATCGCCACGCGTGATGGCGTTCGTCGCAGGGCTGAGGGTGAGGCTCGGAGCGGCGTATGCGGTCACCGTTCCTGTTTGCAGACCGCCCCCGGTGTCGTGGTAGCCGTAGACGCCGGCTGCGTCAAAGACCTGGGAGAAGGTCGCGGCTGTGGACTGGAGCCCGGAGTCGAACGCGCTCGTGTCTGAGGTAACCGAGCGGCCCAGCGGCGACCCGACCGGCGTGGTAGCCCAGGTCCAGGTCACCGTCGTGCCCGTCTTGACCTTTACCGAGGCCGGGTCGTAGTTCGAGTCGTTGACCGTCACGTCGGTCGCGAACGCACTCGCCGGCAGGGCGAGCACAGCCGCAGCAATGAGTGTCGTGACGAGCCGGCGCACGAGGTAGTTCCTAACTTAGAGGGTCGGCCGGCGCTTGCGGGCGCTTTAGCCGCCGATGGCGGACATCGAGCGGGCTGGCTGGCGGAACCCCTTCTCACCGACGTGGTGCTTGAGCTCCTTCCGCCAGACCGCCTCACGGATCAGGACCTCGAGCTCGGCATCCGAGGCGTCTGCCCGCAGCGGCGCGCGCAGGTCGGTCTCGTGCAGGGAGAACAGGCAGGTGCGCAGCTTGCCCTCGGCCGTCAGGCGCACGCGGTTGCAGTCCGCGCAGAACGGCTCAGAGACCGGGTTGATGAAGCCGATCTCGCCCTTGCCGTCGGCGAAACGGAAGACGCGGGCGGTGGCAGACGGCTCGCGGGGCAGCTCCTCGAGCGGGTAGACCGCGTGGATCAGCGAGCGCAGCTCCTTGCCCGTCAGCACCGAGTCCGGCGACCACGCGTGGTCGGCGTCGAGCGGCATGAACTCGATGAAGCGCACTTGGAACGCCGTCGAGCGCGCGAAGTCGGCGAAGCGCACGGCCTCGTCCTCGGTGAACCCGCGCATCGCCACCGCGTTGACCTTGATCGGGTGCACCTCTGGGTGCTCTGCGAGCGCGTCGAGGCCACGCAGAACTTGCGGCAGGGCGTCGCGCCGGGTCATCTCGAAGAACTTGTCGCGCTGCAGGGAGTCGATCGAGACGTTCACCCGCTGGATGCCGGCCTCGACCAGGGCGGCGGCATCCCGCTCCAGCAGGTAGCCGTTGGTGGTGACCGACAGGTCGTGGAGGCCGTCGATCGGCGCCAGCATCGACACGAGCCGTGGGAAGTCGCGGCGCACGAGCGGCTCGCCGCCGGTGAGGCGCACGTCGGCGACTCCCATCGACACGAACAGACGGACCAGCCGCTCGATCTCCTCGAAGCTGAGGATCTCGGTCCGCTCGAGCCACGGGAGGCCCTCGGCCGGCATGCAGTACTGGCAGCGGAAGTTGCAGCGATCGGTCACGGAGACCCGAAGGTCCCCGATCCGTCTGCCGTGCCCGTCGAAAAGCGGCTCCCGCACGAGATCCAGCCTACCCATGCGGCTGTCGAGCGAACATGTCTTTCACGGTCTAGCGCTGGTCAATCGGCACGTAGTCCCGCTCGCGCTCGCCCGTGTAGATCTGGCGCGGGCGGGAAATCTTGCGCTTGTCGTCGGTGATCATCTCGAGCCACTGCGCCATCCATCCCGACGTCCGCGGGATCGCGAACATGACCGTGAACATGTCGGTCGGGATGTTCAGCGCCTCGTAGATCAGGCCCGAGTAGAAGTCGACGTTCGGGTAGAGCTTGCGCTCGGTGAAGTAGTCGTCGTCGAGCGCGCGCTTCTCGAGCTCGACGGCGATGTTCAGCTTCGGGTTCAACCCGGTTACCTCGAAGACCTCGTCGACGTTCTTCTTGATGATCCGCGCCCGCGGGTCGAAGTTCTTGTAGACGCGATGGCCGAAGCCCATCAGCTTCTCCTCGCGGTTCTTCACTGCCGCAAGGAAGTCAGGAATGTTGTCAACGCTCCCGATCCGGTCGAGCATGCGCAGCACGGCTTCGTTGGCGCCGCCGTGGAGCGGCCCGTAGAGCGCGCCGATGCCGGCGGCGCAGGCCGAGTACGGGTCGACCTCCGAGGAGCCGACGTCGCGGACCGCGCTCGTCGAGCAGTTCTGCTCGTGGTCGGCGTGCAGGATCCAGAGCACGTCGAGCGCC
>Ga0126314_10001123_pt1 | contig 12679 bp, 11 predicted proteins | sample Plot105B_FD_92535 | JGI IMG/M metagenome (GOLD analysis project Ga0126314, IMG submission 92535) | Serpentine soil microbial communities from UC McLaughlin Reserve, CA, USA - Plot105B | ecosystem: Environmental > Terrestrial > Soil > Grasslands | place: USA: UC McLaughlin Reserve, Lake County...
TCGGCTACCATGTGCTGCAGCGCCTCAGCGACCAGAATTTCAGGACCTGGACGCGCTGGATCGTCACCGCGATCGGGCTGTTTTATCTGGTGCGCGGGATTTTGGCGCTGCAAGGGGGCGCAGCCTAAGCCTTACGCACAGCCAAATGCCTGAGAATCCGGTGATGGATTTTGCACTCGGCCGAACCCGCTCTATGGTGCGAGGGGGAGACGACATGGCACCATTCGATAGCGTAACCGCGCGCCTTATCCTGCTTCTGGCCGAAACCGGCTCGATCGGCCGTGCCGCCGAGCGCGAGGGTATAGCCTCTTCCGCGGTGAGCCGGCGCGTGTCCGATCTCGAGGCGCGGCTCGGCGTCGTGCTGTTCGATCGCTCCGCCCAAGGCGTCAAGCTGACGGCGGCTGGGGAAGCCTATGCGGAGGGCTGCCGCACCGTTCTGCGCGCCATTGCCGATCTCGAAGCCGTCATGGCTCAATTCGGCTCGGGCCAGCGCGGCAGCCTTCGGCTCGCCTGTACCGGATCGGCGCTGACCGGGCGTCTACCCGAGCTTTTGGCGCGCTATGCCAAGAAATTTCCTGGCATCGAGATTGCCATCGCCGAAATGGGCGCTGCCAAGGCATTGCTGGCGCTCGACGAGGGACGCGCCGATATCGCCATCGTCTCGGACAATTATGACTTTGCCCGCTTCGATATCCGCCCCTTCGAGGACGAACGGGTCTGGGTGCTGGCGCCGCCCGAGCATCCGCTGGCGCGGGAGATCGAGCCGCGCAAGGCGCTGGCCTTCGAGGCCGTTCTGCCTCATGCCATGGTGGGCGTGCATCACGCCGGCTCGCTCGATCGCCTGCTGGCCGATGCTGCGGAAAAACTCGGACGACCCATGGTCGAAACGCTGCGGGTCGAGAGCTTTCCGGCGCTGGTGCGCATGGTCGAGGCCGGGTTCGGCATCGGCTTCCTGCGCTCGACGAGCCTCCATCTTCTGGCTGGCACTGATCTTGTCTGTGCGCCGCTGGGCGAGACCTGGGCCATGCGCCAGCTGCTCGTGGCGCGGCGCAAGTCGAGCCCGCAATCGGCCGCCACCAAGAGTTTCGTCGCGCTTTGCGCCGAGACCTACGCGCCCTCGCTTTAGCCTGAAACAACGTTGATCAGCTGCGTCATATTTTCCTTTGACTCCGCCAAAAGTGGACTTTAGGAAACCAGATAAGCGTCGTCATGTTTTGTCGGCGCGACCCTTGATGCAAACCGATTGGATCGCTCCCGTGAAATCGATTTTCCGCACTGCAACCCTTGCTGCGGCGCTCTTTGCCAGCGCTGCCGTTCTGGCCCCGGCCGCCTTTGCCCAGGACAAGGTGATCGCCCATGCCCAGGGTGAAACCACCCTCAGCGGCGTGCCCGCCAAGGTTCTGGTGCAGGATTGGGCGGTGTTCGACGATCTCAACGCCCTCGGCGTCACGGTTGCCGGCGTGCCGTCCTCGAACGCGCCGACCTATCTCGATGGCCAGATCCCGGCCGATGCGATCCAGATCGGCTCGCTGTTCGAACCCGATTTCGAAGGCATTGCCGCTGCGGAAGCCGACGTCTATTTCGTCGCCGCCCGTTCGGCCGCCGCCATGGAAACCTCCAAGGACATCCTGCCCACCATCGATCTTTCGGTGAACAATGGCAGCATCGTCGACGGCGTCAAAAACAACATGACGACGCTTGGCGCCATCTTCGGCCTTGAAGCCAAGGCCGAGGAACTCAACGCCGCGCTCGACGCCAAGATCGCCGAAGTGAAGGCTGCGGCCGATGGCAAGGGCTCGGCCCTGGTCATCGTCACCAATGCCGGCAAGCTCGGCGTTTATGGCCCGGATTCGCGCGTCTCCTGGGTCTATAATGAAGTCGGCATGACCTCTGCGCTCGACGCGGTCAAGGATGGCGACCATGGCGGGGATGCCGTGTCGTTCGAATTCCTCCTCGAAGTGAACCCGGACTGGGTCTTCGTCGTCGACCGTGACGCGGGCACCGGTGAAAATGCCGGCGCTGCCGCCGCGCTTCTCGACAACGAACTCTTCAACCAGACCACCGCCGCCAAGGAAGGCCAGATCGTCTATCTCGATCCACAGGCCTCCTACATCTCCATGCATGGCTACCAGGGCGTGATGCTGCTTCTCGACCAGGTGCTTGCCGGGCTGAACGGCTGATACTCCTGCCGGTGGCCGTTTGTCGGCCGCCGGCATCTTCCGGGCCCCTCCCGTGCGCATGCTCCTTCTCGCCTTTCTCGCAACCCTGCTCCTGGGCCTTGTCAGCCTCTTTGTCGGGGTCAGCGATGTGTCACTGCCCGCCTTGCTGACGGGCACGGCGGACGCGCGTGCGCTTGAGATTTTCGCCGTCAGCCGCGTGCCGCGCACCCTGGCCCTGATGCTGGCCGGCGCCTCCATGGCCATTGCCGGGCTCGTCATGCAGATGGTGGTGCGCAATCGCTTCGTCGAACCCTCGACGGCCGGCACCAGTGAATCGGCGGCACTGGGTTTTCTTGTCGTCACTCTATTTGCGCCGGGCTGGCCCTTGATGGCCAAGATGCTGGTCGCCGCGCTCTTTGCGCTGGCCGGTACGGCACTGTTCCTGCGCATCCTTCGGGCCGTGCCGCTGCGCGACGTGCTGCTGGTGCCGCTCGTCGGCATCATGCTCGGCGGCGTCATTGGCGCCGTGACGGCCTTCATCGCCTATCGCGCCAACCTGATGGCGTCGCTGCTCGCCTGGAACATGGGCGACTTTTCCGGCGTCATCCGGGGACGCTATGAACTCTTGTGGATCGGGCTCCTCTGCGGCGTCCTCGCCTATGTAGCGGCGGATCGCTTTACCGTCGCCGGCATGGGCAAGGATTTTACCACCAATCTCGGGCTCAATTATCGCAGGGTGATGGTCCTGGGCCTCGTCATCGTTTCGGTGGTCAGTGCGGTGGTGCTGGTCTCGGTCGGCTCGATTCCCTTCCTGGGCCTGATCGTACCCAATGTCGTCAGCCTCATGGTGGGCGACAACATGCGCCGCACGGTCCCATGGGTGGCAGTAGGCGGGGCCGGATTTGTGCTCGCCTGCGACATTGTCGGTCGTCTCATCCGCTTCCCCTATGAAATCCCCATCGCCGTGGTGATGGGCGTCGTGGGCAGCGCTGTGTTCCTTTACCTGCTGTTGCGGACGCCGCGCCATGCCAGCTGATGCAATCGACAGGACCGACACGAGGATAAGGATAGGAAGGTGGTCGCGCCCGGCTATCGTTCTGTGGACCCTCAGCTTTCTTGCTCTTCTCTCCATCGTCCTCTTCATGACGCTCGACGCCAAGGGAAGCTGGAGCTTCGTGCTCTCGTTCCGCGGCAAGAAGCTCCTGTCGCTGGTGCTCGTTGCCTATGCCGTGGCCATGTCGACCGTGCTGTTCCAGACCGCGAGCAATAACCGCATCCTGACCCCCTCGATCATGGGCTTCGATGCGCTTTATGTGCTGATCAAGACCTCCATCGTCTTCTTCTTCGGCATTGGCGCGCTGGTGTCGATTGATGGCCAGCTCCAGTTCGTCTTCGAACTCCTGGTGATGGTCGGGTTCTCGACGCTGCTGTTCCGCTGGCTGTTTCTTGGGCAAGAGCGGAGCCTGCACTTGCTGGTGCTCGTCGGCATCGTCTTCGGCATTCTCTTCCGCAGTTTCTCCCAGTTGATGCAGCGCATGCTCGATCCCGGCGCCTTCAACGTGCTTCAGGACTCGCTCTTTGCCAGTTTCGCGACGACCGACCCTACGCTGCTGGGCATTTCGACCGTCATCGTCGTGCTGGTGAGCCTTGTCGGGTGGCGCCTGATGCATGCCTATGACGTGCTCTCGTTAGGGCGAGCGACGGCGATCAATCTTGGGCTCGACTACAAGCGCACGGTGGCGCTGATCCTGGTGCTGGTGGCAATCCTGGTGTCGGTGTCGACGGCGCTGGTGGGGCCGGTCACCTTCTTCGGCCTTCTGGTCGCAACACTCGCCCATTCGCTCGTGGGCAATTCCAAGCACCGCTATGTGCTGCCCGCTTCGGTCCTCCTCGCCGTCATCTGCCTGGTCGGCGGACAGACGCTGCTCGAGCGTGTCTTCGCCTTCGATACCGCCCTCTCGATCATCATCGAGTTTTTAGGCGGCGTCGTCTTCATCATCCTCGTCCTCAGGAGATCGGCCCGATGATCATCACCTCCGGGGTCACCAAATCCTATGGCGAGAGCTGCGTCGTCGATGGCGTATCGCTGACCCTGCCCGAGGGCGGAATCACATCGATCATCGGCCCCAATGGCGCGGGCAAGTCGACTTTGCTCTCCATGGTCAGCCGGCTGATGAGCATGGACAAGGGCACCGTCACGGTCGACGGGCTCGACGTGACGAAGACCTCGGGCGATGTCCTCGCGCGGCGGCTCTCCATTCTGCGCCAGGACAATCACATGACCGCGCGCCTGACCGTGCGCGATCTCGTCTCCTTCGGGCGCTATCCCTATTCCAAGGGCCGGTTGACCGCCGAGGACAAGGTCCATATCGATCGGGCGATCGACTATCTCGATCTTACCGCGCTGTCAGAGCGTTTTCTTGACGAGCTATCCGGCGGGCAGCGCCAGCGCGCCTTTGTCGCCATGGTGCTGTGCCAGGACACCGACTATGTGCTGCTCGACGAGCCGCTCAACAATCTCGACATGAAGCATGCCATGGGCATGATGAAGCTCCTGCGCCAGGCGGCGAACGAGCTGGGCAAGACCGTCGTGTTGGTGCTGCACGACATCAATTTTGCCTCCTGGTATTCGGACCACATCGTGGCGATGAAGCTCGGCAAGGTCGCAGCCCAAGGCACGGCAGCCGAGATGATCCGGCCCGAGGTGCTCTCGCAGATTTACGAGATGGACATCACTGTGCACGAGATCGACGGGCAGCGGATCAGCGTTTACTACGGCTGAGCAGCGTCAGCCCTTGGCCAGGTCCGGATAACTCACCACCATGCCCCGGCCGCCGGCCTTGGCGGCGTAGCAGGCCGAATCTGCTTCCCCGAGAAAACCCAGACTGGACGCCGGGCGCTGGGTGATTTCGGTGGCGCCTACGCTGGCCCCGATCCGGTATTCGCGGCCGACCCAGGAAAAGGCCAGCGAAGCAATGGCGCGGGTGATCTTCTGGGCCACCAACACGCCATTGGCGAGCGGGCAATCTTCGAGCAGGACCGCGAATTCGTCCCCGCCGAGACGCGCGGCCAGATCGTGGCCGCGACAGGCGCCGCGAATGGTTTCGGCCACCTGCTTCAAGAGCGCATCGCCTGCGGCATGCCCCGCCGTGTCATTGACCGGCTTGAAGCGGTCGAGGTCGATGTAAAGGAGGGTATGCCGGCGCCGCAGGTCGCGGGCGGAGGCGATGGCCATGCCCAGCGCCCGGTCAAAGGCGACGCGATTGGGCAGGCCTGTCAGATCGTCATGGCTCGCCGAATGGGCCAATTGGCGCTGCAGCGTCCGGCTCTGGGTGACATCCTGGAACACCAGAACCGTGCCGGTGACCTTGCCATCCGGCGTTTTCACCGGCGAGGCGAGGCAGCGGATTTCCCGAGCAATGCCGTCGCGGGCAATGAGCAGGACTTCGTCTTCGACCTCGATGGTCTGCTTGAGGGTGAGGCAGGAGACCGCAGGGCAAGGGGCCGCTTCCTGGCTCTGCGGATAGCGCAGCGGCAGCACGCGCTCGACCAGCATGCCCCGGGCTTCGGCGGCGGGATAGCCGGTGAACTGTTCGGCGGCTGGATTGATGAAGGTGATCCGCCCGGCGGCGTCGGTGGCGATCATGCCATCGGCAATGGCTTCGAGGGTGACGCGCAGGCGCTCCTTTTCGGCCGCGAGTTCGAGTTCGATGGTCTTGAGATAGGTGATGTCGGTATCCGTGCCGATGGTGCGCACGGCATTCCCGTCCTCGTCCCATTCCACGGGCCGGCCGCGGCTCAGGATCCAGATATAGCGTCCGTCACGCGTGCGCTCGCGATATTGAAGGGCGTCAAGGCTATCATCGCCCTTATCCTGGCGATCGACATTGGCGCGGATATAGGGGCGATCGTCGGGGTGGATGCGCTCGATCCACCCTTCCTGGTCGCCATCCACCTCTTCCTCGGCGGGAATGCCGCGCATAACGCGCCACATGCGCGAATAGAACATTGAATCGGTGCGGATATCGTGGTCCCAGACACCCTGCCGTGCGCTTTCCAGCGCAAAGTTCCAGCGGCTTTCTGAATGCGCCAGGGCCTCTTCGGCACGCTTCTGCAATTCGATGCTGGTGGCCTGGACGACGATGCTGTCTGGTTCGCCGTCCGCATCGAACGACATGGCTGCCGCCAGCATGCCCCAGACCGGCTGACCATCGGCATGGCTGAGGCGGTGTTCGCCGCGATAGATATCGATCTCGCCGCGCATCAGCCGTTCAAGCTGCTGCCGCCCGGCCTTGTCATCGTCGACGTGAATGAGATCGATGATATCGAGGTCCTGGCCCGGCACCAGACGATGGCCGAGGAGGCGCGTGAAGGCGGGATTGATATAGCGGACCAGCCCATCGGGACCTGTGACGGCCATGCCGACGGGCGCGATTTCAGCCAGATGTGACAGCACCGGCGCCTCGCGGGTGCCGCGCCGTAGCCGTGTGATCCGCCTTTGTCCAACCCGTCCACGCAGGGTCATGACGGACCCTAATCGAGGCGCGACAGGATGAAGTCGCGCTCCTCGGCAAGGCCGGCCCATTCATGCGGCTGGTCGGCGTCGAAAATCAGGGTGTAGGGACCGGTATAGCCCGCCTCTTCGGCCGCGGCGATGCAGGCCCCGTAATCGGCCTCATCGAGCCGTCCACCGGCAAAGCTGGCCTTGGCATGGCACAGTTCGGCGCGGGCAAAGATCGAGGCGAGATCCTGATACTTGTTCTCGCCGCTCCAATTGCCGAAATCGCCGAGGAGCCCGATGCGGCCTTCGAGCCGGTCGAGCACTTCATGGACGGTTTCGGGGGTCGAGAGCAGGTCGAACCAGTTCTCGGTGACGAGGCGCGTGGAGGAGCCGGCATTGATATCGGCCAGGTGGCGCAGGGCGGCAACGGAGCGATCGATGTTTTCCGCGGTCGGCTTCTGCTTGCCGGCAATGATGCGGGCATTTTCCGCGCCCAGCTCATTGGCCACCTCGATCCAGCCGGCGATCCAGGCTTCGTCGCGTGCGCCATGCTCGGGATGGGTAATGTCGCCGGCATCGATCAGCAGCGTCTGCAGCCGCACCTCGGCGACCTTCAACTGGTCACGCAATTCCGCAAGGTATACGGGATCGCGGCTGCGCATGTGGAAGGAGACGATTTCGAGGCGATGATAGCCGTGATTGGCCAGCACCGAGGGCAGGCCGAGCAGCGATTCCTCGCCCTCGCCATAGGTATCCTCGCCAGGGCCGATGGCGCTGGTGCTTAGGTCATGCGCATAGGTCGTGCCCAAAAGACGATGCAACGACCAGGTGGAGACCGCGATGCGGTCAGCACTCTGGGCCATAAACTCTCTCTCCCGATTTCCTCCAATGCAGGCTCTCACGCACGCGTGAATCCGGCAATTGAAATTGTCATATCCGAAAACGCTTAACCAAGCCGATAGATGCGCTCGGCGTTGAGGTGAAAGAGTTTCCCCTGGTTTTCGGGCGTTTCCGCGGCGAGGATTTCGCGGGTCGCCTCCACCCAGCGGGTAAGCGAGCCGGTGAGCGTGACCACGGGATGGTCCGAGCCCCAGACGACGCGATCCCAGCCGAAGGTTGCGATGACATGCTCGACATAGGGGCGCAGAGTCTCGGTGGTCCAATCGGGATCGCAGTGATTGACGATGCCGGAAACCTTGCAATTGACATTGGGCAGCGCCGCAACCGCTTCCAACTGCTGCCGCCAGGGATCGAGCCCGATGCCGTTGATATCGGGATTGCCGCAATGGTCGAGGATGAAGGTTACTTCGGGGACGCGGCGCGCGAGATCAACGCCAAGGTGGAGCTGATCGGCGCGGAGGCAGAGGTCGAAGGTGAGGCCGTGGTCCGCAAGGCGCTTCAAATTATCCGAGAACAGCGCGGGCTGGCTGACGTCATCAGGGACTTCATGGAGGATACGGCGCAGGCCCTTGATCCGGCCATTCCCGAGCGCCAGCAAGCGGTCGAGCTGGGCCGGAAAATCCTCCTGTTCCGGCCGGCATGCGGCTATGGCACCGACAATCCCGGGAAGATCCTTTACGAAGGCGGTTTCGTGTTCGATATCGGCTGGCGCGACATCGACTTCCATATGCAGCGCCGCCTCGATTCCCAGCGGCTTTGCCTCGGCCCAGTAGCTGTCGACGGTCCAGGGCCTGTTGAGCACGCGATTATTGCCGAGCCAAGGATAGGAGAGGCGATCGGGATAGATCAGGTGCAGATGGGTATCGATGATGCGCATGAGGGTCCTCCGCGCGTCACCTAGCAGAAATTGCGCGATGGCAAAGTTAGAAAAAGGCCCGCCTACTCCCCTTCCAGTGCCCCGATCCGTCCCTTTGCGCTCTCCCAGTTGAGCTCCGTCACCCGCGCGATGATCGCTTCGACCAGCGCGAGCAGGGCCGCGTTGGCGTCCCAGGTGCGGCCGGTTTCGGTGTGGCAGGGCAGGCAATAGCGCGCATGGCGGGCAATGGGGCTCAGCCATTCGTCGGTGATGAGCACGATATGCGCCTTGCGCCGCGACAGGGTGCGGGCAATCTCGAGCATGACCGGATCATAGCGGCGCACGTCGAAGAGCACGGCGATATCGCCTGGCTTGACGTCGACGAGCTGGTCGGCGCTGGTCGCTGGACGTCCGTCGAGGCGGCGAATGCCGGGGCGGACGAGGCGCAGGTGAGCCTCGAGATAGCCGGCCAGGAAATCGCTAAAGCGCCCGCCGGCGAGGTAGCAATTGCGCTTGGTTTCGGCGAGGCGCCGACAGACGGTTTCGAATTCGCCTGCTGGAATATGGGCCGCTGTCGCCTCCATGCGGCGCGCCGATTGGGCCAGAAAGGCCGCGAGGAACGCCGATTCGCCCTCGGGGCCCGGGCCGGACGCGGCCCGCTGCAGGGGCGATTTCGAGCGCTCTTCGAGTTCTTCGCGTAAGGCGCGCTGGAAATCGGGATAGGACCTGAAGCCCAGTTGCGCGACGAAACGCACGACGGTGGCGGCACTGACACCCGCCGCCACGGCAAATTCTGCGACAGGCGCCAGGCCCAAGAGCGGATAATTGGTGAGGAGCCCCCGAGCGGCACGCCGGCCGGCAGCGGTCAGGGCCTGGTCGAGGTCGTGAATGCGGGCCGCAACCGTCCTGCCTTCCAATTCTCCTCCTGAACCCATCGTTTCATGATTGACAGAGTTTCGATTTTTGGAACACCTATTACATAAGTTAAGGATCGGTGTTTAGGGGGATTATGGAAGACGAGGGGCAAAAATCGGTGCTGGTGACCAATGCGCGGGGCGCGTCGCCCTTCGTGATCCTGTGCGACCATGCGTCCAACCGCATTCCCGAGCGCTACGGCAATATGGGGCTCTCGCCCGTCGAGCGGCTGAGCCATATCGCCTGGGACCCCGGTGCCCTGGCGGTGAGCCGGAAACTCTCCAGCCTTCTCGACGCGCCGCTGGTTGAATCGACCGTTTCTCGACTGATCATCGACTGCAATCGCGCGCTCGATGCGCCCGACCTGATCTGGACGCTCTCGGAGCGCACGCGGATCGCGGCCAATGAGAAAATTTCTGACGAAGAGCGGCAGCAGCGGATCGCGCTCTATCATCGCCCCTATCACGGGGCCATCGACATGCTGCTCGAAGCGCGCCGCCATGCCGGACGCGAGACAATCGTTGTCTGCATGCATTCGTACACCCCGGTCTTCCTCGGACAAGAGCGGCCTTGGCCGATCGGACTGATCCATGGCCGCGAACAGCGTTTTACCAGGGCCCTACGGGATGCCTTGGCCACGATCGAGCCCGGGCTCAATATCGGCTGGAACGAACCCTATGCGGCGCTCAACGGGGTGACGCTGACGCTCGAAAAGCATGGCGACGGGCGCGGACTCGACGCCACCATGATCGAAATCCGCAACAATGAAATTCTCTCGACCGAGGGGGTCGACCGCTGGGCAGACCTTCTGGCCCGGAGCCTCCAGGCCGCGCGCGAGGCGCAGCAGCAGGCGCGAACGGGATAGGCGGGAGTCAAGAGGTTCAGCATAACCAAGGGGACGGGACGATGGCTGATACCAAGAAGGTTGGGAGTGTCGCTTATGCGACACGAGACAAGTCGTATTTCGAAAAGCGAGGGCTCGAGCGCTACGCCGGCATCTGGAGCCTCTGGGCACTCGGCGTCGGCGCGGTGATCTCTGGCCATTTCTCGGGCTGGAATTTTGGTTTCATGACCGGCGGCTGGGGCGGCATGCTCGTCGCCGGCGCCATTATCGCCGTCATGTATCTGGGGCTTGTTTCTTCCATTGCCGAAATGAGCCCGGCCCTGCCGCATACGGGCGCGGCCTATTCCTTTGCCCGCACGTCAATGGGTCCCTGGGGCGGCTTTGTCACGGGCCTTTTCGAGAATGTCGAATATGTGCTGACCCCGGCGGTGATCGTGACGTTCATCTCGGGTTATTTCGGGTCGATCACAGGCATGGATACCGCACTCTACCCGATCCTCTGGATCGTGTTCTACGCAGTATTCCTCGGCCTCAACATCTATGGCGTTGCTCTCTCCTACAAGGTCACGCTGGTGGTGACGCTGATCTCGCTGGCTGTGTTGATCGTCTTCTGGATATCGGCCATTCCCAATATGGATTTCGGGCGCTGGGCGCTCAATATCGGGGTCGGCGAAGATGGCCGGGCCGTGGAATTGCCCGAAGGCAACGGCTCTTGGTTCCCCTTTGGCTGGCAAGGCGTTTTGGCTACCCTGCCGTTCGGCGTCTGGCTGTTCCTGGCTATCGAGCAGGTGCCGTTGGCGGCCGAGGAATCGGTCGATCCAAAGCGTGACCTGCCGCGCGGCATTCTGCTCGGCTTTGTAACACTCCTGATCTCCGCCTTCATGATCGTGCTGCTCAACCCATCCGTGGCTGGCGTCGGCTCGTTTGCCCTCGGCTCCTCGCTCGAACCGCTGCTCGATGGCTTCCGTGCCATTTACGGGGACGCGGGTGCGACCGTGCTCGGTATTGTCGCTCTGACCGGCCTTATCGCCTCGTTCCACACCATCCTTTATGCGCAGGGCCGCCAGATCTATTCGCTTAGCCGGGCGGGCTACTTTCCCTCGACACTGTCGGTGACGCACCCGAGTTACAAGACGCCGCATATCGCCATGATTTTCGGCGCGCTGCTGGGTCTGACCGTCATGCTGATCATCTGGTTCGCCAATGGCGGCGGGGGCGGCGGGGAAACCCAGCTCGGCGACGACATCATTGGTGTCGTGTTGCTCAACATGGCCGTATTCGGCGCTATGCTGAGCTATATCATGCAAGCCCTGAGCTTCATCATCCTCCGGCGCAATCAGCCCAATATCGAGCGGCCGTTCCGTTCGCCGGTGGGCGTTCCGGGAGCGGTTCTGACGATCATTATCGCGACAGTGACGCTGTTCTACCAGTTGCAGGACCCGAACTTCTTCCGCGGCGTCGTCTGGGTCATCGCCTGGTGCGCGGTGGGGGTCGTTTACTTCGCACTTGTCGGCCGGCACAAGCTTATCCTCTCGCCCGAGGAAGAATTCGCGCTCGAACATCGTGGCGATGCCGCGGTGGCCGCAGCCGTGGCGCCGAAAGCCTGATGCAAAAACGGAGGCGCGATCGCAGTGTCGCGCCTCTCATCACGACGTCATTCCCGCAAGCGGGAATCCCTGCCCGCCACACGGGAGATTCGCGCTCGCGCGGGAATGACGCAGCGAGCCGGGGCGACGGAACCAAACTGAGGAAATGATCGTGAGCTATTCGCTCGACACTTTGCGCAAAGACGTGGCCGCCGGCCGCATCGATACCGTGCTGGTCGCCTTTCCCGATATGCAGGGGCGGCTGATCGGCAAGCGCTTCCAGGCGCAGTTCTTTCTAGAAGGCGCCATGGAGGAAACCCATGGCTGCAATTATCTGCTTGCCGACGACATCGACATGGAGCCGGTGCCCGGCTACGAGGCGGCCAATTGGGGCAAGGGCTATGGCGATTTCGTCATGCAGCCTGACCTCACGACCCTGATGCACTGCACCTGGCTCGAGGGCACGGCGCTGGTGCTGGCCGACCTCGTCGATCACCATCACCGCGAGCCTATCCCGCACGCGCCGCGCAATATCCTTAAAAAGCAGCTGGCGCGCCTCGAAGCCATGGGGCTGTCGGCCAATTTTGCCAGCGAACTTGAATTCTATCTCTTCGACGAGACCTTCCGCTCGGCCCATGACAAGGGCTACCAGAACCTGACCGCGGCCGGATATTACATCGAGGACTACCATATCTTCCAGACCACCAAGGAAGAGGGCGTGATGCGCACGCTGCGCAATCAACTCCATGCCTCGGGCATTCCGGTCGAAAACTCCAAGGGCGAATGGGGCCCGGGCCAGGAAGAGATCAACGTCCGTTATGCCGAGGCACTGACCATGGCCGACCGGCATGTGGTCATCAAGAACGCCACCAAGGAAATCGCCTATGGCCAGGGCAAGGCCGTCACCTTCATGGCCAA
>Ga0126314_10001125_pt1 | contig 12666 bp, 8 predicted proteins | sample Plot105B_FD_92535 | JGI IMG/M metagenome (GOLD analysis project Ga0126314, IMG submission 92535) | Serpentine soil microbial communities from UC McLaughlin Reserve, CA, USA - Plot105B | ecosystem: Environmental > Terrestrial > Soil > Grasslands | place: USA: UC McLaughlin Reserve, Lake County...
TCTTAGCCCCTTGTGAGGGCGTTGGTTGTCGCCTTTGGGATTTTTCCCTTAGTTGCTGCCTGTATGTAATACTACTAGTAGTATCAACACCTTTTGTTGATCTTGTTTGTCCTAAAAACCCGTGTGTTCGTGGCGATTTACGCTTTCTTCTATAAATGGCGCTAGCAACCAACAGTGTAGCTAAAGAAATGGTAGTTAAAGATAACGCCAATATCAGCGTTCTTTTGTTTGGCACCATTTTTTATCACTGGTCCTCCTTTGCTGATGTATACATCTCTAACCCTAGATTTAACATTTCAAGGTACCTTGGTCTAGATAAATATATGTTCACCAAAAATATTGGCTTTTTGCAGAGGATCGAAGTAGCATGAAACGTTTTAGAAGTAATTAGGTATATACTGACTACAGTTAGGCTCTATAGGAAGGGAGTGGACTGGCACTTTCTACACTCTGAGTGAACTCCTATTTTCGGTATAGCGTATTGGTGATGCTGGAAGAATATATCTAATATTGTTTGCTCGACAATGTTCACTGTAACAAGTCCTGAATCTTGTTCTGGATTAGCCGGAGCCCCCACAGCTCTACTATATATTGTTAGCAGACTTCCTATATTGTAGAACCGCCCATGACGATCAAAAGGTCTCTCTACTACAGCCTTTGGCGAAGGATATACTTCGTGTACCTAATATTACCGGCTTACAGTTTAACTGTTGAATAAAATTTGTACGGATATCCTTCCAACGTTTGATTGATATGGCCAGTGCCTTCACCGCCAGGCTCTCGGCTCTATATATTATGTTACAGGCAATAGTTTTATTTTTTTGCATGCTGATGATTTGCTTTCATTCATCAGATCCGCAGCATCAGTTGTTGGAATTTCTATTACCGCAGGCGCTCTAGCAATGCCCTTGACAAATCAGACAGAGAGAAGTCAATGAGATTTTTGGCATTGAGTTTTACATTTCTCCTTGCTCTTACTCTAGCTGGTCTGTAAGACTCTATCAAATACTACCTATGTCAATACGCTGCTGTACTGCTAATAGCAGCTGAGCCACTGCAATATTAAAGTCGAACAGATGAAGGTCAAATTACTACAATTGGAGGGGAAGCGGCATCATCTGCTGCTCACTAGATAAATGGATACTAGTTAAGAATGTCTCTTCTGTTTTCGCCTATATTATTTCTGCTCTATCACATTTTTCAAAAATTTTGAATTCTATAGTTATTTAAGCAGAAATAATTGTTCTGTAACACTATCTAACATTAAGACAAGTTTAACTTAAAGAATAACCTTAAATCCTAGAATATGTCTCTACTAACGGAAAAAACTTCATGAAAGACATAAAAAATGATATTGATGCATCATTGTCCCCAAAAACAGAACTTGTCATTCAGCCTGAGACTGTGGAATTCACTAATTCTTTACCTCAAACATTCGCAGAAGCCGTGAAGTTGCTTTACTCAAATCATATCTATGCGGATGACAATGTGCTGCAGAATAGAATCAGACTCGCGCCGTTCAGCCGTAAATTTCATTCTGACGCAGATACAGTTACTGACAATATCAAAAATCAGTGCGATCTGCTAAATGACCCTGCAACCAAGCTGCTTGTTTCCACTCATCAGCCCAATCTATTCGCATATGGCGGCGTCTTTAAGAAAGTTGTAGTGCTTGAAAAGTTGAAAACAACAATTGAAAAATACAAAGCAGGAAGAATTATTAATTTATTCATTATAATTGATCACGACTTTATTGATGAAATCTGGATGAGACGAGCTCAACTCCCAAGTTTTCACCATTCATCTGGCTTGATGCAACTTAGATTTTCTGTAGATCATTTGAAGATGTGGGAGATGGTATGCAATGTCCCTCGGCCTCGAGAGACAACCCTGTATAATTGGGAAAGGGAGATTATCTCATGGATAAAAAAATCTTCTTCATCCCCGTCTCTCCGGGAGAAAATGGTTGATAATTTCAATGGGTTCTGGGAAGCGGTGGAAATTGCTTATTCAAGGGCAAGATCTTATTCAGACTTCAATGCATTCTTGATGTCAAGGATCATAAACAGCATATGGGGATACAATACCTTATTTGTGCGGCTATCCGAAATATCACACGTCTTCCAGAATGGTTTCGAGTTTCTAATATCTAACCTAGCAACCTATACAGATGTACTGCGTAGAACCGAACAGAGCCTTTTGTCACAAGGCATAAGTACTGGCGTAAGTTCTACCTCATATGAGAAGGCTCCTCTGTGGCTTCATTGTAAATGCGGAAGCAAAGCTCCTGTATCCCTCTCAGTACAAGGAAAATTAGCGTTCACGGGTTCATGTATGTCGTGCAAGAAGGAGTTAACTTTAGAGTTGGCTGATGAGCCCCGCAACTCAGATCTTTCGAAAGTTATTAGCTATATTTCTCCAAGGGCAATTGCGATTCCATTGTTGCTTTCCCGGGATTTGGAAATTTCATGTTATTGCTCCGGAAAGGGAGGGCTAGGATACCTTATGGATGCGAATGTAATTAGCAAACATCTTGGTATTAGATGGCCCTTGACCTTAGTCTGGGGTTCAAAGGATGTTTACAGGGGGATAGCTCAAAATCAGGCATTGAATGCTATTCACATGGAGATTCCAGAGGCTGAAAGACGCTTACAAGAGTTGCATTTGAGGAATAATGAATACGAAAGAAAAATACGCGATCTTGTGACTAAAAGAACAGAGTTGGCGAAGGCTAATGCCTCTCTGCGCAGTATTCTAGAAGACCTCTTTCAACTTAAGGAAGAGCAAAGAAGAATTCGCAGAGAAATAGTAATAATTGAGAAGGCGTCCAAGATACTGAGTCTCTCTCCATGCATATTGGACTATGCCGTAAACTTTGGGATAGTTGATACTGAGAAGCATTGGTGCAGACACCTTTTGGAAAATGGCAATTTGGCCTCTCCTGTCTATTTCAATCAAGACTGCAGCGATAAAGACGATAGAAGATCTGAGTTCCTTAACGAGGGTTGCCTATAATCATAGTTATAGACCTAGAAGATTTCGAAACTTAATTGGCGGACAAAATCCATTAGCCTATTAAGGATTGTATGCGAGCAAATTGTAATATATAATCTTCGATAATCTATCTATGTCAAAGAATATTTTTTCTATCGATTTGGATAAATGCATATACTCAAGACAATTACCATAGCTACAATTATGAATATATCAACATTATGCGCACTGTAATTGCATGCTTTTTCAAAAGTAATTCTTTGTGAAAGAGCGATTCTCGTCTTTTCTTGTCTCACCTTTGGCAACTGTCTTTTCATAGGTCGACATCGGTATGTATACTTCATTCCAGTAACGCATACAAAACAGCCTTCTATAGGTCTTAATATTAACTTCTTCTTCAAGTATTGTATTTCTGAAAACGATATCCGGTTCGTTAATTCCGGCTACAGCGCGTATAGGACAAGTTGCAGAGAAGCGAGGGTTAACTTCAAACATGATAGGTTTATCACCCTGGAGCTTTGCTTGAATATTGATTGCGCCTTTTGCACCTAGCTTGCTAGCGAATTTCTCTGCCGATCCTCGTATGAGATCAAAATCATCAACAAAGGCCTTGTACGTCTGTCCATGTTTTATTATTTTTTTTATTGATATGGATGACATTATTTTTTTTCCTGATGTATCGACAGTTACTCCAGTCGTGAATTCCTCGCCTGCTAAGTATTCCTGGATAACTGCTTGCCATCCTGCCCTTTCGATTGCCTGAATTGAGAAATCCAGCTCTTCTTTATTTTTTGCTATGTTGAAATGTACTGAGCCATATCCTTCTCGAGGTTTTACAACTAGAGGAAAGCCGAATTCTCTTGCAAATTCTTCACGATTGGATGGTAATGCAGATGCAGCATAAGGCATGTCGTTTATCTGACAAAATTCATATGTCTTCCACTTATCTTTAGCTATTGATATTAGATCTAGAGATCCTACTAGCGCTTTTGTTGACGCTTCTCTTTCTATTTGGGTTTGCGCGGCAGCAATAGTTAGTAATTCATCATCTGAACCTACAAATATTGCCTTAACTCCTCTCTGTCTGCAAAGCTTTATCAGGTTATCTATATAATCTGGTGAGCTTGCTGGCGGAATTAGAATTCCATTATCAGATCGGTACAAGCCAGGGGCATTCGGACTCATGTCTGCGCCAATAATTCGATATTTCACAGGATTGTCTTTTCCATCATTTGCAAGGTTTAGTGATTTGATTATTCCTTGAGCTACTACACTTCCTGTAGATGTAACCAATACAGTTTGGCGCGCCATATATTTATTTGTCGAGTTTTGCCGTGCAATAAATCCATCGCTACAGCGATTACTTTGCTGTTTCGTTAGTTAGCATACATCTATTCGAAACAGAAATCCGATCATTGAATATATAGATAGTTCGTGGAACAAAAACCTTCATAGCTATCGTCAGTGCTTTATCTTTTTGCAGCTGACAGGTCTTTCAGAGGTAAAGAAATATTATATTTTTACATAAAGAAGGACTTACAATAATGGTTAGTTATATCAGGTAATTTATCTTTTCATACATTCCTTTTCACTTAAGGGAATTGTATAAGAATTTTTATAAACTACTGGAATTTTAGGAGCCGTTATGAGAACTATTCAAAAGATATATGCCAATTCTTAATCATAGACAAAAACAGTAAAAGCGACAAGATGTGGAACCCCAAAATTTGGGCAACCCCTTATAATGCCACCTCTGTAAAATTGCAGAATCAAAAAAGCACTGTATTTGGAACTACTTTTAGAATTCACTAAATCTTCAGAGATTCTACTCCGGTCAAGGTTTCAATCAGCATTTAGGATATTTGACATTTGTGATAGAATCCTATGATGTGTAGTTACATTAGTAATATATTCATCCGCACGGTCATTCCACTCTCCGCATCCATATATTGCTCCCTCACCTGAGTTGTAAGCACCTAGAGCCATTAACATATACTGCGCGTTGCTGCATCCTGGAAATTCGCTCTCCATTAGCAACAGGTTATCTGATAATGACTTTACTCCTCGATTGATATTGTACTCTGGATTGAACCAAGAAGTTGTCCAGTTCGGAGAGTTCATGTCTGTCGTCAGGTCTGGCCGACTGCCATGATCTTCTATGCAAGCAGGTGTGACTTGCATTAGTCCAAATGATCTGCTTTCTTGATCTGTCCAGAGGTCAGGTATCTCGCATGGTATGTCCTGACTTATCGCAAACATATCAAAACTAGATTCTTGTAATATCATCGATTTTACCATCATGCTATCAGTTATGCCATAATGGTTGGTGGCATTGATAATATATGAATCAAATTGGTCGTATGCCGGATCACCTATTGATATATTGGTTGTTGTTATTATAGAATCTGGGTGGCATATAGCTTGTGTGTAGGTAGGTAGAAAATAGCCGCCCATATACCACCCTGTGGAGCAGTTATTATTAGAAGCCATAGAATTTGAAATAGGTATTGGATCTGACCTGAGTATTGACAATTGGTTAACCGTCAAATTGTGAAGAGTCGATTCCGAGCTTGGCACTAATGATTCTGCGAAAATAGTTTCAATTGCCGGTCCGATGGCAAATAATAGGGGTAGTAGTGACAAAATGGCAAGCAAGACCATAACAAATAGGTTCCTCATAGAAGGCTTGTTCGATGGCTAACTATCTCCTCCCTCATGTAAATATTTCTTTTACTTGTCAATTTTGGATTTTGCTAACCAAATTGCGTTATTCTTTCGAGTTTTAACCTTTATGAGAGAGTAAAATCCTTAATACTTACTATCTTGACCAGAATAAAGGGAATCTGCGTATGCTCTTATTTTCACGCTCTCGAAATATTAGTTATACAAATAGATTGTGAGCGCACTACGATCTCTAGTTTAGAATTTAAGATGCCGAGTATCCATTCTATACGCAGATACAGAAACAGCCACACGATAATAACTTATTTTAGAGTATCAAATGATAACCGACAGAGGAAAATCAATCTCTCAGTTCTTCCTGCCCTGCTGCTTGCCAAGATATGCAATGAACTAATGCATAACAATGGTTTCATGCATATTTTCTCTAATTATGATGGTGGTGTGAAAACTTGAACTCAAGTGATCAATCTGTAAAAAAACCTTTTGAAAATATTGAATTAGCAAAACTATTGGACAACCTAAAAGAAAGGAATCGTTCTATCGCAAAGGTCATTCGCCTGCCAGTCCGGTTGGAACCATCATTTCATCCTGGTAGGGGATTTTTCTATCCCAATATTGAATTAACTACACTGGAAGAGCAGGCAAGGTTTCTTGAATCGTTTGAAAGAACGGGCATAGTAACATGCAGTCCATCTATTTCAATAATGCAATGCTCCTTTTGCAGTTCTCATAGGTTTTGCTCAACATTTATTTGCAAACTATGTAGATCACCTAACATCGTGAGAGGATCAGCGATTGTACACGAGCCCTGTGGCAATATTGATTTTTATGATAAGTATGTGGTTGACGATGGAAGATTGGTGTGTCAAAAATGCAATAAGAATCTCAAAGCGATAGGCGTAGATTATTCAAGATTAGACCGCATTTACAACTGCCTAAACTGCAAAGCAATGCTAGACGATATAGATCAGTTCTACAAGTGTCTGGATTGCGGAAAGTCTTCAACTGTCGACGAATCTCGAATTTTGTTATTAAACGAGTATGTATTTGATGTAGATAAATTATCAAGTATAGTAGATCTTGATACGTATATGTTTTCTGTCATTAAGGAATTGGATAAGATGGGAATCAAAGCAGTCCATCAGGGCGCAGTTATGGGTGCCTCAAGAATATCACATACCTTTTCCCTAGTGGCCCATGCTGGAAAATTAGAGCAACCATTCTTAGTCGCCGATATAATTGAAACGGACCAAAGAACGGATAAAATGCGCCTCCTATCTTTTATTGGAAAATGTATTGACTCAAGAATTGAAAACAAGATTATTGTTGCTTTCCCTAACTTGCAAGACGACCTCCGAGAACTAATCAATACCAATGGAATTATGTTAGTCGAATTAAGATCCAGGGAAGATATAACATTTGAGCTTGTCAAATCCGTAGAAGAAATTTACCATAAGGTTTACAGAGATAAGGAATGATAAACAAGAAGAAATCTCTTGCGATCGTAATAACTCTTAGCATATTTGCCTCCTTCTGTTTAGCAGCATCTCTAGTTATACTTCTGGGATTGAATGCGCTATCAATAGGGAATCTGTTTGCCGCTGCGCTCACTTCAGGCTATTTGATGGTATTGTTCAAGAGACGAGATGATGGCTACTCACGATACAACCCTGGAAGAATTCAAATACCTTTTATCTTGTTTGGAATCTTAATCATTCCCGTAATTGCTACACTATCAATTGCGATCATTTACTCTTATGAAATCTACTTAGTTATTATCTCACTTCTGATGCCATTAACTTTTATTAACATTATGTTTTATTTGCCAATTGCAATATATGAGAAATTTCTTAACAGGGACGTGGCTAACAATAGAGTACTAACGTCTATCCCTATTATTTCCGTAATTGTGCCAGCATATAATGAAGAGGCAAACATTAAACGTACGTTAGATTCTATTATTGACTCAGACTATCCAACTAAGGAGATAATTGTCGTAGATGATGGCTCAACTGATTTGACATATGCCATAGCATCACGATATATGCAGACTTCTAATCACTGCAAGATCACAGTTATGCGAAAGCAGAATGGTGGAAAAGTATCAGCAATAAATTACGGTTTACGATTCGCATTTGGCGAAATCATAATTGTCGTAGATGCTGATTCTATAATAGAAAGAAATGCATTAAAGGAGACTGCAAAACAATTTCAGCGCTCTGGTGTTATTGCTGTTGCAGGAAAAGTCAAGGTTTTGAATACTTCTAATTTTCTCACAAATTGCACTGCTCTAGAACTAGTCCTTGGGGCAAATCTACTAAGGCCAGCATTTAGCCTCTTAGGAATTGTTATGGTTGTACCTGGTGCCCTAGGAGGATTCAGTAAGAAAAGGCTAATGCAATGTGGATTATATGATAGAGATACCCTAGCAGAGGATTTTGATATCACAGTCAAAATTGCTAAAGGAGGCGGAAAGATAGTCGGCATATCTGCAGTTTCATATACGGAGGCCCCGACTACTTTAAAGGCCTTTTATAAACAAAGAAGTCGCTGGTATCGTGGCATTTTTCAGACTTTGTTAAAACACAATGATGCCATGAGAACTGGCAGATATGGAGTATTAAACAAAGTTGGGTATCCAATTACAGTATTGATGTTTATTGGTCCTCCCTTTCTAGACATCATACTTATTGCATTTACAGTTCTTGCAATTGCCGGAGCCCTGTCCATAGCCTTCATGTTGTCATTTGTGCTATTCTTTGCTTTTCAATTTCTTCTATGTGGGATTGCCATTATGATGGATGAAAATAAAGAGTGGAAACTAATTTTGTATGCTCCATTTAGCATTATCGGGTACAAACAGATTATCAACTTCATTGTCATGAAAAGTATTTTTGATATCCTGAAGCAGAGAAGGCGTTATGAATGGTAAGAACATATGAGATCTGTTACAGAAGTCATTAATAAAGCGGAAGCATTTAGATAAACTACTGAACTTTTCTACATTATATGAGAAACGAGCTGTTACAGTTATTATCTATTGCAAGGAATTATCATAACTTTATTATTCTATAGCAGCCGATATAAGCGTTGCAAAAAAACGCATTGATAATCAAATTGGGCCGCAATATTACATTTCATGATTATCTCTCGTTATCTTGATTCAATATAGATCATTTTTTATATGGAGGGTGCATATTTAGCAATCGGCGATTTCAATCACGACCAATGCCACCCTCTTTACATCTCTTGTCACTTGCTTTAGGCATTCAACAACTATGATTATCATTTCTGCAGGCCTTTTATCAATTATTACAGTACTAACTTTAAGCAATTTTATTCTGCAGCCTTCATTTTCAGAAATAATTTCTTTTGGTAATAATGGGACTGCTCATTCTAATTGTAATTGTGTAGTGTTTAGAATGGATGGTATTCAAGATTATTGGGTTAATGCAGGGCAGCTTGGAGTCATGAATCAATTTATGATAAGGAATCAGAGCCTAACTTTGGGAATAGTAACGGTTGACATAGGAGAGGATACTGATATAATTGATAACGTGAAACGAGGACTCGATAGTGGTCTTTTTGAATTAGCCACGCATGGATCGAATGATACCGATCATACAACGCTGAATGAGGAACAGCAAAGAAATTCTTTGAATGATTCCAACACAAAGATGATTACTTTGTTTGGGAATGCTCCTGAAATATTTATCCCCCCATTTGACAACTTTAACAATGACACTATAAATGCCATGAGGCAGGTTGATATGAAAATATTATCTGCCAACACCTCTTCTCTTAACGAGCTTCAATTGATAGGCAATAATGAATCGTCAACTCGGTCATTAGACCCAATACAATCCAAAACAATTTTCTATGTACCTTCAACTATATCATTCAAAGATTATTTTGACGACCAATATCTTCGCAACTCAGTTGAAGATATATTTAATAATGTTACACAGAGTATTGTGGCCCACGGTTATGCAGTTATTGTAATTAATCCACAGGATTTTATGATAACTGACGCAAATGGCGATGCCACTGACACATTAGATGTAAATGAAGTCACTGATCTTTCTCGTCTTATTGATTTGATAATATCAAATAATATACATATTGGTTCATTCACTGAAATTACATCAGGAACTGAAATTACAACAGGAACGGAAAGCGAAGATAACACAATAATTCCAAGCATACTTCTTGAATAGAGACTTATCACATCTCACATTCTGTGATAACATATGGCCCGATATCATATTTTTGAGAGAAACCATCTAACTCATGCTTCCTGACCGTTTTGTAAAATCTTCAATCGATTTTTTGCTATTTATGAATGCTGGAGTCTATTTATATTTATTTTAATTTATCCGATGAGTTTTTTAAGCTACTAAAAAAGTCATTATTGTTGGCATTAGGATCATTTGTAATATGCATCTAGCGTGCTAAAATAAGCTTGATTCTCACTTTTGTTTGGTGTATATCCATCAATCTCAAATCCCCCTGGTTGCTCCAGAATATGGTTACTGATTTTGTGTTAGAATAGTAAAAAAACTACCTTTCTTAGGAAATTCCTATCCTCTAATGCTAGATTGTCCGCTAAGTTATAATGCATGTGTTTCTTCATCATTGTATACGTACAAGATTATCTTGTCAAAGAACTAACATCAGTATTATTTTTTATGTATAATTTATTGCTTGTTTGGTTATATCCTAAATCCGACATGGTAAGCACTTGGAACCCATTATCATGCAGATACTTCATTTCACTATCAAACAAATTAACATCTATAGTAGAATCAACCCAATCTGGACTAATATTAGAAGTACTGTTCTTATAATCAACGTTATGGTATACTATAATCGGAATTGCATTTATCGATCCGTTAGTATTGTATAATGCTTGACTGTCAATAGTTTCGACAAAAATATCGAATATCTTTGTACTATTACCCTTGTACATTAACTGTAAATCATAATCAGTCCATACGGGAAGAGAATATCTATCTGTCGAATCAAGGTATACAAGCGGTTCATATCCTACTCTTGCCATATCATAATATTTAGCTAACATATCAATTACTGTTGAATTACCGCTGCCACTAGCATAAGGGGTTGAAAAGATTGTGGAATTATAACCGTGCTCAAGTAAGGATTGCTTACTCTGTCCGACTTCATACTCTAGGTCACTAGCAGATAGTGTTGTAAGATCTTTATGACTCATACCATGAGATTGAATATCATGACCTAATTCAGATAATGACCTAATATCCTCCCATGTCATAGCTGAGTCTCCCCCCGCATTATTACAAAATGACGAATTTTGATATGTGAGGCACCCAGTTGTTACAAAGAAGGTTGCTTTGAATCCGTATTTCTCTAAAATGGGCACCGCATAAGTAAATTGTCCCTTCCAATCATCATCAAAATTCAAAATTATAGCCTTTTGTGCAGATGCGAGAGGAATAAAGGCAGTAATAATCAAGAATAAAAATGACGAGGCCCATACTATTTTGTTAGTTTTCCGATGAAGTATCTGATAGTTCCTTCCACCAATAAACAAAAAGAGCCTACTAAGGCAATTTACTGCCATTTTTCATCAGTATTCGAGTCGCGCTGCTATATTTAACAATATCTAGGAACTAATATTTTCAGGAGGCAATATCAAAAGTAGATGAAAATGAGCTGAAAAGTTATAGGCAACGGATCTAAACATTATCTTCTTAATTCTACAGGCTCAAAATGACAGGAATCCTATGAACAATGTATTGATATGTTTACCATGTAGCCTCTAATAGCACAATTCGAGGCATTGTCACGGCTATTTGATGTTGTATCAGAGACTACTACTGCCGCTGCTATTTCTTGAATCATCTTGAACTGCGGTAATCAAATCATAAACCCTAAAAAATTCCCAATATCCTCTAACGAATGCGCGTCGCTTCCTAAATGAAACCTTACCCTGTGTTCCTTAAATTTACAAGCCAGTTTGGTGGCGGTCTATGATATTTTGCGTTAATCTCGATTATTTTGCGATTTGAGAATATTAAGGAGGCTAAATCCGAAAGCTCATCATCGTTCAAATCAAAAGTGGGCTCAGGTGCTAGATGACCTATTACATCTACATCGGGATTCTGTATTGCAGTCTTTATAGCCTCTATCCATATTTTCTTATCACTAAATATTGAATGGAAGCTCGCCACTATAAAGTAGTCTTTACTATATTCTTCACAACAATCAATGGATCCGTCTCTGAGAATCTTTGCCTCAAAACCAGGAATCACCTTTAATTTATTGCTTCTCGCTACGGTAGTCTCTGCTCTTAATTCATCTAAGTATCTTGGCACCCAATCAGATGTTCTTCTTACATGGTCCGTAATGGCAATAACTTTTAGTCCTATTTTTTCAGCGCGTGCTATGACATTTTTGATCGTCAGGTTTGAGGCAGAATGATCGTTATAGCTACAGTGAACATGGTAGTCTTGATCCTTATCCAACTACGTGTTTGTGATCATGATACCAGCGTTTTTTATCCATTCAGTTCATAACGCCTATAACAAGTTACTAGTTAAGAGTACGAGATATCTACTTATAGCAATGAACGTAAGGATTGCACCTGTTCCTTTAATGATAATGGACTCTGAAGTAGTCTAAAATGTCGCAGCAACTCCTGCAGGTATCACGTTTGCAAGATTTCCATCTCTCTTCTATTATCATCATCAAGTTAAAAAAGCACAGACACATCAGTATATAATAATAAATTCAATTATGCCCATTGATTATTTTGAGATAGATAGGCTCGTAGATGACCTTGCCAAGCTCTACTCTACTGCATTCGCAACAGCTTGGTTCAAGATAATGGGCAACAAGCGACCGACTCAGGAAGAATTTCGGGACAAGGTTGTGGAATTCATGAGGCACTTTGAATATGCACTTGCCTCTTTTCCGCAGACACCTGCAGCTGACCAATTCAGAGAACACGCA
>Ga0126314_10001126_pt1 | contig 12662 bp, 12 predicted proteins | sample Plot105B_FD_92535 | JGI IMG/M metagenome (GOLD analysis project Ga0126314, IMG submission 92535) | Serpentine soil microbial communities from UC McLaughlin Reserve, CA, USA - Plot105B | ecosystem: Environmental > Terrestrial > Soil > Grasslands | place: USA: UC McLaughlin Reserve, Lake County...
GAGGGCGGCACCTGGGCGACGGGGCGAAGGCTCGCTCGGGAGCGCCGGGGCGACGGTTCGCCGCCCCTTTCCGTCGACAGCGACGGAACCGTCTTCTGAGGTCCGGCCTCTCGGCATCGCAGTTCACCGCTCGGCGCGGGAAGCCTCGGCAAGGATAAAGGGCCTGGCGAGACCAGGTTCGGACTGGACGAAGCCCGCAGGGTCGCCGAACATTCGGGAGGCCGGAGTGAGAACCCGCATGGACACCCACGTCGCACTGGACGCGAGCAAAAGACACGGAATGGAAGGCGTCACCGTCGTCGATCATCCGCTCGTGCAGCACAAGCTGACGCTGATGCGGGACAAGCGGCGCTCCACAAAGGGCTTTCGCCAACTCCTCAACGAGATCGGCATGCTGCTCGCCTACGAGGTGACGCGGGACCTGCCGCTGGAGACGATCGAGATCGAGACTCCGTTCTCGACCATGCATGCGCCGCAGATCGCGGGCAAAAAGCTGGTCCTCGCCCCCATCCTGCGCGCGGGCGTGGGCTTCCTCGACGGGATGCTCTCGCTCGTGCCTTCGGCCCGCGTCGCCCATATCGGCCTCTACCGCGATCCCGATTCGCTTCAGGCCGTGGAGTATTACTTCAAGGCGCCGTCGGATCTCGCGGACCGCATGATCCTGGTCCTCGACCCGATGCTCGCCACCGCGAACTCCGCGGTGGCCGCCATCGACCGCCTCAAGGAACGCGGCGCCAAGGACATGCGGTTCGTTTGCCTCCTGGCGGCGCCCGAAGGGATCGAGCGCTTCCGCGGCAGCCATCCCGACGTGCCGATCTGGACCGTGGCCATCGACGAGCGCCTCAACGATCACGGCTACATTATGCCGGGGCTCGGGGATGCGGGAGACCGGATGTACGGGACCCGCTAGAGGATGATCCCGAAAAGGTGGAGACTTTTCGGACAGGATCATGCGGTGGAGCAAGAGTATCAGGACCGTGATCGTTTCGCTGCGAAGCGATCACGGTCTAAGGGCCATGGGTCCGAGCAAGGCTTCGAGCCACACCGACGGAGGCCAGCGTGCGCTTCATCGTTGCCGATTGGGGGACCACCCGGTTCCGGGGTTATCTCGTCGAGAACGAGACGATCCTGGACCGCGTCTCCTCCGAGGAGGGCGTCTCCGCCCTCGAGCCGGGGCAGCACCGAGAGGTGTTCCTGCGTCAGTGCGGACGCTGGCTCGAGGCGGAGCCGGACGCGCCGGTGCTCCTCGTCGGGATGGTCGGGAGCCGGGAGGGGTGGGTCGTCGCGCCTTACGCGACCTGCCCGGCCGATGCGGCCGAGATCGCCCGAGCCCTGATGCCCGTCGAACTGGGCAACGGTCGAAAGGCCCATATCGTGCCCGGGCTGTTTTGCGAGCCGGCCCCCGGAGCGTCCGACGTGATGCGCGGCGAAGAGACGCTGGTCCTCGGAGCCGGGGTCGAGAACGGGCTCGTCTGCCTCCCCGGCACGCACCCGAAATGGGTGCTGATGCGCGGGGGACGTATCGAGCGCTTCGCAACCTACATGACGGGCGAAATGTACGCGCTTTTGCGCGAGCACTCGATGATCGGCCGTCCCGCCACCGAGCCCGGCGATCCGGCCGGTTTCCAGCTCGGGCTCGACGCGGCGATGCGCAACTCCGGGGAAGACGGCGGGAGCCGCGTGGGGCTGCTGCACCTGCTCTTCGGCGCGCGCGCGGCCGTCGTATCGGGCCGCATGGGCCCCCAACTTCTCGGCCCCTACCTCTCGGGTCTCCTGACCGGTGACGAGATCAACGGCGCCCTGTCGCAGTACAGCCGCCCCGCCGCGGTGACGATCGTGGCCGACTCGCCCCGCGCGGACCTCTACGTCGAGGCGTTGAGCCGCCGCAGCATCATGACCGACGTGAGGGCGCCCGAGCAGGCGTTGATCGCAGGCCTCGCAAGAATAGCCCGACACCGGTCCGGCGCTTGATCGCGCGCGGCGCTGTGCGATATTTCACCGGACGGACTCGCGACCCCGCCGACGATGCCCTCGTCAACGGCCCAGTGCTCGATTGGGCTCCCTTTCCTTTCTTGGACTCAATCATGTTCCCCAAACCTCAAAGTCAGCTCTCGCCCAACACCTACGAATACGAGTCCTTTCCGCTGGTGAAGCCCACGGGGTTTCGCGAATACGACGCGCGCTGGCTGTTCGAGAAGGAACTGAACCTCATGGGCGTGCAGGCGCTCGGGATGGGGATCGGCACCCTGGTTCACGAGATGGGCGTCCGGCCGGACCTCGTGACAGGTCATGACTTCCGGGCCTACTCGTCGTCGATCAAATACGCGCTGATCGCCGGGATGATGGCCGCGGGCCTGCGCGTGAAGGACATCGGCCTCGCCCTCTCGCCCATGGCCTATTTCGGCCAGTTCGAGCTCGACTGCCCGTGTGTCGCGATGGTCACGGCCTCCCACAACGACAACGGCTGGACCGGCGTGAAGATGGGCGCCAACCGTCCGATGACCTTCGGTCCGGAGGAGATGGGGCGCCTGAGGGATATCGTGCTCGATGCCGCCTTCAAGCTCCGCGAGGGCGGGGCCTACGAATTCCTCGAGAACTTCCCCGAGCGTTACATCGCGGACCTCACCAACCGCCCGAAGATCAAGCGCCGGCTCAAGGTGGTGGCGGCCTGCGGCAACGGCACGGCGGGCGCTTTCGCGCCGAAGGTGCTCGAGATGATCGGCTGCGAGGTGATCCCGATGGACGCCGAGCTCGATCACACCTTCCCGCGCTACAACCCGAATCCGGAGGACATGAAGATGCTTCATGCCATCGCGGACAAGGTGCGCGAGACCGGCGCCGACGTCGGGCTCGGCTTCGACGGCGACGGGGACCGTTGCGGAGTCGTCGACAACCGCGGCGAGGAGATTTTTGCAGACAAGATCGGCGTGATGCTGGCGCGCGACCTGTCCAAGCTTCACCCGGGCGCGCAATTCGTCGTGGACGTCAAGTCGACGGGTCTCTTCCACACGGACCCGGAGCTTCAGGACAACGGCGCCCGGACGGATTACTGGAAGACCGGCCATTCCTACATCAAGCGCCGCGTCACAGAGCTGTCGGCTCTCGCGGGATTCGAGAAGTCCGGCCATTTCTTCTTCAACAAGCCGGTCGGCCGCGGCTACGACGACGGCATCCTCACCGCAATCGCGGTCTGCGATATGCTCGACCGCAATCCGGACAGGTCGATGGCGGACCTCTACGAAGCCCTGCCGAAGACCTGGGGCTCGCCGACCATGGCGGCCAAATGTGCCGACGAGGTGAAGTACGCGGTGGTCGATCGGATCGTGAACCGCTTCACGGCGATTCGCGACGGGAACCAGCCCGTCTCCGGACAGCCCGTGAGCGATCTCATCACCGTCAACGGCGTGCGCGTGGTGGCCCAGGACGGCACCTGGGGGTTGGTGCGCGCCTCCTCGAACAAGCCCGAGCTCGTCGTCGTCGTGGAGAGCCCGGTCTCCGAGGCGCGGATGCGCGAGATGTTCAAGGCGGTGGACGGCGTGCTCCGGGAGAACCCGGAGGTCGGCGACTACAATCAGACGATCTGAAGGCGACCCGCGCGGGAGCGCGGATCCGCCTGAGCGGCGCTCGGACCGCCGCGTGTTCGCGGGTTGCGTTCAGTTGATCGGGCACGGCGCCTGGCCCTGCCAGACCACCTGCTGCCCGGCACGCACCGGCCAGGGAACCTTGTCGGAGAGGTCGACGTCGCCCGTGATGGCATGGCCGATCACGGGCCTGTAGACGTGGTGAACCTCGCTCAGGAGGTACGCCATTCCGGGCACCTGATATCCCGGCGGGACGGTGACCAGGGCGTTCTTCGCCATGCTGGCCGGCACCGCCATCTCCGCGACCGTGCTGCGATTCTCGATGCGGCGAGCGGCGCTCCAGCAGACCCGCCCTTCCAGGTTGCCCGCGTTCAGCCGGACGACGACGCTGGCGAGCGCGACGGTCGCGCCCGCGGGATCGTAGGGCGCAAGGACAGCGGCCGCCGCCTTGGAAACGTTGGTGATCTCCGCCGCGTTTACGACGGGCGGGCTGCCCGTCGGCGAGGTCGGAAGGCGGCCGACCAGATCGGCCGCGGTGCGGGCGACGGACTGGACGCGCTGCTTGACGGCAAACCCATCGGAGAACGTCAGCATGGCGAAATAGAGCGTGACCAGCAATGGCAGGACCAGGGCGAACTCGGTCGCGATCATTCCGCTGCGGGCGCGCCAGAAGCCGCGGAGGGAGGGACGAAGGACGCCGTTGCGGGCGCGCCGGTCGCCGTCGAGCGAAAGAAGGACATGGGGGCGGTACATCAGAACGGCTCCGTGCGGAAGGCGGCGCTGCTCAGGAGCAAACGTTTGTTGCCGGTGATATTGCTCCGGTTCGCGCCCATGAGCGGCACGAGAACCGGATACTCGACGGCGGCCTGGACGACGGCGATCTGAGTGGCCTGGGGCGCCTGATAGACGCCGAAGTTCGGATCGAGCCGGCGCGTCCCGTCCGGATCGGTGACGATCGGGGTCGGAACGCCGTTCGGGAACGATGCGTAGGTGCGGACGTCCACTTTCAAAGCGTCGCAACTGAGAAACCCGCCCACCCGATCGCACACCTCCTGGCGGAATTTCCCGGCGAGATCCGCGGGCGGGGTGGCGCTGGTCGAATTCTGGAAACGGCCGGTGTAGAGCTCGCGCGAGGCGTCGGTCACCGCAGTGCCGAGAACCTGGTTCGCCCAGAATACCAGGGCCCCTTCCAGGATCGCGAAGAGCAGGGCGAAGAACGGCAGGGCGACGAGCGAGAGCTCGATCGCGGTCGCTCCGTTCTCGTCCTTGCGAAAGCGCCGGAGGGAATGCCGGCCGATCGCGGATTGAATGCGAAAGATGGAGAACATGGCTTTGTCGTGACCCGGCCGGGCTGAAACGCCCGCTATCGGCTCACTGTCGCGCCAAGAGGTTGCAGCACCCTTCGGCGGATCCCGACAAATTTACGCGAGGGAGGCGGACGCCTACTTCTGTACGGTCGCGAGGGAATTCCGCTGCCCGGCCTGGCCTCCGACCTCGCTGAAGTACTTGTTGGCGTCGCCGAGGAGGAGCGAGGGCTGGCAGCTCGGAGTACAGGAGTACGACTCCCGGTCGAGCCCGCGCTGCACGGTCACCACCGCCTCGTTCGGGGCCTGCACGCTGATCATCGACTCGGCGATGAGCGCCCCGCCACCATCGAGCGCGATCAGGTTGGTTCGGCCGTAGCTCTTGCCCGTGAGAACCAGGACGCCGCTCTTCTGGACCGAGACGTCGGCGATGATGGGATTGCCCACGATCACCGTCTGGGTGCGCTCCGGGAGGCGCAGGATCTTGGCGTGATCGATCATGACGGTCACGGGCTCGGAGAGCGGCGCCTGCTCGGTCGCTCCCGCGGGAGCGAGCGATATCAGCAGCAGAGCGACGACAGCAGGAACACGCATCACCCAAGCCTCTCTTGCACGACGGATCGACGAGATACCGTGTACCCCGGAATGGTGAACAAATGGCAAATTTTCGGGAAGCCGTGCATGGTCGTGAACGCCTGTCGGGGGCGCATCGGCGGGCGGCAGCTCTATGACTGGCCGACCTTCGGACATTGTGCAGATTTCTTGAGCGCCAGAAAAACAGAAGAACCTAGAATCAACGAGGTCAAGCTGTTAATCCTCGGGCGTTTTTGGTGCGCTCCGGCTGTTAACTGTCTAACTTAACCGCCCGGCAATCGGCCCGGCCTAGTGTCATCGCTGTTTCCAAAAGCCCTGGGTGGTCCCGGGCCGTGGGACCAGCGTGCCGCGATAGGAACAACTCTCATGTTGACTCTCTTCAACCGCTTCATCAACGACGAGTCCGGCGCAACGGCCATCGAATATGGTCTGATCGCGGCGCTCATCGCCGTGGCGGTCGTGACCGCCGTCAGCGCCGTCGGCACCGAGCTCACGGGCACTTTCGAGAAGGTCGCGACCGAGCTGACCGCGGCCAACAAGTGAGGTTCGGGTCGGCCCGATTCGATCAAAGCCACCGGCGCGCGCCTGACGCGGCGCGGCCGTGCCTGGGGAATTCGTCCGGCTCGATGGCCATCGAGGATGGCCGGTGGCCAGGCTCCTCTCGGTCGTGATCTTTGCGGCCACGGCTTCGGTGGGCGTTCCCCTCGTAACCTTCTTCGAACTGGCGGCGAGCAAGCCCGTAGACGCGCTTGCCACCGGCAGCGTCGTAACCCTGCATAGACGACCCGCAAGGTCGCATTTTTCGGAACTCATGGAGCCAGCATGGTCGCGCTCGCCTTTCAGATCCTCTTTCCGCTGCTCGTGATCTACGCGGCCATCACCGACCTTTTCACGATGACGATCCCCAATCGGATTTCCCTTCTTCTGGTCGGCGGATTCGCGGGTAGTGCCGTGCTCGTCGGTCTGGCACCCTACGATCTGCTCCTGCACGCAGCGTGCGGCCTGTCGGTTCTCGCGGTCGGCTTCATCATGTTCGCCTTCGGGTGGATCGGCGGAGGAGACGCGAAGCTTGCCGCAGCGACGGCGCTGTGGATCGGCTCGGAACAACTCGCCGAATATATCTTGACCGCCGCGCTGTGCGGGGGCGTCCTGACGCTGGCGATCCTCTCGCTCCGCTCCGTTCCGCTTCCGGCCTTCGCGCTCGGTTGGGATTGGCTCACCCGTCTTCACGATCGCAGGAGCGGCGTGCCGTACGGCGTCGCACTCGCCGGAGCCGCTCTCCTGGTCTATCCCACGACGGCGTTTTGGAAAGCGGCGTTCTGAACATGACCGCGCCTGTCGTAAAACGGGCGCCCCTTTTCCGCCGCCCGTGCCCCACGGCGCGCCGAGCGGATCGGCAGTCTTCTCGAGCAATTTCGATCTTACGCTACGTTAACCATACTTTGACGAATCCCTGCTTGAACTGAGGCGAGCGGCGAGTGGTTTGCCGCAATCAGGTGCAAGCACATGAAGGTTGCCCGGATCGCCGTTCTCGGCGTTGCGCTGGCCGCAGGCGGCGTCGCCGCCCTGCTGATGGGAAGGGCGTCACCGCCCGATCCGCAGACCGTCGAGGGTCCTGCGGCGGGGGTCGCCACCAGAGAGGTTCTGGTCGCTGCGTCGGACCTGACGCTCGGGCAGGGCGTCAAGGACGGCGACCTGCGCTGGCAGGCCTGGCCGGCCAACATGGTGCCCGCCGGCGCGGTCACGCGGTCCGAGGGGCAGAAGAGCCTCGAGGAGTTCGTCGGAGCCACCGTCCGGATGGCGATTCTCGCTGGCGAACCGGTCCGGCGCGAGAAGCTGGTCAAAGGGCAGGGGGGCTTCATGTCGGCCATTCTGCCCTCCGGGATGCGCGCCCTGGCGATCGCCACGGACAACCGCGGCACCACTTCGGCGGGCGGATTCATCCTTCCCAACGATCGCGTCGACGTGATCCAGACCGCGCAAGCGGTGGCGGATGGCGGCAACGCCATGCCGATCTCGCAGATCATCCTGTCCAACATCCGCGTCCTGGCGATCGGGCAGAACATTCAGGAACGCAACGGCGAAAAGGTCATCACCGGCGAGACCGCGACCCTCGAACTCACCCCGCCGCAAGCCGAGCTCGTCGTCCTCGCTCAGAAAGTCGGCCAGCTGTCCCTCGCACTGCGCAGCATGGCGGACGTCAACGAGACCGGGACGCCCCAGAGGACCGAGCGTCCGGACGCTTTCCAGATCATCCGCTTCGGCGTCCAGCAGCAGGCTCCCTCCAAATGATGTCCCGGATCAAAACCGCCCCGATCGTGCTCGCCGGCGCCTTCATCGGTGCCCTCGGCCCGGCCCTCGCCAACGGCATCTCCAAAGGCGAGGCTTCGCCGACGACCGTTCTCTCCGTCCAGGCGGACCAGCTCTCCACCAGCCAGCGCGTGGATCTCTCCATCGGACGGTCGCTCATCGTCGAGCTGCCGAGGGACGCCAAGGAGGTGTTCGTCGCCAACCCCAAGGTCGCGAATGCCGTGGTTCGCTCGACGCGAAAGGTGTTCGTGATCGGCATGGACAACGGGGCGACGTCCATCTTCGTCATGGACGGCGAGGGGCGGCAGATTGCTTCGCTCGAGGTCAACGTCGGCAGGGACCTGAACGTCCTTGCCCAGACGCTGCGCACCGCTCTCCCGCAGTCGCAGATCCAGATCCGGCCGGCCGGAAGCTCCGTGCTGCTCACCGGCGCCGTGGCGTCCGCCATCGATGCCCAGCAGGCGGTGGACATCGCCAACGCATTCGTCGGCGTCTCGGCGGAGGGCGGCATTGCAGTCAAGGGCGCCGTGATCAACGCCCTGACGGTCCGCGGCAAGGACCAGGTGATGCTCCAGGTCACCGTGGCCGAGGTCGCCCGCACCGTGCTGAAGCAGTTCGGCATCAACACGTCCGGGAGCTGGTCCGCCCTCGGCGGCGACGGCGACAACTTCCGGAACATCAACCCGTTTCCGGTCAATCCGAACGCCAACCCCGGCAACTTTCTCTCGGCGAGCCTCACCCGCGGCGGCTTCTCCGCGCGGGCGACCCTGCAGGCTTTCGAGCGCGCCGGAGTGTCCCGGGTCCTCGCCGAGCCGACGCTGACGGCGATTTCCGGCGAGTCCGCCAAGTTCACCGCCGGCGGGGAGATCCCGATCCCGAGGAGCGAGGATTGCGACCGCGGTCGATGCACGATCGGCTTCGAGTACAAGCCCTACGGCGTCACTTTGAGCTTCACGCCAATCGTGCTCGCTGAGAATCGCATCAGCCTGCGAGTCTCAACGGAGGTCACCGAGGTCGATCCCGAGAACCAGTTCAGGATCGGCACGCTGTCCGTCCCGGGCATGAAGGTGCGCAAGGCCGAAACCACCGTGGAGCTGCCCTCCGGCGCGGTCATGATGACTGCCGGCTTGATCCAGCAGACGAGCAACCAGGCCATCAACGGCCTGCCGGGCCTTCTCAACCTGCCGATCCTCGGAGCCCTGTTCCGCTCGCGCGATTACCAGCGCAAGGAAACGGAGCTGATGATCATGGTCACGCCCATGATCGCGAAACCCATGAACCCGAACCAGGTCGCGCGACCGGACGACGGCTTCGTCGATGCCCAGGACGGGCAGACGGTGCTCCTCGGTCGGCTCAACCGCCTCTACGGGGTCGCGGGAGCAGCGCCCGGAAAGGTGCGCACCAAGGGCCAGTTCGGATTCATCACGGATTGAGGTCGCGAGCCATGACACGCAAGATCAACCCGCACGTCGCCGGAGCGCTCCTGCTCCTTGCGCTGCCCTTGAGCGCCTGCGCCCCGGACCGGGTCGTGACGGGCTCCCTTTACCCAACCGACTTCCGGGAGCGCCATCCGATCGTCCTCGCCACGGCGCCGGACAGCTTGGACCTGTTCCCGACGGCCGGCGGGCTCGACGAGCGGCAGAAGGACGATCTGATAGCCTTCGCGGCCGAGTACAGGAACCATGGTCAAGGCGTCCTGACCGCGAGCGTTCCCGCCGGGCCGATCTCGAAAGGGGCCGGCCGGCCGGCCCTTGCCTCGATCCGCTCGGCCCTCGCCCAAGCCGGGATTCCGAGCACGCGGGTGGTCGTCACGAGCTACCGGGTGCTCGATCCGGGTCTAGCGGCTCCGATCCGCCTCTCGTTCCTGCGCCTGCAGGCCAAGGTGGGCAGCCGCTGCGGCGTGTGGCCCCAGGATCTCGGCGTCAGCGACTTCAGGTCCAGCGTGAACAACGAGCCGTACTGGAACCTCGGCTGCGCCATGCAGTCGAACGTCGCCGCGCAGGCTGAGGACCCGCTCGACTTCGTACGAGCCCGGCCCGAAGGGCGGGCGGATACGATCCGGCGTGCCAGCAACATCGAGAAGCTGCGCAAGGGCCAGGATCCCTCCACTCAGTACAGAACTCCGACGGACCGGATCAACCAGAGCCTCGGCGGCAGCAACTAGCGGTCAGGAGAGGGCTTTGGCCCGGGCTCCGGCGCAACACAACGGATGGGGTAGGCGTATCATGAGCGATGTAGACGAGGCGGGCCGAATCATAGCGCCCGTGCCAAGGGTCACGATCGAGGCGTTCTGCGAGACCCGAGGGGTGGCCGACACCGTCGAGGCGGCCGCCCGCGACCGCCGCCTTCAGCGGGCCCAGGTCACGGTCGCCATGGGTGGCGCCGAATCGGCGCTCCAGACGTATCGGCAACAGCCGACTCCCGGCGTGATCGTTCTCGAATCGGGAAGCGACCGGAGCAAGCTCCTCGGCCAGCTCGACAGCCTCGCCGAGGTCTGCGACGCAGGCACCAAGGTCCTCGTCGTCGGCCACGTCAACGACGTCCTCCTCTACCGTGAACTGACCCGGCGCGGAGTGAGCGACTATCTGATCGCCCCGCTCGGCACTCTCGATCTCGTCCAGGCCCTCTCGGACCTGTTCCACGCGTCGGGCGCGGAGTCCGTCGGCCGCACCATCGCGGTGGTCGGAGCCAAGGGCGGGGTGGGGGCCTCGACGGTCGCGCATAACCTCGCCTGGGCCATCGCCCGCAAGCTCGCGACCGCCACCGCGATCGTCGATCTCGACATCGCCTTCGGAACCGCTGGCCTCGACTTCAACCAGGATCCGCCCCAGGGCGTCGCGGAGGCGGTGTTCGCGCCTGACCGGCTCGACGCCAACATGGTCGAGCGGCTGATGACGAAGTGCGGCGACAACCTCAGCCTGCTCGCCGCGGCCGCGATGCTCGACCGCACGATCGATCTTTCCGAGACCGCGCTCGACCAGCTGCTCGATCTCGTGCGCGCCTCGACGCCGAGCGTGGTGCTCGACGTACCCCATGTGTGGACGGGCTGGGCACGGCGCACGCTTGTGAGCGCGGACGAAGTGGTGGTCGTCGCGGCGCCGGAACTCGCTTCGCTGCGCAACACGAAGAACCTCCTCGACGTGTTGCGCACCGCGAGGCCGAACGACCGCCGTCCGCGGGTGGTCCTCAACCTCAACGGCATGCCGAAACGGCCCGAGATTTCCGCATTGGAATTCGCGAAAGCCTTGGACCTGGAGCTCGCGGCGATCGTGCCATTCGACGCTCAGCTCTTCGGCACGGCTGCCAACAACGGCCAGATGATCGCGGAGGCGCCGTCGGGCGCGAAGGTCGGCGACCTCTTCGTCGCTCTCGCGGCCGCGATCACCGGCCGCTCCGACGCGAAGGGGCGGCGCGCCTCCGTCCTCGATCCCATTATCGCAAAGTTCACCCGCCGCAAGGCATCGTAAGTCGCGCGGAGGAGCCGAGGAGTCATGTTCGGAAAGCGATCAGGAGCGGCACCGGCGGCCGGGACAGAGCCCGCGCGCACGGCTCCTGCCGCGCCGTCGGTAGGGGCCAACCTCGCGGCGAGCCATGCCATCCGCAGCCTCGAAATGCCGGAGGTCAAGACCGAGAACCGACGCTCGGACGAGTACTATCATACGAAGAGCACGATCTTCGGCGCGCTGATCGAGGCGATCGACCTTGCGCAGCTCTCGCGTCTCGAGCCGGATGCCGCGCGGGAGGAGATCCGCGACATCGTCAGCGAGATCATCGCCCTCAAGAATCTCGTCATGTCCATCGCCGAGCAGGAGGAACTGCTCGACGACATCTGCAACGACGTCCTGGGCTACGGGCCGCTCGAGCCGCTGCTGGCTCGAGACGACATTGCGGACATCATGGTCAACGGGGCGGGGCGCACGTTCATCGAGGTGGGCGGCAAGATCCAGCTCACGGCGGTGCGCTTCCGCGACAACCAGCAGCTCATGAACATCTGCCAGCGGATCGTCAGCCAGGTCGGGCGACGGGTCGACGAATCGTCGCCGATCTGCGACGCGCGCCTGCCCGACGGCTCGCGTGTCAACGTCATCGCGCCGCCGCTCTCGATAGACGGCCCAGCCCTCACGATCCGCAAGTTCAAGCGGGACAAGCTTACCCTCGAGCAGCTCGTCAAGTTCGGCGCCATCTCGCCGCAAGGGGCCGAGATCCTTCAGATCATCGGCCGGGTCCGCTGCAATGTGGTGATTTCCGGCGGCACGGGCTCGGGGAAGACGACCCTGCTCAATTGTCTGACCCGCTACATCGATACGGACGAGCGCATCATCACCTGCGAGGATGCGGCGGAGTTGCAGCTCCAGCAGCCCCACGTGGTGCGCCTCGAGACCCGCCCGCCCAATCTCGAGGGCCAAGGCCAAATCACCATGCGGGACCTCGTGAGAAACTGCCTGCGCATGCGGCCCGAGCGCATCATCGTCGGCGAGGTCCGCGGCCCGGAGGCGTTCGACCTGCTCCAGGCCATGAACACGGGCCATGACGGCTCCATGGGCACGCTGCACTCCAACTCCCCGCGCGAGTGCCTGTCGCGTATCGAATCCATGATCACCATGGGCGGCTATGCCCTGCCGTCCCGGACGATCCGGGAAATGATCTGCTCCTCCGTCGACGTGATCATCCAGGCGCAGCGCCTGCGCGACGGCTCGCGGCGGATCACGCACATCACGGAAGTCATGGGCATGGAGGGCGATGTGATCATCACGCAGGACATCGTCCTCTACGACATCCTCGGCGAGGACTCGGCGGGCCGGCTCACCGGACGCCACCGCTCTACCGGGATCGGCCGGCCCCGATTCTGGGAGCGCGCCCGCTATTACGGCGA
>Ga0126314_10001127_pt1 | contig 12658 bp, 10 predicted proteins | sample Plot105B_FD_92535 | JGI IMG/M metagenome (GOLD analysis project Ga0126314, IMG submission 92535) | Serpentine soil microbial communities from UC McLaughlin Reserve, CA, USA - Plot105B | ecosystem: Environmental > Terrestrial > Soil > Grasslands | place: USA: UC McLaughlin Reserve, Lake County...
GACCCCAAAAGTGACGAATATAATGATTCCTACGATAGCTGGAAGGTAAGTATAATCGCGACTCCACCCCCTAAAACGACTACTTTCTTTCGCCATGTCCTTAGGTTGGACATTTGGAATTATCGACTGTACTTCATCGTTCCTTTGACTTATAAAAGATGAGCCAGATCTTAGTGACGAAGACTTTTCGTCGATTTCACGGAGCAGTTGGAGGCCCTCGTGCGTGATTAGATAATGCTTAGAATCCTTAACAACGTAATTCTCCATTCTTTCTAAGTGATAGTAGATCGAACCAGTTGAAAGACCAGTAGCATTTCTTATGTCAGAGAAGCCTGCTGAACCGTTTCTTCCCGCTATTGCTCTGAGAATTTTGATCCGCGTACGCCTTGCGCGTAACTGAGTCTCTCCCGTCAATACGTTGATTAATTTGATTTTGTCCAGTATTTAAGTTGATAGTTAAAATGTGTTTGCATTTATTTCTTAAGCTTGTCAATATTTTTGGGTGTGGACAGACCTACCTAGATCGTTAAAACAATAAAAATGTGTCAGTATCCAACTATTACAATCATGATGCCTTAGGTAACATATTGATAGTACGCAAGACTTATACACACATTCTGTTGTATTCTTAATACTTTTCGAACGTGGGGTCGTAGCGAAGCCAGGCATCGCAACGGGCTCCAGATCCAACGATTAGAGGCTAGTATTAGAAGAAACCCGTGGATCAAGGGTTCAATTGACGATTGGTTTGGAACCATGTCAGAACAGATCCCTTCGGCCCCACTTCATCTCTATATCCATCACTGCATCCCTTCCAAAGTTAACTAATGAGAATTTAAAAGTACTTGTCACATTGGCCCTTCTCACGGAATTTGGATATTAGTTGAGGCTTCTTCTGACGTAAGTACTTTGACCAGTCTGCGATAATTTTAAACCAGAGGTTTCCAAAAAACCCACTTCGACATTCCCTTTGAGGGATCGAAAAGTGGCATTGGCCTCTTATACGTAATTTCCAGTAGTGCTGAATGAAGATTAAATATCTTCTCTGGCTCTTTCCTTCGCACAGGTATAAACAGTCTCCAGCTGCAGATTCCTTTAATTGATTAAATCTTTCCTCTCACAGATCTCTAACTCCTAATTTGTGAGGCCGCTTACAAAGACAATCAAGTTTCTTTCCTTGCCAGGTAGGATCGTTATCCAATGCATTGAAGTGACTCTTGAATTAGCATTGAGTTGATTTATTGTCTGTTAGTTACCCAATAATGCTAAATTAGAAATATAAAATCAGACGACCGCTGTTTTGATTATAAAGATATTTCTTACGCACTTGTTTTCATTTTTTTATATTGATACCATACAGCAAATCTAGTTGTGCCTACTCCTATAGCAATTATGATTAGAGCACATGACAGAAATATGGGATTAACTACAAATCGGATCGAATCTGGCGCGGTAGAATAGAATTGGCATTTTTCATATGGTCTTTGAGATCTTTGACATTCTTTTATCATAGGAAATGCCAGTAAAACTATTATAAACGTAATAAGCAAGGCCAGTCCTATTGTCGAGAAAATTGCTCCTGACTTTTCTATCTGTTTTAATTCCAATATCTATAATTTTGTTCCGCTTCAATTTGTTTCTTGTTATACAGATGAAATTTGACTAGTATCCAGCGTCGCAAAGCGATATAGGCTGCTTTGCGATACCCTGACAAAGCGGTCATTATAGTAGTTATAATCTAGTGTATTTCCAATATGCCTATGCCATAAATCGTGTACGAAATCCAAATATTCCTTTCTATTTTTACCCTTCATTCTCATAACTTCATGGGATAATAAATGTGATATTTTAGTACAGTTATTATCTGCGAAAAACCTAGCGCGTTCACTTTGTGATGTATCAGCAGATGGTCTCTTCCAGTAAACCATGCCAAAATTCTCACTTGAATATCCTTCCGTTTGACAATCGGTCCAAAAGGGGCTAAAATATGCCAAATAGAAATGATAAATTCCTTTTCCTCTTTGAGCGTGGTCTCTCAGAAGATAATCCAGTGACATTCTATCAAATATTTTTCCAGGAATAACTGGTAAGATGTCTGCATCTACGTTAAAATCTATATGGAAATGACGTCTGATCCACCAATGATAAAACCTGGACATTGAATGGACATAATCCCAATCCTCATTTCGCCTTGTCTGCCATTCTTGATCCTTTGCCACGTAAATGAAAAATAACTTCTTATTTGACAATTCTCAATAATTTTCATTAGAGAGCATATAATAAAAACCATCTACCGTGATCGGTTTGTCTCTATTGTCTTGTACCGAGCCAATCTCAATTGTTTGCATGTAACAACACGTAACGATCGTTTCTACGATCGATACAGGTGAATGGTTTTTCTCAAAGGTGCTATCAGCCGACAGACAAGTGGACATATACGTACATAACAAGAGAATGCAATTGAAAAATCGGTGCTATTATATAGATCAGCTATGCTATTAATTGCTCTATTGTAGATGCTGCTTATTACATTGGAAATAAACTAGGACTATTCATGTTGATATATCCTAATATCACAGATAAGTTCTTAATTCGGAAGAGATAAAATCCAGGTGGTGTTTTGTGTGTCATTTAGAAGGATAAGTGCTGTGGTCCTAGTTGTCTCTAACGCGAAGAGATCGATTAATTTTTATAAGAATATCCTTGGGCTACCCGTTAAAAGGCAATCTAAAGACTGGACTGAATTCTTCCATGATCGGACTGTCCTAGCTTTGCATCCAGCTAAGAAGAAAGACAAACTGAAATCCGGATCAAGCATGCTGATAGGATTTATGGTTAATGACCTTGATTCTTCTGTCAAACAGTTGAAGAAGAAGAGGGTAAAGTTCTTTAAACAGCCGAAGAATGAACCCTTTGGCAAACACACGATTATTCTCGACCCAGACGGTCATTTGATCTCGATAGCTGAGCTGAAGGAAAAATCTACAGAGGGATTTGATCTTTTGGGACTAGTTGGCGCAGAGTAAAAAAGATCTCGCGTTGGTCCAGTAGCAAGTAACTATTGCATACAGAATACTCTACGAATTATCTAAAACAAAAAATATTTCTAATTTCATGTTGTAATTTCAATTATCGCATCTCATTTTGTACCTTCAATAACCTGGATTACTCGTGATTCACGAGCAGGACGCAAAGTTCAAGCTAACTTCCATCCTGCTTTAATAGGCTCGAGTGCTCGTCAGCAGTCCTTTCCCTTCCAGATGCTACGCACATCATATGTATATCGAAGAGTTTTGAAAAGTGGCATCTGCAAATGGAATTTGGCTATTACTAAACATATCTCCATTGACGTAAGAACACGGCTCCTAACTTCGGTGCTAATAATTGTTCCTTGTTACTAACTACTGATCTAATTACAGATGACAACGTCGTGCCTTTACTTGTATCGACAGTAGCAGAATCCATGCCTAATTGGAGGGCTCCCCTGATGGTATTCTAATGGAATTCACTGTAGGCACTACGATAAAGCATAATTTCCCAATCATCGTATGATGATAGATGGACATTAAAGATGATTTAGAGCGTATAGCTAAGGGAGAAATTCTATCTGACAGCTGGAGTACAGAAATATATTCTGTTGATGCAAGCAATTACAAAATAAGACCATCATTGATAGTGTGCCCTGAAAGTGAAGATGATATACAAGAAGTATGTCGATACTGTTTTTCGAAAAATGTGCCTTTAACAGCAAGGGGAGCCGGGACCGGTCTCCTTGGGCAGTCGCTGTCTGATAGTGTGCTTATTGACTTTACGAAACATATGAATAAGATAAGTGAAATTGCAGATGATTATGTCATAATCGAACCCGGCATAGTCAAAGGAGTTTTAGATAGAGAATTAAAAAAGAAAGGTAAATTTCTTCCCCCCGATCCTGCAAGCAGTAATTACTGCACCATAGGAGGCATGATCGCAAATAATTCAAGTGGATCTCATTGTTTGAGTTATGGCAATACAATAGATTTTCTAAAAGAAATTCGAGTTACTTATTCTGATGGTAGTTCTGGATTACTTGGAGATATAAAACGTACTGCTACTGGAGAATTAGGCAACGATGCAAACGGAAGATTAATGAAAAGTTTGTTTGAATTGTTGTGCGATCACTCTGTCGCAATAAAAGAACATTATCCACAGGTGTCAAAGAATTCATGCGGCTACAGGCTTGATGCACTAATCAATGACGACTATTTTTCTCCCCAGAAAATATTTGCTGCATCTGAAGGTACTTTAGGCATTGTGACCTCTGCTAAGATGAAGATTATAGACATCCCAATGTATCGTCATTTGCTTGTATTAGGCTTTGAAAATTTATTATCTGCGGTATACGTAGTCCCACTCATTTTACAATCTAATCCTACTGCTCTTGAATTGCTTGATCACTCTGTTTTTTCCTTTCAGGAAATCACACAAGGGACAGGGAATAATAACACGGTAACAGATAGTATCGATTGTCTGCTATTCGTAGAATTCGCAGGAGATGACTTGACCGACATCGAAATAAATGCCAAGTCATGCTTGAACAAATTGTCTTATAGATGTGCGATTATAGAAAGTGTAGCTGATGAACAGAGTATTGTAAGGATATGGCAGGCGAGAAAAAATGCGTTGAATCGGATCATGAAATTAACTATTGGTAGCAGAAAACCAATTGGGCTAATAGAAGATACAGTGGTCAGCCCATATCTACTATACGAATATACACAATATTTACAACAAATATATGCTCGTTACAAACTAGACTATGTAATCTATGGTCATGCTGGAGACGGCAACTTGCATACAAGACCACTAATGGATGTCAATTCCAAGTCTGAGATTGAATTGTTACAAAATCTGGCCCAGGATGTTTTTAATAAAGTCGTCCGATCTGGTGGAACTATTACAGGAGAACACGGCGACGGTCTCGCTAGAACAAGATATATCGAATATATGTATGCGGGTGAGATCGTTTCACTTTTCAAGGAAGTAAAAAAGTTATTCGATCCAAAATTTATTATGAATCCAGGTAAAAAAGTTATTCGATCTAGATTCACTGATCTGAATTTTGAAGTTTAGTTAAATTGCATATTATATGCCCTATACAATTCATATTGCAGTTACCCCTATGTGCCACATTCGAGTAACTACACTTCTAAATTAGTTTAGCTTGTATAGGCATAGCTAGTTTATGGAATAGGCTTTAAACAAGTATAAAAAAAGCAACAGCATAATGCTAAATTGCGGTATTCCTTATTTCTTCCTCACAAAAAAAAGGGCAACAATATGATCAAAACAAATAAGAATTTATCTGCAGATCTGTCGATCTCAAGAATCATCTTAAAGTATTGTGAGCATCACAAGCTAATTTTCAGTGAATTCTCGAACTAGAATCTTTTATTAAAGCGCATATGCGCGAAGCCCAATTCTTGACCATTTTATGTTTCAATAGATGTGGCTTGATCTTCATTTTTATTTATCATAATACATAATCTATGGAATGAAGTTAACCGGCCTTTTTGGCTTTGTTATGATGATGTGGATAATAATTTTAGTAGAATCAGCGTTCTTAGTATTTGTTGTACCTATGGTGGATCGTATTTTGCTCAGAAATGGGTATGGTAGGCTAGTCGTATCTTCGATTGAAGCATTAATATCTATTTCATCAGTACTCATGTTAATTTTTTTGCTAAATAAAATGAAGAACATGTATATGCAAAAGAAACTTCAATTGTAAGATCCAGTTGACGGTCATCTCGTTAAGTTGTAGTACCAATTGATGACTCGAGTTATCTCCTAATAGAAAGGTACATGAGTAAATTATCGTCTTATACGCAGGTACTCAATCCTCTGTAACTTGCTATACACTCTAGCCAGGACACTTGTACTTGTTATACTAGTCTAGATCTTCTGCGAGTGCTTAGTGTCTAGATTAGCTTCTGATATGTGATTCGGTGATTTGGTATATATTTTAAATTTTTTGTGAATCATTGTACCATATTGAATCGCTTTTTTTGGCTTCATGGCGGATTCTTCTGGAATACCTATAGAAAGCGCTGTTTCTCTTAAGATGCGCTTCCGAACAAAGTCATTCGAACCAGTTATCTTCTGATCAATATCGATATTTTTAGCAAAGGAGATGAATTTTTCTGTTAGAAAAGGCTTTTTCAATTTTATTCCCATTTCACAAGTTACGGTTTCTATCTCGTTCATAAGCTCTAATTCATTTATGATTTTTTCATCCATTAGTTTTGCTATATACCGTCTTCCGCGACCATAAACCAGTCTATATTCATTGTAACCGCAAAACAACTCATCGCAACCATTTGCCGTCAAAACTTGCTGGAAGCCACTTCTATTGGCTAACTTTGCAATGTGGAAATATGCAATACAATTTTCGATATGGGACACATTCTCACAGTCTATTATATGCGTCACATGTGATAAAACTTCGTAACATTCTTGTTCATCCAATGTGTAAATGTGATGAGGCAACCCAATTTTTGAGGCAATTACCTTTGAAAATTCTATGTCCTGGGAATGCGAAAATCCTATAGTCAATAGAGTGACTTCAAACCCGAGATCCTTACAAATTTTTGCTAGCAGTGTACTATCTAGACCGCCGGAGAAAGCAACTGCTACCGACGAATCAATATCCGTAGACTCTACCACTGCAGTAAATAAGGCATTCTTTAAAACAGATAGCAACATTTGTCGTACACTCTGTTGTATATAAAAATGCGTAATTTTTTCATTTGTGTATATTAAAGACTATCATCCTACAGATAAATTCGCATGTTGAGAGTGGAGTCATTGTCTAACGATAAGGCCATGCATGCTATTCAGCGACTTTTTAGCCGACTTTCACTATATATTAAAAAAACTGCATTTCATGTCGATTACTATAGTGTATATAGAATTTTAGTCTTTAAGGGTTGGCTATAAAATCGCCAATAGTATATATAGAAATGGATTATATGTAAAATCTGTTGTAATTTTTGGTGAAGAATAATTTAGATGGAAAGATTTGAGCTTGATAGAGACATTAGGTATATTGATGGCCATGGTAATTTGCTGCGAAGTAGAACTGAGCATGCAGTTTCAAAATTGCTGTCTTTTTTGGGACATGAATATGAACACGATGTAAAACTTCACCTTAGGGATGGTGATTATATCACAGTTGACTTTAAGGTTGGCGATCTATATATAGAGATTATAGATTCTGAAGCCGACATCGATAAATTCAAAAATATACAAAGCACTGTTCCTGATCTAAAAATTATTGCATTTGGTCATTCAAGGTTTGCAGGCAGGACTAATGAACTCGAATCATTATTCTTCTTCAATTTCGGCGACACCCAGACAGGTTCTATATTCATAGAAGATCCCTCTCTTGCTTTTGATTATGCACATATTCTGCCTCTTGTAGAAAAATGCTCTATTCTACATGGACATACATCTACGATCATGGTTGAGATTATTGGTGAAATGAAAGATAATCTGGTTATAGACTTTGGAGAAGCTAAGAGAATAATCAAAGACACATTGAGTACAATTGATCACAAATTCTTCATCAGCAAAAAGTACTTGAAAAAAGAAGACGATACCCATTATTACGTGGCGTTCGAAGGGCCAAAAGGATATTTTGATCTCCAATTACCTAAGATGACGACCTTTCTTCTTAGAGGAGAAGCCACAGTGGAAACCCTATCAACTGAGATAATAAAGCTGCTTGCTCCTAAAATGCCATCAAATGTACAAGCATTAGGCGTATATGTTTACGAAGGAGTAAATAAAGGATCTCATATCATCTCAGAAGTAAGATAGAAAGATTAGATCAGATTACATAATGAGCAAATCAAAAAAAGCACTCGTCATGCTTTCTGGTGGAATAGATTCATCTACGTGCCTTTATTGGGCCAAAAGGAAATTTTCTGACGTTCTAGCCATTACATTTAATTATTATGGAAGACTTAAAAATGAAAAGAAGGCTACAGTCCAATTAGCTAGAAGAGCAGCTGTTACAAACTTACTGGAAGTCAACATTCCTTTTATTAAGGAATACTCCGATTTTTATAACCGCCATCCTTTACAGGACAACTTCGATCTAAGGCTATCATCATATATTCCTGCGAGGAATATGATATTTTATTCGATATGTGCACATTATTCAGAATTTCTGGATATTAAATGGATCATAGGAGGACATAATAGTCAAGATGCTGAGTTTTTCAAAGATGCAGCAAAAGGGTATATCAAAAAGATAAACTCTCTTTTAAAGCAAGGACGTCCGATAATTGGCAGAAATACACCGACGATATTGCTGCCGTTGGTGAATATGGACAGGCAGAAGGTGATCAGTCTTGCGCTCAAAATAGATGTACCATTAGAATTGACATGGAGTTGTCACAATGAAGGAGAAACACACTGCGGACAATGTTATTCATGTTCTCAAAGATTTTGCGCCTTTAAGTCTTTGGGTATAAAAGATCCCGTCTTTTCTTAAATGGGTACGGTTTCAATATTAACTGTTCTATTGAAAACATGACGACGATGCTGCTATATAGCACTACTAGTATGTGCGATATAACATGCTAATTTTCTATTATTACTATAAAATAGCGCTATATGTCAACGTTAATAACCGTATAAATGTGCTAGTAAAGAAAACAAAAAAATGGAGCCTAAAATCGTAGCTAAATCTTGGAATCATAAAATAGAAGAGATTATCTCAAAAAGATGGCAGGAGCAAGATATTTACAAATTTTCTGTAGATCATCAAGACCCATTTGTGATTGATACTCCTCCTCCCTACCCTTCCGGAAGGCCATGGCACATAGGAGCTGCAGCTCACTATGTGCAAATAGACATGATTGCTCGAACTGCTCGGATGATGGGATACAACGTAATGTTCCCATTGGGGATCGACAGGAATGGTTTGCCAGTTGAGATCTACACTGAAAAAAAATATAAAATTAGAATGCGCCAGACTAACAGAGATAAGTTTCTCGACCTTTGCAGAGTTGCTCTAAATGATTTGGAATCTGAGACGGTACTTATAATGAAGCGTATGGGTCTAAGTGCCAACTTTAAGGAATATTATCGTACTGATTCAGAAGAATTTCGATCCTTAACACAGAGTACGTTTATCGAGCTATGGAACAGGAATCTGGTATATTTGGCCAATAGACCGAATAACTATTGTCCAGACTGTGGAACCACAATAGCGGATCAAGAAGTCGTGTACGATGCTATTCCAACAAAGCTAATTTATATGCACTTTAAGATCCAAGGAACGGAAAGTAGTCTAGTCGTTGCTTCAACACGACCTGAATTGCTTTTTGCATGTCAGGCCATAATAGTTAATCCAAAAGACGAACGTTACTTGAAATTGCACGGAAAATCTGCAGTAATACCTATATTTGATAGAGAGGTTAAGATTGTACCGCATAACACTGCAAAACCCGAATTTGGTTCAGGCGTGGTAATGGTATGCAGCTACGGAGACCAGAATGACGTGCATATCTTTAGAGAGCTGGGACTGAAAGAAATTATATCTATCAATGAAAACGGAAGAACTACATCCGAAGCTGGAACCTATGCTAATTTGTGCGTAAATCAGGCAAGAACAAAAATAATTGAAGATTTAAGGAATGCCGGCATTTTGGAAAAGGAAGAAAATATAATGCATAGGACTCCATTATGTGAACGTAGCAAAACCCCAGTAGAAATAATCCCTTTACAAGATTTTTATCTAAAACAGCTGGATTATGTTCCATGTCTGAGAGATCTGGCAAACAAAATCAAATTCTATCCTAAAATGCATAGACGAATTCTTCTTAATTGGTTAGACTCGATAGCGATCGACTGGCCCATTTCACGAAGAAGGTTTTACGGCACCGAGATACCAATTTGGTATTGCAATAACTGCATGACTCCAAATCTTCCAGAACCTGGCAAATACTATCGCCCGTGGAAAGAGAAACCTCCCTTTGAGAGATGCAATAAATGCGGTAAAGTCGACTTTACAGGTGAAGATAGAACATTTGATACCTGGATGGACTCTAGCATTAGTCCGCTCTTTATTACAAAGTATAGAAGTGACCAAAAGTTACACAGTTTCACATACCCAACTCAAATGAGGCCACAAGGGAAGGATATAGTAAGAACTTGGCTTCATTATAGTATGCTGAGGTGTTTTCAATTAACAGGCCAACAACCTTGGTCAAATGTCTGGATTATGGGATTTGGTATAGATGAGAAAGGAGAAAAAATGAGCAAAAGCAAAGGCAACGTGATTGACCCGTTTCCAATTATTAACCAATATGGAGCAGACACGTTCAGATTCTGGTCTGCAAGCGAAAGTAATCTGGGTTATGATTTTAGATGCTCAGAACAGAGGATTGTAAGTGCACAGAAATTTTTATCAAAACTATGGAATATAGCTAGATTTATCTCTTCATTTGATATTAGGCCTGACACTCCTAGTGATCTAGCTTCATCTGATAGATGGATTATAGCAGAACTGTCAAAACTCGTCGACGAATGCAGAACGGGATTTGATAACTTTAACTTCTTTGTACCAGCAAATGCGATCAGAGAATTTACATGGAATTTGTTCGCATCACATTATATGGAAATGGTAAAATCTAGATTTTATGATAATAGTGATAAACTTGGACAGACATCTGCTGTCTTTGCATTGCATAAATGTCTCACAACGATTTTGTTGCTATTAGCGCCGATATGCCCATTCATCACAGAAGAATTATGGACTACGATATATTCTGCTAAAAGTATCCACTTACAGCTAATGCCAAAATCACAACACGAATATCCGCAGATGACTGGCTACACAAGAACCATAGTAGACTTTAATTCTATGGTGTGGAATAAAAAGAAGGAAACTATATCAGAGAAAACCGGAAAGCCGCTATCCCTTAAGGATTTCATAGATATATCTGTTCCAGCCGAACTAGAGCTATTTAAGAGGGACCTTGAGATGATGCATAATCTAAAAAAATAACAATTTTTCACACCCTAAATCCGAATGATAATTTACTTCACTCAATGCAAATGTTGTGGGAAAACAAAACAGCGAGATTAATGGATCCGCTATTGACCAGTTTCTGTGTTGTCATTTAAGATTTCTAGCGCATCTTGTGCGATATCTACTACTGTATGTGAATCAACATTAGGCTCCATAGTGACAATGACTGTATTCTTGTTCATATAAAGTGTTAATATAGAGATCCTTTCGCGTTCCACATACGCAAATCTTGATTTACCCATTGTTCCATCAAATCTCTGTCTCATTGATTTGCGGAGGGCAGTCTGAGCAAGATACAATTCTTCATTATTCTGATCTACAATTGAATCAATTCCGTTGCGCATTCCGCCAGCAATCAGCAATCCTGAATCATCCACTACACCTGCATAACGTATATCATCATGCAAAGCAAAGATTCGCTCACATAATCTTTGATAGTCCATGATATACACAACCATTGCTATTTATTGAATGTTAGGCATTCTAACATCTTAATTGTAAATATCGTAAAAACAAGACGAAGTCGCGTTTACCAATTCTGCAATACATAATCATTATTACTTCGATATGTGTATTCTACGTAGTGATATAAGTTTTTATTTCTATTTGGTACTGGAGCATATATATTGTAAAACCGACATTACGTGCAACTTGAAAGATATTTATTTCGTACACAATATGTTCGCCATTGGATTAGCAAATGATGATATCACTGCTATTTTTTGTGTACTATCTAAAAAGTTGCATTTTAAAAGCGATTCTATAGCCGAATGGCAAACCTAAAATCGGCTACCCTAACATAGATCTTATTTTGGTACGCTGAATCAGAATTTAACTATTTCACGATAGGTTTCATATCTCTTTTGAACATCTTGTTTAGTAATACCCAGTAGCTTTTCCACACCAAAACCTTCGACTGCAAATGCACCCACAACATTTCCGTAAATTACTGCTTCCTTCATCGTATTAATATTGACGCTATTCTTCTTTGCTATGTGTCCCATAAACCCACCAGCAAACGAATCTCCTGCTCCTGTAGGATCTACAATATCTTCCATTGGATATGCAGGAGCAGGGAACACTATATCACCACTAACCAATAGTGAACCGTGTTCTCCTTTCTTAACTATGGTGAACCAGGGCCCCCACGACATTATCAGCTTTGCACATTTAATCAAGTTAGTTGTCTTGCATAACAGTCTGGCCTCTTCATCATTAATCACAACACCATCTACTTTACTCATCATTTTTATTATATCCTGCTTCTGGTTCAAAATCCAATATTCTATAGTATCACACACTATTAATTTAGGATTTGAAAAATGGTCTAATATCTTAATATTCTGAATAGGGTCGTTGTTAGCAAGGTACACATATTCAGAATTGATATATTGATCGGGTATTACAGGCTCGAAACCTGCTATGACATTTAATTCTGTCTTGTTTGCTGTTCTATGATAAAGGTCATAATCAAATGATGAATCATAATGAAACGTCTTGCTATCTTCTCTAGTAATTACTCCTCTGGTATCCACTCGACGATCAAGAATACTCCTATATTCAACTGGAAAGTCA
>Ga0126314_10001128_pt1 | contig 12647 bp, 9 predicted proteins | sample Plot105B_FD_92535 | JGI IMG/M metagenome (GOLD analysis project Ga0126314, IMG submission 92535) | Serpentine soil microbial communities from UC McLaughlin Reserve, CA, USA - Plot105B | ecosystem: Environmental > Terrestrial > Soil > Grasslands | place: USA: UC McLaughlin Reserve, Lake County...
CGAAGGTTATCTCAAGGAGAGGCAGCCTTTCAGATTGAAGCTCGGAGAGGTCTACGAGCGGTTGGAAAGGGCGCCGCCTTGAGCTCGGGCGAGTGTCCATTTATCTCGTGGAGCTATCTAGGTCAGTCACCCCTTGCCTGCGCGCTCCTGCCCCTCTCTGACCTCGCAAGATCGGTCGCCAAACCCCACGGGGCCGGCACGCCCGAGGAACTCTCCCGCAGGTACACCTCGGGCGGCTGGAAGGCGGACCGGTCAGCTCTTGAAGCACTGTCTTCAGCGGAGACGGAGAAGGACTCGGCGGCTGTCCGTGCGGCCGTCGAAGCCCTGTATCGTCCCTGGCTTAAAGAGAGTGCTCGCCATTTCCAGTCGGCAGTTGCCGATGCCCCGCTGCCCTCCCCTGTGAAGAGCGATCGCCCCTCCGGGCCGGAGGACGGAACGTGTATCCTCTTTACCGACGGTCTCCGCTACGACGTAGCCCGGTACCTCGCCGAACTCCTGGAGGGAAATGAAGTAAGTGTAGACCTCGGCTGGCGATTCTCCGCCCTCCCTGGGATAACCCGAACTGCCAAGCCGGCCATCTCGCCTTTACGTTCGCTGCTGGGCCCTGGCAATGGTTTCGATGCCCAGGTGAGCGGTTCAAAGATAACGGCCGAGAGTCTCCGCCGCATCCTCCGTGAGGCAGGCTACGAGATCCTCAGGGGGGAGGATACCGGCACGGCGGACGGGGCTGCTTGGACGGAGTTCGGCGACCTCGATTCTATTGGCCACAACAGAGGCTGGAAGCTGACGCGCGAGGTCTGGCGCTCGGTGCGCGACCTGGCGGGAAGGATCTCTGCTCTCCTCGAAGCGGGGTGGCGAGAGGTGCGTGTCATAACCGATCACGGCTGGCTGCTCCTACCTGCAGGGCTTCCCAAGGTGGAGCTGCCCGAGCACCTCACGGTCATCCGCAAGGGGCGCTGCGCCCGCCTCAAAGAAGGCGCGAAAACCGAACAGCAGACCGTACCCTGGTCCCTAGACCCGCAGGTGTCCGTGGCTGTGGCGCCTGGCATCGGGGCCTACGAGGCCGGCAAGGAGTACGAGCACGGTGGCTTGAGCCTTCAGGAGTGCGTCGTGCCCATATTGACCGTAAAGCCGATCCACGCCGTGGAGCCCATCTCGGCCAGCATAGAAAGTGTCAGGTGGACCGGTCTCAGGTGCAGGGTGGCAGTCGAGAGGACCCTGGAGGGTGCGACCGTGGACCTGCGCTCCCGGGCTGCTGATCCGGCTTCCTCACTCGCCCGGCCCAAAACACTCGGTCCCGAGGGTACGACCTCCCTCTTCGTCGAAGACGACAGACACGAGGGCGATGCTGTTCTTGTCGTAGTCCTCGGTCCGGCCGGGCAGGTGCTCGCGCAGACCGCGACAATCGTCGGGGGCTAGAATGGACGCTTTGGAGCTCGATCACCTAGACCGAATAGCCGCCGAGAATTTCGAGGGCTATATAGTTCGCAAGGACCTCGCCCTCAAGCTCAAAGGGCAGTACCCGGTGCCGACCTACGTGGGCGAGTTTCTGCTCGGACGCTACTGCTCCAGCACCGACGAGGAGGAGATCCGGGAAGGGCTCGCAATAGTCGAGCGCCAGATGCGCGAGCGCACGGTGCGCGCAGGCGAGGAGGAGCTCTACAAGGCCAGGGCCCGCGAGCAAGGGTCTGTCAGGATCATAGACCTCATCACAGTCCGCCTCGACTCTCGTACCGACTCGTATCTAGCCACCTTGCCCAGCCTCCGCTTGAACGACGTCCGCATAGAGCCAGAGCTGGTCTCCGGAAACGAGCGGATGCTCACGGGGGGCTTCTACGCCGAGGTCGAGCTAGAGTACGATGCCATAGTCGCCCAGGAGAAGGGTGGCCATCCATTCGGCGTTGCTTCTCTGCGGCCCATCCAACTCAGCACCCGCAATGCGCTCTAGGAGCTCTCCCGCGGCCGGGAGGCTTTCACGACTGAGGAGTGGAAGCGATTCCTGCTCCGCAGCATAGGTCTGGAGCCCGACGCGCTCTCCGCGCGCGGCGCGCCCAGGACATCATGCTCCTGAGGATGGTCCCGTTCGTGGAGCGCAACTACAACATGGTGGAGCTCGGACCGCGAGGCACCGGGAAGAGCCACCTCTACCAGCAAGTCTCGCCGTACTCGCACCTGATCTCCGGCGGCAAAGCCACCGTTGCCAAGATGTTCGTCAACAACGCCACCGGTCAGCGGGGGCTCGTCGCCCAATACGGTGTAGTCTGCTTCGACGAGATCTCCGGCGTCTCCTTCGACCAGAAGGACGGCGTGAACATCATGAAGGGCTACATGGAGAGTGGCGAGTTCTCGCGGGGGAACGAGAGCATCCGGGCCGACGGTGGCATTGTGTTAGTAGGCAACTTCAACGTAGACGTAGAGCACCAGCAGCGCATCGGGCACCTCTTCGGTCCCATGCCGCCCGAGATGCGCGACGACACTGCCTTCATGGATCGCATCCACGCATACATCCCCGGCTGGGATGTCCCCAAGTTGAAGGTCGACCTCTTCACCAAGCACTTCGGCCTGGTCAGCGACTTCCTCTCCGAATGCTGGGACCGCCTGCGCGCCGAGAGCCGGGTCTCCACCCTCCACGGCCGCGTACAGTTCGGCGGCGCCCTCTCTGGACGCGACACCACCGCCGTCCAGAAGACCGTTAGCGGTCTCCTCAAGCTCCTCTACCCGAACGCTCTCAAGCCCGTCCCCGACGAAGACGTCGTTTGGGCTGTCGGGCTCGCGCTCGAGTGTCGCCGGAGGGTCAAGGAGCAGCAGAAACGTATCGGCTCCGCCGAGTTCCGCAATACCCACTTCTCGTACCGTATTGGTGAAGACGACGTCGAGCGGTTCATCAGTACCCCTGAGTTACAGAGCGGCGATCAGATAGGATCAGATCCCTTGCCGCCTGGTCAGGTATGGTCCATAGGTCCAGGTGGACTCGACGATTACGCCGGTCTGTATCGCGTGGACATAAGCGCTGATCCTGGTTCCGGCGCTCGCATCCTCAACCAGCCCGTGCCGCCAGCTTTCCGCGAGAGCGTCCGCTACGCTGAGCAGAACCTCTACTCCCAGGCTCAGGCGCTCGTAGGCGATCGAGATCCCCGCCAGCACGAGTTCTCCGTCCAGCTCAGGGCTTTCGATACGTCAAAGAGCGGTGCCTACCTCGGGCTTCCCGCGCTCCTCGCCCTGTGCAGTGCCCTCCTCGAGAAGAGCCTCCGGGGTGGCTTGATCGCCGTGGGGGGTATGAATCTGGGTGGCGGCATAGACCCGGTCCACAACGCCGTGAGCGTCGCGGAGCTCGCCGTGGAGAAAGGCGCTACTTCTCTGCTCATACCCATCTCCGCCCGCAAGCAGCTCAATGAGCTCTCCGATGAGATGGTCATGAAGCTCTCCATCCTGTACTACTCGGGCGCCCGCGAGGCGCTCATCAAGGCACTCGGTGAGTTCTGACTCTTCGCCGCTGTCTCTCTCTATCCTCGTACCCAACCCGCTGACGTTCCAGATCTTCTCACAGATCCCGCGTGGAGGCATTGACATTCGTCGACCGAACCTGGCGCTGGGTGGAACGCTTAGTCTTTATGCGCTCGCCTCTCCGGTATGCTACGGTGGCTCGAGGTTGATTCGAAGCTCTTGCGCGACACGTGAAGCTTCTTCGTCGGACAAACGTGAGAGCAGGTAGGATAGCAAGTCCTCCTGGCGAGCCTGTCCGAACACCATCCGGTACGCTGCAAGCGACCGCCGCAGGGCGACGAGCCTCGCCTGGTCGCGGCTCAGGGGTAGGGCGGGAACGTGGCGTTCGATCTTCGCCCCGCCTTCGCACTGGAAGATCCAGAAGGGGATTAGGTCGGAGTTCTCTGCGGAGCGGTCGCGCCGCCCCGCCGCGAAGAGCTGCTCCCATGGATCCCCCCTAAGGTTCCGGACCTCGGAGAGGCCGTACTCTCGGGCGAGGTTTTTTCGCACCGCATGGCCCTTGTACCGGTGCACCCGGCCCTCGCGTTGCTCGAGGTCCACGGGGTTCGACGGCAGGTTCCAGTGCACGACCGCGTGGCAATAGGTGTGGAAGTCGAGCCCCTCCTGGCCAACGGAGGTGGTGGCCAAAACGAAGGGCCGGAATGGGGAGTTGAAGGCTCCGCGTATCTGGCTTGTTCGTGTGACCTCCGTCCCATCGTCGGACCTCTCGTCGCCGAAGCGGAGCGCGAAATGGCCGCGCATCCTGTGGCTGCGCAGTCCCACCTCTCCGTCCGTCTCTTTCACGTACAGCTCGTCGACCGCCAGGTTGGAGGCGCGTATGCCAAGGGCCTCTCGCATCGCTTGCGAGACGCCAAGGGCGATCTCATCCGGCGACTCGTCGAAGAGCCCCTCGGATTCCCGGAGTACGTGGGCGTACTCATCGAGGGTCGCCTGGATACCCCCGGCGGCGCAGTACCGGAGCACGCTTCTCCAGTACGGCTCCCTCTGCCCGCTCGCCCGTACGAGGGCGGTGGCCTCTGGGGTGTTGAACAGTGACCTCAAACCCCACGCCACCCGCGCCGCTGCTCCCCTAGTCTCGTTGCCTCCCTCTCCTTGCGTGATGCGCCAGAGGGCCCTCAGCGCCGTGGTGCCGGGGGCGGCGAGCGCCTCGAGGGCGAGGACACGAGCAAGATCGGCCGGGGGCCGACCGAGGTTCAAGGAGCCGTCGGCGAGCTTCTGGGCCTCCCTCACGTGATCAGTCCAGTACGTCGCCTCCTCTTCGCTCTCCTATCTCTCCCGCGCCTCGCCTGACCAAGCGGCGGCGAGCTCGGGGTCGCGCAGCCAGGCGAGCGTGGCCTCGGGATCGCAGCGCAGGTCCAGGAGTATGGGTGCGGCCCAGTACCAAGCCTCGTCCTCGGTGCCGGTACCCCCGGCTTGGGACGTGACCTCTCGGAGGAGCAACTCGATCCGCGAGCGCGCCCACTCCAGGACCTCTTCCAGCCCGGGCGAATCCTCACTTTTTCCATCCATGCCTACGGCCAGCAGTGGATCGCACTCCCGAGCTAGCGTGGTGCTCGGATACAGGAGCCCGAGCACCGGCATGCCGGCAAGGCGGCCTTCTGTGTACGCGAAGCGCAGCAGCGGGCGGTGGCGCTGCCTCGCCTCCTGGGTGTTCTCGGGCTCCTGCTCGAATAAGCCAATCATCTGGCGCTCCGCCTCATAGCTCAGCATCGTCGCGATGACCTTCGGCACCACTACCCAAGAGGAGAAGACCAGCCGCTTGGTGAAACCCTCGAGCGCCGGGTCGGCGAAGGCACCTTCGAGCTGGTAGTAGGGCATCGATGGCGGTGCCCACAGCAGGCGCCAGGCGCCCACGTCGGTCGTCTGCGCGAGCAGGGAACGTAGCCGGGCGTTGGCCGGATCCAACTCGGAATAACCCTGGACGTCTTCCCACGGGAGGAGCAGATTCTGTCCTTCGGAGAGCAGCGAGGCGACCTCTTGACCGTCTCCTGGAGTCACGACCGCCTCGTGAAGGGCCTTCTTGAGCCGGTACGCGTCCATGAAGTTCAGCAGGTAGGGGGCGGACTTCCAGTACTCGAGCACGTCGCCCTGTCCGAGGACGCGTGAGACCTTTTGCACGAAGACGTACTCCTCGAGGTCTCGCGCCTCAAGCCTCGTCTCCCCGCTCGGGACTTCTCGGAGCATCCCGTCACGATCGTTAGAGACTGCCAGCCTCTCGGTCCGGACCATGACGCTGCGCAGCCTCGCCTCCAGGACCCGCTTGGTGGCGACGAGCTCTCGAGTGTCCCCGCCGTCGCCCAGGCGCAGCAACTCGTCGCGGTAGGTGTGCAGGACCTCCTCCATCTGTCCGGCTTCGGGCGAGCCGGTCTCAAGGAAGCGGAGCGTCCTCAAGAAATCCGCGTAGTGGTCGTCCTCGGTAGGCTCCTCCGGGAGCGTGTACATCTTGTAAGGGGTCGCTGAGAGCAAGAGGGTCTTCGCGCCCGGGTACTCGAACAGGCCACGCGCGAGGCCGCTCGCCTGGTCAGTACCATCGAGCAGGTGCTTGAAGCGCTGAAACTCGTCGAGGATTATAAGGTCTGGTTCCAGCGCGGTCAGGCAGGTGGTCGCCAGGAGCTCGCGCAACTCGCCGACGATCATCCTTCGGTCCCACCTGTCGTGGCCGGGCAGATGCTTGCGGTGACGCTTGAACCGCTCGCAAAGGTCGTCGAAGCGGGTACGGATACTCTTGCGCCCCTGCCTTCTTTCTTCGTCCACTCGGCGTTGCACCGTCTCCACGAACTCGTTGGCAAGGGACTCGTCGATCTGTTTCCGGTCGAACTCGCCGACCCAGTAGCGAAAGTTATCCTTGTACGCGTTTCCCTGCAGGACGTTGAGCGGCGCTTTGCCCTTCAGATCCCAGGCCTCTCCGAGTAGCCAGTAGAGCAATACCCGCTCGTCGACCGTCCCCAGGTTCTGTCCTAACTCGAACGAAGTGCCGGGCGTGAAGGAGACGAAGTTCAAGCGTTTGCTTTTATCAGCGGTCAGCTCTCGTAGCCTAATCGGTAGGAGCGTTATCCTCGAGGCGAGGGCGAAGTTACTCTGGCCGGTTACGTTCAACCGGTTTATGTTCTGCCGGGCGATGTTCGCGTTGGAGCAGATGTAGAGGATGTCTATGCGGTCCGTCTTATCCCAGAGGTGGTTTATCGTCCTGGCGATGACGCCGCGCGCCACCAGTGTCTTCCCGAGCCCGACTTCGTCGGCCACCAAGAAACGATGGGCCGCTTCTTTGTCCAGGTAGAGACGGCGGAAGACGTACTCTACCGTGCTCCTCTGACGGTCCTTCAAACCCCTGAGGATCGGGTTGGGATCGGGCGGAGTCGAGATCGCGTTCACGCTCTCAACCTCTCTCGCACGGAGGTTATAGGTTCCCAGATGGTCTCCAGTCCTTCGGGTATGAGCTTCTCACCCTCTGGCGTCTTCCTCAGGTCGTCGAGCAGCCTCGCGATGCGATCAAGCTTCGCCGGATCGCGTTCGAGGGCGCGTACCAATCCCTCGAAGAGCGGGAACCCTGCGTCGCTCCTGCCGCCGTTTCTGCGGCTTCCCTGCTTCCTATAAGCTTCCAGGATGGCCTCGTAACCGTCCTGACCGCCGCCCTCGGCAAGCAAGAGGAGGATCATTCGCAGCACCTTCTCCCGATTGTCCAGCAAGGAGCGCATTACGCGCTCTCCGCGGTCTGAAGGGATCCCCTCGAGCGGCACGTTCATGACGAAGCGGCGGGAGAACCTCTCCTTGCCGGAGTCTACCGTCAACTCGACTGCGTAGAAGGAGGTCAGCGCCTCAAGCGAGAGTGGTCCGAAGACAGCAGGGCCGCTTGGCCTGGACGGAAGGGAGGGTGCCGACACCGGCAGCGTGATCGGCCAGCAACGTGCGGAGATCTCGGCGGGAAGCGCGAGCCCCTCGTCGGCCCAACCCAACCTGATCTCGAAGCTGTTCTCCTCTACGGGGTGAGTGATAGCTTCCGATCTCAAGCCAACCGTGGCGAGCGCTCGCCGCGCCTCTTCCAACAACTGCTCAAGCCTCTTCCTCTCTCCATTCGGTGGAGGCCCATCCGTGCGGGCGGCGTACTTGCGGAGCAGATCCGCGAACGCGAGCTCCTCTCCCGATTGGTCGAGCATCTTGTCGACGCCGCACCTGCTTTTCTTGCCAGTAAGCTCCATGAGGAACTCGACGTTGCGCCCGAAGGCCGCGTTGGTTGCGTTCGCCGAACCTGTCCAGACGCGAGCCTCCCAGCCGGCGTCGGCAACGTATAGCTTGGCGTGCAGTCCGCGCAGTGGCGCCTCGCCATTTTCGGTTGGCTCCTCGTCGCCGCTCTCTTCCGGGTCGGTCGCGGGATCGAGTACTAAGACCCGCTCGAAACCCTCCAGGTGCGAGGGATCCAACGCTTCCAAGGATTCGAGGCGAGAGATCAGGACGTTCTTCCAGCCTGGCTTTGCTAGCCGTTCGACCATGCCGTCCGACACAAACGGGGAAACCACGAGCAGGCGGTCTATTCGCCCGCGGAAGGGCCACCTCGACGCACCCCGGATCCCGAGCGGGCGGAAGGCGAGGGATGAAAAGCCTTCCGGCACCTCGAAACGCACGCGTCGCAACTCGCGCTGAATAATGTCTACGCTCTCCTTCGTATGCTGGGGAAGCGGATTCACTGCGAGGTCGCGGAGCGCCTCGAAGAAATCTCCTAGAGGGTGGTTGGAAGCGAAGGCGTTCTTCCTCTCGGTCAGCACGCCGTCGAGGGCGAGCATCGTGTCCCACGAGCGGTCGAAGGTGAGGTTCCGGCTCAGGCAGAGAAGGCGGTAGAGCACGGGCTCGTCCGGCGCGATGAAACGCAGCGCCCAGACCTTCGGGTGGAACGTGCCTTTATGGTGAGGCGCGGCCACCTCGTGGACAGAGTTCTCAAGGTAACTGTAGAGCAGCTGACGGCCTCTGGGAACGGCGATCTGGCCGGCTTGGCAGAATACGTCAATGTGTTCGGCGTAGCGCCGCATCGTCTCGAGCAGCGTTAAGGGATCTGCTCCCGGCCGGCCATCTTCCTCCTCCCAATCGAAGACGGTGAAGGCCAGTGGCGCGGTCAGCAGGGCGAGCAGGTCGAGCGAGAACGTCGTGCCGACGGCCCGGTCGAGCGCGTAGCCTGAGGGTGGACGCAGCGCAGCCATCAGATGCCTGCGCCCCTGCGGTTCAAGCACCGTGGCCCTCCTCTTCCAGGCCTGCGAGGATGTCCGCGATAATGACTCGAGCGTTACTCCAGCGGTACCATAACTGCTCGGCGCCTGCGGCCCCGCCCCAGAGCTCGAGGGCGCTCCGGTTGTGCAACCGGGCGAGACCGCGCTTGAGGGCCAGCTCCCGATCCTCTATCAGGCGTCGGGCGGCTTCGTTATCCGGCATAGATGCGGCCACTCCCGGAGCGAGAGCCAGATCCAGCCACGCGTCGACGAACGCGCGGGTCGGGTGCGCCACCCTAGCCTCGCCACGGATCACTATCTCCCAGAACTCCGCACGATCCCAGTTCTCTAAGGCGGCGGCTCGTTCTTCCAGGCTCGAAGCCCACTCCGTGAGCCGCTCTCTGTAAGACGACTTCAGCTCCTCCACGCCGCGGGCCTCCGAGAGCATCAGATTGTAGAGGAGCGCAGCGCCGTGCATGGCCTCGGAGAAGTTGCGCGCGTGGAAGAGCTGCTCCCGAATGCGGGCAGGTAACGTACCGGAGCCAGGGTACAACCAAGGGAAGTCCGGCGTCCCGAGGACTTGTCGCTGGTCCACCAAGTACGCGAGCATGGTGTCGGGCGCGCTTGTCATGATGCGCTCGCGCAGGTACTCGGCCTCGCCTGTGGTCAGCTTGAAGGAAGAGCTCTTCATAAAATCTGCTGGCGCGGACGGTAGTCCCGCGTGCCAGTTACGAGTGAGCGGTCCGTCCACCGGCTCGCCGTCGTCGGTGAGTTGCCTTCTTCCTATGGAGGCGTAGAAGACATGCAGTGTGCGGTGATACTGGTCTTGGGAACCGGGGAAGAGGCGTATGCCCCACGTGCCCAGGCCCTGCCAGTAGACGCTGCTCGGCAGGCGCTTGAGGGATGCTCCGGCCTGCTTGCCAAACACTCCACTATCGTCTTCGGAGCCGATGAGGGCCTTCGTGAGATAAATCTCCCTCTTGCGAGCCTCCGCGGCGACCTGCGCCGACCCGATCCTACGGCGTTCGAGGTCGCGGTAGATCCACGGTATAAACAGGAAGTACCGGGCGCGGGTCTGGATGGTGCTCGTGCCTGGAAAGAGCATGTCCGCGAAGGCGTCGCGCACGACCCCGATCCCGAGTTCGTCCCTGGTCTCCTTCTCACGAAAAAGGTCGACGACGTCGAGCATCCTGCGGCGGTCTCGCTCGGAGTAGTCCAACCAAGTGAACGACGAGCTCATCACGTGCCCCAGCATCCCGCAACGTGCATTCCAAGACAAACCATTGCCCAAGCGCTTGCTCGTAGGCTCAAAACTTGAGCATCCGGTTGGTGAAGGTTTCTGTGCGGCTTACCCGATGCAATGACGCATAGTTGCGCTACCCTCTGGCTGTCGTTCGGAGATCGCAGGCTTCCTCCCTCTGCGTATCGTACCTTGTTCCATGATCCGGCGAAACTCCAGCGTTCTGCCTTGCTGGAACTCATAGACGAGTGGAGTGCACGCAAACTGCCTGGGGTGCTCTCCGAAGGATGTGAAGAACATTGGTTGTGGCTCTAGCGACGACGGCAGAGCTTCGAACAATATATAAGCCTGTTCAGCAGTTGGAAAGGCATCAAATTCATTCGTTTGCGAGGCGGTCCAGAAGGCCGGGGGCAAATGTGGCCATATGTATGTCTTGACAACTCCTAAGGCGTCTCAATAAGGACGCATCAAAGAACTCATGCAGGTATGGGCAACGAGACGCATGGACATAGAGCGAGCACTGTGGGACGAAGTCTGGTCAGAGCGACAGCCGGCTATCCGCCGCTTTTCCCATCTTCGATGCGCTACGTCGCCTTCTCGAGGCGACGGTGTCCGTCGATCAATGGCGTGAGCACCGTGCCCACGAGCTTTTTGGCCCTTACCTCTGCCCTACGAAGGATCGTCCTGAGCCGGCTGGATCCCTCCCGTGAGCAAAGAGAGGTCCCCGCATCAGACCTCGCCAATAACCTCGCAACGCCCGCCCTGAGCGAAGCACGGCAGAAGCGAGAAACCTCTCCGCGATCCTCACGCCCCACGGCGAAGGACGGATCGAGGGTGGGAGCGGGGTTCGTCGCCCGTACTATCCCCTCGGCGGGCAAGCGAAACAGGGAGGAGCGAAATGGCAAGCACAGATCCTCAGACCGGATACGCCCCAGTAAACGACGTAGAGCTGTACTACGAGATACACGGCGAGGGAGAACCGCTGGTCCTGCTCCACGGCGGCGTAGGAGCGAGCGAGATGTTCGGCGCGAACCTGCAGGAGCTCGCCAAGAGCAGGCAGGTCATCGCCGTACACCTGCAAGCTCACGGGCGCACCGCCGACGTGGACCGCCCCATGGGCTACGAGGCGATGGCCGACGACATCGCGGCCCTGATCGGACACCTCGGCTTCGAGAGATCCGACGTCATGGGCTACTCACTGGGGGGGCGGCGTCTCTCTGCAAACGGCCATCCGCCACCCCGAGGTGGTTAGAAAGCTCGTGCTGGTCTCGTCCCCCTTCAAGAGGGAGGGCTGGTACCCGGAGGTCCTCGCCGGGATGCAGATGGGTCCCGAGGCCGCCGAGAGCATGACCCAGAGCCCGCTCTACGACCTCTACCCCCACGCCAACTGGCGGGCACTCATTACGAAGCTCTCCGACCTGCTCCGCCGCGGCTACGACTGGTCGAAGGACGTAGAGGCTCTGAAGCCGCAGACGATGCTCGTCTACGCCGATGCCGACGCCGTCCGCATGGCGCATATCGTGGAGTTCTTCGGGCTGCTCGGGGGCGGCAAGAGAGACGCCGGGCTGGACGGTACGGGAAGACCCGAGAGCTGGCTCGCCATCGTGCCGGGTGAGACGCATTACGACGTCGGCTCCTCCCCCAAGCTGACAGCCGTGGTGGAGCCGTTCCTCGACGCTCCCATGCCGGAGAACCAAAGGTCCGACCGATGAGAAGAGAATCGCAGCTCGGGAGGCAAACTCAGCCACAAAAGGCGCCCCGCATGGCTACAGCCGAGCGTGGCAGAGAAGGAATCGGCGAATTCTCGGCCCGCCAGGCAGACCTCGATAACCGCGCAACGCCAGCTCTGGGCGAAGCACGGCAGAAGCGAGAAACATCGCCGCGATTCCCGCGCCCCGCAGCGAAAGACGGATCGGTGGTGGGAGCAGGGTTCGTCGCCCGTACAATCCTTCCGGCAGGCAACCGAAACAGGGAGGAGCGGTCATGCACGAAGAGGCGATCCCCGAGCTGACCGGCGCGCGCTGTCCCGTTACCGTGAAGCCATGCTGATCTACTCGATGGGCGTCTCGGTGGACGGCTTCATCGCCGACCGCGAGGGCGCGTTCGGGTGGTCGGCCCCTAGCGAGGAGCTGTTTCGTTTCCACACCGCGGAGGTCGGCAAGCTCGGCGGCTGTCTGTTGGGCCGCAGGCTCTACGAGACGATGTTGGTGTGGGAGACGGACCCGTCGTTGCGCGAAGACGAGCTCGGGGCCGCGTTCGCCGACGTCTGGTGCGCGCTCCCGAAGGTCGTCTTCAGCCGCACGCTCGACAGCGTTCAGGGCAACGCCCGGCTCGCCGAAGGGTCGGTGGCCGAGGAGGTCGCTGCGGCGCTCGAGGCGACCGAGAAGGACGTCGAGATTGGCGGCGCCGGCCTGGCCGCGGCGGCGATCGAGCTCGGCCTCGTCGACGAGCTGCGCATGTTCCGCTATCCGGTTGTCGTCGGCGGCGGTACGCCGTACCTGCCGCCGGTCACCGAAGACATTCGACTAGACATGATCGAGACCAGGACGTTCAACTCACGCGTGATCTACGAGCGCTACCGGCGAGTCGGAGGAGTTCTCTGAGCTGTTCCCCGAACGCTGGCGCGTCCTGGTCTCGTGGTGTGCTGGCGTGGTCGTGAGTCGGGGTGCCTTGGTCGTCGTAGTCGCGGCGGGCGAGTTCGGCGCGGA
>Ga0126314_10001130_pt1 | contig 12645 bp, 11 predicted proteins | sample Plot105B_FD_92535 | JGI IMG/M metagenome (GOLD analysis project Ga0126314, IMG submission 92535) | Serpentine soil microbial communities from UC McLaughlin Reserve, CA, USA - Plot105B | ecosystem: Environmental > Terrestrial > Soil > Grasslands | place: USA: UC McLaughlin Reserve, Lake County...
GGCCATTTCAAAAGAATTGAAGATCTCATCAAAAACAGTAAAAAGAAGAGTTGAAGCATTAGCAAAAGGTGGTGCAGTATATCTTTTGGCGGATGTGAATATGAGAACCGTTGAAGGCATAATACTTGCAGATTTGTTCATTTTTTACGAAAATAGAAGCAACATCAATTCCGCAGTGAAGGATAAAACAAGATTGCAGATATCAGAATATCTCGGGGATCAGCTTGTATTTTTCGACCCTAATTTTGCTCCTGATATGGATCATTTTGGATTAATTCTGTCCAGCATTTCAAAAAGCCAAGAAATACGAAAATGGGTAAGTGGAAGAGAGGGCGTCAAGCAATCAGATATAAGTATATTGCTAGATGTCATTCCAAGACTTAAGTTATACAAAGAACTTGTAGAAGATATGGTAAGGCCGCCGCAGCAAGAATCAACAGGATATATCGAGGAGTATAGTTCGAGCTCTGGATTCAAATGAATTTTTATCCAAATCCCTCCGGCCTTACATCGCAGAAACCTTTTTAGCTACCAATTACATTCAAAATACTATCAAAGAATCCACTTTTTGAAGTGATATCACTTCACGGCCTGAGGGACCCGCCAATAATATCTATCTTTTCTAATTATAATCATAAGATAGATGCCAAACTCTTTGTCTGTAAGTAGAGTAGATTTTAAATCAACGATAATTATTGTCTATCTGCTTAAATATAGCCAAATAATATGCTGAATAAATGGTTGTAATAGAAGGTTACATTCGCGATACAGAAGGACGACCATTAGCTGGAATACCTGTGAAAGCGTATCAACAAAGGCTGCCACTTGATCTCACGCTTACAGAATCTCCTCAACCTACAGACAATGAAGGCTATTTTAGAATCGTCCCTCCGAGAAATATTAGTGATATAGCCTCAAATGTGTACATCGTTGTTATAGACAAATCAAAAAGGTTCATATCAGTAAGAGACAGGCACAGTAGATACAAAAGAAAAGAATCCAGGTCTGTGTGGAACTGGAAAAGTCAGATTATCGGTGATTTAAACAATATTATTCAAATTGTTGTAAAACAAGAGACCATGCCTACTGAATATGACTCAGTTGTTATTGGCTCTGGCTTTGGGGGAACAATTATTTCTCTTGCCATTGCAAAAATGTACAAAGAAGAAAATCATGATAAGAGAGTATGCATACTAGAACGAGGTCAATGGTGGATTAGTCATATAATTCCTGATTCCGATCCTTTGCGAAAATTTTTAGTTGAGAAGGACATGCCATTTAGCACTTATCCATATCCAAATGATATCAAAGGAATGTTGGTTGCCATCGGCGCTTCTAGAGCAATCAACAAAGTTCAAGGACTATTTGACTTGAAATGGCTGAAAAATGTTAATGTAATTGCAGGAAGCGGTGTAGGTGGTGGCTCGCTAGTATATTTTAATATAATAGAAAAACCTGATCCAATTGTCTACGAAAGTTGGCCAACACAACATGACGGTGTTGGTCCTCCTTTAGATGAATTTTACTCTTTAGCTGAAAAATTTATTGGAGTTAATCCTATCACGACTACTGCTGGCTTAGGAACTCACACTTTAGCTAAACCCAAAGTATTCCAATATGCTGCCAAACAAATAGGCGGAAGAAAAATTTTAAATCTAAATGACTTGGACGCAAGATTATCAATAACCGATATTCCCACGGATGTCTTTGATCCTGCAGCTGGACGTCCAAATCAAGAAGATGTCAGAAAATATTCTGAAGAAAGAAATATTTGTCAACGTAGAGGTAGATGTGGTCTTGGCTGTGTCCCAGATTCAAGACATACTCTAGACAAACAGCTTTTCAAAGCAATTGTTGAAAAAGCATTACCAATAGATATACATCCTTTATGCGAGGTTTTAGATATTGAAGAATTACCAACAGGACAAGGCTACAAATATGCTGTAAAATTCCTTGATTATCGAGATATTATAGATAATGATGGTTTTTCTCCCGCTAAAGACTTAACAGAACAGGACAAAGCAAGACTTACTAAAGTCATAAAAACAAATCGAGTAGTACTTGCTGCAGGTACCTTAGGCTCGACTGAGATTCTGTTAAAATCAAAGGAGAAATTAAGCCTCAGTGACACATTGGGGAGCAAGTTTTCTACAAATGGAGATTTCTTTGGAATAATAAATCCTACAAAAGACAATGTTAATGCCAGTAGAGGTCCGACACAAACATCCATAGCTCTGTTTAAAGATGAGAATAATGGGCAGTTTGCTTTTTCAATAGAGGATGTTGGAATTCCAGAGATGTTCGCTGAAGTATTTGCTACCATATTTAACATAATGAAAGAGAAAGAAGGAAGTGTGCCATCAGCTCCGTTTATTCCACACAAGTCTTTCATCTCCTTATTCAATCAACATGTCCTGAAGAGGATAGACATAGACAATTCTAAAGTACGGAATATTTTAGCAAAATCAATCGATGATTCCAATATCTCTGTGCAACCTAATTTGAGACATAGACGTGACTTAAGGAATATCTTGTATGCTTTGCTTAGCTTTATTTCACGCAAAGCAGACCTAACACCAGAAGAACGTGTCTCAAATATGTTGGTTTTATTTGGGATAGGAAGAGATGATAATACTACATCAAAGCTGATACCTAGCGATAGAAACGGAATTGATCTCGAGAATAACTACAATTTGGAACAACCTATATTCAATCAGATAATAAATGGTATGAAGCTTTTTGCTCAAAAAATAGGCAAAGAAGGAGAGAAGAGTCTCAGGGTTCCTTTATGGGAAGCGAGATCAAGAAGACAGATTTCCAGAAGGCAGATTTCAGCCCATCCATTAGGCGGTTGTCCTATGAGTAATGATGCCACTAATGGAGTAGTAGATAGTTTTGGAAGAGTATTTAGAGGTAAAAATGGCAATACTCCGTACGTTGAGCTATATGTTGCGGATGGATCTATCATCCCAACCTCTTTGGGTGTCAACCCTTCTCTAACAATAACTGCGTTAGCATACAGGATAGCATTTCATATTGTTGGGAGAAGAAGACATTACCTTCCCTAAGGAGATAAGAATCAAAAGATTCATCTTTGACATCCGTCCTAATTTCCGTCACATTGAAATTCATGAAAAATAGTTTGAATCATTAGATAGAGGACAATTACTAAAGGAGTTTTTAGGACAACTTGGGACTAAGGAGATCCTCACGGTCAATGCTACCGTAATAGCAGGGTATGATATTTCTGACGGTAGAGGGGACGGAATGTCAATTAAAGCGTACTAGAGGCTGTATTCCATCAGTCCGATTCTGCAAATAATAATACTCCGAAATCCTAGTATTAAGGTTCAAATGAATTTTTATCCAAATCCCTCCGTTATTAGAACACAAGAAACCTTTTTAACTCTACGCTACCTTCCAGGAATCGCAAAGAATCCACTTTTTGAAGTGATATCACTTCACGACCCGACGGGCCCGCTCCCCTATCAGTTCCTTTTAGAAGTTCACCGAGATATACGCGGAGAGAAGCGAGCTTCTAGCTTTTGTCAGATGGTCACCATCATGTAGAAAATAATGCGAGGCTAGTAAAATGATGTTTCTCAAGGTATGAAAAGGCTAAAGAGGTGACATATTGATTCCTTCAGGTTGGGCTAACTGCCTACAAATCCTGCGAGGGATCCAAATAGGATGCTCTTTGCAATGTAGCGATTGCTTGATTGAATTGTTGATTTCATATTTTACCATACATCACCTCCACGTCCGTTAAATAAAATACAATAAAAGAGTTGCAACCAACACTACAAACTCTAGTTGAATAGTTAAAGTTAGTATGGATCGGTTTGAGTTTCAAACATAATAAGGAAGAGTTCGAACCGAATCAAGAGGTAGGGTTAACACAGAACGCTAAAGAAGAAGTAGGAGATGCTGAAGGAAAAGAGCGAATCTTTGAGACGCGTTGGGACTTGATAGAAGAAGGCATATTTCCAGAAGATAGTGATCTATCACTTGAAGAAATGAAGGAAGCACTTGACAGTCCTTGCATGATCGGACAACCAACCAACCAACTAAGCGTAAAACTGGTAAAACTTCAAATCATGTGAGTGTGTATGTATAGGACTGATAAAACAAGCGTGACTGTGCATAATTTAGAAAATACTGAGCGTGAAAATGATAGTAATCTGAGAGTAAAACAGCGACCTAAATCATCATATAACAAGCCGACTAGACGGCAAGCCCTGTTGGCGATTCGTGACATGATAGTCAACCAGGGTCTTTCACATTCTGAAATCCAATTGAGACTTAACCTAAAACCGGCGACATACTTTAGATGGCTAGACATGCTGTTTAAAGCAGAGCAGGAAGCACTCGAAGGTAGTAATTACACTTGGAGATATCTACTTAATGAAAGCCAGATTCTTTATCAGCGTTACATCCAAGGTGCACGAGAGTTTAAGCAAATAGCCAATGATCCCAACGTTGAGCCAGAGGTTCGAATTGAAGCTTTAGACAAAGCTCTTGACTATCAGCGCGCAGCTCATGATCTTAACTATTATTCACCAAGTTATCTAGTGATCCAGGGATTAATCCTACCATCACCAAAGAAAAACTATCCTGCTTTGTCAATGAGCCGGCAGCATTTAGATGAGAAGTTTGAAGAGTCTGACCCTTCAGAAAAGGAAAGAATAAAGCTTGCAGGCGAATTTAGAAGACAAAATATTATTCAGCAGCAGCAACAGCAGCAACAGAGTCACGAACATGTCCAGCAACAACAACAATAGTGATAATAATAAAAAAGAAAAGAAAGGAAAGGGCTGAGTAGTTAACCACTGTTGTCACTTTCTCCCCCTCCTCCTCCCGCTTCTTCTGCTCCTTCTTCTACTTTCTTGTTAGCTATATCATAGAAGTGGCATTCTGCATACACTTGAAGCAAACTGACTGGGTAGTGAATGTAGTTAGGCTCAAATTTTCTTTTATTTACAAGATTTATCGAATATCTGATATTTCGGGCTGCTTTATATGTAGAACCTTTGCAGCACGCTTAAATAAAGAAAGAATTCACTATGCGCATGACAAATCAACGGAATCAAAAGACGAGTTTTTTGATTTTGCTGTTTTTGGCTACGACGCTTATTGGGAGTTTTACTTTAACTCCATATTCTAGCTTCGCTAGTCCACAGACTAATAATACTTCAATTCAACCTGAGGCATCACAAGACATGGCAATCGACTCTGAATTCGACATCAACTTAATACTAAGCAGGCTAATTCAATGAGCAACATAATAAATGCTGTGAGTGCCAAGACTAAGTTTGTTGAAACTGGTGGCAGAAAAATTGCCTATCGTTCGATCGGTAGTGGTCAGCCTATTATTCTGGTAAATCGATTTCGAGGAAATTTGGATACATGGGATCCAGCTTTCCTTGACGCTTTAGCTTCAACGTACAATGTCATTACTATCGATTACAGTGGCATTGGATTGTCGACAGGGGTATGCACAACCGACGTATATGAAATGGCAAAAGATGTCAAAGATATTGCTGAAGCTTTAAGGTTGACAAAAATCATAATGGCCGGATGGTCGTTGGGCGGAATGGTAGCACAAGCTGTGATAAATCAGTATCCCGAACTGGTGAGTCATGCTATTTTAATTGGGACATCCCCTCCTATTAAGAGCAAGGGTGTGTCAGAAAAGCTGTTCTGGGAGAGGGCACTCAAGCCCGTTACGAATTTGGACGACGGAACGATTCTATTCTTTGAACCTCAATCAGAATCAAGCAAGAATGCGGCAAAATTGTCCTTTGGAAGAATAGTAAAGCGGACAGAAGACTTGGACAATCCAGTATCAAAAGAATGTTATAGCAACCAGCAAAAGGCAATTGATCAGTTTCGAGAAGATAAGAACGGTGCCTTAGCAAAACTTGAAAGTTCTGAAATTCCTATTTTAGTCTTCATGGGAGATCATGATATCGGTTTCCCAGTAGAAGACTGGTACCGCTTGGTAGGGAAGCTTCCTTCAACTCAATTAATTGTTATGCCACAAGCCGGCCATGCACCTCAACATCAATATCCTGATCTCGCGGTAAAGTATATTGCCTCCTTTATCGAAAATTCGAATGAATCCATCAAACAGAGGAGTGGCCTATGACTGAAGTCGGAACTAGAGACATTCCGCCGTTGAACTGGGACGTGCTAATGACGCCCGGCATACCCATTGTCACGAGCGACCTGCCTCAGGGTATGAAACAACAGGCGATGTTTCAGGCGATATCGTCAACTCTCATCTATGGGAAGCGAGACGCCGTCCTAGTCGACACCTTTATGACCGTGAAGCAGGCCGATGCCCTAGTGGATTGGGTTGCGGCAAGCGGCAAGAACCTGACAACCATCTATATTACACATGGCCATGGGGACCATTGGTTTGGAATTGGAGCTCTTCTTGAACGCTTCCCAAACGCTAGAGCAGTCGCTACACCCAATGTTGTGAGAGTCATGCGCCAGCATGCCTCCCCAGAGGTCCTTGAGAGGATATGGAAGGCTGCGTTTCCAGGCCAGATTCCGGAACGGCTCGTGATTGCGGAGGAGCTAAAGGGGAATGTAATTGATCTCGAAGGGCATGACTTGGTCGCAGTGGAACTCGGCCATATTGACACCGACCACACGACCTGTTTAAATGTACCCTCTATAGGGCTCGTGGTCGCCGGCGACGCCGCCTACAATGATGTTCACCTCTACCTAGCAGAGTCAAATGCACAGACTCGCCGGGAGTGGATCTCTGCGCTCGACAAAATTGAGTCACTCAACCCACGCGCAGTTATCGCCGCACATAAGCGACCTGATAACGAAGACAATCTCCGGATAATTGAAGAGACGCGGCAGTACATCCGCGATTTCGACCGGCTAGCCGAAACGACGACAACCGCGCGAGAGCTCTATGATAGGATGCTGGAGCTCTATCCGAATCGGGTCAATCCGGGATGGGCGCTCTGGAGTTCGGCTCGCGCAGTAAAACCGTAATGTACAAGGAATCTTGGCAGCGATCGCTTAGTTCAGTATAAAGTATGAACCAGATATAATTTTTGTAGATAAGAAGGCAAGAAATAATATGAAGCCACTCTTTGGCGCTGGAAGTTTATCTGAAGTTTATGATTTTTGATTATAAATAAATAACCATAAATATCTCCAAGATCTAATCAGACATTTATGGGACGGGTGTCCGTCCAATCAACCATGAGCTTCCGTTCAACAAAAAGCCACTTTCCCTCGACTTTTGCAAAGACATCATAATAACGAATAGAAGCGATAAAAAGAGTGCGTTTCCCCTCAGATGCAGACACATGATGGGCAATGCAATATGTTTCTCCGGTTGCACGATCTCCATCTAGGACAACAGTGCTTTGCCCATTGAAATGGGTTGTAACTTCATATTTATTTAGTTCGTCGAATACAGGTGCCAAGTCTTCTCGTCGGTTAAATTCCATTGACGGTTTCTCGGATCTAGCATCCATGAATACAACGAAGTGTGTGTCCTTAGTAAAAAGGGACATTTGCCCCTTCGCGTCACGTCTATCCGCACAATGTGCATATGCATCCACAAGTTCACGTATTTCCAAACGATTAGTAGCTTCGGAGGTAGAAATTGAAACGTTAGTGCCCATTAAGTACGTCTCCCTTACGTCTGAACGCCATTACATATTACATGTAGATTGTCAACTAATATAGATAACTCTCACCATAAAAAGGCCGCTATTTTAAGCGATTTGACAGTGTGACAAAATATGTCAATAATCGTGACATGAGGAAGACTGATCTAGAGCTAGATCGGGAAAAAAGAAATCAAATATTGGCCGCTGCTCTCCACTGTTTTTTAAAGTTTGGATATGCAAAAACATCCATGGATGATCTTGCAAGCAATGCAAACCTGTCGAGGCCACTGATCTATTTAAAGTTCAAAAGTACACAAGATCTGCTTTCGGGACTGTCATGACTTTAATTACTATATCGCTAGTTGGTTAACTATTTTGAGCAATGAGGCGAGGCAATACTATTCTATGTCACAGCGCAATAGCTCACTATTTATTATTTGGATCTATGATATGTGTAAAAAAGTAGCAACCTTTAAAGAGCAAAAATATTGAGGTAGCGATACTTTTGCTTATTTATTTCTGGTAAACCACAACCAAGGCTTATCCATTCGAGCCGGGACTAGATAATATATAGGAATGGCTATAAACAATACGAGACTTATAGTGGTGCTGACAAAAGATAGAGCTGCTGCTATCAAATAAATAATAATGCCTATAAAGCCTCTGCGAGACATTATCGTGATAAAAGTCGGATCAAGGTCTGAATCAATTAGGCGATAATCTTTTGCTGCATACCACCATTGTACACCGGCCCAAAATGCGGCTGTGGCGATATTGATTCCATAAGTCACCACTGAGATCTGCTGATCTGTGTACTCTCCAAGTAGAGCTGTTGAAAAAGGTATAAACGCTATGAACATTAGGTGAAGTACAGTTATCCAGGCAAATACACGATTTACTCTTTTGATGTAGTAAAATTGGTCATGACTATTAATCCAAAAGAAACCTAATATTATGAAACTCATAGCATAACTATAGATTAGCGGCCACAATTCGAGTAATCGTTTTGGAAGCTCACCAGCAGCCACCTCTGAATGAGTTAGCTGTGGAACTACTATCTCTAGCACTAACAGAGTCATAACTATAGCAAATATTCCATCAGTAAGGAACTCTATACGAGATTTGCTTATTTCATTTCCAAATTCTTCTGACAGTGCTAGCTCACGATATATAGACCTTGGTATAACTATAAAGGATTCTTTTACTACATTCAAAAATCACTTAGTCGGTTCATTACAAAGTAATAAAGGGCAGATAAAGTCTATAATGAGATTAAGAAGCTACAGTAGAAACTTATCCTACCTGTGGCTAATTTCAAAGGTTGGAAATATATAGAAATAGCTAAACGATGGAAGCCCTTATACTAATAGCAGTAGCAAATTAATGTATCGAAATGAGAAGCAGCCGCAGCATATGCAGCTCACCTGTCCATCTTTTTAATTCCTCGTCTATCAAATATAAAGTAACAGAAGTAGTCCCAGAAGATGTATTAAAACAGATAGAGTTATTGGTATTTTTAGGATGATTAAATTTCGGGCGCTATGTTCTATGTAAGATACACAACAATCTTAAATAAAGATAATAATCAAAGACTGCATGTCAAAAACAAGGCATACTCAAAAGACAAGTTTTGTAACATTACTGGTTCTAACTACAACGCTTGTTGTGGTTTTTACTGCAAGTGCAAATTCTAGCTATGCTAGCACTGAGAGCGAAAATAATACTTTAATGCAACCTGAGGGAACACAGGACATGGGAACAACAACGAATGCAACTACTAGCACTAACGCAACTAGCAGTAACGCAACTATCATTTTAGTTCATGGTGGATGGGCTGATGGCTCTTCGTGGGGCAAAGTGATTACTACTCTAAAGAACGCAGGACACAGAGTTATTGCAGTGCAACTTCCACTTCATAATTCGGCTGATGATATTGCTACTGTAAAACGTGCAATTGAGCTAGCTGGTGGGCCAGTCCTTCTGGTAGGCCACTCCTATGGTGGATTTGTCATAACAAATGCTGGTTCTAATAATCCCAATGTCACTGGGCTAGTTTATGTCGCTGCCTTTGCACCTGATGAGGGAGAATCACTTGGGACATTCGTTACTCCAGACAAGCTGCCGCCAGGAATTTTGATTGCGGATAGCGCAGGACTGACATACATAAATCCAGATATGTTCCACGATGCGTTTGCTCAAGATGTTAATATGACAGAGGCCGACATTATGGCTATCGCACAAAAACCATTTAATCAATCAATCTTTACCGAACCGTCTGGCCCTCCAGCTTGGAAACAATTGAAGACATGGTATCAAGTGTCTGATAGTGACCACATGATACCTCCTGACACGCAGCGTATGTTCGCACAACGGATGAATGCTGCCACTATTTCAATAGATACCAGCCACGCATCATATGTTGCACATCCAGATGAGATTGCGCAGCTAATCCTAAATGCAACACGAGGAAGCACGGGATGATATGTGGTGGGACTGCTGAAATAATAATATACGCAATAGTGGAAGCGGAGCTATGAGATGCAGGTAGTTACTAATAAGCGCACTCCTCTCTCTTGTTCCTCTCTCACTCTGTGCTAATGATAACTGAGACAATGGTAGTCATGGTTGTCAGTCGACCTTGCCGGCTTTTTGATGGAATGTAGCAACACTAACATTATTCATATGTATTATTTTAGAATACTCTGTAGTATCCGACATCTTATACGGTACTAAACTGCATCGATACTCCACGCTTGATACATATTGGAAAAGAAATGCCTCATTTGGCCTAATGGGTATAGGTTCTATAATCTCGCTATTGCAACACGAGCACTTAACAGTGCTCATATGCCGAAGATAGGATGCGCACCAAAAGCATGAATTGCACAGAGCAAAATAACGGCAGTTATTACTCCTCTTGCTCAAGTCCGGTTCAGTTGTTATTGCATGCGAAATAGTAGTCCTTCAAAGTTTATCGAGGTAAATTCTCCTTTAAGAAACTAGAAAGCGTATCAAAATCCCATGAGTCTTCATAACGTATCTCATTAACAAAGAAAGTTGGAGTACCCTCAACACCACTATCAATTCCAGATTTTAGTGATTTATTTATTAGAGGAGCGTATACATGTTTTGACATTTCCTTTTTGAATCTATCAATATCTAATCCTACTTTTTTTGCATACTCCAACAAGTGATTGTCATCCAAAGCTTTCTGATGCTCAAATAAATAATCATGCATTTGACAGAATTTGTCTTGAGCCGCCGCAGCTTCAGCTGCCTCTGACGCATGTTGAGCATGAGGATGTATATCATTGAGAGGAAAGTTACGAAATACAAAGTATATCTTGTCACCAAACTGCTTCATTATTTCCTTGACTACAGGATAAGCCATGCCTGTATAGGGGCATTCATAATCGCCGTACTCTACTATGGTAATTGGTGCATTAATAGACCCTTGAATATGGTCTGAACCAATATTGACTGGATCAGTCAATGTTTTAGAGTCCCTGTTGGTTTCATTATTATTTGCCATTTTAGATGCCCTCTTTTCCATATGCAAGTAAGAAGTCAGATACTATCATACTTAGTTTATTTGCCATTCAATTCTATTAAATATAGTAGTAGCCCATTAGTAAGCAAGTCATTGCCGCTATACATGATAAGTTGTTATTACTGTCTGAGTTAAATACGTTCGAATGAGAAGAATACCTATTTCTCGGCACTCCGCTGTCTAAAACCAAAACCTTCCTCCAGCCTAGCGCAGTTATAACAGCTTTTGCCAATCTATTCGAATGGCTAAACCATTCCAGTGGTCACTGGGTCCATTTTTTGAACTTTTTTGTTTTTAGCAGGCCAAATTGATAATGCCATTATCATCATCATTGTCATTATCAACAACGGACAATGGCGACGATGACATAAATAATAACAGACTGATATATTGCTTGAATAGGCTAAGCGTAAAAAGTATATGGACATATCACCTACTAGTCTGTTATACATATATGAGCCATGAAACAGGTCTTAGCAAAAATAGGGTAGAGTTCCTGACAGATGGCATTTTTGCTGTTGTTATGACTTTATTAGTTTTAGATATCAGCGTCCCACAAATATCATCTTCTCATGATGCTACCGATAGTGCTGCAGCTGGAACTGAACTACTTAATGGATTATTTGATTTATGGCCAAAATTACTTAGTTTTGGGATTAGTTTTATAATATTGGCCATATATTGGCTAGCTCATCACAGACAATTTCATTACATTAAAGATGTAAACCGTACTCTTATCTGGATTAATTTCATGTTTTTGATGGCAGTATGTCTCTTACCTTTTTCTGCGTCTTTATTAGGTGAGTACAACCAACAGCAAATCTCGATTTTTGTATTTGGTGCTAACTCAATTATAATAGCATCGTTACTTTCCGTTCAGTGGTGGTATGCTATAAGTCATCACAGCAGATTAAAACATGAAAATCTAGACCCAATTACCAAAACTACATCACTTAGAAGGTTACTATTTGGAATAATGGTTTATCTGATTGCAATAGGAATTTCCTTTGTAGATGTTCACCTAAGTGTTTATTTTTTTGCTTTGATTCTAATCTCTGCGTTTATGCCAAATAAAATAATGCATAGGATGACCTTTGGAGCATTAGCTGGAAAGAAATAGCTCTATATAAGACCGTTGAGTCCACTTTTTGGACTCTTTTTATTTTAGGCGGGCCCAGAGGGATTTGGATAAAAATTCATTTGAATGTACTCTCGCTAGAGTGAGATAGGTAGCATTCGAACGAAAATTAATGCGCGCTCGTCGGGCCGTGAAGTGATACCACTCCAAAAAGTGGATTCTTTGGTAGTCTTAGTATAACATGGAGGTAAAAAGGCGGTACTGTTAACTTGGCATTTGCTTAAAGCAAAATGGCAAAAGCATTATTCTTTTGTGACCAAGTAATGAGAGCCTTGGTCAATAAATCCTAGTTTGCTCATATTCTCTATCAC
>Ga0126314_10001131_pt1 | contig 12643 bp, 12 predicted proteins | sample Plot105B_FD_92535 | JGI IMG/M metagenome (GOLD analysis project Ga0126314, IMG submission 92535) | Serpentine soil microbial communities from UC McLaughlin Reserve, CA, USA - Plot105B | ecosystem: Environmental > Terrestrial > Soil > Grasslands | place: USA: UC McLaughlin Reserve, Lake County...
CCATCAGCATAGAGGGTTTGCGTAAAGGAAATAAGTATAGCCTGATGGTTGTTATAAGGGAAAGACCGAAAATGAGCGATCATCCTGCGGAAAGTTTTGAAGGGGGGAAGAGTGTGATCCTTGATGGATTTAAGGCGGTATTCGCGCATGATGCGGTCATCAGACCGGAAGAATGCGGAGGGCCGGTGTTTGATGCGGATGGTAGATTTTACGGGATAAATATTGCCAGATTTAGCCGGACAAGTACGGTGGCAATGCCTAAGGCTGAGGTCTATAAATTTATTGCCTCGGCTATATAATTGATTATTTTCTATAAGTTTGCAAATTAACAAAAGCCTTTTAGAGCGCACATGGATATTTCTGTTGTAATCCCATTATTTAATGAAGATGAATCACTGCCCGAGCTGACTGCCTGGATAGCCAAGGTGATGCAGGAGCATAAGTTTAGTTATGAACTGGTTTTTGTGGATGATGGGAGTACCGATAATTCCTGGGCTGTGATTGAGGATTTGAAAAGGAAGTTTCCTGCGGTTCGCGGAATTAAGTTCAGAAGGAATTACGGGAAGTCGGCGGCGCTGAACGTAGCTTTTGAGGCTGCGCAGGGAGATGTGATCATTACAATGGATGCTGATCTGCAGGATAGCCCCGATGAGATTCCTGAGCTGTACAGAAGGATAAGGGAGGAGAAATTTGACCTGATATCGGGCTGGAAGAAGAAGCGTTATGATCCGATTACCAAGACCATTCCGACCAAGCTGTTTAATGCGGCAACAAGGGCAATGTCGGGGATACAATTGAACGATTTCAATTGCGGACTGAAGGCCTACCGTAAGGATGTGATCAAAACGATAGAAGTTTATGGCGAGATGCACCGCTACATACCGGTTATTGCGAAGTGGGCCGGCTTTAAGAAAATCGGCGAGCAGGTGGTGGAACACAGAGCCAGAAAGTATGGGGTGACCAAGTTTGGGCTGAGCCGTTTTGTAAATGGTTTCCTGGATCTGCTGTCTATATTTTTTGTAGGTAAGTTTGGCAAAAGACCAATGCATTTTTTTGGTTCACTGGGTGTACTTAGCTTTGTGGTGGGAACAGTGATGGCGCTATGGCTGATTTTTGTGAAGTTGTATCATATTTCCATGAACATTCCCTACAAAAGGGACATTACAGATCAGCCTTTATTTTACATTGCGCTGGTAGCCATAATTGTTGGTTCACAGTTGTTTCTGACAGGGTTCGTGGCAGAACTGGTAACCCGTAATGCACCTGAGCGTAACAACTACCTGATTGAAAAGGAGACTGCTTAATCTATGTTTTTTTCGATAATTATTCCGCTGTATAATCGTCCGCAGGAGATAGATGAGCTGCTGCATACCCTGACCAAACAAAGTTATCTGCAATTTGAGGTATTGGTGATAGAGGATGGTTCGGTCAATGACGCAAAGAAGATTGTAGAAAAGTACAGCAATTTGCTGGATATTAAATATTTTGTGAAACCCAATTCCGGACAGGGTTTTAGCCGGAACTTTGGTTTTGAAAAGGCCAGGGGTGATTACTTTGTAATCTTTGATTCTGACTGTCTGATTCCCGCGGATTACCTGGAAGTGGTGAGTGATTATCTGTATGAGCATAAACTGGATGCCTATGGTGGCCCGGACGCTGCGCATGATAGTTTTACCCCGGTTCAAAAGGCGATCAGCTATGCGATGACTTCGCCGTTTACTACAGGTGGTATAAGGGGAAATAAGAAACATGTCGGACAGTTTCATCCGAGGAGCTTTAACATGGGGGTTTCCAGGGCGGTATGGGAAAAGGTTGGCGGCTTTATTCTGACCAGGCTTGGGGAGGATATTGAATACAGCATCAGAATTCACGAAGCGGGATTTAAAATCGGATTGATTCCTGACGCTAAGGTATTTCACAAGCGTCGCACGAGTTTTATGCAGTTTTATAAGCAACTGCACTTCTTTGGAAGGGCAAGGATCAATGTTTATAAACATTTCCCTGCTGAGCTTAAACTGATCCATTTCTTTCCTGCTGTGTTTACCTGCGGGTTTATTACTGCTATATTGATTAATATATGCTACCCGCCATTGGCATTTGTGTGTAACTTTTTGATACTGGTATACTTTATGTTGATATTTTTTCATTCCTGGCAGGTCAACAAGTCATTAAAAGTTGCATTTTTGAGCATAATTGCTGCGTTCATACAATTGACCGCTTATGGTCTGGGTTTTATGCAGGATTTTATTAAGAGAGTAGTATTTAGACAACAATGATAGAGTTTTTAAAGGAAAGTACTTTTACCGTTAATGAAGTGATTGGCAAGGCCTGGATGCTGACCAAAAAGCATTATTTTTCCATTGCCACGCTTTGCTTTCTGATGTTTATTACTTCCAATGCTTCGGGTTTGATGGCCTTCTTTTTAAAGGATGTGAGCAAAGGGCTGAATTTTCTGATGGCCTTTATATTTATATTGTTTTACTTTACCATCAATCTGTCACTGTTCAAGTACATTTTTCATCTGCTGGATGATGAGGAGCATGATGTGAGTATTGTAAGCACCATACCAACCAGGTTGCAGATTATCAGGTTCCTGGTGGCGACCCTGTATTTTATGCTTTGCATAGTGGGTGTTTATACGATTGTAATGATAATTGGCTTTCCCTTTGTATTGGCCGGAATTGAAATAGATAAGGTTTCGAATGTAGCGGTTCCTGTTGGTTTAGTTGCGATCTTCATCACCTGGATCAGGATCTCTTTTTTCCCTTTCTTTATCATCGATAAAAATATGGGGCCTTTCGCTTCCATTAAGTATAGCCTGGCTACAACCAAGGGGAATTTTACCAAGATATTTATGTTGCTTTTGGTTTTAGGAAGCTTTTACATGCTGAATTTATTCTTTTTGTATATACAATGGCCATTGGTGGCTTTCTTTACCAATATTTTAAGTTCCTTTATCATTATTCCTTTGTCGAGTGTAGCCCTTACTATCGCATACCGGAAAATGATGAGCGAATATACAGGCGATACGGATCCTGATATTATACATAACATAGTTTAAAGCGTATGGGTCTTAAAGCGGCATTAAGCAAGCCATTTGCTGCATTTGTAATGCGGGGCGTTAATAAATGGAAAAGGAATGCGGTGGCGGCACAAGAGACTACAATGTTACATTTGTTGGCTGTGGCAAAGCATACGGCCTTTGGTAAAGACCACGATTTTGCTGGTATAGGTAATTATGAAGATTTCAAAAAGCAGGTGCCTGTAAGGGATTATGAAGATTTGCGACCATATATCGATCGTGTGGTTAATGGTGAGGAAGATGTGATGTGGAAGGGAAAGCCTCAGTATTTCGCAAAGACCTCGGGTACTACTTCGGGTGTAAAATACATACCGATCTCTAAGGAATCTATGCCTGAACATGTGAAGGCTGCAAGAAACGCACTGCTTTCTTATGTGCATGAAACCGGCAGAACTGAATTTATAAACGGAAAGATGATCTTTTTACAGGGAAGCCCGGTGCTGAGTAAAAAAAACGGGATCAATGTGGGGCGTCTGTCTGGAATTGTAGCACACCTGGTACCCGGATATCTGCAGAAGAACCGCATGCCTTCGTATGCTACAAATTGTATTGAAGACTGGGAAGAGAAGGTGGATGCGATCGTGGAAGAGACTTATCATGAGAATATGACGCTCATCTCGGGCATACCGCCCTGGGTACAGATGTATTTTGATAAGCTTTCGCATAAATCGGGAGGGAAGCAGATTAAGGATATTTTTAAAAATTTTACTCTGTTTGTGTATGGCGGGGTGAATTATGAACCTTACCGTGCAAAGATTGAGGCGAGCATTGGAAAAAAAATAGCAACCATTGAGACCTATCCGGCTTCGGAAGGCTTTATAGCTTATCAGGATTCGCAGGCGGAAAAGAGTTTGCTTTTGCTGGTTAATGCCGGTATGTTCTATGAGTTCATTCCTGCCGATGAATATTACAATGATGAACCGTCGCGCCTGAGTCTGAAAGATGTGGAACTGGATAAGAACTACGCATTGATCTTGAATACCAATGCGGGGTTATGGGGTTATAGCATAGGCGATACGGTAAAATTTGTTTCCAAAGATCCTTATAAGATCATGGTTACCGGAAGGATCAAACATTTTATCTCTGCGTTTGGGGAACATGTGATCGGTGAAGAAGTGGAACATGCTTTACTGACTGTCGCAAATGAGGAGCAGGTTGAAATTACAGAGTTTACGGTAGCGCCTCAGGTGGCTCCTGCGCAGGGTGAACTGCCTTATCATGAGTGGTTTGTGGAGTTCTCGGAGCTGCCGGCTGATTTGACTGCTTTCAGTAAAAAAGTCGATAAGGCTTTACAAGAGAAGAATATTTACTATTTTGACCTGATTGAAGGGAAAATATTGCAGCCCCTGATCATTCGCCCGTTAAAAAAAGACGCCTTTGTGAGCTATATGCGCTCGCAGGGCAAGCTTGGTGGACAGAACAAAGTGCCCCGGTTGTCGAATGACAGAAAGATTGCAGATGAATTAAGGAGTTTTATAGATTGAAACATATATCAATATTAGGGTCGACCGGTTCTATCGGAACGCAGACACTGGAGGTGATTGAGGCGAACCCGGGCCTGTACCGGGTTTCTGCGTTAACTGCGCATGCTAACGCTCCTTTACTTATAGCACAGGCTTTAAAGTTTAAGCCGGACATGGTAGTGATCGGTGATGCTGAAAAGTATGCTGAAGTGAAGGCAGCCCTTTCTGGTTTGGCTATACAGGTTATGGCCGGGGAAGATGCATTGAGCGAAGCGGCCGTTGTGCCTCAGGCGGATGTGGTGCTGACCGCATTGGTAGGCGCTGTCGGCTTAAAGCCAACTATAGCGGCAATTACCGCGGGTAAGGACATTGCACTGGCTAATAAGGAGACCCTGGTGGTGGCGGGCGACCTGATTACCTCACTGGCGGGACAGTACGGGGTGAGAATCATTCCTGTTGATTCGGAGCATTCGGCTATTTTCCAGTGCCTGGTCGGTGAAACGGAAAATTCGATTGAAAAGATCTATCTGACCGCTTCCGGCGGGCCCTTTAGAGGAAAAGACAGCAATTTCCTGGCTCAGATAGGTCGTGCTGAAGCATTAAAGCATCCCAACTGGGTAATGGGCGCAAAGATCACCATTGATTCTGCATCGCTGATGAACAAGGGGCTGGAGGTAATTGAAGCGAAATGGCTTTTTGATCTTCAGGCCGATCAGATTGATGTCATCGTGCATCCTCAGTCTATCGTTCATTCGTTGGTTCAGTTCAACGATGGCTCCATCAAGGCGCAGATGGGTTTGCCCGACATGAAGCTGCCTATTCATTACGCACTTGCATATCCCAACAGAATATCCACCAGTTTCAAACGTTTTAGTTTCATGGATTATCCTGAGCTTACTTTTGCGCAGGCAGACCGGAAGACTTTCAGAAATCTGGACCTGGCATTCAGGGCGCTGCAGATGGGGGGGAATATGCCATGTATCATCAATGCGGCTAATGAGGTGGTTGTCAACGCTTTTCTGAGCGATAAGATTGGCTTTCTGCAAATGAGCGATGTAATAGAACAGTGCATGGAAGATCTGGAATTCATTCAGGATGCGAGCCTGAATAATTATTTAGAAACAGACCGGTATACACGTATATTTGCCGGCGAACTCGTAACAAAACAAGTTTATCAACATCAAAATATAAAATATTAAAATCTATATATGAGCGGACTGATTATGGCGGCCCAGTTACTTCTGGGATTATCTATACTGGTAATTTTACATGAGTTGGGACATTTTTTAGCGGCACGGGCCTTTGGAATAAAGGTAGAGAAGTTCTATCTGTTCTTCGATGCGGGTGGTGTGAGCTTGTTTAGTTTCAAAAGGGGTGACTGCGAGTATGGTATAGGTTGGCTGCCGCTTGGTGGTTATGTAAAGATTTCGGGAATGATTGATGAGTCTATGGATACTGAGCAAATGGCCCAGCCGGCTCAGCCTTGGGAATTCAGATCTAAGCCGGCATGGCAGCGACTGATCGTAATGCTTGGTGGTGTGATCGTGAACATCGTGGTAGGTATTTTTATTTTTTGGATGATGATCTTCTCATATGGTGAATCTTATATTCCAAACAGTAGTGTACAGGGAATTAACCCGGGAATTATCGGTAAGGAAATTGGTTTGAAAAAGGGCGACAAAGTTGTTGCGGTGAACGGTCAGAAGATCATCCGGTTTGAGGAACTGATCAGCTCGAAGGTGTTGCTTGATCATACTACATTGACTGTGATGAGAGATGGTAAGGCTCTGGATATTAAGGTGCCTGAAAATATTTTAAGTAAGGTTTCTGATCTTGGCCTTGAGGAATTTATCAGCAGGATTCCGCTGATATCTACCGCCCTGGATAGTATTCCTGTACAGCGGCCTGCCTTTAAAGCCGGAATTAGAAAAGGTGACCGTATTATAGCGGTTAACAATGTGCCGGTTAAGTATGATGTGGATGTTAAGACAGAGATCAAAAAACACAGGAACAAAACGATTAAGTTTGATATTAACCGTGCAGGCAACCCCATAGCAATAAATGTCCCCGTTGATACGGCAGGTACCATTGGGGTCGCTTTCAATTATCGGAATGAACTGAAGGAGGAAACCATTCATTATGGTTTTTTTGAATCGCTTCCGGTAGGTGCGAATCGTGCCTGGAAAATATTCAGCGATAATGGCAAGGGTATCTGGAAGATGATAACCGGCAAGATAAATCCGGCTAAGGCTTTTTCAGGTCCGGTAGAGATTGCCCGTAAGGTTTACGGAGGTGAATGGATCTGGTCTAACTTCTGGACTTCTACAGGCTTTATTTCGATAGCGCTGGCATTTATGAACTTGCTGCCTATTCCTGCTTTGGACGGTGGACATGTGGTGTTCCTGATCGTCGAGATGATCAAAGGAAAGCCAATGGGTGATAAATTTATGGAGCGTGCGCAGATCGTGGGATTTGTCCTGTTGCTGTCGCTGATGGTTTTTGTACTCGGTAATGATATTTTTAAGGCTGTTATGCATTAAGTTTTTTCAATGATAGATTATTTTGCTTTTTATGGTCTGCCTGTAAGTTTTAATCCTGACCAGGGATTGATAAAAAGGAAGTTCTATGAGTTCAGTAAGAAATATCATCCGGATTTCTACATCAATGAAAGCGAAGGGAAGCAGGCGGAAGTACTGGAGCTGAGTACGGTTAACAATAAGGCTTATCAGGTTTTAAGTGATCCTCAGAAGCGTCTTCACTATATTCTGGAATTCAGAGGGATTTTAACTGAAGGAGAGAATTATGTATTGCCACAGAGTTTCCTGATGGAAATGATGGAAGTGAATGAGGCTTTGATGGATATGCAGTTTGATCCGGATGCTGAGCGTCTTGCTGCTTTGAAGAAGGAAGTTGCTGCAATAGAGCAGGGGATCAGCAATGAGATTGCTGCGCTGACTGCGTCTTTTGAGCAGGAGAATGAGACAAGGCAATCTGAATTGCTTGCTGCTGTGAAGGATCTTTATTACAGGAATAAATATTTACTTAGAATAGGGGACAGCTTAAAAGCAGCTAAATGATTGATCTGATCAAACAGCCCTGGCCCTGGTATATTTCCGGACTTACCATCAGCGCAATAATGCTGATCCTGATTTTCTTTGGCAAGTCGTTTGGTTTTTCTTCTAATTTGCGCACCATCTGCAGTATGATGGGCGCCGGAAGACGTGTGAAGTTTTTTGATTTCGACTGGAGGGCTCAGCGCTGGAATTTAATGTTTCTTACAGGGGCGGTGATCGGTGGTTTCATTTCTTCTCATTGGCTGAATGCTGAGGCACCTTTAAGTCTATCGAAGGCGACGATTGAAGATCTTGCGGCGCTGGGTATCCGCTTTGACGGGGAGCTTGTTCCTATGGAACTTTTTAATCTGGATTTTGTTTTTACGGCGAAGGGCTTGTTTATGTTCCTCGGCGGAGGTTTTCTGATCGGCTTCGGGACCCGTTATGCCGGAGGATGTACGTCTGGTCATGCCATTAGTGGTTTGTCTGATTTACAGCTGCCTTCGTTGATCGCCGTGATTGGGTTTTTTATTGGTGGGCTGATCATGACACACCTCATTTTTCCACTGTTGTTTGGTTAGGCCATGTTAAAATCTATAAGATATATTGCCGCTGGAATCTTATTTGGAATAGTAATGAGTAAGTCTGAGGCGATCTCCTGGTACAGGATACAGGAAATGTTCAGGTTTCAGTCTTTTCACATGTTTGGTATCATTGGTACTGCTGTTGTGATTGGCGTGGTTGCGGTGTCGCTCATTAAACGTTTCGGCGTTAAGGATGTTGACGGCTCAGCAATTCTTTTTAAGCCAAAGGAGAGCGGCTGGAGAAGGTATTTGTTTGGCGGGATTATATTCGGATTTGGCTGGGTGCTGACGGGTGCCTGTCCGGGTCCTGTATTTGTACTGCTTGGACAGGGTTACCTGGTGATGCTTGTAGTGATTTTGGGTGCTTTATCGGGTACCTATGTTTATGGTATACTGAGGAGTCGCCTTCCTCATTGAGCCGGACGCGTTACCTGATTGTAAAAAATCAAGATACTGAGCTTTGCTATTGGTGATTGATGTATTTTAGCCGTCGAATCAATATGATCTTATGAATACACTCGCCATTTTCAGAAAAGTTGCTGTTGCTGAAGGACTTTCTTATATATTACTTGTTTTTATTGCAATGCCTTTAAAGTACTGGGCCGGCATACCTGAGGCTGTTAAATATACAGGATGGGCACATGGCGTTTTGTTTATGTTATACATCGTACTTATGGTAATGGCCTGGCAGGAATACAAGTGGAATTTTAAGAAGGCTGTGCTGATTGGACTGGCTTCCCTGATCCCTTTTGCACCATTTTGGGTCGATAAAAAGCTTAAGGAAGATAATTCAAATAAATCTTGGTAATTACTGATGCAATTTATACATTTGCATCCCGCTGAATAAGCAAATGCCCAGCTGGCGGAATTGGTAGACGCGCTGGTCTCAAACACCTGTGGGAAACCGTGCCGGTTCGACTCCGGCGCTGGGTACAAAACACGTGAGGTAGGTATACCTTGCGTGTTTTTTTGTTTAAACTTTTTTTATAACGGTCCAAATTTGGAACCAAAGCCTGTGGACTAGGTAAATAATTTAGTTAGCCTGAACAGGAAAAAATTGACGTCGCCTACGCCCCTGAACTGAGGTGAACCACTTGATTTTAGCGTTGAAGAATTCTGTGGAGGCATTGGTACTTTTGTTGTCAAAGTAATTGAGTGTTTTCTTGTGGTGCAGAGCTTTGTGGACTGTATTTGATACCTTTTTATTAACTGAATCTGTGTAAAAAGCAGGCCTCCAATATATCTTAAAATGCAATTATACACTCGACAATTTCTAATAGGTTCCTTAACATTGCTTATTTTTTTATCTTCCTGTAAAAAAACCGAAATACCAGAAACGCTGGTTACTTCTGTTCGCATGAATGTGGATAGTACTATTTTGGCAAATGATAGCTTTTTCGGTCAACGCCTTTCTGTCATCCTTGCAAACTTCCCAGAAGGCACCTCAGATAAGGCGGAATGGCGTGTGGAAAATCCGCGTATTGCCGAGGTAACCACTGGAGGAGTCGTATGGCCGAAGGGTGCTGGAATCACTTACGTTTTTGCAAAATTGTTAAATGGACAGGGAGAAGCTAAATGCAAGATCATCGTAACCGATGGGAATGACTATAAATTTAGGCTTGTATTAACGGATAAGGGAGCATCTGATTTTTCTATTGGTCGCCCTGAAGCGTTTCTTTCCAAAAGATCTATTGAGAGGCGTCGCAAACAAAATATTCCAATAGACGAAAGTGACCTGCCAATATCTAACAAATACCTAAAAGCAATAAAAGAAATTGGAGGAACGATTGTCGCCAAGAGTAAGTGGCTGAACACAGTGAGTGTAAGCGTTCGGGACCAGTTTCTGGTTGATAAGTACGTAGCCTTACCGTTTGTAAAAGAGGTTATTTTGGTGTACGTAGGCAAAAGAAAACAAAACTTTGATGCACTTAAATATGTAGATAGGCCACAGCCAGGAAATACAGGCAATTTAGGTACATCAATTGATTACGGATCAGCTGCACTTAATATCAATACGGTAAAAGGGGAAGCATTACATCAGCAGGGTTTCAAAGGCGCAGGAATGGATATTGCTGTTATCGATGCCGGGTTCATAAACCTAAATAATAATCAAGCCTTTAGCAATGTAACTATTAAAGGTGCAAAATCTTTTGTGTATGAAAATGATGACCCATATAGTATCGACACACATGGCGTTTGGGTAACCTCTTGTATGGCTATAAATAAACCTGGGACCTATGTGGGCACTGCGCCCGAAGCAAATTACTGGTTGCTTAGGACAGAAGATAGTGATACTGAATTTCCCATTGAGGAGGATTATTGGACGAGTGCCATAGAATTTGCAGATAGTGTTGGGGTTGACTTGGTAAATTCTTCTCTTACATATAGCGATGGCTATTCATATCTCACCAAACAATATACTGCTAATGATATGAATGGAAAAACCGCTTTAGCTAGTAGAGCTGCAAATATGGCCTTCCAAAAAGGTATATTTATTGTCAATTGTGCGGGGAACGAACAGAAATGGGTAGGTACGCCAGCCGATTCGCCGAGTGTGCTAGCTATAGGATCGATCAATAGTAATGGAAGCCAAAACTTCTTTACCTCCTGGGGAATAACAGCTGATGGCCGCATCAAACCTGATGTAATGGCTATGGGTGGAAACGCAAGCGTAATTAATTCTTCCGCCACGGCCGAAAATAGAAGTGGAACATCATATGCTAGTCCGATCATTTGTGGTGTAGCAGCTTGCTTATGGCAGGCCTTTCCCCAACTAACAAATAGTGATTTAATGGAAGTAATCCGTAATTCTGCCAATCGGGCTAGCCATCCTGAATTACCTTTTGGTTATGGAGTCGCAGATATGAAAAAGGCAATGGAACTGGCGAGAATAAAAGTCACCGCAAAAAAAAATTGATCGATCCCTAGGTTAAACCGGTATTTTGTAAACTTTGCTGCATGCAATTAGAACAACCACTCACTACCACTGAGAAAGTTTATTGTTTTTGGCATTTTAAGACGTGCCTTAAAATTTCTCAGATCGGAACTATTAATCAAAAAGAGTCGAGTGGTTTTTATGTTACAATGCTCTGTTTGATTGAAGACACATAGTGCCATGCTAACTGGACTTAACCTAAAAGGGCAAAAACTTTTTTTTATAGCATAAAAATTGATGGATCAAAAAGTAAGCGATATTTATGGATTAGAATACTTAGTGCTCTAAAGTTCGTTGACAGTGTTCCCTTTTCTAATGAACTCTTTAACCGAAGTTAAAATGCTCAATACCTCTGTGTGCATGGTATTTAAGTATTTACTTTGGTGTTGATAAATCTGCTGCTCAGATTTCGGCTTCGTCTTATATTCATCTGCAGTTGGAAAGTTGGATAACAGGGTGTCATAAGAGCTTACTGTTCGGTCAATTAGTTTATTACCAGCCATCGTAGCTGGAATTTCTATGGAGAGGTTATTTATGATAAGCCTGTATTTTGAGTCTTTACAAGTGAAATCAAGAATCATCTGTATGGTGAAATTTATGGGTATATTTTGTCTTCCAACTGTTATAAAGTGGCTTGATGGTATGCTTACTCTAGTGATAAGTTTTCCGCCGTCTTTATCATTTAACTGGATTGTATTTGCCTTTTGACTGACCTTATTGGAGGCCCATTGGCTTACCAACGAGAAAATATCAGCTTTCGATAAGTTCTTTGCGGTATCAATAAGAGCGTATTGGATTTGGCTGTTCACGACAGGAATCCTTGATTTATCAAAGTAGGATTCTTGAGCGAATGCTGATGCTGCAAACAGCAGACATGCGGTAATGATTAGAAGGCGCATATTTAAGTTTTTATAAATATATAAATTCTATCTGCTCTGTGACTTCCTGGCAACGTCAATTTTTCCTTCAAATTGTTCGAAGGCTGGATCATTTAATCGAGCAGATTGTGTATCGACTATAGATCAGAAAAGATGGGAAAATCCGGCCATTCGATTTTTTTCTAAATGGGCTTTTCAATTCCAAAAATAGAGGTTTTCCTGAAAACTTATTTTTCTACGGGATTCAGATTGTATCTGCCAAACTTTGCAGGCTCTATTGTTCTACACGCAAGCGTACGTAGATTTTTTGCAATAGAACAACTTGAATATTAAAAAGGAACTGCGGGCTTCTTTTGTGGTTGAGTAGTTGGACCATAGACGGTGATTTTGCCGTTCTTAACTTTCATTCTGTCAATAAATACCACTCTTTCTGAACCTGTACCTGTCGTTCTTCCATGATAAACGCAAAACATTTCCTTACCATCCGGAGCGTAAACGATGCTATTGTGACCTGTCCCGGAGACTATGCCTCCTTTATGCGTGTTTTTTTGCAATACCGGATTATTTTCTGCTTTTTTAAATGGGCCCAAGGGAGAAAAAGATGTGGCATAACCGACGGCGTAGTGCTCGCCTCCGAAATGGTTCGCG
>Ga0126314_10001134_pt1 | contig 12625 bp, 10 predicted proteins | sample Plot105B_FD_92535 | JGI IMG/M metagenome (GOLD analysis project Ga0126314, IMG submission 92535) | Serpentine soil microbial communities from UC McLaughlin Reserve, CA, USA - Plot105B | ecosystem: Environmental > Terrestrial > Soil > Grasslands | place: USA: UC McLaughlin Reserve, Lake County...
CCTCCCGAATATTGACCGAACCGTTCAGTCAAACCATATAGGTTGCACTGGCGTTATCAACGGGTTCACCCGCTTCTATGTCTGACCGAACCGTTCGGTCATAACATTGGTAGAACGCCGAAGGGGTTCAAGATGGCCTTTCGAGAAGATTACTCCCGGGCAGCGGGTTATGGCGAGGGTGGCGAAAATCGCCTTCCGTCCGCACCCGGCGCCGATGAGGTTTCCCCGAGCGCCTTGCCTGCGCTGACCGAACCCGCTCCCGCGCCGCCCGCGCCTGAGCCCAAGCGCGGCCGAAAGCTCGGCCGCATGCTCCTGGGCGCCACGGTCGTTGCGGCGGCGCTTGGGTTCGGCGGCTACGAGGGCTACACCTGGTGGACCGACGGGCGCTTCGTCGTCTCGACCGACGACGCCTACGTTCAGGCCGACATCACCGTCGTTTCCGCCAAGATTTCGGGTTACGTGGCGTCCGTCCCGGTGAACAGCAACCAGAACGTCAAAGCCGGCGATCTGATCGCGAAGATCGACGACGGCGACTACCGTCTGGCGCTCCAGTCCGCCAAGGACAAGCTTGCGACGCAGCAAAGCGCGATCGTGCGAATGGGCCGCCAGATCGAGGCCGGTCGGGCCTCCGTGAACCAGGCCGCCGCGCAGGTCGAAGCCGCGGAGGCCGAGGCGGCTCGCGCGGCGTCGGACTATGCGCGTCAGCTCGAGCTCTCCCGGTCCGACTTCGCCACGAGGGCGCGTCTCGACCAGTCGAAAGCCGAGCGCGACCGCACGGGAGCGGCCGTCAGGAGTGCGCAGGCGGCGCTTGCCGCCGCGCGGGCGAACGTCGACGTGCTCGCAGGCCAGCAGGTCGAGGCCGAACGGGTCGCGACCGAACTGCAGACGGCAGTCGCGAAGGCCGAGCGGGATCTCTCGTTTACGGAAATCCGCGCCCCCGTGGACGGCGTGATCGGAAACAAGGCCGTCGAGGTCGGCACGTTCCTTCAGCCGGGAACGCGACTCGCCGCCCTCGTGCCGCTCACGACGGCTCACATCGACGCCAACTTCAAGGAGACGCAACTCGCGTCACTCGAACCGGGCCAGAAGGTCAAGATCCACGTGGATGCTTATCCCGGCCAAGTCGTGACCGGCACGGTCGAGAGCGTATCGCCGGCGTCGGGCTCCGTATTCAGCCTGCTCCCGGCGGAGAATGCCACGGGGAATTTCACCAAGATCGTGCAGCGCGTTCCGGTCCGGATCGCCGTGACGAGCGAGGTGCTGCAGCAAGGCGTCCTGCGGCCGGGTTTGTCCGTCGTCGTGAGCGTGGACAGCCGCGACCGCGGCGATCGGCTCGCGCGGACCGCGCAGCGCTAAGAGGCAGGTCATGGCCGCCACAGCCGCACTGGCGAACGGCCCTGCAGCCGCAAGGCCCGGTGCTCCTGCCGGGAGCGGCCGGCGGCGGATGTTCGCATTCATCTGCATGGTGTTCGGGATGTTCATGGCCATCCTGGACATCCAGATTGTCTCCGCCTCGCTCGGAGAGATTCAGGCCGGCCTCTCGGCCTCTGTGGACGAGATCTCGTGGGTTCAGACGAGCTATCTCATCGCCGAAGTGATCATGATCCCGTTGTCCGGGACCCTCTCCCGGGTGCTCTCCACGCGCTGGATGTTCGTGGTCTCCGCGGCGGGGTTCACGCTGATGAGCGTCATGTGCGCGACCTCGACGTCGATCGAGCAGATGATCGTCTGGCGCGCGCTTCAGGGCTTCATCGGCGGCGGGATGATCCCGACCGTCTTCGCGTCCGCATTCACGGTCTTCCCTCCCGAGAAGCGGCGCGTCGTGTCGCCAGTCATCGGCCTTGTCGCGACCCTCGCCCCGACGATCGGCCCCACGGTCGGCGGCTACCTCACCGAGCTGTTCTCATGGCACTGGCTGTTCCTGGTCAACATCGTGCCCGGAATCTTCGTCACCATATCGACTTACCTGCTCGTCGATTTCGACGAACCGAACCTCTCCCTTCTCAAGAGGTTCGACTGGCTGGGTCTCGGCTTGATGGCGGTCTTTCTCGGCACCCTCGAATACGTCCTCGAGGAGGGCCCGACCAGCGACTGGTTCGACGACCAGGTGGTCCTCGCTCTCGCGGTTGTCGGAGCGCTGTCCTCGATCGGCTTCTTCTGGCGGGTCTTTCGAACCAGCCAGCCGATCGTGGACCTGCGCGCGTTCACGGACCGCAACTTCGCCGCCGGCTGCGCCTTCAGCTTCGGCATGGGAATCGGCCTCTACGGCCTGACCTATCTCTACCCGCTCTATCTTGCGCGGGTGCGAGGCTACTCGGCTCTGCAGATCGGCGAGACCATGTTCGTGACGGGCATCTGCATGTTCCTCATGGCCCCGGTCGCCGGGAGGCTCATGACGAAGCTCGATCCGAGGGTCATGATGGCGCTGGGATTCCTCGGCTTCGCGTGCGGGACCTGGTGGATCACGTTTCTCACCAAGGATTGGGACTTCTGGGAGCTCTTCGTGCCGCAGATCCTGCGCGGCGTGTCCCTGATGATCTGCATGGTTCCGATCAACAACATCGCTCTCGGGACCCTGTCCCCTCAGCGGATGAAGAATGCGGCGGGCCTGTACAACCTCACCCGCAATCTCGGCGGTGCAGTCGGCCTCGCGGTCATCAACACGCTCCTGAACGACCGGCTGGACCTCCATCTCCAGCGCCTGCACGACAGCGTGAACTGGGGCCGCGCGACCGTGAACGAGACGGTCGCGAGCCTCACGCTCAAACTCCAGGCGCTGGGGCCCGACGCCGCACAGGCGGCCCTCAAGACCCTGTCGAACATCGTGCGCAGGGAAGCGCTGGTGATGTCCTTCGCGGACGTCTTCTACCTGCTCACCTTCCTGTTCGTCGCGCTCGCCTGCGCGATCCCCCTCGTCCGCAAGCCCCCGGAAGCCGTGACGGGCGGCGGGCACTAGTTCGAGGAGCGCCGGGGCCGGTTCGTGGCGCTCGCCTGCGCGATCCCGTTCGTCGCAAGCCGGCGGGCGGCTGGGACGGGCCGCCCGCACGAGGTCGAGAAGGCACCGGGCGGTTGTTCCCGTCGCGGGAACGTCCTAGAGCTGTTTCTACATTGGTGGAATCAGCCCTCGATCTTATCGTGCCGCATTTTCTACGGCGAATGGGATCCACTTCGCCGGAAAATGCTCTAGAGGTGCGCTTCGCCGCTTTCCCGCCAGGACCCCGCGACCGCAAGTGCCTGCCGTTCCGCCTCGTCACATCAGCGCTTCGGTCGGTGCCGTCCGCCGGTCCTTCGCACCCTGGGCCGATCCGTCAGCCGAGCCGCTCATCCGTTTCCAGGGAGTCATCAAGCGCTTCGGAGAGGCGGCCGCGGTCGACGATCTTTCGCTCGACATCTTCGAGGGCGAGTTCTTCTGCCTTCTCGGGCCGTCGGGATGCGGCAAGACCACGCTCTTGCGCATGCTGGCGGGTTTCGAGGAACCCAGTCGCGGACGGATCACCCTGGCCGGCCAGGACCTCGCGGGCGTGCCGCCCTATCGCCGGCCCGTGAACATGATGTTTCAGTCCTATGCTCTGTTCCCGCACATGAGCGTCGAGCGCAACATCGCGTTCGGCCTCAGGCAGGACCGGCTGCCGAAAGCGGAAACTGCGGCTCGCGTCGAGGAGATGCTGCGGCTCGTCCAGCTCGAAAAGCTCGCCAAGCGCTACCCCGACCAGCTCTCGGGCGGCCAGCGCCAGCGCGTCGCGCTCGCGCGCGCCCTCGCCAAGCGTCCCAAGGTCCTGCTGCTCGACGAGCCTCTCGCCGCCCTCGACAAGAAGCTGAGGGAGGAGACCCAGTTCGAGCTCATGGAGATCCAGCACGGGCTCGGCATGACCTTCCTCGTCGTCACCCACGATCAGGAGGAGGCGATGATCATGGCCGACCGCATCGCGGTCATGGATCACGGGCGTATTGTGCAGGTCGCGACCCCCGGCGAGATCTACGAGCAGCCGAGGACGCGCTTCGTCGCCGAGTTCGTCGGGGATGTCAACATCCTCGAAGGGCAGGTCACGGGCCGGGAAAACGGGCTTTGGCACGTCGCGAGCCCCTCGGCGCAGGGCGAACTGGCCGTCGACGACCCCGACGCGGCGCTCGAGGCCGGACAACCCGTCGCTCTCGCGGTCCGGCCCGAGAAAATGGCGATCCACCGAGAGAGGCCCGCCGGCGCCCCGAACGTGCTCGAGGGGGAGGTGTGGGACATCGGCTATCTCGGGGACTGGACCGTCTACCGCGTGAAACTCGGTTCCGGCGCCATCCTGCGCGTTACCCGGGCGAACGCCAGCCGCTACGTCGAGGCGCCGATCGACTGGGACGAGCGCGTGGCGCTCACCTTCGCGCCGGACGCGGCGATCCTACTGACCCGATGAACGTGGCCGGACCAAGCCGGGGGAGGCGCGCAGCGGCGGCTCTTGTGCCCGCGATCCCCTATCTCTGGCTCACGCTCCTCTTTCTCGTCCCTCTCCTGATCGTAATCAAGATCAGCCTGTCCGATACCGCGGTGGCGCAACCGCCCTACCGGCCGGTCTTCGATGGAAGCCGTTGGAGCGGCTTTTTCAGCGAGCTCGACTTCGACAACTTCGCCCTCCTCGCCGCCGACGAGCTCTACTGGGTCGCGACGCTGTCTTCCCTCCGCATCGCCCTGGTGTCCACGGTCCTGCTCCTCATCGCAGGGTTCCCGATCGCCTATGCGATGGCGAGGGCACCGGTCGCGTGGCGGCCGCTCCTGATCGCCCTGATCATTCTGCCGTTCTGGACGAGCTTCCTCATCCGGATTTACGCCTGGGTCGCAATCCTCAAGCCCGAGGGCTTTCTCAACCAAGCGCTGATGGGGCTTGGGCTTATAACGGAGCCGCTTCAGGTCCTGAACACCGAGACGGCGGTGTATGTGGGCATCCTCTATGCCTACCTGCCGTTCATGGTGCTTCCGCTCTACGCAACCCTCGAAAAGATCGACCCCGCCCTCGTCGAAGCCGCACTCGATCTCGGCTCCCCGCCCTGGCGGGCGTTCTGGGCCGTGACCGTACCCTTGAGCCTGCCCGGAATCGTCGCGGGGTCGCTGCTGTGCTTCATCCCGGCGGTGGGAGAATTCGTGATCCCGGATCTTCTCGGCGGTTCCGAGACCCTGATGATCGGACGCCAGCTCTGGAGCGAGTTCTTTTCCAACCGCGACTGGCCGCTCGCTTCGGCGGTGGCGCTGGTGCTCCTCGTCCTCCTCGTGGTCCCCATCGTGCTCTATCGAGAGGTGGAAGCCCGCCGCGTGGAGGCTCAGCGGTGACACGGTCGCTCCGGCCGAGGGTGCGACCATGAGCCGGCGCTTCAGCCTGTTCAACGCGACCTCGCTCGCGCTCGGCTTCGCCTTCCTGTACCTGCCCATTCTTCTGCTGGTCCTCTATTCCTTCAACGAATCGCGCCTCGTCACCGTGTGGGGCGGCTTTTCGGTGCGGTGGTATCGCGCGCTCCTGCGCAACGAGGCCCTGATGGACGCCGCTTGGATCACGCTGCGCATCGGGTTGCTCTCGGCGATGCTCGCCACCCTTCTCGGCACGCTCGCCGCGCTGGCGCTCACACGCTACGGACGATTTCCGGGGAAAGCCTTGTTCACCGGGCTGATCTATGCGCCGCTGGTGATGCCCGAGGTGATTACGGGGCTGGCGCTCCTGCTCTTCTTCGTGGCGGTCGACCTCGACCGCGGCTTCTTGACCGTGACGCTTGCGCACACCACGGTCACCATGTGCTTCGTCACGGTCGTGGTCCAGGCGCGTCTCGTCGCCTTCGACCGGTCGCTGGAGGAGGCCGCCATGGACCTCGGCGCACCGCCGCTGCGCACCTTCTTCAGCATCACCCTGCCGCTGATTTCGCCGTCCGTCGTTGCGGGCTTCCTGCTCGCCTTCACGCTCTCGCTCGACGACCTCGTCATCGCGAACTTCAACACGGGCCCGGGTGCCACGACCCTCCCGATCCGGATCTACAGCCAGGTTCGGTTGGGCCTGTCGCCCGAGGTGAATGCGGCCTCGACGATCCTGATCGGGATCGTTGCCGTCGGCGTCACGGCAGCGACGCTGCTGAGCAAGCGCTCGGTCCTTCGATCGAGGCGCAACGCCCACTGACGCCCGACGTCAGGCCCGAAATCGGCCGGACGACCTCCGAACGGGCACGAACCGGGGCCTTGCGCCCTTGAGGCTTACTCCGCGGTCGCCATCGGCGCCGAGGGATGCTGCGGTGCCGGTGCAACCCGTTCGCCAAACAGAGGTTTTGCCGCACCGGAGCGTTCGATCAACGGTTTCGCCTCGGGGACGATCGCGATGTCGCCGAATCCGCCCGTCACGTCGAAGACGATCAGAGGGGACGTCGATGGGCTCGGGGTCGGATCCACATCGGCGCGCAGGGCGACCGCACCATCGAAGAGCGAGACATGTCCGTGAAGGGTGGTGCGCAACGAGGGAGCAAGCAGCGACCCTTCCGTGATTTCGCCGATTCCACCGCGAACGAGGAGGTTCACGTGCGCCACTTCGAAGGGCGTGCGGCCGCCCCTCCACTCCATCGAGGCGGCCAGCGGACGTTTCTCCACGCGCTTCACGACATCGTTCAGGCCGACTCCGACCAACTCGCCACGACGGACCGTCATCGTCGCGCGGCCACTCGTCTGGCGGACGATGTCGGAAATCGTGCTACCGCTGCCATCGAGCGTGAACTGACCGCTCGCCTGGCCCGCGATCCAGCGGGGACTCCCGACAGATGGCAGCAATCGGCCGAGATCGACGCGGTCGAACCCGCCGTGGGCTCGGACGTCCACGGTGCCGCCGTCGTCCGAAAGCGTCAGGCGTCCCTTCAGCGTCCCCTCGCTCAGGCCGGCGCGCGACATGGAGGCCTCCACGCGGCCCGGCCGGACGAGGATGCTCGCGGCCATGTCGTCGAGCGTCAGTCGCCCCACCGTTGCCTCCGCCGCGGAGAGCCGCAGGTCGAGGTCGCCCCCCGTCACCGGATCGAGCGAAACGGCGTCGCCGTTCCATCCACCTGCGGTCCTGGCGTGGAGGAGCGGCGCGAGGACGTCCGACAGGTTCAACCGGTCGGCTGCGAGAGTGCCGGTCAGACCCGGCCGCCCGTCGTGGAAGCGCAACCCCAGCGTGCCGTCGAGACGGTCCGTGCCCAGCGTCACGACGACCGAGGGCCACGACAGGCGGTGGCGGTCCGCGGAGAACTCGCCCTGCACCACAACCGACGGAACCACCGATGCGAGGGGAAGCTCGATGCCGCTCCAGCGCGCGAAATCACCCGCCGAACGGATCTCGATCCTGCTCGTACCGGTCACCTGAGGATCCGAGCCCATCACCACTTCGCCCGACACCGAGATCCGACTCGAGGGAGCCGCCAAGGCGAGTGCGAACGCGCTCGGGTGCCCGGCATTGAGACTCGCCGGGTGGACGGTTGCCCGGGTGAGCTCGACCCGCTCCCGTTGCCAAGACAGCGACCCCGTCATGTCGATCCGGGGTCCGGCTGCCCAACTCACGACCAGGTTCATGTCGTCGAGGCTACCCGCCGGCCAGCGCAACGAGGACCCGGTGAGGACGAGACGACGGAGCATCAACTCTGGCCGGGGCAGGCTCGCGGCCGCGAGCCACCGGGTCCAGTCGCCGGAGAGAGTCACGCGCGATCCGCTCAGGGCCACGTCCGAGAGCTCGACACGCCCAACCAGCAGGGGAAGGAGGCGCAGCTCTCCCCGGATCGTCCCGCCCTCGATGGCCACCGCGCCGTCCGCCGACGAGAGACGGACGTCCTCGAACTTGACCCGCGGGACCGGCAGGACCGCCAGGGTTGTTCGGCCCCGGACCTGGAGGTCGAGCCCGTAGCCCTCGCGAATGTAGCCCGCCACGTTCGCCGCGACCCCTCCACCGGTGAGGGTCCACGGCGCGACGGCGGCCGCCAGCAGAACGAGGGCGAGGACGGCGACAAGGAAGACGGTACGGCGGCGCATGATGGCGAGATCGGTCCTGGTTGTACCGAGCTTTCGGACGAAAGTCGCAGACGCTAGGAAAAAGGGGGCGTCCCCCGACTCAGGTTTTGCTTACATTCATCCGCACGGCTTGTCTAAATTGAGGCGCCTTGCACGAGGGGCTCCCGTCCCTCTAAAGAGCGTAGGGCTCGCGATGGACGCCTGAGGAAGGGCCGCATGAACAAGGTTTATCCAGACGCCCGATCGGCATTGGCCGAACTCGTCCGGGACGGCATGACGATCATGGCCGGAGGCTTCGGCTTGTGCGGCATACCGGAAACGCTGATCCTCGCCATCCGCGATTCGGGGGCGAAAGATCTCACCTTCATCTCGAACAACGCCGGCGTGGACGGAGCGGGCTTGGGCCTCCTGCTCGAGACCCGGCAGATCAGGAAGATGATCTCGTCCTATGTCGGGGAGAACAAGCTCTTCGCCCAGCAGTACCTCTCGGGCGAGCTCGAGCTCGAGTTCAATCCGCAGGGGACACTCGCCGAGCGCATCCGCGCCGGGGGCGCCGGCATTCCGGCCTTCTTCACGAGAACGGGCGTCGGGACCATCATTGCAGACGGCAAGGAGGTTCGGGAATTCGACGGCGAGCGGTACGTGATGGAGCGTGGGCTGTTTGCCGATATCGCCGTCGTTCATGCCTGGAAGGGCGACGCCGAGGGCAACCTCGTCTACCGGAAGACGGCCCGCAACTTCAACCCGATGATGGCCACGGCGGCCCGGATCACCGTGGCGGAAGTCGAGCACCTCGTTCAGCCGGGCGAGATCGATCCGGACTGCATCCACACGCCCGGAATCTTCGTCAAGCGCCTGGTGCCCGTCCCCAATCCCGTAAAGCGCATCGAGCAGCGCACGACCCGCAAGCGCGCCGACGCGCCGGTAGCGGCCGGAGCCGGGGAGGAGGTCTGATGGCTCGACCTGCCCTTCTCGTTCGCGGCGCCGGCGGCGCCGGACCTGCATGAACCCCAAGGAGGCGACACATGCCCTGGACCCGTGAGCGGATGGCGGCTCGTGCCGCCCAGGAACTGCGCGACGGATATTACGTCAATCTCGGCATCGGCATCCCGACGCTGGTCTCGAACTTCATCCCGTCGGGAATGCACGTCCAGCTCCAGTCCGAGAACGGCATGCTCGGCATGGGACCGTTCCCATACGAGGGCGAGGAGGACCCGGACCTCATCAATGCCGGCAAGCAGACCATCACGGAACTGCCGAGCACGAGCTACTTCTCGTCTGCCGAGAGCTTCGGGATGATCCGCGGCGGGCACATCGACCTTTCCATTCTCGGCGCCATGCAGGTGGCGCAGAACGGCGATCTCGCGAACTGGATGATCCCCGGCAAGATGGTGAAGGGCATGGGGGGAGCCATGGACCTCGTTGCCGGCGTCAAGAGAGTCGTGGTCGTGATGGAGCACACCGCCAAGGCCAAGGACGGCAGCGAGGAACCCAAGCTGCTGAAGGCCTGTACCCTGCCCCTCACGGGCGCGGGCGTGGTCGACATGGTGATCACGGATCTCGGGGTGTTCACGATCGACAAGAAGGGCGGCGGCGGCATGGCTCTGATCGAACTCGCCGATGGGATCGGCGTCGAGGAGATCAAGGCGAAGACGGAGGCCGATTTCCACGTCGCCGTGGGCGAAAAGCGACCGGCCGCCGCGGAATAGCCGGTCCAGTCTCCGAGCGAGCCCGGCGGCTGCCGGGTCGGGCGGGGGCGTTTACGGAGCCGCGTCCATGTGGCGTTGCCCCTCGGCGTGGCGGGTGAGCTTGATGACCGGCACCACGCCCACCACGACGATGACGAGCGCCGCCAGGGCGCCGTTCTCGAACTGTCCGCGCGCGGCATGCCCGTAGACCAGGGTCGCCAGAGTCTCGAGGTTGAGCGGCCGCAGGAGAAGGGTCGCGGGCAACTCCTTGAGACAATCGACGAAGACGAGGAGGCCCGCGGTCGCGAGGGCCGGTTTGAGAAGCGGCAGCTGGACCTTCGTCACGAGTTCCCGCGGCTTGGCGCCGAGGGTGCGCGCCGCATCTTCGATCCCGACCGAGACCCGGTCCATGCCGGCCGCCAGAGAGCCGGTTGCGATCGGCAGGAATCGGATGGTGTAGGCGACGACGATCGCCGCCGCGGATCCCATGACGACGAGCCCAAGCCTCGCGCCCGTCATGGCGCGCCAAATGGCGTTGAGAGCGTTGTCGATCCCGACCAGAGGGCCGAGGAGACCGAGGGCCAGCACGGTTCCGGGCAGCGCGTAGCCCAGACCCACGACGACTTGGGCCGCCCGCATGACTCCGTTTCGGCTCAGGCGCGACGTCGTGACGACCACGATCCCGAACCCGACCGTCGCGAGGGTTGCCGCTCCGGCCAGTCCGATCGTCGTCGCGAGATGGGCTAGAAAGCTCGCATCGAGCTGAGCCAGCAGTCCCCGGCGGGCCACTTCCCTGATCAGGAATCCCGCCGGCAGGACGAACCCGAGGAGCACGGGAAGAGAGCACAAAGCCGCCGCGGCGATCCCGCTCCAGCCCGGGAGCGGCACCGGCTGCGCGACCCGCGGCCGCCGGGTCGAGAGGGCATAGCGGCGGTCGCGCCGACCATTCCGCTCGAGCACGATCAACCCGATCACCACCGCCAACATCAGGCAGGCGACCTGTGCGGCGCCCGGGAGACTGCCTCGGTTGAGCCAAGTCGTGAAAACCGAAACCGTGAGGGTGCGCACGCCCAGGTATTCGCTGGCGCCGATGTCGTTGAGCGCTTCGAGCAGGGCGAGCGACAGACCCACTGCAAGGGCGGGGCGGGCCAGCGGAACGGCCACGGTCCGAAAGAGCGTCCCCCGGTTCGCGCCAAGCGTGCGCGCCACTTCGATCATGCACGCGCTTTGCGTCAGAAACATCGATCGGGCCGTGACGTAAACGTACGGGTAGAGCACGAGCGACATGACGAGGATGCAGCCGGTGAGGGACCGCACTTCGGGAAACCGGTAATCCGCCCTGGAGGCAAATCCGAAAACGCTCCTTAATCCCGCCTGCACGGGACCGGTCGCGTCGAAGATCTCCACGTAGACGTAAGCCGTGATGTAGGTGGGTACCGCGAGCGGTAGAGGCAGGAGCCAGGCCAGCGTATCGCGTCCGGGGAAGCGATGGGCGGTGACGAGCCAGCCGGTCCCGATCCCGATCAGACCGGCCAGAACGGCGATCCCCGCGAGCAGGCGGCCCGTATCCCATATGGCGGCCGGCAGGACATTCGCGACGAGATGCGGCCAGATCTCCGCATCGCCCTCCGCTGCCGTGAGAAGGAGGGAGGCGAGCGGTGCCAGCACTCCGAGAGTGACGAGCCCTACGACGGCCACTGCCCAGAGCGGGGCGCTCCCGAACAGGCGCCGGGGGGCAGGAAGGACCGGGCGGGCGGTGATCGTCGTCATGGCCGTGACAGGTCGCCTGCGCGGACCGTCACCCCCGTCCTAGAGGAGCGGGTGACGGGCCCGGCAGCGGGAGGGGTTCGATCGGTCAGTTGTCGAAGCCGATCTTGTCGACGAGCTGGCTCGCCACCTTGCGGTTCTTCGCGACCTCGGCGATCGGCAGGGTGTCGGGTTTCAGCTCGCCGAAGGAGGCGACCGTCTCGTCGAGCGGAATGCCGGCCTTGACGGGGTACTCGAAGTTCACGTCGGCGTAGATCTTCTGCGCCGCGTCGGAGACCATGAACTCCATGAACTTTCGCGCATTCTCCGGATTCGGCGCTCCCTTGGTCATTGCGATCCCGGAGATGTTCACGTGCGTGCCGCCGGTCTCCTGGAAAATCGGCATGAGGACCTTGATGGCCTCGCCCCATTGGCGTTGCTCATCCGTCGCCGCGCGCATGAGGCCCACGTAGTAGGTGTTGCCCAACGCGATGTCGCAGACGCCGGCGAGGATGTCCTTCGCCTGCTCGCGGTCGCCCGCGGAGGGCTTCTTCGCAAGGTTCGCCTTGAGCCCTTTGAGCCATTCCTCGGCTTTCGCCTCGCCCTTGTGCGCCACGACGGCGCCGAAGAGGGCTATGTTGTACACATGCTGCCCGGACCGGGTGCAGATCTTGCCTTTCCATTTCGGGTCCGCGAGTTCCTCGTAGGTGATCGTGTCCTGCTTCACCCGATCCTTCGAGGCGTAGACCACGCGACCGCGCAGAGACACGCCGAACCAGTAGCCGTCCGGGTCCCGGTATGCGGCGGGAATGGCCTGCACGAGCACGTCCGAGGTCACGGGCCTGATCACGCCATAGTCCTTCGCCTGCTGCACCCGTCCAATGTCGACGGTAAGGAGCACGTCCGCCGGGCTGTTCGCGCCCTCGGTCCGTAGGCGTTCCTCGAGTCCGCTCGCCGCGAAGATCGTGTTCACCTTGACGCCGGACTGCTTTGTGAACGCTTCGAGCAGCGGCTTGATCAGGGCAGGCTCGCGCGACGTGTATAGATTCACTTCCTGGGCCGGGGCGGGGGCGGCGGAACCCGCCAAGAAGCCCGCAGCGAAAGCGCCGAGAAACAGGGAGCGTCCGTAAGCAAAGGTCGTCATGATTTCCTCTCGTCCAATCGGGGGGTCAAGGCCCCCGTCGGGCCCGTTGCGAAGGCAACG
>Ga0126314_10001135_pt1 | contig 12621 bp, 14 predicted proteins | sample Plot105B_FD_92535 | JGI IMG/M metagenome (GOLD analysis project Ga0126314, IMG submission 92535) | Serpentine soil microbial communities from UC McLaughlin Reserve, CA, USA - Plot105B | ecosystem: Environmental > Terrestrial > Soil > Grasslands | place: USA: UC McLaughlin Reserve, Lake County...
AACTGGACGTCGACTACGCAACGGCTGACGGAACTGCCGTCGCCGGCACGAACTACACAAGCACGAGCGACACGCTCCAGTTCCTGACGGGTGACGCGGCGTTGTCGTTCGACGTCCCCGTCATGGCCGACGGGAACCCGGGCGACAAGTACTTCACGGCCGCGTTGTCCAACCCGATCGAAGGAGTGCTCGGCCCGCTTTCGAGCGCGACGGTGAACGTGCTCGACGCGGACCAGCCAGCGGGCGGCGGCACCGACCCTGGGACGGGCGGCGGCACGGGCACCGGGACGGATCCGGGCACGGACCCGGGCACCGGCACGGACGCGGGCACCGGCACGGACGCGGGCACCGGCACGGCCCCGGGGACCGGCACGGCCCCGGGCACCGGCACGGGCACGGGCGGCGGCACGAGCACCGGCGGCGACCAGGTCCTACTCGGCGACAAGCAGTCGGCGTGCGGGTTGACCGTGAAGGCGGTCAAGAAGCAGAAGTTCCTCAGGCAGAAGATGCTGAAGCTGCAACTCCGCTCGCTCAAGCGCTGCAACGTCACGCTGACGACGACGATCCGGCAGCTCCGCTCGAAGGGCAAGCCGCGCCACGTTCAGATCGGCCGCGTGCTCAAGAAGGCCTCCGTGACCCTCCAGCCGCGGAGGACCAAGACGGTCAACGTGAAGTTCACCAAGAAGAGCCTCAAGGCCATCACCAAGGCCCTCCGGGCTCATAAGAAGCTCCAGGCGGCGGTCGTCGTACTGGAGAAGGATGCGGCGTCCAAGGCGACACGGCGGACGCTGAAGATGACAATCCGGAGCTGAGCTCCTCTCTTTCCGGCGCCATCCGGCCAATTTCGGAAGGCGTCGCGGGTTGTGACGGCACGGGCCTGACCCCATCCGGTGGCCGGTCTACCAGGCTGCTTCCGGCGGCGGGGTAGACCATCACCCACCGGGCGCGCGTTCAGGTACTGAACAGGGAACCCGCCGTCCGGCCCATTGATGGCGACGCGGCCTGCGCCGACATTGCTCTCGGAAGCCTGATCGGCAACCAGCACACGATCCACGACCGGACGTCACCCCCTCCCCCTCGAAGCCCCATTGGCCGGTCCGGGGACCCCCTCTCCCCGGGCCGGCCATGGTCCCCCCGGACCCCTCCTAGACTTCCGGCCATGCCAGCCGCGGCCTACGCCGGCAAAGAGTGCGTCTGCCAGCTCAAGAAGGGGATCTGCGACCAGAGCTGCGTCCAGGGGATGCTCGACACGCCGTTCTACATCGCCTGCCTAAGGCTGTCGGGCCGGCGCTGCATGGTGATCGGCGGGGGCGACGTCGGCCTGGAGAAGGTCGAGGGGCTGCTGGTCTGCGACGCGGACGTGGTGGTTGTCGCGCCGGACGCACACGAGGAGCTGCAGCGGCTCGCCGCCGAGGGATCGATCACCTGGGAGCAGCGCGACTACGCCGGCGCCTCGGACCTCGAGGGGACCTTCATGGTGATCGCGGCGACCAACGACACCGACGTCAACATCCGCGTCTACGAGGACGCCGAGCGGCGCGCGATGCTCGTGAATGTCGTCGACGTCCCGCCGCTCTGCAACTTCATCCTGCCGGCGATTTTCCGCTCCGGCCCGATCGCGATAGCGATCTCGACCGCCGGCGCCTCGCCCGCGCTGGCGAAGCGCATGCGCAACCAGATCGCGGAGGACTACGGGGAGGCGTACGCCCGTCTGGCCGAGTTGCTGAACGAGGTTCGTGGCTGGGCCAAGGGCACCCTTCCGACCTACCAGGATCGCAAGGACTTCTTCGAGACGATCGTCAACGGCGACCCCGACCCGATCGAGCTCCTGCGCCAGGGCGACGAGCAGGCCGTCCGCGACCTGATCGCCGCCGTCCAAGCGGCGACGGTGCCGGTCGAACACAGCCCGGTCGCATAAGCCAGCTTTGAGCGGGCTGAGCCACATCGACGAGTCGGGCAGCGCCCGGATGGTCGACGTCGGCGGCAAGGACGTCACCGATCGCCGGGCCGTAGCTGAATGCTTCGTGCGCATGAAGCCCGAGACGGCCGCGCTGGCGGCCGCCGGGGACCTCCCGAAGGGCGACGTGGTCTCGACCGCCCGCATCGCTGGGATCCAGGCAGCCAAGCGGACGGCGGAGTTGATCCCGCTGTGCCACCCGCTGCCGCTGTCCTTCATCGACGTCGAGGTGCTCGTCGACCCCGAGGCGGGCGCGGTCTCGGTGCGCGGCGAGGCGCGCACGAGCGCCCAGACCGGCGTGGAGATGGAGGCGCTGACGGCGTGCTCGGTCGCCGCTCTGACCGTCTACGACATGGTCAAGGGCGTCGAGCGCGGCGTCACGATCGAACAGCTGCGCCTGCTCGAGAAGACCGGCGGGAAAGAGGATTGGCGCGCGCAGGTGTAGTCACGATCTCGACGCGCGTGTCGCGCGGCGAGGCCGAGGACGAGTCCGGGCCGGCACTCGCGGAGCTGTGTCGGGCAGCGGGGCTCGATGTCGTCACCGAGGTGATTGGTGACGATCGCGACGCGATCGCGACCGAGCTGAAGCGCCTGGCCGACCACGAAGATCTGCGCTTCATCTTCACGACCGGCGGCACCGGAATGACCGCTGACGACGTGACGCCCGAGGCCACGAATGACGTGATCGACCGCGAGGCGCCTGGTTACGCCGAGACGATCCGAGCGGAGGCGCGCGGGCACACGCCGCTCGGCATCCTCACGCGTGGCGTCTCCGGCATACGCGGCCGCACGTTGATCGTCAACTTCCCGGGCTCGCCGCGCGCGGTACGGCAGAGTTGGCCCGTTGTCGAGCCCACCCTCGAGCACGCACGAGACACCCTCGAACGCAGTTGAGGTCGAGAACCTCACGCGTCGCTATGGCGACCGCGTCGCGCTCGACGATGTCTCGTTCTCGGTGCCGACGGGCCAGACGCTTGCCGTGTTCGGGCCCAATGGCGCAGGCAAGAGCACGCTCCTGAAGGTGCTCGCCACGCTACTGCGCCCGCACGAGGGCGTGGTCCGCGTCCTCGGCTCGGAGCTGCCGGGCGAGGCGTGGAAGGTGCGCGGGCGCGTCGGCTACCTGGGCCATGAGCCGGCGCTCTACCGGTCGCTGACCGCCCGCGAGAACCTCCGCTTCGCCGCTCGCCTCCACGGTGTCGACGACGACCGCGTGGAGGAACTACTCGATGCCGTCGGGCTGACGCGCCGCGGCAACGACCGCATCGACGAGCTCTCGCGCGGCATGCGCCAGCGGATTGCCGCCGCCCGGGCCGTGATCCACGACCCGCCGCTGCTGCTACTCGACGAGCCGTGGTCAGCGATCGATCCGGGCGCGATCGGTCTGCTCGAGCCGTTGCTCGGCCGCGGCACCGGGCGCACGCGCATCCTCGTGACGCACGACGTGGCACGCGGGATCGCCGAGGCGGACGTGGTGATCGGGCTCCTTGCCGGCCGGGTCCATGTCGCGGGTCCGGCGTCGAGCGCCGCGGCCGTGGAGGCGGAGGCGCTGTTCGCATGATCCGGACCGCGGCGATCCTCTTCCGCAAGGACCTCCTGGTCGAGGTACGGACGCTCCAGTCGCTGACGGCGATGGTGCTGTTCTCGGTGATGGCGTTCGTCCTCTTCCACTTCGGCCTAGATCGCGACACGATCGAGGGATCACTGGCTGCCGGCGTGCTGTGGGTCACGCTGCTGCTGGCGACGGTCCTGGCAGTCACGCGCCTGTTCGTGGCCGAGCGCGAGCAGGGCGGGTTCGAGACGCTGCTGCTCGCGCCGATCGACCGGACAGCCGTGTTCGTCGGGAAGGCGGCGGCGCTGTTCGCGTTCCTGGTGGCGGTCGAGATCATCGCCCTGCCTGCATTCGACATCCTCCTGCTGCAGGGCACGATCCTCGACGGCATGCCCGAGCTGCTGGCCGTGGTGCTGCTGGCCGACGTGGGCCTGGCGGTGGTCGGTGCGCTCGTGGCGGCGCTGGGAGCCGAGACCGACGCGCGCGAGCTGGTCGTTCCGTTGCTCCTCATGCCGCTCCTCGTGCCGGTCGTGATCGCCGCCGCGAAGGCCAGCGCGCCGCTGTTGGCAGAGCCCGCCGCAAGCGTGCACCTTGGGCGCTGGCTGTTAATGCTCACCTTCTACGATTTGGCGTTCGTGCTGGTCTCCCTCGGCGTCTTCGACTACTTACTGGAGGACTAGCGGTGGTCTTCGGAAAGGGCCTCCGCACGCTCGCGCTTGCCACCGCCGCCGCCCTCGCGCTCGCTATGGGCCTGATCTTCTTCTACGCGCCCATCGAGGCCGATCAGGGCTTCGTCCAGAAGATCTTCTACCTGCACGTGCCACTCGCGATCGTGGCCCTGTGCGGCTGGGTCGCCGGCGGGATCTTCGCGATCCAGCTGTTGCGCACCGGCGACCGCAAGTGGGACTACCGCTCGTATGTGGCGATCCACATGTCGCTCATCTACGGCGTGGCCGTGCTGCTGACCGGCTCGATCTGGGCCAAGGCATCTTGGGGGCACTGGTGGGTCTGGGGTGAGCCGACGCTGGTCTCGTTCCTGATCGTCTTCCTCCTCTACTGCACCTACCAGCCGATGCGGTTCTCGATCGCCGATCCGGAGAAGCAGGGCCGCTACGCGGCGGTGTTCGCGATCACGGCCGGCGCGTTCGTGCCGCTGAACTTCGTCGCGGTGCGGCTGGCCACGCCGCTGGTGCATCCACGTGTCTTCACGCGTGTGGCGGGTGACCTGCCGGGCTCGATGCGGCTCACGTGGCTTGTCTCGCTGGTCGCGATCGCGCTCCTGTTCGTGACGCTGTGCAAGCTCGAGCTGACCTCGAAGAGCGCGAAGGACCACCTGCGACGGCTGCGCCGCCGGCTGGAGGCGCGTGACGAGGCCGCCGCCGAGCGCGCGTTCGTGGGGGCCAGCTGATGCTGCATCTGCTCGCCGAGGCGCCGGCTCTGCCGCTGGACGAGGCCGGGAAGTACGTCGGCGCCGCCTACGGCGTCTTCGTGACACTCCTGGTCGTGTACGTGGCGATCATCGGCGCGCGGATCGGCCGGGTGGAGCGCGAGCTGAAGGAGCTCGCGGACATGGCCGAGGGTCGGGACGCGCTGGGCGAGCGCGAGCCCGCCGCATCGGAGCTCGTGCGTTGAACGAGTTGCTCGCGATCGGCGCGTCGCACAAGACGGCGTCGCTGGCGCTGCGGGAGCGCCTGTCGCTGCCGGAGGGTCGTGCGGCATCGCTGCTTGGGGAACTTGTGCGCACGCCCGAGGTGCACGAGGCGGTTGCGATCTCGACCTGCAACCGCACCGAGCTGTACCTGGTGGCTGCTGACCCAGTCGATGCGGAGTCGCTCGCGCTTTCCGCACTGGCGCGGCAGGCGGCCATCCGCCCCACGGAATTGCTCGGCAACCTCTACTCGCTGCGCGGCACCGACGCCATCCGCCACCTCTTCAACGTGGCCGCCGGGCTCGACGCGATGATCATCGGCGAGAACGAGATCCAGGGCCAGGTCCGGCGCGCATACGAGCTGGCGCTGGTCGAGGGAACAACCGGACCGGTCACGAACCGGCTGTTCCGGGACGCCTTGAGCGCTGGCAAGCGTGCCCGCAGCGAGACCGGCATTGGCCGCTCGCGCGTGTCGGTGTCGTCGGTGGCGGTAGAGCTGGCGCAGCAGGTGCTGGGTGAGCTCGGCGCGCGCCGCGTCCTGGTGATCGGCGCGGGCGAGAACGGCGAGGTGACGGCCCGGGCGCTGGCGGATCGTGGCGTCCACTCGATCTTCGTCGCGAACCGCCGCTACGACCGAGCGATCGGCTTGGCTGAGCGCTTCGGCGGAGAGGCGGTTCGCTTCGACGAGCTGCCCGAGCTGTTGGCCGAGGCCGACATCGTGGTCGCATGCACGGCGTCGCCGCACCAGATCGTCGGGCGCGAGGAGCTTGCGCTCGTGGTCGAGGAGCGCAATGGGCGGCCACTGCTCCTGATCGACATCGCGGTGCCGCGCGACATCGACCCCGGCGTGCGCGGGCTGCCGGGGATCACGCTCTACGACATGGACGACCTGCAGCACGCGATCGCCCGCAACATGAGTGGGCGCGAGGCGGAGGCGGTCAAGGCCGCGCGGCTGATCGAGGTCGAGGTCGAGCGCTTCGTCCAGTGGCTCGGCTCGCTCGAGATCGTGCCGACGATCGCGGCGCTGCGCGAGCGCGGCGACGAGATCGTCCGGCAGGTGCTGCGCGACAACGATCAGCGCTGGGAGTCGGTCTCCGACAACGACCGGCGCCGGCTCGAGGTGATGGCCCGCGCGGTCGTGAGCCGTCTCCTGCACGAGCCGACGCTGCGGTTGAAGGAGTCCGACGGCGATCGCGCCTACGTGTACGTCGATGCGCTGCGGGAGCTGTTCGCCCTCGACCATTCCGAGGCGGCGAGCCAGGCGCCGGCGGCGGCCGACGTCGCGTCGCTCGACGAGGCGCGGAGGAAGCAGTCGCGCTCCGCATAGGGACGCGTGCGAGCGCGCTGGCGTTGGCGCAAGCCCGAATGGTCGCCGAGTTGCTCGGCGGGGCGGAGCTGGTCGAGATCACAACGAGCGGCGACCGCCTGCGCGCTGCGGGCGACAAGTCCCGCTTCGTCAAGGAGATCGAAGAGGCGCTTCTCGCCGGCGAGGTCGATCTCGCGGTCCATTCGGCAAAAGACGTCCCAGGCGTGATGCCGGACGGCTTGGAGATCGCAGCGGTGCCGCCACGCGCAGATCCGCGCGACGTGCTGTGCGGGGCGGCGTCGCTTGCCGCCCTGCCGGGGGGCGCTCGAGTTGGGACGGCGAGCATCCGCCGCCGATCGCAGCTCCTGGCGCTGCGCGACGACATTGACGTTGTCGAGCTACGGGGGAACGTCGACACGCGCTTGCGGCGCCTGGCCGACGGTGATTTCGACGCGATCGTCCTGGCGGCGGCGGGCCTCGAGCGGCTCGGGATGGCCCCAGCCGGAGGGGTGACACCCCTCCAGGCGGGGGACATGACGCCGGCGCCCGGGCAGGGCTGCCTGGCGCTCCAGGTGCGCTTGGGCGACGAAAGAACTCGGCAGCGCGTGGAGCGCGTTTCGGATCCGATCGCATTCGCCTGCCTCGCGGTCGAGCGCGACTGCGTCATTGCTCTGGACGCGAGCTGTGAAACCCCTGTGGGCGTGCTCGCCGAGGCCGTCGGCGCTGATCCGGAGAGACTGCGGGTGCGGGCGTATGCGGGTGCGGCCGACGGCAGCGTCTGGATCCGCGACGAGGTCCAGGGCGGGCCCGACGCGGGGCGGGTGCTCGCCGACCGGATGCTCACGGCCGGCGCGGCCGAGATTCTCGGCCAGTAGTCGAATCAGTTCGTGCCGGTGACCTGCTTCACGAGCGACTTCGGCGCCACTGTCAGGTAGGCATCTTCGATCACGCCAGCCACCTCGTTCTCGTCGATGCCCGTGTCGAGGTAGACGCCGATCCAGCCGCGGTGCCCGACGTACGGCGGCCGGAAGTAGTGCTCGGGCGACGCATTCACGAGCATCTCCTGGACGCCCTCCGGCGCCGCGCACCACAGCGCTCTGTGTCCCGAGCCGTGGTGGTTGTCCATGTACATCGCGAACGACCTGTTGCCGCGGATGAAGAAGGCCGGGCGTCCGTGGCTCGGCCGCTCATTCGTCTCGGGCAAGGCCAGGCACAACTCGCGCACTCGCTCGACCGAAATCGTCCCGTGCATGCGCATAGCATTGCGCTCGTGATCGCCGCCGGCACCGTCTACCTCGTGGGGGCCGGGCCGGGCGATCCCGGGCTCGTCACGCGACGGGCACTCGAGCTCGTCCGCGAGGCGGATGCGATCGTCTACGACCGCCTGATCCCCACGGGGCTCGTTGCCGAGGCGCGCGCCGATGCCGAGCTGCGCTATGCCGGCAAGGAGCCAGGCCAGCCGTCGCTGGAGCAGGAGCAGATCAACGGGCTGCTCGTCGAGCTCGGGCGCAGCGGCAAGAGCGTGGTGCGGCTAAAGGGGGGCGACCCGTTCGTCTTCGGTCGCGGCGGTGAGGAGGCGCAGGCGCTGGCCGCCGCGGGGGTCCTGTTCGAGGTCGTGCCGGCCGTGACCGCCGGCATTGCCGCGCCGGCCTACGCGGGGATCCCGGTGACTCACCGCGACGAGGCGTCCGCCGTCGCCTTCGTCACCGGCCACGAGGATCCGCAGAAGCCTGGGAGCGCGATCAACTGGGAAGCGCTCGCACGCTTTCCCGGGACACTCGTCTTCTACATGGGGGTGAAGCAGCTGCCCGAGATCTCTAAGCGGCTGATCGATGGGGGGTGCCACGCCGACATGCCGGCTGCCGTCGTCGAGCGCGGAACGCTGCCTGGACAACGGACCGTCGTCGCGACGCTCGCCGACATCGCTGAGCGCGTGCAGGCCGAAGGTGTCAAGCCACCTGCCATCACGGTCGTCGGGCCGGTCGCGAAGCTCGCCGACGACATCGCTTGGCTCGACCGTCGCCCGCTGATCGGGCGGACGGTCGCGGTCACACGCGCGCGAGCTCAGGCGAGCGGGCTCGCGCAGCGGCTGTCGCGGCTCGGGGCCGACGTCGTCGAAGCACCCGCGATCCGCATCGAGCCGCGGCCGGTTACGGGCGAGGTGGCGCAAGCCGCACGTGAGATCGGATCATTCGCGCTTGTCTGCGTGACGAGCCCGAACGGCGCCGCGCTGCTGCTGGACGCGGTCGAGGCGACTGGCGGCGACGCGCGGAGCTTCGCGGGAGTGGAAGTCGCGGCGATCGGTCCTGGTACGGCGGCCGAACTGCGCGGTCGCGGAATCCGTGCCGACGTCGTGGCGGAGGTCTCGACCGCGGAGGGGCTGCTCGAGGCGCTGTCGGAGATCGAAGTCGGCGGTGAGCGCGTACTGGTTGCGCGCGCGTCGGAGGCCCGCGATGCGCTGCCGCATGGTCTGAGTCAGCGCGGAGCCGCCGTCGTGGTCGTGCCGCTCTACGACACCGTCGCCGAAAAGCTCGGGGATGACCAGCTCGCGGCCGTCGGGCGAGCGGACTACGTGACGTTCACGTCCAGCTCGACAGTGCGCTTCTTCATGGACGCGCTCGGCGGCAGCTCGCTTGCCGACGGCACGCGCGTCATCTCGATAGGGCCGATAACGAGTGCGACGGCACGTGAGCTCGGCCTCGAAGTGCACGCCGAAGCCGAACGCCACGACATTGACGGCCTGGTCGAGACCTTGTTGGCAGAGGCAGCGCGGACGTGAGCCCGCCCGTGATCACGCTGCTGACCGACTACGGCGTCGACAGCGAGTTCCCGGGTGTCTGCCGCGGAGTGATCGCGCGCATCTGCCCGGACGCGACCGCCATCGACATCACGCACGGGATCGCTCGCCACGACGTCCGCCACGGGGCACTCGTGCTGCGCAGCACGCTGCCCTATATGCCACTAGGCATCCACGTCGCGGTCGTGGACCCGCAGGTAGGGACTGAGCGCCGGGCGGTTGCGCTCGGCTGCAGCGACGGGCGCGTGCTGATCGGCCCGGACAACGGCGTCCTGAGCCTGGCCGCCGCGGCCTCGGGCGGCGTGGTCGACGCGATCGACATCAGCCGGTCGCCGCACCGGCTCGAGCCGGTATCGGCGACCTTCCATGGCCGCGACGTCTTTGCGCCGGTCGCGGCCGCGCTCGCCGCGGGCGCAGCGTTCGCGGAAGCCGGCGAGCCGCTGGCGGTCGACGAGCTTGCCGTGCTCGGGCTGCCGAGCCCGCGACGCGAGGGAAGCGCGCTGATCGCGCATACGCTGCTGGTCGACGTCTACGGCAACGTGACCCTCGACGTGCGCCATGAGGACCTGCCGGGCACCGGGCTGATCCTCGGCCACCGGGTCGAAATCCAAACGCGCGACCTGACGCTCGCTGCCACGTTCACGGGCACCTTCGCCGATGTCCAGGCCGGCGACCTGCTGCTCTACGAGGACGCGACGCGGATGCTGGCGCTGGCTGTGAATCGTGGCGACGCCGCCGACATGCTCGGCCTTGAGCCCGATGGCGAAGTCCGGCTGACGCCGCTGTGAGCGGCCGCTTCGGCCACCCCCACGTCCACCACCGGCTGACGGACTCGACCAACGCCCAGGCGCGCGCGCTAGCTCTGGCCGGCGCGCCCGACGGAACGATCGTGACTGCGCATGAGCAGCGCGCGGGGCGTGGTCGTCAGGGCCGCAGCTGGTCGGCGCCACCCGGGAAGGCGCTGCTGATGTCGGCAATAGTGCGCGACCTGACTCGCCGCGACGCGCTCCTCCCTATCGCGGTCCCGGTCGCGGTCGCCGAGGCGTGCGACGACGTCGCGGGCACGCGCTGCGGAATCAAGTGGCCTAACGACATCTGGATCGCTGGCCGCAAGCTCAGCGGGATCCTGATCGAGGGGCGGCCTCAGGAGGGGTGGGCGGTGATCGGGATTGGCCTCAACGTCGCGACGCCGCCCGAGGAGTTCCCGGCGGAGCTGCGGGACACGGCGACCTCGCTGCTGATCGAGGCTGGCTCGGAGCCCGGCGTCGGCGTGGTACGGCACGCAATCCTCGAAGCACTCGAGCGGCGGCTGACCGATAAGCCGACGGCCACCCTCGCCGCCTGGCGCGACCGCGACGTGCTGCGCGGAAGTCCGGTCCGCTGGAACGGCGGCGACGGGACCGCTGCCGGGCTTGACCAGAACGGCTCGCTGCTCGTCGACACCGACGCCGGCCGTATCGCGCTTGACGCGGGTGAGGTCCACCTGCTGCGTTAGGTCACAAGGCCGCGGGCAAGCCGAGGCAAGCGCGCAGATCGTTCGCCAGCGTCATTGGGTCAAAGGGTTTCGGGAGGATCGCCTCTGCGCCGAGCGACATGAAGCGGTCGCGTTCGAACTCCTGGACGCTGCCCGTGAGGAAGACGACCGGGATCGGCGCGGTGGCAGCGTCCGCCTTTAGCCGCTCGAGTGTCTCCGGTCCGTCCATTCCCGGCATCATCGCGCCCAAGAGCACTGCATCCGGCTGTTCCGTTGCCGCGACGGCGATGCCCTCCTCGCCCGACGACGCCACGACCACCTGCAAGCCGCCCACACGCTCGAGGCTGATACGGGCGAGCTCACGGATGTCGTCCTGTCGTCGGCGATGAGAACTTTCTGCGCTGGGCTCATCTGGCTGGCTGTCGCTGTGTAATGCGGATGGTTACGGTCCGGTCCGCACTATGACCCAAGCCGGAGATCTCAACGCGGCGATCGCGAAGCTTTGGTCACGCCAGCGGCCCGAGATGCTGAGGCGCGTGGACATCGTCGAGGACGCGGTCGTGTCGCTCCTCGAAGCACGGCTCCAACCCGAGCAGCTCGTAGAGGCCGAGCGGGCGGCGCACAAGATCGCGGGCTCCGCCGGCAGCTTCGGGTTCGGCCAGGCGTCGGAACACGCGCGCGAGATCGAGCTCGTGCTGCGAGCCGGCGTGTCGTTGGCAGACGCGCCCCGGCTGTCCGAGCTCGTCCTCGGCATACGCCGTGACTTCGGTCCCGAGACCGACGGCGACAGGGACGCACAGCGGAAGCAGTCGTTGGCGATCTTCGACAACACAGCGTTCACAGCCGACGTGATGATCGTCGGCGGCGAGCGCGAACGGGCCCGGGAGATCCAGGCCGAGCTGACGCGGCGCGGGCTGCGGGCGGCGCGCACCAAGCCCAGCGACGAGATGGCGCTGCGCTCAGACGCGCCGGTCGCCGTGGTCGACCTCGCCGACCCGCTGGCACAGCGGTTCATGGAGGCCGCCGAGCGCGACCCCGAGGTAACCGTCATCGGGCTCGCGCACGACGCCGGATTGGGCGCGCGCGTGGCGTTCGCGCGCAGCGGCGGGCGCATGCTGCTGCCGGCCGATCTGGCCCCGCGCGAGATCGCCGAGGCGGTCGTGGCGACGCGCGAGCGGCTCATGGAGAACAGCGCGCACATCCTCGTCGTCGACGACGACCCGGCGCTGCTCGAGCTGGCGGACAGGGTCCTGCGCGGACACGGACTCGATGTGACGTCGCTCGCGGACCCGGCGCGCTTCTGGCAGACGCTCGAGGCCGTCAACCCGGACGTCCTGCTCTTGGACATAGAGATGCCCGGCTACAACGGCATCGAGCTGTGCCAGGCGGTGCGGGCGGACCCACGCTGGGCCGAGCTGCCGGTGCTGTTCCTGACCGTCCACACCGATCCGGAGTCGGTGCGCGCGGCATTCGCGGCAGGCGCGGACGACTTCCTGGCCAAACCGGTCGAGCAAGAGCAACTCGCGCAGCGGATCCAGAATCGGCTCGAGCGCGTTCGCCTGCTGCGCGACCTGGCCGGCCGCGACGCGCTGACCGGCGTGGCCAACCGGCGCAAGGCATCGGAGCAGCTGACCCGGCTCGAGCAGCTGGCGAGGCGGTACGGGCAGCCACTCACGGTCGCGATCCTCGACCTCGACCACTTCAAGCAGGTCAACGACTCCTATGGCCACGACACCGGCGACGAGGTCCTGCGACGACTTGGTCGCAGGCTGCAGGACGAGTTCCGTGGCGAGGACGTGGTCGGGCGCTGGGGCGGCGAGGAGTTCATCGTCATCGCCCCGCACACCGACCTCGACGGCGCGCTCGGCCTGGGCGAGCGGATCCGCGGCG
>Ga0126314_10001137_pt1 | contig 12618 bp, 11 predicted proteins | sample Plot105B_FD_92535 | JGI IMG/M metagenome (GOLD analysis project Ga0126314, IMG submission 92535) | Serpentine soil microbial communities from UC McLaughlin Reserve, CA, USA - Plot105B | ecosystem: Environmental > Terrestrial > Soil > Grasslands | place: USA: UC McLaughlin Reserve, Lake County...
GGTCATCACAGTCCGCTGAGTCTTCCATTCATCGGGCACATAGTAGCTTATTTTCCATATTGCATTCGGAAAAAGCTTGTCTAAGTGGATAAAATACGGCCAATCGACCATGCTTAACGAATGGCCAAGGACAAATATCTCATCGATTTCAGTTAAATGGTCAAAAAAAGTTGATTTGCCTCCAACACCGCTGTAGCGTCTTTCGTAAATTGATAGAACAATGACCTGGCGCTGTCTTCTGAGTCCGTAAACATAGTCCTGTTACTGTTGCCCTGATCATCCAAATCAGGTAATCGTGGATCCCTTTCCTGCTGATATCCGTGACCAAATATCAATTCATTTCTATAATCCTCCGCTTTGCCGTGGATATATAAAATTTCAGATTCTGCAACGCCATAATACCGTTCTAAAGTATCCGTATAATTGAAACTGATATATTTATGCGCTGATACCAAATTTATCCGCTTGTGGGCTAAAATGGATTCAGGAAAATGTAAATCAGAAATCCAGTCACGAAAAATTTCCTTAAGTGAGTCCACCAATTCTGAACCCCGCTCATCTAGTTCATCTTCCAAACCGAATGCTTCGTTTCGTTCCAAAGATTCACTGGTGAGGTCAATGCTATTATAATCATCAAAAAACAACCGCCAATCAAAAGTTCCCAGGTCGTTTTCGAAGTCTTTCCATAAATAGTCATCGTTATAACTCAACTCGAAATAGCTGTCTACTGTATCCGCTAATTCGGGATCATGCTGGGTAACATACCGATGAAATTCCTGATATCCTGTCATTAATCCATGGTGCAAGTCAAAGCCATTTCCAATAATATACAATCCAGCCATTATTATACTTTTCTTATACAATCAGGGATTATTAATCGGAAAATCTATCAGTGCACCCAATTCATATGCGATATCTTTGGTGAGTTTGGAAAGCGGACGGCGATAAAAATCAATTTCCTCGAAAAACTTTCCATAAGCAATCCTATAAGCGTCTGCCTCTGTCAAATTAAGCCTGCGAAAAGTTTTCTGTGTCATTTTCAAATATTGATCATTGGTCTGCTTCCGTTTGAAAATGATATCTCTAACTTCATCTTTGTGATTTTCATATAGCTTTTCCAGAAAAAACATTCCAATATTGCCGTCAACCTTTTTCTTAAGATTTGAGTCAGTGGGATCTCCATTGTATTTTAGATCGATAATGACATCATCGGTTAGGCCAACAGATGCCGTATAACTTTGCGGCCGGTAGCTAAATCTCATGAGCGCATGTTTAGGATTTAACAAGTAGGGACTGATATGGGTTTTATAAGACGTATTCGCAGAGCCTTTGATGCTGGCATTGCAAACCGCACAACTTGGGATCAGGTTGTAGAAAGATAAAGCCAATAAAGGATGGTATTTTTGTGGAAGAAAGTGATCCAACTGTGGCCGTGCGACTTTTTTGCCTCCAACAACCGAGATGGTAAAGGTGTACTGCCGATTACAGTAAGGGCAACAGCTCAGACCAATGGCAGTAGTGAGTTGATAGGGCCCCCAAGGCTTATCCGCCGCTAACTTAGTAAACCAATCATAGTCGAAAATCTTTTCCTGCAAATACACCGAGTCTACGCAGCGTTTTTTAATTGCCTGATATACATTTTCATTGCGAACCACGTTATTATTAAAGTCCATAGTCATCAACACCACGTAGCGCTTTTTTAATTCTTTAAGTGCTGAAAGGACGGCAGGTAAATTATTAACTGCTGATTTTCTGTTCGCAGCAGGCTTAATCAGGTGATAACCATTTACATTAGCAATCTTGCTGCCGTCTTTAAGAAAATGGTTTAGCAATGATTTACAGTGGTCACAGCGGTACAACGTTTTTAAACTCTGTACTTTTGCCTGAACTGCTGAGTCTGGAATATGTTTTCCAGCAATACTTTCCAGATACTCAAAAATCCCGATGTAAAAATCGATATTCTGGCAGACCCTAAGTTTTACCCCATCGAGATGCTGCTTTGCGACACCTGCGATTCCAGTATTACATTCATTGATCCCTATCATGGCTTTCTCAGGCGTTTAATTCTTTCTTCCAGGTAGTTGATTTCGGCTTCAGCGATTTGATTATCTTCAAAAACTTCCTGATACATCTCAAATAGTTTCCCCCTGACAATATAATCTCCTATACTCGTAATGATATTCAGGCATCTTGATTTATCCTGATCGCTAATGTTGAACTGATTGAAAGTGCCTGTCCGCTGTTTCAGCTGTCTCCATAAGTTTAAATCATCGATTACGCGATTGATCTCAATTTTTGCGAATTCTCCGATGGTACCATCGTTCAAAAAGAAGCTGGTCGCAAGCAAATCGTGGATATTGGCACCAAAGGTTTCAAACGCTTCAGATGAAACAATCTCTGTAAAACCAGATTTTCCACGCTGCAATAGTAGCACATGCTCAGAGGTAAGGTCAGACAACAAATATGGACTGTGCGTTGAAAAAATCAGCTGATATTTCAAATCCTCTTTTCTTCTGTTTAAAAAATCAAGTATCCATTTAAAAAATAGTTTGCTCCAGCTTGGGTGGAATCCTGCGTCTCCTTCATCGATAAAAATTGCGAGGTTTTTCTTCATTTGGTCTTCACCGGAGTAGAGCTTAATGGCTTCATCCAATCGGGAAAATAATGTGAGAAACCCCTGCTCACCGGAACTAAAAAAGGACGGAAAACGGCAACTACTCAATCGCCTGACTCCCCCTTCTGGATGGGTGTTCATAAACTCATGTTCAAGTTTTAGCAAGCGACTCAGCAGCGGACGGCCATTCTCATCGTTGGGAATATGCATACTATCAATTAACAAAAACCTCCAATCTTCAACACGGTTTTCATAGTATGAATACATGCTGTACGGCTTATAACTAAAACCCTCCTTATACCTGGCCATAGCAGACAGCTGAAGATGCAGATCTGCCAATTCCCTGATTTTCCCGGACAATTCCTTCAAGCCTGTAGGTAAGACATTGTCATAGACGAAAGCTGAAATATCCGCAGAGCCAAAAAATTTCTCGTAAAGGATCGCTGCTGCCCTGATTAAATTCAATCGGTATAATTTTTCAGTTAGCTCCTTACACCTGACACTTTCCATGTATAACATCAGTTCATGGTCCCTATAATCAACACCGTAAAATTGATGTATCTCATCAAAAAGGTGCCCTTGGATCTCATCATAAAATCTTGTCTGATTATAGTCCGAACCTTCACTAAATCTCAACCACCGATTATTGTAGGAATACGCCGACTTCAAGGTGACCAGCTTTGGACCATTAAATGGGATCTTATCGAAATTCTCCAGGTAGTATTTTACTTGTTTGTGTTCTTCTTCAAGTGAATAGATATTGGCTTCGGTGAGGGCATCCTTGGGTGGCCTGGTTTGTTTGAATTCCCGGTCACCCTGGTAGTGAGCAACGCTAAAACGGGTATCCTCGTAGAGTTGATTAACAGAGGAGATATTTTTGAGATTCACGCCCTCAAATACCGAACGAAAATCAAACAGATTTGTATAATAAATGAAACCCCCGGAAACAAAATGCCTTTTGAACTCAAATTCCAGTTTTTCCAGCGGAGACTCTTTATATGGCCGTAACCTATAGCCATATTGTTCGAGCTGAGTTAGGTTTTCAAGTTGCAGCGCCTCATGATAAAAAACATGATTATCATAACAAACAATCCCATCAAAAGTCATGTCATAACCAAACATCCCGTTGGCATATGTTGCCGTCGAAAGCAAAACGACTTGACATAAGCTACTTTTACCACTACCATTTTGACCTGCAAGTGCCGTTACCCCGGTGATATTTTGCCCGAAATCCAGCACATTGGGTCTACTTTTACTGATCGAAATCCGTTTGCCATCGTAATGAAAAACATCACCGCTGGTATTATTAAAATTAAATCCCTGATTTTGAATGGGACCATAATCCTTGACCCAAATAAATTTAAGTTCCATTGTAAAGCGTTAATTTTTTTCAATATAATGATTTTGGAACTTGAAATAAATCAGCCACCAAATAAAAAAGCCCTGCCGAATCCGGCAGGGCTTTTCACTTAAACTAGCTTCAACCGACTATTCCACATTCTCCAACCTGTAAACCGCTTTACTCCCGGCAGTGGCGGCACTCTTAATATCCGAGTAGGTCTTGAGCAAAGATGCACCAGCAGCCATATTGCCTTTTTGAGATAACGCCTCCAGTTGCTCAGCGACAGCGATCAGTTCCTTTAGTTTCACTGTTGACATAAAAAACAATTTAAAACGAATTAGAAAACACTAAATAGACACTTCCTGTCCCTTAGACTTACTCTTGCCCTGTTTCCTCTCCAGCACTTGCTGCTGTGCCTGTTTCTGTTTAGGTTCCTTTAAAAACTGCTCCCGCTTCTCCAGCTGCCCGCTCAGACTGTAAAAATTAATGTTCCCGTAACGTGGCATCGCGCGGGCCAACATTTTTGACTCCTGTCCCTGCTCATTCGAAACCGTTACCACCGGACGTTCTCCATCTTTCATCTGCCCGATAATTTGCTCCAGCTTTTTGGGATCGTCCAGTTCCTTGATCTTATAGCTGCTCAGCTCCTTTTCCAGGTTGAACGGATAGCCTTCTCCATACTGCCTGATCGAGAGGTTACCGTACTTATCACGCGGCTTATCAAACTCATAAGTATTCCAGGCTCCATACTCCTTACCTACCCTGCTCACCAGATCATCCCGGTAAGCCGAGCCGCCCATCAGCATATTGGCACTCTGGGTCATATTGAAACCCTTGCCCTGATTGATGTAGATCGCATTTTTAATCGCGTCGCTGTAATAGGTCTGCTGAAAATCTTTCGCCACATAGTCCACCTTTCCGTCCTTCATCGTCGCGACAGATAAATAATCCTTAACGCTTTTACCAATGCCCAGCTCCGCATCACCTGCCCTGCCCCTGAAATTCTCCATCGCTTGCATCGGGCTGTCAAACTTCTTGAACTGCGGCTTACCGGCCGCATCATTGGACAGCACCATATAACTCTTGCCCTCTTCCAGCGGTTTGGCCTTACTGTAAGCCAGCTCATATTTATTTAGAAAATAATACTCCGACTGGTCCGATCTTTTCAGATGCAAGATCGCCTCCATATAGCCCTTTCGCGGCAGAAGCGGAATCTACAATTACTACCACTGTAAAACTCCCTGCAAAGGAAGGCACAAAGCCGAACCGATCAATAATGAGTTTTTTGAAGAACTGGAGAGATTCCAGCCATTACCGGGAAGAGCAGAAATCTATCGCAAGATCATATGCGACCTCACCGAAGATGACAAACAAGCATTTGATAGAGAACGCAAACGGCTCATCTCCGAGATTGCCACGCAAAACGATATGCTAACCAAAATCCGGGGGATGCTGTTGTCAGATGATATCGATCAACAGGACTACAAATTCATGAAAGCCCAGTGTGATGAAAATATCCTGAGACTAGAGGCAGAATTAAAAGAACTGAAAAACTCAGTGAGTTCAAAACTTGATTTGACGACGCTGGTAGACGAGGCATTGATCAGACTGGAAAGAATAACCTAATTGTATACCTTAGGCGACATTCAGACCAAGAGGTACATCATTGGTTCGATCTACCCGGAAAAATGGCGAATTTTAGATTTCGATGGTCGAACCGCTTCGATGAACTCTGCCGCCCGTATAATATACCTGATTAACAACAATTTATAGCATAAAAAAACCGGAAAGAATCATTTGAAAAATCATCTTTCCGGCTTGGTACCGAGAGCGGGAAATTCTTCGAACAGTTGACGTATTTTCTTAAGATATTAAGAGAATCAATTAAAGATTAAAGTCGGAATTATTTCAGGCCTACAACGGCGAATGTTCATCCTATAATTTATTAGACTGCAATTTAGAGAACTTAATTATATTGGAAATCAGGCAAGTAAGATTCCTAAATTTAACAATAATCATCAACGCTATCCCCGCCTATCCATTCCAGGCCTTGCGCAAGGGTGTATTGTTTTTCCGCACCCTCCTTTGTAAAAAAGTTTCTGCGATTGGTATGGACGAATTGCCCCTTTTCAAAAGTAATTTCCGCGAGCACCCAGGGCTTAATAGCGCCACTCTCACCCGCGTTTTCGCTCATCACGTATATAGAACTTCCACCATCAATTACAGCATGTTTTACCACTAGCGAGGTGTACCACTGATTGCGGCAGAATACTTCGCCCTGCCTTAGGCTTTGCCCATAGGCTGTAATGGGGTCGTCGTATTGCTGCGGGCAACATGGAAATTCTGAAGGGGTTTTCCAGTCACGCTGTGCTGAATTTGCAGTTAACGATGGAATGGTATCTGGTTCCTGTATATCTTCATTTAAATCTGGGTCCTGCGCGTTCGATCTGCTAAAGATCCACCTGTCCAATGTCCCCATGCCGAGCATTTTGCCAGGCACTTTAACACCTTCGGCCCACTCCACCATTCGCTCATAACTTGACTTCGCTTCCTCAGCGCTGACCGTAGTCATCCAGCTGTAGTTTGGGTCCTGGAAAGAATCACGAAATTTAGCAGGGTTAGCTAAAAATTCTTCCACACTCCCGCAAATATAAGCAATGCGTGCTGCAGTAATCGGGTTAAGCAGTATGTTTTCCAGCCTGGTTACGTACCTGAGATTTTCAGGCCGGTTGTTACACCTATTGGTATCAAAATGGTCAATTACATGCCCAGTGCTTGGACGCTCCCCATGAAAGGCCATAGCTACAATCTGGTGAACGCGGACAGAGCACATTTCAGGATAGCCGGTTTTTGCATTTTGTTTTCCAAAAGTCCAGGTATTATCTGCTGCACGGGTGCGCAGGCTGTTACCCGGATGACGTAACACCGCACCATTGTCACGAACAGAATACCGCTCGTATTTATACATACAATCTACCTCGCGTATAAAATCATCAATGCAGTATCCGACAGTCATAATTTCTCAAATTTACTTCTCTTAAGATTATTAATATTGTTGTATTAAAGTTGCGTATCAATTGATTGCTAATATAAATTTTATTCCGCTTCATCGTGAAATCCAGTTGAGAATCCGAAATAAGAATGTCTGTATACTAAAATTGAATTCTAATACAGTTTTTTAAGCCTTCATAGACTGAAAGAATGTTTAAATGTGGGCAAAGCAGTCAATTTCGCAAAAGCACGCATTCAAGGTTTCAGTGGTAAATAGAAGGCATGACTTAATCAGAAAGTGGTTCAGAAATCTGACCGATAACGAATTTACCGTGATCGAGTACCTGGAAATCGGCAATTGTTTCCAGATCGAGGACAATGGAGGTACGAATCAGGATTTTGGCGTCCTGTTCGCTCAACTGGATCCCTGCATCTGTGATGCGCCATTTATCTGGCTCGTTCAGGTACTTCTGATTGACCAACTCCTCTGAAACAAGCAGCACATTCACCGCAAGTTCCCTTTTGAACCAGCTATCGTCGGTTTTGTGCAACATTCGAAAGGCGGCGGCAAAATCGCTGACAACGACCTTATTTTTTAGGCGTAGGCTGTAGGAAGAAAAAAGCGGGATACCGTCGAAGGTGCCCACGACAAAGAAAGCGATATTATCGGGATTCAGTGCAAGATCATAATGACTGGCGTAAAGTTCCGAGCTCAGAAAAGCATCATCCTTATACATATACTGGGGCTCCAAAAAGACCATGGTAGGCTCGGTTCCACTTTCCCTAAGCTGGGCGATGCATTCGTTAAGGGTTTCCAGCATAGTTTTACCCTGTAAAACGACAGGATCGGCCTGGCCGATCACCTCCATAAATAGATTGTCTTCCCATTTGCCGACACTTCCCCCAAGCTGCTCCATACCATAGATCGGCGAGCCGTACTCACCATCGATGAACATGATCTTCCCCTTGGCCAGAAAGGTATTCTGACCGATACGTTTTAAAAGAATGTCCTCTCCACTGACGTCCAAAATGTTGCCGAAATACGAAAAGACCCTGCGGATCCTAGTCTGTGCCAACCATGCGGCGCCCATCTTAGCCTTGAACTCTAAGATAAGGCCTGGATCCAAGGCGGCAGCAGCAATTGCCTGCTCCCTTACGCCGATCACGCTTCTTTTGGCCAGGGCAATCGAACCCAGTAGGCCGGCTGCCCTTAGGTTAAAATCCTCTAGGTCCTCCAGTCGCAAGACCCGTTTCCATTTCTCAAAATCCTGACGGAGCCCTTCGATATCCTGAACCACTGCGTCGTAGAAATAAGGCATGTTCTCCATAAGCTCAGGGCTGACCTGGCTGGTATTGAAATACGCATTGTTTGTCCTTATTCTATCGATCACAAACCCTCGAGTCATCCAGTTGACCGGCATGGGCGGGTAATAGACTTCACTTTCAGGCCGTTCCTTATAGTCCCAGCGTTCCCATCCCATATAGGATCTCAAGTCTGCGGTACGGAAGAACAAAATATCCTCTATCTCTTTGTTTGGATCATAGCCACCGATATTCTCGGTCGCCTTCAACAGTTCGGCAAGTATACCTTGTTCAATAACATCCTGTTCAAAAAGTAGCATAAACCAGTATTTGATGGCCGCAATGGGCTGTCTTTTGTAACGGTCAAAGGCGGCAGCGGCCTGGATCTCTGAGCGGATCCTACCGATCTGGGCAGTGTGTATCCCGTTTGGGTTATCAGTTTCCATTTCCCGAAGACGGATCTCGTCCCGGGTGCTGTGGCTAAAAACATCTTGGCTTAAGTGGCCGTACCTTTTAAGCGAACCTTTCAGCATTAACCAGTCCTGGTTGAGGATCTGGAAATAGAGCAACCTGTTGAAAGTGTCGAAAGCTTCGTAATAGTAAGCGTCAATGTCCTGGTTACCGATATGGGTCTTTCCCATCAAACCGATATAAAAATCAATGATCTCCTTCAAATGCAGGGAAAGTTCGGTGGATATTTCATTCACCAGGGATTGGTAACTGGAGCTGCTTTTGTGCTTATGGGCAATCCGCGAATACATCCTGGAGGGAAAAGCGATGAATTCCTTAAAATATTTGATTTTGTTATGGGCGATGCTGTCCCGCAGGATATCCCTAAAAAAACTGATAAATTCGTAAACCGTAGACGAGTCACGGCTATCAATGGCTTTGTTCATCGATTCCCATGCACTTTCTGCAAGTCCCTCGGTAATATCCAGTCCTTTCATCAGCCGTGCTTCATTTGTAGTTCGAACATCTTATGATAGACCGCCAGCACTTCAGCTACCTTCGCATGCTTCCCTTCGGCGCTGTATTCGTTGAGTTTGCCTGCAAAATATGACCGGTATACCTGCGACTGGCTGACGAGCTTTGAGGGCTGCCGGAGTGTAACACAGCCAGAAAGATCCATAGGGCGTTTTACAGAGCGGCCAATATTCGGGCTGATGAAAGTCGCATGGCCGCTGGTCAGCAGGTTAAGTGACATCGCCACCGTGTAGACCTTCGGCGTGCCGGTTTTATCCTTGACAAGTTCCTTTGACAGTTTGGACAGGTTCATATCGTATACCAGCTTTTCCAGTTTCGGCGCATCTTGATCGGGTAGCTGCCCAAAGGGAACCTGCCAGGCGCTAACCACATGCTGTTGCATCAGTTGGAGAAATGACTCTAGGCTATACTTGTGCAGCAAGCCGATGCGAAGGTTTTTACGGGCTTCGGTAAGGAGTTCAATGGTCAAAATCGCCTGGATAGAGGTGGCATTAGCAAACTTGATGATCGTGCGGAACAGGTAGCCGATGCCGAAAAGGATAAACAACGCTAAATAAGTTCCGGCAAGTACGAACTGTTCAAAAATAGGTCTGGGCAGGGAATCTCTTAAAGTAGAGATCACGATCAGGCAGCAGATCACGCTTAGTGTGTAGTAGAGGATCAAATAAAGCCTAGACTTGATAAACAGCAGTTGATAGGTCTGGTTATCCTTGATCGCCAAGTTGCCCAAAAGCAAACCGATCACTGCCAGGGTCATACTGATGATGGTCGCCACGTTCGATGTACGCTGATCGATCAGCGTGGCAGCGGTCTTATCCGAGAACGTTACGAAGGTAAACCACCCGAACCGCAGAAAGGTAAACAACATGAGCAATGCCAGGACATGAATCAGTACCAGCCACCACTTGTCCCTTTGCGACAGAAAACCAAGATAGGCCGATACAAAATTCAGCCGGGGCGGCATCAATTCGCTATGATCTTTGGCGATCTTAGAAAGGGTCAGCTTTCTTAAGGAAGAGGTATTTTTGGAAAACATCGTTAATTTCTAGCCACAAGATACCAAAAAGAGTCCTAATTCAGGGTATCTTTTACCCTATAGCTAACAAAATTTCACACCTGCCTCCGATTTGCCTGTTGGCAATGCGTCATCATCAATATTAAAGTTTATTACAAACTCTAAACTATGGCTTTTCCCAAAGCGGACCATCACTTCCGGAGATAGGCAGAATCCAAGCCTCAAAACCCTCGTAAAATTTCAATCGCAAAATCTGATCATGAGGGTCAGTTTCCTCACTACTGATAAATACAAACTGAAAAATGTCTGGATTGGTTCCCTCGTAGTTGAGTAGGTGATCGAATTCTTTAGCTTCCTGTATCAAATTGCTTAGTAAATCATCTGTATCCTGATCTTCGGTAAGGAGAAATTCTGTTGCAATGTTTAATGCTCTGTTCCATGGCGTTTTGTACTTCCAAAAAAAAAGAGCGTATGCGATTTTAGACAAAATGAAGTCAATACGCTTCCGATCAATTTTTAAAGCATAGGTAGACGTAAGCTCATCTTTTTTTTCCTGAATTAGAACTGTCTTTCTTACCCCAGTTGTTTCAACCATTAACGCTGGACTATGGTTGAAAGACGAAATACCTTTGTCTTTGAAATGATCTAATGCCACTGTATTATTGCCTAATGACATAACAATCACGTTGCGCACGTATTCATCATCTTTTGAAGTGTCTTCATTGTGCTTGGCACATGAACGGACAGTAATCAACTGGTTTCTCTTCCCCTTCGGAAAGAAACCTCGAGCGGGTGCATGCTCATCTGATGTAGATGGTTCACCACAGATATAACAATTCATAATAGCAGTCAAATTTGGATTACAATTTACAAACAATTCCATTAAATAAAGGGTCGTCCGCTTTGCATGCTTTGGGAATAGTGAAGAAACAATCAAACTTTTCATTATTCGGCATTCTAAAACATCAGATAGAATATCCTTTATTATCAGGCTTGCTTTAAAGAAAGCCTATTCTAAACTGAGTTATCATTATTTGTTTAAAACAAATTGAATAATGATTTGCAGTAAGGCAATAATACCTGTTAGAACAATGGAATATTTCGCATAATCTACCGCTTGCTTTGACAACCTAGTTGCTTCTAATGATTCCAGTCGGGCTGATTCTGCACTTTCCTTTGCTTGCTGTAAGGATTCATAATTTAACAAATAGACGTATGCTTCAGGCTTTAAATAAAATAGTCCTTCATAATCTCCACTTTTTCCTTTTTGGGGTCTATTACCTTCCCCATCCAAGAAGTAGTAAGCGAATAATTGCTGCAATTGACTGTCATAATAAGTTATCCTATGGTTGGGGTAAAATCTTAGGTCATTTTGACTCACATATTTAAATATCGCTTCATAATTGAATCCTTCCAAGGTACTGGCATAGGTAAGAATTTTGATATAGGCTCCGTCCATAAATTGATTTTCGATTAAAATATAAACTTAGATATTTTTGTGGGGAGACTTTGATTTTTCTACAAGAGGCTCTTGAACTACACAAAAGCGCTTGGTTCGTTGAATATATCACGCTTTAGATCATTATAGCTATTCTCAAAATTATCATCATTCCTGATATCCAAATGGATATATTGTTGCATAAAGCTGGGTATGCTCTCTTCTATCGAACCCTTTCTTAACACGGGTATTATTTTATCATTGGTTGTCTGATTTAAATACAGTCCGGCATTCATAATGGAGTATTCGTATCCTACTCCACCTTTCCTGTTATCAGCTTTCAGTTTATAATTTGGCGTAAAAACGATTAAAATCTTGTCTGCCGTACTGATTGCCTGTTCCATTGTATATTGCATCGCTGCACCAGTCCTTAATAAATAACGGTCAAGTTTTACGTCGACGTTGTCCTTCAGTAGCCTATTTGCTAATTGCAGCACCCAGTTTTTATGGTTTTCATCATCCCAGGAATAAGATATAAATATTACGGGCTTTCGGTCATGCTGATCCTTTACAGGCTCTTTTTCCTTTGAATGTTTGTTAAATAGCAATAATTCGATATTTTCGACGCGGTGCTCATCATAAGGACGTATGATATTCAATATTTCGGTTATGACTTGATTTCTAACTACAGGTGTCAGATCTTTCAAGATGTCAAAATAGTAAATCCTCCGTGTGGTACTTTTCCCTTGCCTATTCCGCTCGTCTATATATTGTTCGTAATTTGCAAAATACGGCAGGAACTGGCGTACTAGGTTAATAAATCTAGGACCAGAAAAATACGTTGCGGCATCCCCCCTGACATCAACCAGCTCAAACAATCTATTGTAAATTTCTAGCCAATTGTCTGGAAGAACGTTATCCAGCCTGCCACC